>Ga0126313_10000238_pt1 | contig 24896 bp, 22 predicted proteins | sample Plot105A_FD_89954 | JGI IMG/M metagenome (GOLD analysis project Ga0126313, IMG submission 89954) | Serpentine soil microbial communities from UC McLaughlin Reserve, CA, USA - Plot105A | ecosystem: Environmental > Terrestrial > Soil > Grasslands | place: USA: UC McLaughlin Reserve, Lake County...
CCGGCCGCCGCAGCTTTGACATTCCTGCTCTCCTCGCCCGCGATCAACCCGGTCGTGCTGGTCGCCACCGCGGTGGCGTTTCCCGGTCAGCCTGAGGTGGTCGGAGCGCGGCTGCTGGCCAGCCTGCTCGCCGCGATCGCCGTCGGGCTCGTCTGGGCTCGGTTCGGCGGTGACACGTTACTCGAGCGCGCCCGTCGCGGACACACGCACGAGGGACGGCCGCTGTCCGTTTTCGCCGCCACGGCCCAGCACGATTTGCTCCAGGCGGGTGGGCTTCTGATCGTCGGCGCTGCGACCGCGGCGACGCTGCAGACCGCGATGCCGCGGAGCGTCCTCGACACCGTGTCCGAGTCCGGCGCGCTCTCGGTGCTCGCCCTCGCCGGCCTGGCCGTGCTGATGGCGATCTGCTCGGAGGCCGACGCGTTCGTGGCTGCCAGTCTCACGCAGTTCTCGCTGACATCACGCCTCGCCTTCATGGTCGTCGGCCCGATGGTCGACGTGAAGCTCATCGCGCTCCAGGCGGGAACGTTCGGCGGGCGCTTCGCGCTTCGCTTCGCGCCGCTGACCTTCGCCGCCGCGGTGACCTCGAGCGTCTTGGTCGGTTGGTGGCTCCTGTGACCGCCGCCGGCGGGACGATCAGCCTCCTGATCGGCGCCGTGTTGCTTCGGCTCACCCTCACCGATACCTACCGTCGCTACGTCCGGCCCGAGCTGGGCCCGTGGCTTGCGCTCGCCGGTGCCGCGGTCATCGTCCTCGGACTGGTGACGTTGCTCTGGGCGCTCCGCCACGGCCAAGAGCCTGACCCCAACGCTCATGAGCACGAGCACGGCGTCGGGCCCGGATGGCTGCTACTCGCTCCGATCGCAGCCCTACTGCTCGTTGCCCCGCCGACGCTGGGAAGCTACGGCGTCGACCGGGCCGCCAACGTCGACATCCGCTCCGGCGCTCGAGTCTTCGATCCTCTCACGCGAACCGCGGATCCTGCCCCTATGGGGTTGCTCGAGTTCAGCCAGCGTGCGTTCGAGCATGACGGCGCCAGCTTCAATGGGGCGGCGATGCAGCTGACGGGCTTCGCGGCCGGCGCCGAGGATCGCGGCTTCCGCCTCGCGCGCTACCAGATCGCGTGCTGCGCTGCGGATGCCGCCCCAGTGGTGGTGCGTGTCGTCGGCACCGCGGGCGATGACCCGCCTCGGGATCAGTGGGTGACCGTCACCGGAACGTTCCGCCCGGGAGGCGAGGAGCTGCCCGAGCTGGCGGCCACGAGCATCGTCGAGATCCCAGCGCCGGAAGACCCGTACGAGTAGGTCAGAGTCAGGCGGTGCCGAAGCGCTGCTCGGCCCGAGCGCGGGCTCGTGCGGCCTCGCGCTCTCGATCGCGCGGCGCTGCCGAGGTCGTCAGCTCGCCGAGCAGCCGCCTGGTCGCGGCGGCGACAGCTTCCACGGCCCGCTCGAACGGCTCCTCGTTCGCGCGTGACGGGTGCGTCGAGCCGCTGACCTTGCGGACGTACTGCTGCGCAGCGGCCTGGATCTCCTCCTCGGTCGCCGGCGGATCGAAGTTGTAGAGGACACGGATGTTGCGGCACATGCCGGCTCCTTTCGTCGTCTGGGCTCTACGCGGCCGCCTCGGCCGCAGCCTGCAGCTCCCGCCGCAGCTCCTTGATCTCGTCCCGCAGCTTGGCGGCGTACTCGAATCGAAGCTCCTCGGCTGCGGCGAACATCTCCTCCTCGAGCGTCACGATCAGACGCTCGAGCTCGGCGGGCGACATTCCTTCGACCTTCTTCGCGCCGCGCCTCCGCTTCGGCACCGTCGGCGCCTCGAGCGAGAGGAACTCGGCGATGTCGGACACGCCCTTCTGGATCGACTCGGGCGTGATCCCGTGCTCCTCGTTGTATGCGAGCTGGACGGCGCGGCGCCGGTTCGTCTCGTCCAGCGCGCCCTTGATCGCCTCCGTGTGCTTGTCTGCGTACATCAGCACCTTGCCGTTGGTGTTGCGCGCGGCGCGGCCGATCGTCTGGATCAGCGCCGTCTTCCCGCGCAGGAAGCCCTCCTTGTCGGCGTCGAGGATCGCGACCAGCGAGACCTCCGGCAGGTCGAGCCCTTCACGGAGCAGGTTGACGCCCACGAGCACGTCGTAGTCGCCGAGCCGCAGCTCGCGGATCAGCTGGATCCGGTCGAGCGTGTCGATCTCGGAGTGGAGGTAGCGGGCCTTGACGCCCGACTCGAGCAGGTAGTCGGTCAGGTCCTCCGCCATCTTCTTCGTCAGCGTCGTGACCAGCACCCGCTCGCCCGCCTCCTCCCGGCGCCGGATCTCGTTCAGCAGATCGTCGATCTGATTGCGCGTCGCGCGGAGCTCCACCTCGGGATCGACGATCCCGGTCGGGCGGACGAGCTGCTCGGCGACTCTGGTCGAGTGGCGCAGCTCGAACGGGCCCGGGGTCGCAGAGACGAAGACCATCTGCGGCACCTTCGCGAGGAACTCGTCGAAGCGGAGCGGACGGTTGTCGAGCGCCGAGGGCAGCCGAAAGCCGAAGTCGACCAGCGTCTGCTTGCGGGAGCGATCGCCCTCGTACATCCCGCCGATCTGCGGCACCGTCTGATGCGACTCGTCGATGAAGACGACGAAGTCGGACGGGAAGTAGTCGATCAGAGTGTACGGCGCCGACCCCGGCGGGCGGCCGTCGAGGATCCGCGAGTAGTTCTCGATCCCGTTGCAGAAGCCGAGCTCGACCATCATCTCGACGTCATACTCGGTGCGCTGCCGGATCCGGTGCGCCTCGAGCATCCGGCCCTCCGACTCGAACAGCTTCACCTGCTCCTCGAGCTCGTGGCGGATCTCGTCGACGGCGCGCTCGATCGTCGGCTTCGAGGTCACGTACTGCGTCGCCGGGAAGATGTTCAGGTACTCGAGTCGGCCGTACACCTCCCCGCTGAGCGGGTCGAAGTGCGTGATCTGCTCGATCTCGTCACCGAACATCGAGATCCGGTAGGCCGACTCCTCGTACGCGGGCTGGATCTCGATCACGTCGCCCTTGACCCGGAAGCGCCCGCGCCCGAGGAAGGCGTCGTTGCGCGTGTAGTGGATGTCGATCAGTTTGCGGAGCAAGAGGTCGCGGTCCTGCTCCTCGCCCACGTGCATCATCACGACCCGCTTTTCGTACTCCTCCGGGGAGCCGAGGCCGTAGATCGCCGAGACCGAGGCGACGATGATCGTGTCGCGCCGCGAGAGGAGCGACGAGGTCGCCGAGTGGCGAAGCCGGTCGATGTCGTCGTTTCGGGACGAGTCCTTCTCGATGTAGAGATCGGCCTGCGGGACGTACGCCTCCGGCTGGTAGTAGTCGTAGTAGGAGACGAAGTACTCGACCGCGTTGTCGGGGAAGAACTCGCGGAACTCGTTGCAGAGCTGCGCGGCGAGCGTCTTGTTGTGCGCAATCACGAGCGTCGGCTTCTGGACCTGCTCGATGATCCAGGCCATGGTCGCCGTCTTCCCCGTCCCGGTCGCGCCGAGCATGGTCTGGAAGCGCTCGCCTTCATGGAGGCCGGCCGACAGCTGCTCGATCGCCTGCGGCTGGTCGCCGGTCGGCAAGTACGCCTCGGACGTCTTGAACTCCGCCATTGTGGGAACAGGCTAGCCCGTGGACGAGTCCCGGGACCCGCCGCCGTACGAGGCCTACGCCGCGATCGTCGGGGCGTTCTTCGCAAGCCTCGGCGCAGTCTCGCTCCTCGCCCGGCGCTCGCCGCCCGCGACGGCACTCGACCTGCTCGCACTCTCGGCGGCGACGTTCAAGGCTTCCAGGACGCTCTCTCGCGAGCGTCTCGCGAGCTTCGTGCGCGAGCCGTTCGTGGAGGGGGAGGAGGAGCGGCCGGCGGGCGTGGGTCTTCGGCGGGCGCTCGGCGAGCTCGTCACTTGCTCGCGCTGCGTCGGCACCTGGGTCGCCGCCGGCCTTGCGTCGTCGCAGATGGTGGCGCCGAGGTTCGGCCGGGCGCTCACCTGGACGCTCGGCGCCGCGGCCGCGAACGACTTTCTCCAGGCCGGCTTCGCGGCGCTCTGCGCGAAAGCAAACGAGCCGGACGAGGCGGCCCCGTAGCTTCCCGAGCGCGCAGCGCTGCGAGGGCGACGCCGGCCATCGTCAGTGTTTGCACCGCGGCCGCGGCGGCGAAGACCGGGTCGACCCCGAAGGCGTCGAGCAGCGGGCCGGCGCCGAGGATCCCGATCGGCATCGCCAGCGCGTAGAGAGTCATCAGGCTCGTCATGACCGTTCCGCGGAGCGCGGGCGGGATTCGGAGCGTGACGATCGCGTGCAGGCTCGGATTGATCAGCCCGTTGGCCAGACCCGAGGCGAAGAGGACCCCGACCGCCGCAACGGCCGGGAGGTGCAGCACGAGGAGCCAGAGCGGCAGCGCTTGGGCCAGCGCGACGCGCGCGATCAGCCGTAGCCCGTCGACCTGCCGGACGAGGCGGAAGGCGACGGTATTGCCGAGCACCGCGCCGACGCCGAACGCCGCGAAGAGCGCGCCGACGACGCGCGGGTCCGAGTCGTAGCGGGCCACGACGAGCACCGGAATCGCGACGAAGATCGCCTGCCACGCGACATCGCCGACGATGATGCAGACGCGCCAGGCTCGGATCAGCGGCTCGCGTGACACCCACCGAAGCCCGGCGAGCACGCCGCGATCCCCGCCGTCGGCCTCCACTGGTGTCGTCGGCGGCACGAAGAGACCGACCAGTAGGACCGCCACGACGTAGGTCGCCGCGTCCACGACGAGGACCGACGGCGCCCCGATCACGCCAATCAGCACGCCCGCCGTCACAGGGCCTAGGAGGAGCGTGATGCGCGTCGCGCCCTGGAAGAGCGCGTTTGCCTGGCTGACGACCGTCTCGTCCTCGCCCAGGAGCTCGGGCAGGATCATCCGGTTCGCCGCGAAGTACGGCGCGCTGAGAGCCCCGAGCGCGAACGCGACTGCGGCCAGCAAGCCGAACGAGAGCGCGTCGGACCAGTGGAGCACCGGGATCACGAGCATCAACGGGCCGCGCAGCCCGTCGCAGAGCAGCATCGTCCGTCGCGCGCCCACGCGGTTCAGCAGCCGGCCGCTCGGGAAGCCGACGGCCGCGAGGCCGATCGCCTCCGCCGCCATGACCACGCTCATGCGCGTCGCCGAGCCCGTGGTCAGGAGCACGAACCACGGCAACGCGACCCAGGTCATCTGGGCGCCCGTTGTCGAGATCACCTCCGCGGCAAGAAGCGCGCGGAGCGGACCGCTCCTAACGATGCTCGTGTCCATTACGCGGCTTCCGCGACCTCACGCAGCCGCGGGATCGGCGAGAAGAAGAGCCAGACCACTCCCATGAGAGCACCGAGGACGCCGATCCACAGCGTTGTCTGGAGGCCGAGTGCGGTCCCCAGCGCGCCGCCGAGCAGCGCGCCTAGGGGCCGGATGCCGTAGTTGACGAAGCGGAGGGTCCCGGCCGCCCTCGCCCGAAGTCGGTCCGGCGTCCGCAGGTACAGCATGCTCGCCGCCGAGACGTCCCAGATCATCACCCCGACGCTGGACAAGAACTCAGCCGCGCCGAGCATCAGCCCGAGCTGAAGCTCCGAGCCGGACGCGATCGGGACGAGGATGAGCGGGGCGGGAAAGAGCACCGAGCCCAGCACGAGGGAACGCCCGATGCCGATAAGGCGCTCGAGTCTCGGAGCAATGAGCGCGCCGAGGATCCCCCCTACGGCGCCCGCTCCGAGCGCAATGCCCAGCGTCCCCGGCGCGACTCCCAGCTCCCTGGTCGCGTAGAGGATGAAGATCGCGTGGAACGCGTAGTTGAAGAGGTTGACCGTTGCCGCGCAGGCGAGGTTGGACCGGATGAGCTCGTCACGGAAGACGAAGCGCATCCCTTCGCGGAGGCTCCGGAGAACGCCGTTGCCATCGTCTTCGACCGGCGGCTCCTGCGCTCGGAGCCGGGTCAGGAAGAGGGCCGAGCCGAGAAACGAGAAGGCATCGACCAGCAGCGTCACGGGCGCGGTCAGGGCCTGGACGAGGAACCCCGCGGCCGACGGCCCGACAACGTACGACAGCGAGCGGCTCAGGCTCATCTTGCTGTTCGCGTCGACGACGTCGCGACGCGGCACGACCGCAACGAACAGCGTCGGCCAGCTGATCTCGAACATGACCGCGAACGTCCCGACCGCGAACCCGACCGCGTAGAGCTGCGGAAAGCTCAGCACGTCGAAGGCGGCGGCGAGCGGGACCGAGGCGAGGAGCAGAGCCCGGCCGAGGTCGGCGACGATCATCAGGCGCCGCCGCCGCCGCGACCGCTCGATCCAGACCCCTGCGAAGAGCGAGAAGAAGAGATGCGGCAGCAGCTCGGCCGCAACGAGGAAGCCCATCTGGGCGGCGGAGGCGTCCAGGGTCAGCACGGCCACGAGCGGCAGAGCGAGGTACGTGATCTGGTCGCCGATCTGCGAGATCGACTGCGCCGCCCACAGCTTGAGGAACTCCGGCTGCCGCAGCAGCGGAGGCGGTTCGGGTGTTTCGTAGTTCATGCCCGGCGAACGGAGATGTCGCCGCTCATCGTCTGCGCGCGCAGCTCGACGAGTGGGCTCTCGTCCTCTCCGGACGGGGCAGGCTCGAGCTCGAGCTCTGACGCGGTGTCACCGGAGAGCGACTGAGCGTCGACCCAAAGCCTTGAGCCTTTGGCGATGCCGACCTCGACGTCGCCGGAAGCTGAATGCAGCTTGATCTCGCCGGCGGTGACTCGCCGGAGATCGATGTCACCGGACGCCGTGTTGACCTCGACGTCGGCTGCGGACTCGTCGATCCGCACGTCACCCGAGGCAGAATTCACCTTCGCCGCGCCGACCCGGCGCAGCTCGACATCGCCTGAGGCGGTGTTGATCTTCGCCTCGCCCTCGACTTCCTCGAAGGCCACGTCGCCCGAGGCGACATCGATCTCGACGGCCCCGAAGCGCCCTCTGCCGCTGATGTCCGCCGAGGCGAGCTCGGCACGCACGGTCGTGCTTTCGGACGCCGTGATCCGAACCCGGTACTCGCCTTCGCGAAATCCGAGCAGGCCGCGGCGAGCGCTCGCATCGACGACGACCTCGTGCCCCGCCCCCCGCGGCCGGGCCTCGATCCGGACTTCGCGCTCGAACTCGTCGGCATCGCGCCCGCGCGCCTCGAGCTCAACCGTGGTCTCCTTTGTCTCGACAGCCTCGAGCTCGACGTCACCCTTGGGGATCTCGATGGTGAGCTCTACGTCTCCAGGCGTTGCGAACTTCTCCGTCCTCATTGCTCCCTCCCTCAGTTCTTGGCGTAGCCCGTCAGGCGCCTGCCCGTGCGTCGCGGCGGAGGCGGCGCCGTGCTGCGGGACAGCGTCCGGACCAGCCAGGTGTTGAGTGAAACGCCCTCACGCGCGGCCGCGGCCTCGAGCTCGCGCTTCAGGCTGTCGTAGAGGCGCAGCGTGATCCTCGCCGCAAGGCCGTCCTCCTCCCGGGCCGGCGCCGGCTCCGGCTCCGGCGGCTCCGCCGGAACGTAGACGAGCTCGGGGTCGGGGCCGATGAGGCGAACCTCGACGTGGCCGTCCGGAAGCTGCGCGCTGATCTCCAGCGCCGCCTCGCCGAGCGCCTCCATCAGCCGAAGGCCTGCGGAACCGCGGAGCGCCTGGGTCAGGCGTTCCGCGGCCTCGGCGACCGCGTCGTCCCCGAGTGCAGCCACCGAAGCGAGGTCGCGCTCCAGCTTCTCGACGAATCTTGCCGTCTCCATGATGTCATTATGACATCACTGCGGCGTCTGTCAAGCGTCAGATCGGCGTCAGCTGCTCCATCACGCCCGCAATGAACGCATCGAGCTCCTCGAGCGTGCCCGTGTTGACGTAGACGAAGTCGGCCCGCTCGACCTTCTCGCGGTCGGGCAAGAGGCGGTCGGAGCGGCCGGCGAGCGGAACGCCAGCCCGCGCCTCCCGCAGCTTCGTTGGTGCGGTGATGACCACGACCTTGTCGAAGCGATCCTGCGCGCCGACCTCGTAGAGGAGCGGCACCTCGGTCACGGAGACCGCCGGCGGGTTGGGCAGCTGTGCCAGTTGCTCCCGCCAGCGCAGGTACTCGGCCGAGACCCTCGGGTGCAGCAGCGCCTCGAGCCACGCGAGCGACTCTCGATCGTCGAACACGCGCTCGGCGACGCGGCTCCGGTCGATCTCCCCGTCGGCGCCGAGGATCCCTTCGCCCAGCCGCTCGGCCATCGCGTCCTTCACCTCGGGGTCGGTGCGGAGCAGGTGGTGCACGATCTCGTCGCTGGAGACGACGGCGGCGCCGTGCCGGGCGAATGCCCTCAGCGCCTCACTCTTGCCTGCCCCGATGCCGCCGGTGATGGCGACGGCAACGGGTCTATTGCTGCTGCTCGTCGCTCTCTTCCGGGGCGAGCGCCGCTTCAGGTTCAGGTTCGGGCTCGGGCTCGGGCTCGGGCGTCGGCTCCGGCTCCGGCGGAGCCTCGACGTCTAGCACGGGCTCCTCGGGGGCGGCGACCGGCTCAGGCGAGGGCTCGGCTCCGGTCTGATGGTCGCTGCCGAAGACCTCGTCGGAGAGCCCAAGCTCGGAGGCCGGCGTGGGGCCCTCGCCCTCGACGCGTTTCAGCGACAGCGACAGCCGGCGCCGCTCGGGGTCGACCTCGATGATCTTCGCCTGCACTTGGTCGCCCTGGGCGACGACCTCGCGCGGATTCTCGACGTGGTGCTGTGCGAGCTCGGAGATATGAACCAACCCCTCGACGCCGGGCATGATCTCGACGAAGGCGCCGAAGGTGACGACCTTCGTGACCTTGCCCTCGACGACGTCGCCCTCGCTGTACTGGTCGAGCACCTGCTGCCACGGGTCGCTCTGAGTCTGCTTGAGCCCGAGCGAGATGCGCTGGCGGTCCCGATCGATATCGAGCACCTTGACCTTCACGGTCTGGCCGATCTCGAGCACCTCGGACGGGTGGTTCACGTGGCTCCACGAGATCTCCGAGATGTGGATCAGGCCGTCCATGCCGTCGAGGTCGACGAACGCGCCGAAGTCGACGATGTTCGAGATCTGGCCCTCGACGACGTCACCGGGCTGGAGCCGGTCGAGGATCGCCTGCCGCATCTCCTTACGCTCGTCCTCGAGGACGGCGCGGCGCGAGAGGACGACGTTGTTGCGGGAGCGGTTGAGCTCGATCACCTTGCAGCGGAGCGTCTGGCCCAGGAACTCGTCGAGGTCCTGGACTCGCCGGATGTCGACCAGCGAGGCCGGCAGGAAGCCGCGGACACCCAGGTCGAGGATCAGCCCGCCCTTGACGACCTCGATCACCTTCCCGTCGATTGCCTCACCGCTCTCGGCCTTTTGCTCGATCGTCTTCCACGCGAGCTCGAAGCGGGCGCGCTTCTTGGAGAGGATCAGGCGGCCCTCGGCGTCCTCCTTGGTCAGCACGAGCGCGTCGATCTCCTCGCCGATCCCGACCTCGTCCTCGGGGTTGACCGAGCGCCGGATCGAGAGCTCCGAGACGGGAATGACGCCCTCTGATTTGTAGCCGATGTCCACGAGCACCTCGTCCTTGTCGACCCGGACGACGGTGCCGTGGACGACCTCGCCCTCGTTGATCGTGGGGAAGGTCGACTCGTAGTCGGGGATCAGCTCGCCCTCTGGGCCGGTCGTCCAGACCTCGGGGTCGTCCACCTGCTGGCGCGTATCTGTTTCGCTCATCAAGAGCGGCGCAGTATATCTGCGGCTTTTCCGGTTTAGATGTGGCCGAGAAACCGCTTCACTGCGGCGAGATAGGCGTCCTGCGCCTCGATCATGCTCATGTGGCCGGCACCGTCCAGAACGGCCAGCTCGCTGCTGGGGATTCCCGCGTGGAGGACACGCGCGGCGCGAGGAGTGGTCACGCGATCCTCGGCGCCGACCACGACCAGCGTCGGCTTGGAAACGCGGCCGAGGTGGGGCGTGTAGTCGAAGTCGCCGTAACCGGCGGTGGCGAAGTAGCGGAGCACCTCGGGCGAGTAGACGGTGTCGGCGGCGAAGTTCGGCGGCGGCTCACCCGCGAAGTGGAACGGCATCTGGATCCGCATCAGCTCGGCGCAGTCCTCGGGCGTTCGCACCGACTTCTCCCACTCCCACGACTCGGCGATTGGCTTGCCGGCCTCGCCCATTGCTTCGAGTGAAGCTTCGACGTCGGCCATCAGCCCTTCGCTCGAGTCGCCGCCGCCGGAGATCACGTAGGCGTCCGCCGTGCCGAGGTTGATCGCGTGCCAGGTAGCGACGATGGCGCCGAAGGAGTGGCCGAGGACCGCGAAGCGCTCGAGCCCGAGCGCTTGCGCGAGCCTATCGACATCGCGCGCGAACACCTCCAGGCTGAGCGTTGCGGGGTCGACGCGCTCGCTGCGTCCCTGGCCGCGCTCGTCGACGTAGAGCACCCGAAAGCCGTCGCCGAGCGGGTCGAGCCAGGGGCGGAGGTTCGTGTGGTCGAGGCCCGGCCCGCCGTGCAGAACGACAAGCGGCAGCCCGTCGCCGCCCAGGTCCTCGATGAACATGTAGCCGTCGGCTAGCTCGACGTTCAGCTTTTCGCCTCGTGCCAATCCTCCCCAACGCCGAGGTCGACGGCGAGCGGTGGATCGAGGTCGTAGGCCCTGCACATCTCCTCGCGCACGAGCTCCTTGATCGCGGAAACCTCGGCGTCGGGCACCTCGAGCAGTAGCTCGTCGTGGACCTGGAGGACGAGCCGCGCGCCTCTCCCCTCCTCGCGGAGCCGCCCGTGGATGGAGACCATCGCCTTCTTGATGATGTCCGCGTTCGAGCCCTGCATGACGAAGTTGACTGCAAGCCGTTCGCCAAACGATCTCGTCTGCCGGTTCGATGCCCGCAGCTCGGGAACCGGCCGCCGCCGCCCGAGCAGGCTCGTCGAGTAGCCGTCCTCCTGTGCCGCCTCGATCGTCCGCTGGATGAAGTCCTGCACGTGGGGGAAGCGGGCGAGGTAGGCGTCGATCAGCGCCTGCGCCTCCTCGCGCGAGATCTCCAGGTTCTCCGAGAGCCCGAAGGACGAGATCCCGTAAACGATCCCGAAGTTGATCATCTTCGCGGTCGAGCGGTCGCCCGGTGTCAGAGTCGCCGGATCCTTGCCCAGCACCTCGGCGGCGGTGGCGGTGTGGATGTCCTCGCCGCGCGCGAACGCCTCGCGCAGCTTCGGCTCGCCGGAGACGTGCGCGAGGATCCGCAGCTCGATCTGGGAGTAGTCTGCCGAGAGCAGCTTGTGCCCCGGCTCGGCAACGAACGCGGAGCGGATCTCGCGACCGAGCTCGGTCCGGATCGGAATCGCCTGGAGGTTCGGATTCGTCGTCGAGAGGCGCCCGGTCGAGGCGACGGCCTGATTGATGGTCGTGTGCAGCCGGCCGTCCTCTCCGATCAGAGTCGGCAGCGGGCCGAGATACGTGTTCAGGAGCTTCGAGTACTCACGCCACTCCTCGATCACCCCGACGATCTCGTGTTCATGGCGGATCGAGCGGAGCACGCGCGTGTCCGTCGAGTAGCCGGTCTTGCCCTTACGCCCAGCGGTCAGGCCCAGCGTCTCGAAGAGAACCCGCCCGACCTGCTGGGTCGAGCCGAGCATGAACTCCTCGCCGGCGAGCTCATACGCCTTCGCCGCCAACTCCTCGACCCGTTCGGCAAGACGCGCCGTGATCTCGCCCATGCGGTAGGTGTCGATCCTGACGCCGGCCTCCTCCATCGCAGCGAGGACGGCGGTGAGCGGCAGCTCGACGTCTCGATAGAGCGGCTCAAGCTCCCGCTCGCGCAATCGCGCCAGCATCGGATCGACGAGGCGGAACGTGGCGGCGGCGTGGCGGACGAGTGCCGCCGTGTCTTCGTCGGCCGGAGGCTCGGGGACGAGCTCGACTCCGTACTCGGCGGCGAGGTCGTCGAGCTCGTAGGTCGCCCGGCCCGGCTCGATCAAGTAGGCCGCGATCAGGGTGTCGTCGGCCGCCTCGAGGCGCTGGCGCTTGGCGTCGTGCGCGACCAGGTCTCCCTCCAAGCGAGGCGGACGCTCCGCGACCACGACCTCGTCGGGGGTCGCGATCGCCACGCGGCCGTTCTCGGACGCGATACCGACCCGCCCTTCGAGCAGCGGCAGACTCTCGCGCCACTGGACCGGAACGCCCTGGACGGCGAGCTCGGCAGCGGGCACGGTGGCATCGAGCTCGTCGACCCGGTTCAGCAGGTTCCGGAACTCGAATTGCCGGAACATCTCCTTCAGCTTCGAGCGGTCAGGCTGCGAGAGAACGAGCTCGGCGGGATCGCAGTCCAGCTCGAGGTCGCGGCGCATGGTCGCGAGCTGCTTGGAGACGACCGCCTGGTCGGCGTGCTCGGTCAGGTTCTTCCGGCGTGCCGGCGTCAGCTCGTCGAGGTGCTCGAGGACGCCCTCGAGCGAGCCGAACTGCTGGATCAGCTGCGACGCCGTCTTGTCGCCGATTCCCGGGACGCCCAGAATGTTGTCGGACGTGTCGCCCTTGAGGCCGATGAAGTCCGGGATCTGGTCAGGCGTGATTCCAAGGCGAGCCTCGACCCGCTCTGGGGTGTAGACGTTGACGTCGGCGACCCCGCGCGGCGTCATCATCAGCACGACGTTCTCGGAGACGAGCTGGAAGGCATCGCGGTCGGTGGAGACGACGGTCGTCTTGATCCCGGCCTGGTCGGCCCGCGTGGCCAAGGTGGCGATCACGTCGTCGGCCTCCCATCCCTCGAACTCGAGGTTGCGATAGCCGAAGGCCTCGACGATCGGCCGGAAGTGCGGGAACTGCTCGCGGAGCAGGTCGGCCATCGGGCGCCGGTCGGCCTTGTAGGTCTCGGCCACCTCCATCCGCTCGGCGGGCCGAGTGTCCCAGGCGACCGCGACGCCCTTCGGCTTGTAGTCCGTCAGCAGCTTGAAGAGCATGTTCGTGAAGCCGAGGAGCGCGTTCGTCGGCATCCCCTCGCTCGTGGCGAGCTCTTCAGGCAGCGCGAAGTAGGCGCGGTAGGCGAGGTTGTTGCCGTCGACCAGGAACAGCTCGGAGTCGCGCGCGGGCGCGTCGTCGAGCTGCAGCTCCTCGCCGGTCAGCGTCTTGGGCACTGAGGCGAGTGTATGCACGCATACACTCGCCGGACGGGATAATCCGGTGCCAGACTTCAGTCTGGCTCCGGCGTACATTCTCTATCGTCCTCCGGCCATGTCGGGCCTCAAAATCCACCCCTTCGCCGAGGAGCATCTCGACGCCGCCGCCGAGCTGCTGCAGAAGCGCCATCGCCGGCATCGCGAGGCGGAACCGTTGCTCGGCGAGTCTTTCGACTTTCGGGCCGAGATCGAGGCACTCTGGCGTGGCGACGGCGCCTCCGGCGCGCTGGCGATCCGGCGAGGGCGGGTCGTCGGCTACGTGCTCGGGATCCGGAAGGACGAGACCCGATGGGGCGCGAACGTCTGGGTCGATCCGGCCGGGCAGGCGGTCGAGGAAGCCGAGGATGTGCGCGATCTCTACGAGGTCGCGGCCGCCCGGTGGTTCGACGAGGGCCGCACGCGTCAGTACGTCATCGCGCCTGCCTCCGACACCGCCTTGCTGGACGCGTGGTCCCGGCTGAGCTTCGGCCGACAGCACGCCTTCGGAATCCGCGAAATTCCCGACGTTGCTTGGCCGCCGGGCGCCCGCCTTGCCGAAGAGAAGGACATCGACGCGCTCGTCGATCTCTCCCCGCTCCTCGTCGAGCACCAGGCGCGCTCGCCCGTGTTCGGCATCGGTGTGCCGCGCGAGCGCCCTGAGGAAATTCGCGCCGTGATCCTCGAGGATCTGGCCAACCCGCAGATCGGCAACCTCGTCGCCGAGCAGGACGAACGCATCGTCGGCGCCTTCCAGCTCTCTCCAGTGGCGCTGTCGAGCGTGCACGCCGGTCTCGCCCGCCCAGAGGGCGCAGTCCTCCTCAACTGGGCGGCGACGCGTCCCGATGTCCGCGGCAGCGGCGCGGGTGTGGCGCTCACCAACGCCTCCTTTGCGTGGGCGCTCGAGCAGGGCTACGAGACAATGGTGACCGACTGGCGGGAGACAAACCTGCTCTCGTCGCGGTTCTGGCCGAGGCGAGGGTTCAGGCGCACCTTCATACGCCTGTACCGCTCGATTCCTTGAAGGTCCCGCTGCTCGCCGGCTCGCGGCTCCAGGTCGTCGAGCCGCCCGACGACGCGGTCGTCCTCCACTCCCGGCCGCCCGGTGAGGCACTCGCAGACGTCGGGGCCGCCGTGCGCGAAGCCTTCCGTTTCCCGCTTGCCGGCCACTCGCTCGAACAGCTCGTGCCGCGCGGTGGCCGCGTCACGATCGTGGTCGAGCCGCCCGCCCTGCCGATCCCGAGTGCGGAACGCGAGCCGCGTCCGCTGGCGCTCGACGCGACCGTCGCCGAGCTCGAGCGAATCGGCGTCCCGCTCGAGCGTCAAACGCTCCTCGTCGCCACGGGGCTCGGGCGCCGGCCGAGCCAGCGAGAGCTCGAGTACGTCGTTCTGCCGGAGCTCGCGCGGCGCTTCTCCGGCCGCGTCGAGATCCACGACGCCGAGCGTGAGGACCTGGTCGAGCTCGACGACGAGGGACCCGTTCCGCTTCGCGTGCATCCGGCGCTTGTCGACACTGACGCGGTCGTCGTCGTCTCCTCGGCCGAGACGCTTCTCCACGGCGGCCCGGCGACACTGCTCGCGGCGTCGGGCCCGGAGGCGATTCGAGCGGCCGACGCGTTCTCGCTGGTCGAGAGCTCCGCCTCGCCGGGCTGGGAGCTGGCGGTGGCGCTCGAGCGCAAGCTCGCCCGCCGCGTACCGCTGATGGCGGCGTCTCTCACGCTCAACCCGCCCGCCGTCACCGGCGCCTTTCACGGCTACCCCCACGACGCGAGGGCGCTGGAGCGGATCGCGGCGTCGCCCGTCCGTCTCCTGTTTCGCGCCCTGCCGGGGGCGATCCGGAGTCGACTTCTCGCTTCGATCCCGCGCGAGCTGACGGCGACGGCCGTCTTCGGCGGCCCCCCTTCGGTCGCGCACGTGGAGGCGCTCCTACGCGGTGTCGATGCACGGTCGGCGATGCTGGACGAGCCGCTCGACATCGTCGTGATCGGCGTCCCGGCGACGACACTGCACCTTCCCCGGGAGCGGCCCAACCCGGTGTTGGCCGCCCACCTCGCGCTGGGCCTCGCGCTCCGCCTCTGGCGCGACCGCTTCCCGCTGGCGGAGGGCGGAACCGCCATCCTCCTCTCGCCCTTCGACCGACGCTTCCCGCACCCATCGCAGACTCCCTACCGGACCTTCTTCAGCGCCTTGCGGACACTGGGCACGCGGGCCGCCCGCGAGCCCGCGTCTTGGGCCGCTGCCGAGCGGGCGGCCGCTGCCGATCCCCGCGCACTCCAGGGGTACCGCGAGGGACGCTCCTGCCACCCACGGCTGCCGTTCGCCGACTGGGCCGCCTGCCTGCCCGTTGTCGACCGGCTGGGCGCGGTGCTCGTCGCCGGGTGCCGCGATGCGCTCGCCGCCCGCCAGTTCGGCTTCGTGCCGACCGGGAGCCTCGGTGCGGCGATCGCCATGGCGCGCGCCCGCACCGCCGGCGAGCCCCGCGTCGGTTACATCCTGGCGCCTCCGTACTTCCCGATCCGCGTAGCCCGTTAGTCATCGCCCAGGGTACGTCTCGTGCACCTCTTCGTTTCGCAAGATCTAAGCCCGTCCGTATCAGGGGGTCTGACCCCAAGCTGCAGCGCGACCCGCTTGCTTGCTGGCGATTCGACGTTGGGTCTGACCCCGAGCGGCTCTAGTCCGCGCCCAGGTAGGTCTTGCGAACTTGTTCGTTCTCGCGGAGTGTCTTTGCGTCGTCGGCGAGCACGATCCGACCGGTCTCCATCACGTAGCCGCGGCTCGCCGTATCGAGCGCCATTAGAGCGTTCTGCTCCACGAGCAGGATCGGCGTCCCCTGGTCGTTGATCTCCCGGACGATTTCGAAGATCTTCTCGACGAAGATCGGCGCGAGCCCCATCGAAGGCTCGTCGAGCAGCAAGAGCTTCGGCTGTGCCATCAGCGCCCGCCCGATCGCGCACATCTGCTGCTCGCCGCCCGACAGCGTTCCCGCACGCTGGTTCTTGCGCTCGGCAAGCCGGGGGAAGAGTGAGAAGACTCGGTCGCGGGACTCGCGAATCGCGCCGCGGTCGGAGCGCTGGAAGGCACCCATCTCGAGGTTCTCGAGCACGCTCATCCGCGAGAAGAGCCGCCGTCCCTCGGGTGACTGGCTGATGCCCATCTTGACGATGTCATGGGGCGGCTCATCGGTGATGTCCCGGCCTTCGAAGCGGATCCGCCCGCGCCGCGGGTGATTGAGGCCGTTGATCGAGCGCAGCGTCGTCGACTTGCCGGCGCCATTCGCGCCGATCAGCGTCACGACCTCGCGCTCGCCTACGTCGATCGAAACGCCCTTGAGAGCCTGGATCGAGCCGTAATACGTATGGACGTCCTCGAGCTCGAGGATCTTGTTCTGCTCAGGCTGCGCGTTCACTGAGCGACCGCCGCAGTCCCCAGATACGCCTCGATCACCCTCGGATCGCGCTGAACCTCGAGCGGTGCGCCCTCGGCGATCTTCTCGCCGTAGTCGAGCACGGTCACTCGGTCTGAGACCCCCATGACAACGCGCATGTCGTGCTCGATCAGGAGCACGGTCAGCTTCTCCTCCTCGCGGAGCCGCGCGACGAAGGCGGTGAAGTCGGCGGTCTCCTGCGGATTCATCCCCGCGGTCGGCTCGTCGAGCAGGAGCAGCTTCGGCTGGGTCGCCAGGGCGCGCCCGACCTCGAGTCGGCGTTGGTCGCCGTAGGACAGGTTTCGCGCGAACTGCTCCCACTGGTTCCGGGCGAGCCCGCAGTACTCGAGGAGTTCGCGCGCGCGGTCCGCCGCCTGACGCTCCTCCCGCTTGACCCCGGGCGTGCGCAGGACGCTCTTGACGATCCCGCCCTTCAACCGCGCGTGCATCCCGACCATGACGTTCTCGCGCGCGGTCATGTTGTGGAAAAGGCGAATGTTCTGGAACGTGCGGCCGATGCCCCGCTCCGTGATCGCGTGTGGTGGCTTCCCAGTGACGTCCTCGCCGCTGAGCTCGATCCGCCCCGCGGTCGGCTTGTAGACGCCGGTGAGCATGTTGAAGAAGGTCGTCTTGCCCGCGCCGTTCGGGCCAATCAAGCTCGCGATCGCTCCCTCAGGAATCGTGAAGTCGACGTCGTTGACGGCGACGAGCCCGCCGAACTCCTTCCGGAGGCTCTCCGCAGTGAGCAGGTCCCCATTCATTCGGGCGCTCCCCTGACGTCGTAGAGGTACGGCTCCTCTACGCCCTCCTCGAACTCCATCTTGCGCCGGGTGCTCGGGATCAGGCCTTCCGGCTTGAAGAGCATTACGAGGACGAGGATCACGCCGAAGATGCCGAACTGATAGAGCGGAACGTCGATATTGGTGCCGAACGTGTCGTTGATCTCGGCGCCGATGTTCCCGAGTCCCTCCTGGTTCAGGTAGGCGAGGAACCCACCGCCGAGGATCACGCCCCAGACGTTGCCCATCCCGCCGAGGATGACCATGCAGAGGATGAAGATCGAGATGTTGAAGAAGAAGTCATCTGGGAAGGTGCCGCTCTTGAAGCTGGCGTAGTAAGCCCCGGCGATTCCGCCGAAGAAGGCGCCCGCCGCGTATGCCCAGGTCTTCGTCCGCATCAGCGGTACACCCATCGCCGCCGCCGCGATCTCGTCCTCGCGGATCGCAATCCACGCGCGGCCGAGGCGCGAGTCGCGCAGCCTGACCGAGCAGAAGACCGTGAAGAGCAGGAGCACGAGCGCGGTCCAGTAGAAGAGGTTGATGCCGTTTTCGGCAGTGAGATAGTCCGACGGCAGCCCGAACCACCGCTCGAGTGTGTCGCCGAAGCCGGGCGGGTCGATCGGATTGATCCCCTGCGCCCCGTTGGTCAGGTTGAAACCGGTACTGAAGAGATTGTCGCCGTTGCGGGCGATCTGGGGCATGATCTCGCCGAAGCCGAGCGTGACGATCGCGAGGTAGTCCCCGCGAAGCCGAAGCGTCGGCAGACCGATGAGCACGCCGATGATGGCCGTGAAGATCGCGGCGATAAAGATGACGATCCAGATTGAGACGTGGAAGCCGGCGGCGTCGGGATTGACGCCGACCGACCCGAAGTGCTTCGACCCGACGCTCTCGCTGAAGTGCGGCGACGCAAACCAGGCTGCGGTGTAGGCCCCCACTGCGTAGAAGGCGACATAGCCCAGATCGAGCAGTCCGGCGTACCCGACGACGATGTTGAGGCCAATCGCCATCATGATGAAAATCGTCATCGTTACCGCGGTGTCGACAGTCGGGAACGCGCCGAAGAGCGGGATGTCCGGCAGGTACTCGCGGTAGTACGGGTAAAGGAACGCGAGCAGGATCACGAGCGCGGGGAACGCTGGGGCACGCACACGACGCGGCAGGCGGTTCCACTGCGTGCGCAGGACGTCGAGGCGCAACAGCTCGGACACGCGGCTGCTCAGCTCCTGTCGTCGCGTTCTAGGCACTAGCCACCTTCGGGCGTCCTCTCTCCAAGCAGGCCCTCGGGCCGGAAGACGAGGATGATGATCAGGATCGCGAAGATGATCGACTGGGTCCAGTCGCTGCCCGGCGTCGCCCAGCCCAGGCCGTTGTTGAACGACTCGATCATCGCGATCACGAGACCGCCCAGCACGGCGCCGGGCAGGTTCCCGATGCCGCCGACGACGGCGGCCGTGAAGGCGATCAGGCCCAGTCGGAACCCTTCGTCGTAACGAACGTTGGTGATGTACAGCGCGTACAGCAGCCCAGCTGCGCCGGCGAGCGCACCCGCGAGGAAGAAGGTGAAGGAGATCGTACGGTTGACGTTGATGCCCATCATCGCCGAGGCATCCCGATCCTGGGCCGTCGCGCGCATGGCTTTCCCCTGCCGCGTGCGCTGCACGAGGAGCATGAGGACGATCAGCACGGGGACCGTGAACAGGAGAACGATCAGCTTGTCCCAGGTGTAGGCGACGCCGCCGATCGTGAAGACCTCGCCCCGGGGGAGGATCGAGTCGACGGAGGTCGGGCGCGCGCCCTTCCAGACGAGCGCGATGTTCTGGAGGATGAATGACATGCCGATCGCGGTGATCAGCGGCGCGAGGCGGGGGGCATGGCGTAAGCGGCGATAGGCGACGAGCTCGATCGTCGTGTTGATCGCAGCGCAGAACGCCATGACGATCACGAGCATCAGCAGGATCATCGACCAGAGGAAGATCCCGGAGTCGCCGGCGAGGCCGAAGCTCGCGACCATCGTCGCCACGAGCATGCCACCGAGCATGAAAACGTCGCCGTGGGCGAAGTTGATCAGCTCGAGGATCCCGTAGACGAGCGAGTAGCCGAGCGCGACGAGGCCGTAGATCGCGCCGTTCGTCAGCCCGATCAGGAACAGGCGGTAGAACTCTGCCGGCGTCTTGATCAGGTTGACGCCGAGCCAGACGAGGAGCAGCACCACGAGCAGGGTCCCGAACGCCGGCGTGACGTAATCAAGCAGGCGCCCGCTGAAGGTCGGAACCGGAAGGCGGCGCGCCTGCGTGACCATGTGTCTTATTGGATGCGCTGGGGGAGGACGGTGTCCTCCCCCAACACTTACTCCTTGTGTCCTGTCTGCCTACCCCTCGACGAAGCTCAGCTCGGGAGTGAGGGTCTTCACGAACGTCGGCTCGCCGTTCTTGACCTGGAAGAACGTGACCGTGCCGAGGGTCGTGTCGCCGTTCTCGTCGATCTGGAAGTCGCCGAGGATCCCGTCCTGGATGTCCGTCTCGAAGAGCTCCTCCGCAACCCTGGCCCGCTCGTCCGTGCCGGCACGCTCGATCGCGTTGAGGAGCACCTCAGCCGCCTGAGCCGCATAGGCGGTGTACGGATCCACGGTTGACTTGCCCGTCTCGGCCAGGAAGTCGTCGACGAACTCCTTGCCGGCTCCGGTCAGCTGGTCGGTCGGGATGCCCGGCTGCGAGATGTACATGCTGTTCGCCGCGGCGCCGGCGCCCTCGATCGTCGCCGAGATCGGCGTCCAGCCGTCCGGCCCGAGCAGCGTGACGTCGTTCCCGAGCCCCGCCCGCAGGTCCTTGACCAGCTTGCCGCCGTTGTTGCAGACGATGCCGCCGAGGAAGACCGCGTCGGCACCCGACGCGTTGATGCGACTGGCGATCGACTCGTAGCTCGAGGCCTTCTTGTCCCACTTCTGGTTGCCCAAGATCTGAATGTTCTGCTTCTTGGCGTAGTCCACGAACAGGTTTGCGATCCCGATCCCGTAGGTCTCGCCGTCGTTGAGGACGAAGATCTTGGTCAGCCCCAGCTCCTTCGCGTAGAGCGCGTTCGCCGCGCCCTGGAACTGGTCGTTCCAGACGACGCGGACGTAGTTGCGCTCACCGGTCGGGTAGTAGTTATCGGGCTCGCCCGCCTCTGTGCCGGGGCCACCCTCGGTCAGGCCCGGGTACGTGTTCGACGGGCTGACCATCGCGACCGGCCCGCTCGACGCGCGGTTGAGCACCGGGATCACGAGCTTCGCGCAGCCCGAGTTGAACGTCCCGATCAGGCCGAGCAGCTTCTCGTTTTCCGCGTAGGCGCGCGCGTTCGAGGAGCACTTGGCCGAATCCCAGCTGCCGGCCTGGGCAGTCGAGTCGTCACAGGACTGGTAGCCGATGTTGGCATCGCCGACCTTCCAGTCACGCTGCGAGAGCACGAACTCGATTGCGTCCGCCATCTCGGTTGTCAGCGAACGGTTCGCACCTTGGAGCGGGAGGTCGGAGGCGATCAGCCACTCTGCCTCAGCGTCGCCTTCGTAGCGGACCGGTCCGCAGGAAGCCGACGGAAGTGCGCTTGCTGCCTCGCCGCCGCCGTCGTCATCACCACCGCACGCGGCTGCCGTGAGACCGAGCACGGCAACCAGCAAGATCAGGAAACCTAGTAACCCACCCTTCTTCAAACCATCCTCCTCCTCGCCGGGTCTTTCTCGCTTTGCGGAAGGACGGAATCGCCGCCGATCCGCGCTCCGGCCGGAAAGTATCGGCTCTCCCGCTCGCAGTCGCAAGCGAGAAGTGCGCGGGGGAAACCATGTTTCCCCCGCGAGCCCCCTTCTTCGGCTACCGGAGGGCGCCAGTGGGCGGCGGCCGAATGAATCGGCCGCCGCGGCGGCCGAGGTGCCGAAGGTGGGAATCGAACCCACACGGGGCTCACGCCCCACCGGATTTTGAGTCCGGCGCGTCTGCCAGTTCCGCCACTTCGGCGCTGCCTCTAGGGTAGCCGCGTGGCCGCCAAAATCGGGATCCTCACCGGCGGGGGCGACTGCCCCGGCCTGAACGCCGTCATCAGGGCCGTGACCCGGCGGTCGCTCGACCGCGGCACCGAGGTGAACGGGGTGCGCGAGGGCTGGCTCGGTCTCGTCGAAGGGTTGTTCCAGCCCCTCGACTACCGGGAGATCTCCGGGATTCTCCCTCGTGGCGGGACGATCCTCGGCACCTCGAGGACGAATCCGTACAAGACCGACGGCGGAGTCGATCGCGTGCTCGAGACCTTCGCGCAGAACGGGCTCGATGCCCTCGTCGCGATCGGTGGTGAGGACACGCTGGGCGTCGCCGCGAGACTCCATGCCGAACACGGTTTCCCGGTGGTCGGGGTCCCGAAGACGATCGACAACGATCTCTCGGGAACCGATTACACCTTCGGTTTCGACACCGCCGTGTGGATCGCGACGGAGGCGATCGACCGCCTGCACACCACGGCCGAGTCGCACAACCGCGTGATGGTGGTCGAGGTGATGGGTCGCCACACCGGCTGGATCGCGGTTATGAGCGGGATCGCGGGCGGCGCCGACATGATCCTCATCCCCGAGCAGCCGGTGACCGTCGAGCAGGCCTGCGTCGAGCTCAAGCGCCGCCACGAGCGCGGCAAGGACTTCTCGATCGTCGTCGTCAGCGAGGGCTACGAGCTCAGCTACCAATCCGGGGAGCGCCGCGCGATCGTGCAGGAGGCCGAGACCGACCAGTTCGGCCACATCCGCTTCGGCGGCGTCGGAGAAGCGCTCGGGCGGGACATCGAGGAGCGCACCGGCTACGAGACTCGCGTGACCGTGCTTGGGCACGTGCAGCGCGGCGGCAGCCCGACCCCGCGCGACCGGATTCTGGCGACGCGCTTCGGCCTCAAGGCAGCGGACCTCGTCGACGCCGGGAAGTTCGGCCGGATGGCGGCGCTCCAAGGCGACTCGATCGTCGAAGTGACGCTCAAGGAGGCGACGAGGGAGCTGAAGAAGGTTCCACCCGCCGTCTACGACGTCGCTCGCGCGTTTTTCGGCTAGGAAAGCAGCTCGGCGAGTGGAAAGCTCCGGTGGGCCCGCGGCGGCACGAGGAAGTTCTGGCGATGGCTGGTCCGGAGCACCGAGTTCAGCCCCTGCGCCCGCGACCGCGGCGTCAGCGGCAGCTTCGTCCCGTCGGGAAGGACGCCGTCCATCGCCAGTCGGTTGCGGTGGAAGTCGTCGCTCGACGGGTTGAAGGTCAGAAAGTGGACGCCCGCCGCCGGCTGCTCGTCGAAGCCGTCACGCTCAGGGTCGGCGGTCCAGAAGAACGGGTTGTCGAGCGTGTTGAAGTCGGCGCGAAGCGGAATCGCCTGCCCCTTCCGGTAGAGCCTGCCGTCGGCGCCGCGAATGTCCATCTGCAGCCGGGAGGTCGGCTGGATCGAGGCGCCGTGGCCGATTGCCCCGAAGCGGCGGAAGTCAGCCTCCACGTCCGGCGCGGCGGCGGAGTCCTCCGGCCGCTGCGCGAGCGTCTGCGCTCCGTCGGGCGCCTCGAGCCGGGGCCGGAACGTGGTGTCGATCCGCTCGCGGAAGTCGAAGTCGAGGTACCAGGCCTCGAGGTCCTCGTAGATGTGCGAGAGGTGCAGGTTGGTGCCGCCGCGGAAGTAGCCGGTGCGGACGTCGACCAGCCCGAGCGTCTCGAAATTGGCGATGGACGACTGTCCCTGGGTGTGTGTCTGCGTCGACGTGAAGCCGAGAAAGAGCTGCGCCGTCTCGGGGATCAGGTCGGCGCCGGGGACCCCCGCCGCGGTCGCCATCACCTTCGGGAGACTCGCCGCACCGAGGAAGCCGCCGCCCTGGAACCCCTTGCGAATGCTCGTCAGCGCGAACAGGTCGCCGGCCTCGTCGAAGAGCGTCTTGGCGCCGTCGGCGACGTGCTCGCGCCGGTCGCTTCGGATCAGGATCGCGACGTCGTTCGCCTCGAGGATGGTCTGCTCCGGGTCGCTGGGAAAGCGCCTCGCGTCGAGCACCGCCGATACGGGCTGCTCGTCGCTTCGCGAGGCCCGGATATCGACGGGAATATGACTGGTCGCGAGCGCGGGCACGTAGCGCCTGAAGTACGGGAGGCCCCAGGCGAACGTCACGGCCAAACCGGCCGGCGTGACGTCGTAGCGATGCTCGATTCGCCGGACCGCGTCTTCGAGTGTCTCGCGTGCCTGCCTCAGATCACTGCGGCGCGCCTCCACCCGCAGCTTCGCCGTGACGACCTGGTGGTGGAGCGGCGGCTCGATCACCTCGACGCCCTCATGCTCGAACACCTTCATTCCGGCAAGCAGGTGTTGCTCCTCGGGCGGCGCTCCGGCAGCGGCGCGCTCCGGCGCCTCAGCGAGCTCGTCGACGAGCTCGTAGATCCCAGCCGCCCCCAGTGCGCCCGCGGCGGCGGCGCCGAGGAGCTGCTTCCGTGTCAGTTTCATGGAGCTCCTCAGGCGGTCGGCCGGATCAGCTCGAGCCCGCCGACGAGCTGGTCCAGGTTGGCGATCACCCGCCGGAAGGTGAGCGGAGGTGCGACATGCTCGCTCACGGTGTAGAGCGTGCCGCTACGACGCCAGAGATAGGTGACGTGCCACTGGTCGGCATCCCTGGAGACCGTGTAGACGGTCACGTTCTTGTCGCCGACCCGCCGAGTCCCGCGTGGGTCGCTGAAGCACGGCACCTCCCGCCTCCGGGTCTTCCCGCCCGTCGTTTGGACGTCGATGCACTGCGGCACCGTCGTCCGGCCGGGATAGCCGCGGAGGTTGACGTGGACGTCGCCGCTCCCAGCCTCGTGCCAGAGGAAGCCGACCAGATAGCTGCGATCCCTGTCGACGATCGGCCCGTCGCTGTTCCATTGGCCGCCGATCGAGGCGTCGAGTGGGCTCGGCATCCAGTTCGGGCAGTAGACGGGGGTATCGACCCGGTTCGCAAGCCGCTGCCAGCCGGCCTTCCAGGCAGCCGGGCAGCCTCGCGACTGCGATTCCGCCGCCGCCGTGTCCTCCGTCTTGTTCCCGTAGGAGCAGCCGGCGAGCGCGGCGACGCAAACCACCAGGAGAATGACCCTCGACATCAGGGCAAGGGTAGCGCCCTACTCGATCAGCAAGAGCGCGTCGGTGGGCGCGTACTGATCCGTCAGCGTCGGCACGCCGTCGAGTGAGATCGGGCGGTCGTAGCGGTCGGCGATCCGCTCGCTGAGATCGGGCACTTGCGGTGCGTCGGCCTTGATCTGTCGCCACCGCTCGGCGAGGAACGCCTTCGACGGGGCGGCCTGCTCCGTGGCGACGAGGATCAGGTTACGTAGCGTCGTATCGTCCTCGTCGTCCGCGCCGACGATGGTCGGATGCACGAGCACGGTCGGGAAGACCGAGCGGTACGTGCGGTAGACGGAGCGGAAGAGCCGGGACTGGTCGCCGGCAATCGAGCCGATCGTGTTCGTGAGGATCACCCCGCCCGGGTTCAGCCGTGACCTCGCAAGGTCGAGGAACTCGGACGTGAACAGGTGGAAGGGGATCGCGTCGGAGAAGAACGCGTCGATCAGGATCGCGTCCCA
>Ga0126313_10000239_pt1 | contig 24835 bp, 22 predicted proteins | sample Plot105A_FD_89954 | JGI IMG/M metagenome (GOLD analysis project Ga0126313, IMG submission 89954) | Serpentine soil microbial communities from UC McLaughlin Reserve, CA, USA - Plot105A | ecosystem: Environmental > Terrestrial > Soil > Grasslands | place: USA: UC McLaughlin Reserve, Lake County...
ACGGAGCGGCGCAGGAGTCGAACCTACCCAGCCTGGGGCTGCCAGACCTCACCGGTTTTGAAGACCGGCTGGGCCACCGGGCCCGTGCCGCTCCGGGGGGAGCGTAGCGACGCGGGGTGTGCAAGGTTTCCGCCGTGGGATGGCGGTTCCAGCGACGGAAGTCGATCCTGTCCGGCGTGACGCTGAACGTCGGGAAGCGCGGGCCGAGCAGCGTGAGCGTTGGACGCCGCGGCGCGCGACTCTCCGTCGGGCGGCGCGGGACGGCCGCGACGCTCTCGCTGCTCGGCACCGGGCTCGCCTACGTGTGGTGGCGCTCGCGGCGCTCGTCCTAGCCGCGGGCTGCGGCGGCGTCGACCGGGCCGGACCGCCGGCAGGCGCGACGGTCGAGCGCGTCGTCGACGGGGACACGATCGTGCTCGCCGACGGCCGTCGCGTCCGCCTCGTCCAGATCGACGCGCCCGAGGTCGCCGAGCGCGAGTGCTACTCGCGGGGCTCGACCGCCGCGCTCCGCCGGCTTCTCCCCGACGGCGTGCGCGTCGAGCTTCAGCCCGATCCGGCGCTCGACGACGTCGACCGCTACGGCCGCCTGCTCCGTTACGTCCGGCGCGGCGGGACGAACGTCAACCTCACGCTCGTCCGAAACGGCGCGGCCGCGCCCTACTTCTTCGACGGCGACCGCGGGCGCTACGCGGGCGAGTTCCTCGACGCCGCCCGCGAGGCGCGGCACGCCGAACGCGGCCTCTGGCGTGCGTGCCTGCGAACACAGCTCGATCCCGACCGGTCGGTCGAGACGCTCCGTTAGACGCGAGAGAGACGGTCGCGACTCAGACCGTCCCTCTCTCGCGAGTGTCGTGGGCTGCGGCCCCCACGTCTTGCTCGCTTATCCGGCTCTGGATCCCTCATGAACCCCCAGCCTGGGTCAATCATCGGCGCGAGCGCACACGGCCCGATCACTCGTTCTAGGGAAAAGTGAAGCAAAGCGATCAACCCCGTTTGGGGCATGGAGTGAAGCGGATCGGCGCCGCCATACTCGGGGTGTAGTTGCAGATCCGGCCGGGGGCCCCGATGCGGCGGGGGCCGTGAGGCCGGAATCGTTGGAGGCGGGACCTTGCGGCAGGTCCCGCCTCCTGCTTTTTTGGGGTCGGTTTGCCCGCCTCAGGCTCGCGTCGCCCGTCGGCGGAGGACGCGCTCGTCGCCAACGCGGCGCGTGAGCCCGTCGGCGTCGAAGCGTTCGAGCAGGAGCTGCGCCTGCTTGCGGCCGGTCCCGATCAGGTCGCGAAAGCGCGCGAGCGCGATCCTTCCCGACGCTTCGCACTCCTCGACAAGGATGTCCCTTGCGCGCGCGTACGCGTCGGCAGAGACCGCGTACCCGTCGCCGAGGCGCACGATCCGGCCCTCGCGTTCGAGGTAGGATCCGAGCGCGGCGTCGTCGACCTTGAGCGGGAGGAATCCGTCGGCCTCGTCGAGCTCGCGCTCCAGCCGCTCGGCTGCGTCCGCGCGGGCGCCGAGCGACGCGACGGCCCCGGGCAGGTAGAGCTTCGCGCCGCGCCGTTCGAGGTTGAGCCGGGGCACGATCGCGGACGCCCACGGCTCGGACGGCGGCGGGACGCCGGGGTCGAGCTCGTCGGCGCGCTCGATCTCGACGCGAAGGCCGGCCTCGAGATCCTCGAGCCACCTGCGCGAGAAGAGCCAGCCGCCCACGCGCTCGACGTGCTCGGGGTAGTCGCCGACGAGGTGGCGGACTCGCGCGAGCTCGACGGGCTCGTGGATGGTGGAGGCGGCGTCGCCGCGCTCGATCAGCTCGCTTCGCTCCGCCGTCGTCCGGCGCGGGGGCGCGGGGTCGAGGACGACGCCGCCGCCAAGCGTCGTTCGATCGCGGAGGACGATGCGGTCCCCGCGGGCGGCGACCGCCGGGGTCGTGAGCCGAAGCTGGGCGTAGCGTCCGCCGCGACGGACGAGCCGCGCGTAGTGCTCGGCGGTTCCGTGGTGGACGTGGATCCTCGCGCCGTCCGGGATCTCCTCGAGCTCCTCGAGCGCGACCTCGAGGCGGTAGCTCGTGGGGAAGGCATCCGGCTCAACGAGCGCATCGCCTCGGCTGGCCTGTCGCCGTTCGACGCCGGGGAGGGCGACAGCGACGCGCTGACCCGCCTCGGCCCGCTCGACGGGCCGATCGTGCACCTGGACGGATCGCACGCGCGCCTCGAGCCCGCGCGGCTCGAGCCGGAGGACGTCGCCCTCGCCAATCGACCCCGACCGAAGCGTCCCGGTAACCACGGTGCCAATGCCGCGGAGGGTGAAGACGCGGTCGACGAACAGGCGCGTCGCGCCGACGGCCGTAGCACCCCGCTCGATGCGGTCGGCCTCGGACGCGAGCGCAGCCCGGAGGTCCTCGAGCCCTGCGCCCGTCTTCGCGCTCGTCGCGACAACCGGCGTGTCCGGGACGAGCTCGTGCGCCTCCTCCTCCGCGAGCTCGAGCGTCTCCGCGTCGACCGCGTCGGCCTTGGTGACCGCGACCACGCCTCGCTCGATCCCCAGCAGCCGGAGGATTGCGAGGTGCTCGTGCGTTTGCGGGCGCGCGCCTTCGGTGGCGTCGATCACGAGCAGGAACAGGTCGATCCCGGTCGCGCCCGCGACCATGTTGCGGACGAACCGCTCGTGGCCCGGGACGTCCACGAGCGACAGCCGTCGGCCGTCGGGAAGGTCGAGCGGCGCGTAGCCGAGGTCGATCGAGATGCCGCGCTCCTGTTCCTCGGGGAGCCTGTCCGTGTCCTTTCCGGTCAGCGCACGGACGAGCCACGTCTTCCCGTGGTCGATGTGGCCGGCCGTCCCGACGGTCAGGGGCATGAGGCCTGGAGGAGTCGCTCACCGACCTCGTCCAACTCGAGGCCGGCGGCCGCGAGCAGCGCACGCCACTGGGCCTCGGTCCGCTCATGGGCTCCGAAGAGCGCGAGCCCGAGCAGGTCGAACCACGCGGAACCCTCGACGCGGTCGAGGACCCAGTCGAGGATCAGGACGCGCGCGCCGGCCGGCGCGTCGCGGCAGATAGTCTCCAGGATCGCCGCCGCCTCCTCGTCCCGCCAGTTGTGCAGGACGGTCCCGAGGATGTAGGTGTCGCCGTCCGGGACCCGCTCGAAGAAGCTACCGGGGACGAACTCGATGCCCGCCGCGGCGAGCGCGGCCTCGTCGCGAACGGCCTCCGGCAGGTCGAGGACGACCCCGCGCAGGCCGGGGCGGCGGGCGAAGAGCGCGAGTAGCAGTGACCCGTTCCCGCCGCCGACCTCGACGACCGTCTCGCTCTCGTGCCAGTCGAGCCCGGCGATCCGGTCGACGCGCTGCTCCGTTCCGTCCTTCATGGCCAGGTCGAAGAGCGCGCGTTCGCGTGGGTGGTCGGCGAGCCAGTCCCAGAACTCGCCCTCGAACGCCTTCGTGCCGGTTGTGTCGAGGCCGCTGACCGCGCGCTGCCACACCCCGCCGTAGAGCTGGGCGAAGGCGTTCCAGGGCGCGCCGCGGCGGAGCAGCACGGACGCTTCGGTGTTCCCGAACACGCCCGGCTCTTTCTCGGCGAAAACGCCGTCGCTCGCGAGGGCGCGTAGGTACCGCTCGAGCGTGCGGGCGTCAGCGCCGACCGCGGCTGCGATCTCGGCGACGGGGCGCGGGCCTGCAGCGAGCACGTCGGCGACCCCCAGCTCGGCGGCGATCCCGAGGACTCGCGTGGCCGCCGCGCCGCGGCCCAGTTCCCAGAGGACCGTCTCGCTCATCCGCGGGCGCGGGCGACCGCGGCAGCGACCTCGTCGAGCTCCGTGTTGGCGAGGGTGCGGCAGTCGAGCAGCGTGCGCCCGTCGCGGACGACGCCGACGACCGGCGGCTCGCCGGTGCGGAGCCGCTCCGCGAGCTCCTCCTCGATTGCGCACGCGAAGCTCGGCAGCTCCGTCAGCGGCAGCGCCCCGCCGCCGACGCGGGCAACCGTCTCCTCGACTGCGCCGCCGGTGAGCCGGGCGAGCCGCTCGGCACGCACGCGCACGGCCTCGACTGGCTCTTCGATCATACGCAGCACCGGGATCCGTCCCAGGCCTTCGAGGTAGAGCGTGAGCGTGCCCTCGAGCGCCGCCAGCGTCAGCTTGTCCGCGCGCAGGGCGCGCTGGAGGGAATTCTGGCGTAGCCGCTCGACGAGGTCGGCGCGACCGGCGACGATCCCCGCCTGGGGCCCGCCGAGGAGCTTGTCCCCCGAGAAGCAGATGAGGTCCGCGCCGGCCGCGAGTGCGTCCTGGGCTGTCGGCTCGTCGTGCAGCGAGACGAGCGCCCCCGAGCCGAGGTCGTCGACGAGCGGCAGGTCGTGCCGCCTCGCTACCGCCGCGAGCTCGGCGGTCGTCGGTAGCTCCGCGAAGCCCACGACGCGGAAGTTCGACTGGTGCACCCGCAGCAGAAGGGCGGTCTCCGGGCCGATCGCGGCCTCGTAGTCGGCTGCACGGGTACGGTTCGTGGTGCCGACCTCGACGAGCCGGGCGCCGGAGTGCGACAGGACGTCGGGGATCCGGAAGCCGTCGCCGATCTCGATCAGTTCGCCGCGTGATACCAGCACCTCTCGGCCTTCCGCGAGCGCTGCGAGCGCGAGCAGGACGGCGGCGGCGTTGTTGTTGACGACGAGCGCCGCCTCGGCGCCGGTCAGGCGGCGCAGGATTGCCGCAACGTGGTCCTGCCGCGAGCCGCGCACGCCTTCCGCCAGGTCGTACTCGAGGTTCGAATAGCCGAGGCCGATCTCGCGCAGGCGCTCGAGCGCCGACTCGGGCAGCGGCGCGCGGCCGAGGTTCGTGTGCACGACGACGCCGGTCGCGTTCAGGACGCGGCGCAGGCGCGGACGCGCGAGGTCGTCGAGCTCGTCGAGGACGCGCTCGACCACGTCGCCGGGCTCGAACCCGGTCGCGAGCTCCTCGCGGAGCCGTTCGAGGGCCGCGCGGGCCGCCGCGAGCACGAGCGGCCGTCCGCGCCGTTCGATCTCAGCGGCGAGCCGCGGATCGGCGAGGAGGCGGTCGACGGAAGGGAGCTCGCGAAGCGGGTTTCGCTCCACCATTGGGCTGATGATAGAGAGCCGACCTCGCCGCTACTGTTCGACGTCCGATGGTCGAGCTCGTGGCCGGAACCCTTCGCCGCGCGCGCCGCCGGACGCGCTGGTCTGCCGTCGGCGTCCTAGCCGCGGCCCTCGTCGCGGCCGTCGGCGTGCTCGCGCTCGTCCGCGCCGTGATGCTGCACGACGCCGTCCTTCCGGGCGTCAGCATCGCGGGCGTCCACGTCGGCGGCCTCGACCGGGCAGAGGCTCGCGCCCGGCTCGAGCGCGCCCTCGACGCGAACCTGCGCCAGCGCATCCTCGTCGCGGTCGGCGACCACGGGTTCATGACGACGCCGTCCGAGCTCTACCGCCTCGACGCGGTGGCCACCGAGAAGGCGGCCTTCGCCGCGGGTCGCGAGTCCCTCTTCTCGCGCCTCGCGTCGCTCGCCGGGCCGTTCGCGCCGGACCGCGAGGTCGCGCCGGTGCTCGAGGTGCGTCCCGCCGGGCGGAGCGAGCTCGCCGCCCGCCTGAACGACCTGACGCAGTGCGCTGTCAACGCGCAGGTCACCATGACCGGAACCGAGCCGGTCGTGACACCGGGACGCGACGGCGCGCTCGTGGACGTGCCCACGTTCGTCCAGGAGCTACGCCACATCGCGCTCGGTGGCGGAGGGTCGATCCGTGCGCAGCTGGAGGAGGTGGCTCCCGCCCTGACGACGTCCGAGGCCGAGCGCGCCGCGGATTCGGCCCGGCGGCTGGTCTCGGCGCCGATCGCGATCAAGCTCCGCGGAGAACGGCTGGGCAAGCTCGAGCCCGAGATGCTCGCCAGGCTCGTGCGCTTCCAGCCGCACGACGGGGCGTATCGGCTGGTGCTCGCACGGTCGGCCGTCGACGAGGCCGTCGCGCCGCTCATCGGCCCAGAGACCAAGGATCCGGTCGACGCGAGGTTCCGGATCGTCGGGAAGCACGCCAGGGTCGTCCCGTCGAAACCGGGGACGACGCTCGCGCCGGTTCGGGCGACCCGCGCGATCCTCGCCGCGGCGTCCGAGCGCGGGCATGCGCGGGTCGCGTCGGTGGCGTTGACCGCGTTGCCGGCCGACCTGACGACGCGCGAGGCGAAGGCGCTCGGGATCGAGCGGCGGCTCTCGACCTTCACGACGGACATGGGCGTCTCGTCCACGAACCGGATCACGAACGTCCTGCTCCTCGGCCGTTACCTCGACGGGACGATCGTCCGTCCGGGCGAGACGTTCTCCTTCAACGGGGTCGTCGGGCCGCGGACCGCCGAGCGCGGGTTCGTCGAGGGCCAGATGATCGTGGGCGGCGTCCTCGTCCCGTCCATCGGCGGCGGGGTGTGCCAGGTCGCGACGACCGTCTTCAATGCCGCGTTCGAGTACGGCCTGCCGATCGTCGAGCGGCACAACCACTCCTACTACATCAGCCACTACCCGCTCGGCCGGGACGCAACGGTGTCCTGGGGCGGCCCCAACCTCGTGTTCCGGAACGACCTCGACCATGCGATCCTGCTCAAGGCGAACGGGACGAGCGCGACCTTCACGGTGTCGATCTACGGGACGCGCCAGGGTCGCAAGATCGTTGCAAAGGCGAGCCAACCGAAGAACTACACGCAGCCGACGCTCCAGTACGCGGTCGATCCGTCGGCGCCGCCGGCGTCCGTGCGCATCGTTGCGGGCGGGGGCCCGGGCTTCGACGTGAACGTCCACCGGAAGGTCTTCGAGCACGGAAGGCTCATCCGCGAGGCCGACATCTTCACGCGCTACACGCCGCAGAACCCGACGGCGATCTACGGCCCGGGGAAGACCCCACCCGGCCCGTACTTTGTTCTGCCGCCGACCACGTAGCGCACGACGTTCTACGATGCGCGCCGTATGCGAGCGGATGCGGCGACCTTCCGGGCGGATGCGACGACGCTTCGCCTCGCGGTCTTTCCGCGTGCCGACCTGCTGACTGACGTGCTCCTCGTCGCCGCCGGCGCCGGTTTCGTCGCGCTCGCCGCGCAGGTGTCGATCCCGCTACCGTTCACGCCGGTCCCGATCACGGGTCAGACGTTCGCAGTCCTCCTCGTCGGTGCCTCGTTCGGCTCGCTCCTCGGCCTAGCGAGCCTCTCGCTCTACCTCGTCGTCGGGACCCTCGGCGCGCCGGTCTACTCGGACGGCGCGTCTGGCTGGGAGGTCGTCCGCGGCGCGACCGGCGGCTACCTCGTCGGCTTCCTCCTCGCGGCGGCGGTCGTTGGTGCGCTCGCCGAGCGACGCTGGGACCGGCGCCTCGGGTCGGCCGTCGCGGCGATGCTCACCGGGAACGTCGTCGTCTACCTGGTCGGGCTCCCTTGGCTTGCGTACAAGATCGACGGCGACCTCGAGACGACGCTCGAACAGGGCCTCTACCCGTTCGTCGTCGGCGACCTCGTGAAGCTCTACCTTGCCGGCGCGCTTCTGCCGGCCGCTTGGGCGCTCGTCCGCCGGCTGCGCGGAGGGTAGGAGGGTTTGGCGGGACGGTCTCTGTTGCGGGCGTGTGGTGGTCGTCCCGAGGCAAGGACGCAGGGCGCGTTCGTACCGAGTAGGTACGGACGCAACCGAGGACGCCGCGTCGGGCCGAGCAGCGCGCGCCGGCGGCACAACGCCTGTTTCGGCAAACCCTCCTACGACAGGCCTACTGCGCGTCCGCCTTCTGGGGCTCGGCCGGCGACTGCGCGCAGCGGTACTCCCAACAGGACACGACCCGTTCGACCGCATCCTCCGGGTCGTCCGTGACGTGGAGGAGGTCGAGGTCGTCGGGCGAGACCATCCCCCCCGAAAGGAGCGTGTCCTCGATCCAGTCCGTGAGCCCCCGCCAGAAGTCCGAGCCGAAGAGCACGACGGGGAAGTGGAGAATCTTCCCGGTCTGGATCAGCGTCAGCGCCTCGAAGAACTCGTCTAGCGTCCCGAAGCCGCCGGGGAAGATCACGAACCCCTCCGCCGGCTTCACGAACATCGTCTTGCGCGCGTAGAAGTGGCGGAAGGTGAGCAGGACGTCCAGGTACGGGTTCGCGAACTGCTCGTGCGGGAGCTCGATGTTGAACCCGACTGAGACCCCTTCGCCGTCCTGTGCCCCGCGGTTCGCCGCCTCCATGATCCCCGGCCCGCCGCCGGTGACGACGGTGAAGCCGCGCTCGGCGAAGAGCCGTGCCGTCTCCACCGCCGCCTCGTACGCCGGGTGGTCCTCGTCGACCCGCGCCGACCCGAAGATCGAGACGGAGGGGATGGGCAGGCGCTCGAGCGCTTCGAACCCCTCGTAGAACTCCTCTGCGATCCGCGCTGCGTGACGCAGATCGTCCAGATCGTCGCTCGAGAAAATGCGTCGGTCGTCCACCGCGGCGATCGTACCCCCGCCTCGGCGAGTTGAGTCATGCCGGCTCGAGGCGGGAGGCTCTACGTGGGAAGCTCGAGGCGCCGGCCGTCCACCTCGACCGTCGGCGTGGCGAGGATGCAGTCGACGTGGATCGTCGAGCTGTTTGCGCCGCCGTACGAACCGATGTTGTTCCCGATCGCCACGTGCGCCGTTCCCGCGGCCTTCTCGTCGAGCATGACGTGCCCCCGCGGCGCGATCGTGGGGTTGAGCCCGATCCCGAGCTCGGCCACGACACGGGCGCCGTCGTCGGCGCGGTCGACGAGGTCGCGGAGCATGGCGGCCGCCCGGCCGCCCTCGATGGACGTGACCCGGCCGCGCTCGAACGCGAGTCGGACCGGCTCGTCGACCAGCCCTTCCACCGTGTAGGGGACCGTCAGGTCGGCGACGAGCGTCCCGTCGGCGGAGTCCTCGTGCGGCGCCACGAAGATCTCCCCGCCGGGGTAGTTCCCGTACTGACCCGGGCCGAGCGGTCGTGCGTCGGTCAGCCACTGGCGCCCGGCGACGCGGACGGTCAGGTCGGTCCCCGCGGGGTTCTGAACCCGGATCGCGTCCGCGTCGGAGACCTCCGCGAGGAGCCGATCGGCCACTGGCGTGAGATCTGGCGCGGGCTGCGAGAGCTCGCCCTCGAGCAACTCGCGGTCGACGAAGCCGAGGAAGAGCCCGCGCCCGCCGTGCCCGAGGACGGACTCGTTCATCGCGCTTCGAAGCGACGCCTCGTCGCCCCGCGGGCGCTGCTGCAGCGAGAACAGGACATCTGCGCGCTCTGCCGCCGCGACGATCTCGGTCGGGAGCTCGGTGAGAGGTCGGGCGCCTGCCCAGAAGCGCAGCTCCGCGCCGGCGCCGAGGTCGTCCGCGGCCGCGAGCAGCTCCGACCCCTGCTCCGCGAGGGGCTCGTCGACGACGACGAGGACGCGCTCCCCCGACGCGAGCTGCACGGCGCGAATGAGGTTCGCGCACCATCCCCCGCTCCGCCCGGACACGAGACGGAACCTTACGAGGTCGCGCTGCGCGGTCGTCGGACCGTCGGCGACGTCACTAGCTGCCGCGCCCGATCCACTCCTCGCCGCCCTCGTAGACCTCCTTCTTCCAGAGCGGCACGGTCTCCTTGAGCGTGTCGATTGCTTCGCGGGACGCGGCGAGCGCGGCCTGCCTGTGTGGGGCCGAGACGGCGATCGCGACGCTCGCCTCGCCCACTTCGACGCGGCCGACACGGTGCGCGATCGCGACGGCGCAGAGCCCGTGCTCGGTCGTCAGGCGCTCGGCCAGGTCGGCCATGACCTGCTCGGCCATGCCCTCGTAGGCCTCGTACTCGAGATGGAGGACGCGCCGGCCGCGCGACTCGCGCCGCACGGTGCCGACGAACGACGCGACGCCGCCCGCGCGATCGTCCTGGACCTCTGCGAGGACCGCTGCGATGTCGAGCGGCCCGTCGACAAGCCGGACCGCACCGCCCGAGACCGGTGGGATCAGGGCCACCTCGTCGCCGTCCGAGAGCGGCTCGTCGTCCTCGACATAGCGCCGGTTCACGGCGAGCGCGAGTCCGCCCGGGCGCTCATCGAGCTCGAGCGCGGGGCAGACGTCCCCGGCGCGCGAGCCTTCGGGGAGCTCCAGCTCCCGCATCCCGGTCCCCGCCCGCTCGCGGAGCCCGGCGAAGAGCCTCACCGTGACGCGCACACGTTTAGCCTAAGCATGTGGCCGCCACCGGGGACCGCCGCACGGATTCGGGCATCGAGGTGAAGCCGGTGTACGCCGCGACCGACGTTCCCGACGCCGAGCTCGAGCCCCCGGGCGAGTTCCCCTTCACGCGCGGGCCGTACGCGGACATGTATCGCGGTAGGCCTTGGACGATTCGCCAGTACGCGGGGTTCGCGTCGGCCGAGGAGACGAACGCGCGCTTCCGCTACCTGCTCGAGCGCGGGCAGACCGGCCTCTCGGTCGCGTTCGATCTGCCGACGCAGCTCGGCTACGACTCGGACGACCCGCATGCGGCCGGGGAGGTCGGGCGGACCGGCGTCGCGATCGACACGATCGCCGACATGGAGCTCCTCTTCGACTCGATTCCGCTCGCCGAGGTCTCGACCTCGATGACGATCAACGCGCCGGCCGCGCTCCTGCTCCTCCTTTACGAGCTCGTCGCGGAGGGCCAGGGCGTCGCGCCCGGGGCGCTGCGCGGGACGGTCCAGAACGACATCCTCAAGGAGTACATCGCTCGCGGGAACTACATCTTCCCGCCGCGGCCGTCGATGCGGATCACGACCGATCTCTTCGCGTACTGCCGCGAGCGGATGCCTCGCTGGAACACGATCTCGATCTCGGGCTACCACATCCGCGAGGCCGGCTCGACCGCCGCGCAGGAGCTCGCGTTCACGCTTGCGAACGGCATCGCGTACTGCCAGGCGGCCGTCGACGCCGGGCTCTCTCCCGACGAGTTCGGCGCGCGCCTCTCGTTCTTCTTCAACGCGCACAACCACTTCTTCCAGGAGGTCGCGAAGTTCCGGGCGGCGCGCCGCCTCTGGGCGGAGCTCATGCGCGACCGGTTCGGCGCGACGAATCCGCGTGCGCAGGCCCTCCGGTTCCACGCGCAGACGGGCGGTTCGACGCTCACGGCGCAGCAACCTGAAAACAACGTCGTACGGGTCGCCGTTCAGGCGCTCTCGGCGGTCTGCGGCGGCGCGCAGTCGATCCATACGAACGCGTTCGACGAGGCGCTCGCGCTCCCGTCCGAGCGGTCGGCCCGGGTCGCCCTGCGGACGCAGCAGATCCTCGCGCACGAGGCCGGCGGCACGGACACCGCTGACCCGCTCGGCGGTGCCTACTTCCTCGAGGCGCTCACCGCCGAGCTGGAGGAGCGCGCGCGGGAACTCCTGGCGCGGATCGACGAGCTCGGAGGCGCGGTCGCGGCGGTCGAGCAGGGCTTCGTCCAGCACGAGATCGAGGAGGCGGCGTTCGAGCACGAGCGTCGCGTCGCCTCGGGCGAGCGCGTCGTCGTCGGCGTCAACCGATTCGCCGAGGGCGAAGAAGAGGAGATCGAGCTCCACCGGCTCGACCCGGAGAGCGAGCGGCGCCAGGTCGAGCGCACCGCGCGCGTGCGCGCCGAGCGGGATTCCTCCGCAGCCGAGGCGGCGCTCGAAGGCGTGAGCGAGACGGCCCGCGGCACGGCGAACCTCCTGGTGCCAATGCGCGAGGCGCTCGCCGCACGCTGCACCGTCGGCGAGATCTGCGGCGTCCTGCGCGAGGCGTTCGGGACGTACGACGCGCAGCGCGCGCCGGGCATGTAGCGATCCGGCCCTCGCCGTCTCAGGGCGAGGCGCGGGCGCGGGATAAGCTCCTCGGGCCGATGGCGACGACGGAGGGACCACGCGGCGACGTGGGCGCCGAGGAGACCCGTGAGGAGAAGCTCGCGAAGCTCGAGCGGCTCCGTGACGAGGCGCTTCACGCCGGGACCGACCGCTCGGTGGCCCGTCAGCGCGAGCGCGGCAAGCTGCTCGCGCGCGAGCGACTCAAGAAGCTCCTCGACCCGGGGAGCTTCGTCGAGCTCGACCGCTTCGTCCGCCACCGGAACCCGCACTTCGGGATGATGGAGAACCGTCCCTGGGGCGACGCCGTTGTCACCGGGTACGGGACGATCTTCGGCCGGCGCGTCTTCGTCTTCTCGCAGGACTTCACGGTCTTCGGCGGCACGCTCTCCGAGGCGTTCGCCGAGAAGATCTGCAAGGTGATGGACCTGGCGCTCAAGTACGGTTGCCCGCTCATCGGCCTGAACGACTCGGGCGGCGCGCGGATCCAGGAGGGCGTCGTCTCGCTCGGCGGCTACGCGGAGATCTTCTGGCGGAACGTGCAGGCGTCGGGCGTCGTGCCGCAGATCAGCCTGATCATGGGTCCGACGGCGGGCGGCGCCGTCTACTCGCCGGCGATGACCGACTTCGTGCTCATGGTCGAGGAGAGCTCATACATGTTCATCACCGGGCCCGAGGTCGTGAAGACCGTGACGGGCGAGGAGGTGACGTTCGAGGAGCTCGGCGGCGCGGCGACGCATGCGGCGAAGTCGGGCGTCGCGCACCTGACCGCGCCGGACGAGGAGGCGGCGCTCGAGGACGCGCGCTATCTGCTCTCGTTCCTGCCGCAGTCGAACGCCGAGCCGCCGCCGTCGTCCTCGCCGAGCGACCCCGTCGACCGCGAGGAGCCGGAGCTCGACCGACTCGTTCCCGACAACCCGAACAAGCCCTACGACATGCGCGACGTCGTGACGCGCGTCGTCGACGACGGCGAGTTCCTCGAGATCCATGAGCGCTGGGCCGAGAACATCGTCTGCGGCTTCGCGCGTCTCGGCGGGCACCCGATCGGCATCGTCGCCAACAACCCGCGCGCGCTCGCCGGGACGCTCGACATCGACTCCTCCGTGAAGGGCGCACGCTTCGTTCGCACGTGCGACGCGTTCAACATCCCGCTCGTCACGTTCGTCGACGTCCCGGGGTTCTTGCCCGGGACGGCGCAGGAGTGGGGCGGGATCATCCGCCACGGCGCGAAGCTCCTCTACGCGTACTCAGAGGCGACCGTCCCCAAGCTCGCCGTCATTACCCGCAAGGCCTACGGGGGTGCGTACGACGTCATGAGCTCGAAGCACATCCGCGCGGACTTCAACTTCGCCTGGCCGAGCGCGGAGGTCGCGGTCATGGGGCCGGAGGGCGCGGTGAACATCGTCTTCCGAAAGGAGCTCGAGCAGGCCGACGATCCCGACGCCCGGCGCGCCGAGCTAATCGCCGACTACCGGGCGCAGTTCGCGAATCCGTACACCGCCGCGGAGCGCGGCTATGTGGACGACGTCATCGAGCCGCGTCGCACGCGGCCGTTCCTCTGCGATGCGCTCCGAACCGCACTTCCCAAGCGCGAGGCCCGCCCGCCTCGGAAGCACGGGAACATCCCGCTGTAACGTCGTTCGCTAAGCGGTCTCGGCGAGGGCCGCTTCGATCTCGGCCTCGGGCGCGTCGACGACCGAGAACTCCCGCCTGAACGCAGCCACCACGTCCGGATCGAACTGCGTCCCGGCGCACCGCTCGAGCTCCGCGATGGCGCGGAAGTGTGGCAGGCGGCCGCGGTACACGCGGTCGGTTGTCATTGCGTCGTAAGCGTCAGCGACGAAGAGAATGCGCGCGCCGAGCGGGATCGTGTCGCCGGCGAGGCGGTTCGGATAGCCGGTGCCGTCCCAGCGCTCGTGATGGTGCAGGACCCAGTTGGCGACCGGATCGACGCCGAGCGAGTCGAGCATCCGGTGTCCGATCTGCGGGTGGCGCTCGAGCACGAGGCGCTCGGCCCCGGTGAGCGGGCCGGGCTTGCGCAGGATTTCCTCGGGGATCGCGAGCTTGCCGAGGTCGTGGAGGCTGCCCGCGAGGCGCAGGAGCTCGATCTGCTCGACCTCGAGGCTCATCCGCTTCGCAACGCGCGCCGCGAGCTCCCCGACGACGTACGAGTGGCTCCCCGTGTACGCGTCGCGGACGTCCACCGCGCGCGCGAGGCTCGCCGCCGCGCGGAGGCACGCCGCGCGGTCTTGCCCCTCGACCAGCCAGCGGAGCTCGGCCAGCTCTGCGACGTCCGGCCGGAAAACGTGCGCGCGCCCGCGGCCGTGCTCCTTCGACCAGTACAGCGCGTTGTCGGCCACCCGCACGAGCTCGCTTCGCTCGAGCGAGTGCTGCGGGTACGTGGCGATGCCGGCGGAGACGCTCACGAGCCCGCCGTGCTCATACTCGCCGTCCTTGACCCGTTCGATGATCGTCTCGGCGATCGCGAGCGCCTCGCGATCGGTCTTGCCCGGCAGGAGCAGAGCGAACTCGTCGCCGCCGAGCCGGAAGGCCTCGCCCCCCTGGCGGAGCCTGGCGGCGACCTGCGCGAGCACGCGGTCCCCGACGGGGTGCCCGAACCGGTCGTTGATGGTCTTGAAGTGGTCGATGTCGATCAGGACGACAGTGAGCGGCGTCCGCGGGCCGCGCGTCTCGTCGAGCGCCCGCTGGAGCCGCTCGTGGAAGTGTCGGTGGTTCCCGAGGCCCGTGAGCGGATCGGTCAGCGCGAGCCGCATCGCCTTCAGCGACTCGTGGACCGAGCGCTGGTAGAGCGCGATCGCGACGAGCGGGCCGATGAGCGCAGCCGAGAGGAGGGGCGAGCGAGCCCACAGCACGGCGAGCATGAGGCTCACCGAGGCCATGATCGAGAACGGGACGACGGTCCAGTAGACGGAGTTTCGAAGGATCTTGCCGAGCGGCTCGCGCGACCAGAGGGAAATGACGAGCGCGATCAGGATCACGTTCGTCGCGTAGAACGCGGCCGCCGCGGTCGTGACCGCGAGGGAGACGGCGGCGACGTTGTCCCCGCCGAAGGCCTCGGCCACGAAGCCGGCCGCGGTCGAGCCGATCACGTAGACGGCCGCGTTGTAGAGGAACCGGATCGGGGGCCGCCGCTCGAGCACGTCGATCAGGAGCCTGGTCACGAAGCCGACGAGCACGGCCGCCTCCCAGCCGTACACGACCGCCGCGCCGACGACGAAGACGGCGCCGAGCGAGACGTGGCCGGACGGGACTCCCTCGACGGGAACCGGGTACGCCTCGACGACGACGGAGGCGACCGCGAGCGCGAGGATCCCCGCGACGATGCCGAGCGAGGGTTGACCCGCGACGAAGCTCGCGATTGCCGCCGCGAGCAGGGCGAACCCACTCGTGACGACGGGGACGACGAGCGGCGCGAGCCGGAGGGTCGGTGTGCCCTCCGGCTTGGTCGCGTCCGTCGCGCCCGGAAGAGCGCGGACGGCAGCGCTCACGAGGTGATTAGCCCCAGATGAAGCCGTCGAGTTCGCCGAGGAACGCGCCGAGAACGGTCAGCGCGACGACGGCGAGGGTGGTGATGCGCCAGTGAAGCATCTTTTCTCCCCTTGCTAGACGCTGAATTACGGGCGAAGTATCAATCTGCGGCGGGAACGCGTCATCACTCCGACGGGGGATCTAGCAGGAGGCGCCCTACCGTCTCGAAAGGGGGGGTTAATCGGCCCCTAGTGGAGGCCTGCTTCGCGAAGGACGCGCCGACCCCAAGCGAAAGAGTCGGAATACCAGCCGTCGAACGGCATGATCGTGACGCCCTGACCCGAGGAGTGGATGAACCAGCCCTTCCCGAGGTAGATGCCCATATGCCCGACCTCGCCCGACGACGAGCGGACGCCGCGGTCGCCGAAGAACAGCACGTCGGCCGGCACCAGATTGCGGCTCGCGATGCGCGCGGAGCGCGCGATCTCGCCGCTCATGTCGTACGTCGTGCGGCCGTGGATCGTCGTCCCGAGCCTCGGTGCGCCGGCGTAGGGCTGCGTCTTGTAGACGCGCCACGCGAAGCCCGAGCAGTCGAAGCCGCCGCGCGAGGTGACGCCGAAAAGTGTCTGTCGGTGCTCCGACGTCCCACCCCAGACGTACGGAAAACCGATGAAGCGCACGGCGCGTGTCAGCACGCGGCGCTTCCAGGTCGTCAGGGATGCAGGCAGGTCGAAGGACCGAGCCTCCCCGTTCGCCCAGCCGAGATCCCAGGAGCCGAAGCCGAGGATGCGGGCGACCGACCATGCCGCCTCCGCCCGGGTCGCGGTGTCGCGCGGCCGAAGCTCCAGGGAGTCCTGGCTCGCCGGGTGGTCCGTCCGGAGCTGGAGGAGCCGCGCGACCATCTCGTATCCCGCGCGGCGCGGCGGCGAGAGGTGCGTCGCCCGAAGCTCGCCGAGGACGTGGTGGGCGGCCGGCGCGAGGCGGAGCGCCCGCACGAGCGCGCGGTCGAGCCTCGCCATTGTGACCGACCGGTCCGGATCCGAGACGACCTGCTTTTCGCGCGTGATCCCGGCGACGATCTTCGCGAGAGCACGGCGCGTGAGCGGCGCGCCCGGGCGGAAGCGCGACACGCTCGGGCCCATGAGGCCGCTCTGCACGACCACGCGGATCTGATCCTTCCCACGAGGCCGACGCCGCCCCGGGGAACGACGCGGCCACGACGACGAGCGAAAGCACGAGAAGAGCGCGACGCATCCTCACCGCGCTCCCATCGGCCCACTGCGCGAGCATCTTTAGCGCCTGCCGTTCGTCGGGGTACCCTCCTCGCTGTGGAACTGGAGATCAGACCCGAGCCCGAGGCCGCGGAGCGCGCCGCGATTCTCGCCGTGCTCGAATGCGAGCTCGAGCCCGAGCCCGACCCGCGCGGCCCGTGGTGGCAGCTCGGCGTTGTCGAGGCGCTTGCGGGCGGGCCGGTCGGCCCCGACGAGCGCTAGGCGAGCGTCCGCCGGAGCGCGTCGCGCCAGCCGGCGACGAGCCCGTCCACCTCGTCGGCCGGGCGGCCCGGTTCGAAGCGGTGCTCGATTCGCCGGAGCGCCGCCAGCTCGTCCACTCCGGACCAGAGCCCGACGCCGAGACCGGCGAGCGCGGCAGCGCCGATCGCGGTCGTCTCGCGCTCGGTCGGCACCTCGACCGCTAGCCCCGTGACGTCGGCGAGGAACTGCATGAGGAACGCATTCGCGCTCTGGCCGCCGTCCGCCCGCAGGACGTCCACCTCGAGGCACATCGCCTCCAGCACGTCCCGTGTCTGGAACGCGACCGCCTCAAGGGCGGCGCGGACGAGGTGCTCGCGGCTGACGCCGCCGGTCAGCCCGGTCACGAGCCCGCGTGCCTCGGGCGCCCAGTGCGGCGAGCCGAGGCCGGTGAGCGCCGGCACGAAGTACACGCCCCCATTCGATTCGACGCCGGCGGCAAGACCAGCGCTCTCGGCCGCGTCGTCGAGCAGGTGGAGCTCGTCGCGTAGCCACTGGAGCGCCGCGCCGGTGGCGAAGATCGAGCCTTCGAGCGCGTACGTTGCGCTCCCTCCCGCGAGGCGCCACGCGATAGTCTCGACGAGGCCGTCGGGCGCGCCACGGGGCACGTCGCCGCCGTTCGCGAGCACGAACGCGCCGGTCCCGAACGTCGCCTTCGCCTCGCCCGGCGCAAAGCACGCCTGGCCGAAGAGCGCAGCCTGCTGGTCGCCGGCCATCCCCGCGAGCGGAACGCGTGAGCCGAGGAGCCCTGCCTCGCCGACGATCCCGCTCGAGTCGACGACCTCCGGGAGGACGTGGCGCGGGACCCCGAAGAGTGCCAGCAGCTCGTCGTCCCACACCGCCCTCCGCACGTCGAGGAGGAGGGTTCGGGACGCGTTGGTCACGTCGACGACGTGACGCGCGCCGTCGGTCAGCTTCCAGGCGAGCCACGAGTCCACCGTCCCGAAGGCGACGTCCTCGTCGCGTCTGCCGACCGCGTCGAGAAGCCACTCGAGCTTCGTGGCGGAGAAGTACGGGTCGGGGACGAGTCCCGTCCGTCTGCGGATGAGCTCGCGGGGTAGCCCGGCGCACCGCTCGGCCGTGCGCCGGTCCTGCCAGACGATCGCGCGGTGGAGCGGGCGGCCGCTCTCACGGTCCCAGACGACCGTCGTCTCGCGCTGGTTCGTGAGGCCGACGGCGGTCAGGTCACGGGCGGCGATCCCGGCGGAGTCGAGCGCGGCCTCGGCCGCAACGAGGACGGACTGCCAGATCTCGTCGGCATCGTGCTCGACCCAGCCCGGACGGGGGAAGTGCTGCGGCAGCTCGGCGTAGCCGCGCCCGCGGCTCCGAAGCAGCGCGTCCACGACGAGGCACGTCGTCCCGGTCGTGCCCTGGTCGATCGCGAGGACGAGCGCCTCGGGCACGCGTCGTGCGTCAGGCCGGCTGCCGCCGGCGGAGGATCTGCGGCGCGACCCGCGCGTAGTCGAGGCCCGATGCCCACGTGAGGATGAGGGCGACGAGCAGCGCCCACCAGGCGACCGAGTCGTCGATGGCGCCGCCCGCCGCGAGGCCACCCAGCCCGGCTGCGACCGCCTGGGAGGCCGTCTTCAGCTTCGCGAGGTCGCGCGCGCTCACGACGACGCCGCGCTCGAGCGCGGCGAGGCGCAGCCCGGAGACGAGGAACTCGCGTACGACGATCAGGGCGACCATCCAGGCGGGGAGGACGGGTCCGACGAGCATGACGAGCGTCGAGAGGACGAGGAGCTTGTCGGCGATCGGGTCGAGCAACCGGCCGAGGTCGGACGTCTGCGCGCTCCGTCGAGCCCACCACCCGTCGGCGTAGTCGGTGACCATGGCGACGGCGAAGACCGCCGTTGCCCAGTAGTCGTGGTTCGGGAAGTCCCACGCGAAAAGGAGGACGACGAGTGGTACCGCGACCGCTCTCGCGACGGTCAGCTGATCGGCGAAGCCCACGTCGGGGACAGAATACGGCCCTTGTCCGCGCCGGCTCCGTCCTTCTCGAAGATCCTCGTCGCGAACCGCGGCGAGATCGCCGTCCGCGTCTTTCGGACGCTTCGCGACCTCGGCATCGCTTCGGTCGCCGTCTACTCCGAGGCCGACCGGGGCGCGCTGCACGTCCGCCACGCCGACGAGGCGTACCTCGTCGGGCCGGGCACGCCCGCCGAGAGCTATCTGAACGTCGAGCGGATCGTCGAGACCGCGACGCGCTCCGGCGCCGAGGCGCTCCACCCCGGGTATGGCTTCCTCGCCGAGAACGCCGCGCTCGCGCGCGCCTGCGCCGGCGCGGGGATCGTCTGGATCGGCCCGCCGCCCGAAGCAATCGAGGCGATGGGGTCGAAGGTCGAGGCGCGACGGCTCATGAGCGCGGCGGGCGTGCCGGTCATTCCGGGGACCACGGATCCGATCGAATCGGTGGACGAGCTCGCCCGCCTCGGCGACGAGTACGGCTGGCCGCTCGCGGTGAAGGCGTCGGCCGGCGGCGGCGGCAAGGGTCTCCGCGTCGTCGCGTCCGCCGACGAGGCGGAGCGCGCGCTCGCCACTGCGCGACGCGAGGGCGAGGCGTACTTCGGCGACGGGACGGTGTACGTCGAGAAGTACCTCATAGACCCCCGGCACATCGAGGTGCAGGTGCTCGCGGACACGCTGGGCGGCGTCGTCCATCTCGGCGAGCGCGACTGCACGATCCAGCGGCGCCACCAGAAGCTCGTCGAGGAGACGCCTTCGCTGGCGGTCGACGACGAGCTCCGTACCCGGATCGGAGCGATCGCGGTCGAGGCGGCCCGGGCAGTCGGCTACACGAGCGCGGGCACGATCGAAGGGCTCCTCTCCCGCGACGGCGAGTACTTCTTCCTCGAGATGAACACGAGGATCCAGGTCGAGCACACGGTCACCGAGCTGGTCACCGGACTCGACCTCGTCCGCGAGCAGATCCTGATCGCGGCCGGTGAGCCGCTCGGGTTCGTGCAGGAGGACGTCACCCTCCGCGGCCACGCGATCGAGTGCCGCATCAACGCGGAGGACCCGTCCACCGGGTTCCTCCCGGCGCCGGGACGGATCACGCGCTATCGCGAGCCGTCCGGGCCCGGCGTCCGGGTCGACTCGGGCGTGGGGGCCCTCGACGAGATCTCGCCGCTCTACGACCCGATGGTCGCGAAGCTTGTCGTGCACGGGGTCGACCGAGAGCACGCGCGGAGGCGGATGCTGCGTGCCCTCGACGAGTTCGAGGTCGGCGGGGTCACGACGCTCCTCGGCTTCCACCGCGCGCTCCTCCGCGAGCCGTGCTTCGTCGCCGCGGAGACTTGCCACGGACTCGTCGAGTCGGACGAGCTCGCCGAAAGGGCACGCGGGTACGACGACGCGGGTGCAGGCTCCGACGGCGGTCCAGCCGGGCGGACGGTCCCGAGGACGGTCGGCGTCGAGCTCGACGGCCGGCGCTTCGACGTGACGCTCGTCGTGCCCGAGCCGCCCCATGCCGACCTCGCGCGTCGCCGCCGCGAACGCGGACGCTCCGGAGCCCGCCAGGCCGCCGCGCGAGATGCGGTCGTGAGCCCGATGCAAGGAACCGTGCTCGCGGTCGCGGTCGACGACGGCGACGAGGTCGAGGCGGGCGCCGTCGTCTGCGTGGTCGAGGCGATGAAGATGGAGAACGAGATCACCGCGCACCGCGCGGGCCGCGTCACCGAGCTCAGCGTCTCCCCCGGCGAGGCCGTCCGCACGGGCCAGGTCATCTGCGTCGTCACCAAGGACGCCGACGGAACGAAGCCGGACTAAGTCCCGAGGGTACGCTCGCGCGGTGGTCGAGACGCGAGCAGCGAGTGCGCGCCGGAAGGAGCTCTGCGCCGATCTCTCGGCGGCGAATGCCGAGCCGCTCGCCGCGACGGCGAGTCGGATCGACCACTGGATCCTCGTCGAGTACCGCGGCCTCTGGAACCGGAACCTCGTCGCGGGCAGCTCGCTGTCGGACGCGGTCAAGGCGCACCTCAGAGCGCAGCTCGCGGCGCTCCCGCGCTCGCGGCTCCTGTTCGTCAGACGACCCGACCGCCGGGACGAGCCGGGCCTCGCGGTCGCCTTCGGTTCGACGCCCGAGCGAGCGGGCGTGTTCCGGCGCCTCGAGATCTCGACCCACGCTGAGCTCCTCGAGCTCGACTTCGCCGCCGCCCTCGCCGGTCGCGTCCGCCTGGGCGAGCCCGTCGAGCAGCCGCTGCTCGTCGTGTGTACGCACGGCAAGCGTGACCGTTGCTGCGCGAAGTACGGCCGGCCGCTGTACGACGCGCTCCGCGAGCAGGTCGAGCCCGACTGGGTGTGGCAGGCGTCGCACGTGGGCGGCGACCGCTTCGCCGCCAACCTCGTGTGCCTCCCGGAGGGCCTCTACTTCGGGCGCGTCGACCGCGCCCACGTCTGGTCGCTCGTCGACGAGCTTCTCGCCGGGCGCATCGCCCTCGACCGCTACCGTGGGCGCTCGGCCTACACGTTCCCCGAGCAGGCGGCCGAACGGGCCGTGCGCGAAGCGGTGGGGACGACCGGGATCGACGACCTAACGCTCGTGGAATCGGCGAAGACGGAGGACGGCTGGCGCGTCGCCTTCAACGCTGCGGGCGAGCGCCATGAGATCGCCGTCCACGCCGAGCTCGGCGAGCCGACGTACCTGACGTGCGACGCGACGGCGCCCGTCCGCCCGCCGCGCTACGTCGCGCGGATCACGAGCGCGCCGGCCCGGTCAGCCTGAGGAAGCCCTCGCGGACGAGCCGGCGGACGAGGACGAGCCGCCCGGGCTCGTCGAGATCGCCCGGGAAGTCGGCGGGCGTGAACGGCCAGGCGGACTCGAACGTGAACTCCACGGCTTCGGTCGCCTGGGGCGGGAAGGACACGCGCTTCCCCTCGTAGACGAGGGCCACGCCCTCGTCGCCCCGGACGAGGTCGGCGATGACCGTCGACCGGCGCTCGACCTCCGTTCCGAGGTCGAGTCTGTCGAGGGCGCGCAGCTGGGAGATCTGCCCGTCGAGGATCGGCCGGCGGGTGCGGACGAGCCGCCGGCGCATGCGGCCGCGGACGTCCTCGGGCTCGAGCCGCTCTGCGAGGCGCGCGGCGAGGTCGGCGGTCAGCTCGCCGTCGGACGGAACGGCGCGGCGGAACTCGACGTCGTCCGCGCATGAATCGACGGCGGCGCGGAAGGCATCGAGCCAGCTGTAAACGTTCACGCCGACCGTGATGTGCAGCGAGTCCGTCTCCGAGGTCAGTGCCTCGTGGAGCCAGCCTCGCGGAAAGTAGAGAACGTCGCCTGCCCGGAGCGTGAGGTCGTGGACGGGCTCGCCGGGCTCGCCGTCGCGCTCCCGCTTGTAGCGCTGGTCCTTGAGCGGCAGCTCGAACGCCGGCTCGTAGACGAGCCAGCGCTTGTCGCCCGCGACCTGGAGCACGAAGACGTCGTGCGTGTCGTGGTGGACCGCGAGCCCCTGCGAGCCGCGCGGTGTCCAGTACGCGTTCGCCTGGACGGCGTGCCCGAGCGCGTCCTCGAGGCCGCGGCAGAAGCGGGCGAGCGGCTCCCAGTGGTGGTGGAGCGCCTGGACGACGATCGTGCCGCCGTTTGCGAACTCTTCGACGACCCGCTCGACGTTCACGGTCCCGGAGAACGGCCGCGGGCGCCACGAGACGTCGACGGTGTAGCTCGACACGGGCACCTGACCTCCCTCCTTCACCACCCGGAAGGCCGGGTAGCGCAGGCCCGTGGAGCAGACGAGCCGCTCGACGTCCCGCTCCGAGAGGAGGTCGTCGAACCGGCCCTCCTCGTGGCGCTCGACGACGAGCGGCCGCCGCTCCCAGTACTCGGCGAGAAACTCCTCGCCGGATGCCGGCTCGACGATCCGGTCGAGCTCGGCCTTTCTAGCCGGCGCTGTCTGCCGGGCCGGTGTCGGGATCGACCGCATCCGCGTCGTCGGTCTGGTCGCCCGAGTCCGTGGAATCGGCGTCGTCCGCCGTGTCGGTGTCGGCGTCGTCGAGATCGGCGTCCGCCGCCGCGGCGCCCTGCCCCTGCGTCTCGGTGGTTCCCGTGCGGATCTCTTCGTCGTTCAGGCTCGTCATTGGGCCTCCTTCGGTCCGGGCTCGCGCGGAGCCTACAGCGTCCTCCGATATGCCCGGAAACACCACGTCGCGAACGCTGCCATGGCTGCGGTGACCGCCGCCAGCAGGCCGAGATAGAGGGCGACGTTGTCCCACGCCGTGGACGCCGTCACAACGTCGCGCGACGCGCGGACGCCCCACTCCACGGGGTTGAAGCGCGCCGCCCACTCCATCCAGTTCGGCATCAGGGCGACCGCGATGAGGGTGGAGGAGACGAAGAGGAGCGGCAGGCCGATGAAGTTCGTGACGGCGATCATCGTCTCCTCGCGCCGGGCCATGAGCGCGATCCCGTTCGAGAGGCCCGAGAAGCACGCGGCAACGAGCGCTGCGGCGAGGAGGATCACGATCCAGCCGGCGGCGCCCGCTGCGACACGCGCGCCCATGAGAAATCCGATCCCCAGGATGATGATCCCCTGGATCACGGCATTCAGCGACGCCTGTGCGACGTGACCCAGGACGAGCGAGCTGCGGGAGGCAGGCGTCGCCAGGAACCGCTCGATGACACCTCGGTCGAGATCGTTGATCATCGACATCCCGTTCCAGGAGCCGGTGAAGAACGCCGTCATGACGACGATGCCGGGCGTCAGGAACTCGATGTACGAGTTCGTGCCGAAGCCCGGTAGCTCGACGATCCGCCGGAAGAGTTGGCTGTAGAGGAGGAGCCAGAAGAACGGCTGGACGAGCAGGATGAAGATCCAGACCGGCTGGCGGACGAGATTCCGCAGGTGGCGCACGAACATGAACCACGTGTGTGTGAGGGCGACCGTCATTCGGCACCCTCCGTCTCCGCCGCGTCGTCGGCGTGGAAGTCACGGCCGGTGACGTCGAGGTAGACGTCGTCGAGCGACGGGCGCGAGACGGTGACGGAGGCGACCCCGATCCCGGCACCCTCGAGTGCCGAGAGGATGACCGGGACGGCCGTGCCGCCCTGTGCGACCCGCGTGCGAATCGTGCGTCCGTCCACAGAGGCGTCGTGGACCGCCTGGAGTCCCCGGACGATGCGCTCTGCGTCGCCGGCCTGTCCGTCCGCCTCTGCGAGCTCGACGGTGACCGCGTCGCCGCGGAGCGAACGCTTGAGCTCCTCGGGCGTGCCCTCGGCGACGATCCGGCCGCGCGAGACGATCGCGAGGCGGTCGGCCAGGCTGTCCGCCTCCTCGAGGTAGTGCGTCGTCAGGAGGACGGTCAGCGACTCGTCCGCGGCGAGCCGTCCGAGCTCGGTCCACATCGCGGCTCGAGCCTCGGGATCGAGACCCGTGGTCGGCTCGTCCAGGTAGAGCACGCGCGGCCGGTGGACGAGGCCGAGGCCTACGTCGAGCCGGCGCTTCATGCCGCCCGAGTACGTGCGGACGACGCGATCAGCGGCCTCGGAGAGCCCGAGGACCTCGAGGAGCTGGTCGACACGCTCGTGGAGGGCGGCGCCGCCCATGCCCTGGACGTGCCCCTGCAGCGTGAGGTTCTCGCGGCCCGTTCCCTCCCGGTCGACGCCCGATTGCTGCGGCACGTAGCCGATCGTGGCGCGGACGCGGTCGGCCTTGCGCACGACGTCGCGGCCCGCCACCGTTGCGCACCCGCTGTCAGGGGTGGTGAGAGTCGCGAGGATCCTCACGGTCGTCGACTTCCCGGCGCCGTTCGGCCCGAGCAGCCCGAAGACCTCCCCCTCGCGGACCTCGAAGGTCGTGCCGTCGAGCGCGCGGATGTTCTTGCCGTAGGTCTTCTCGAGCCCTTCGACGGCGATCATCGCCATGGCGGCGAGTCTAGCCAGGGGGTCTTGAACCCTTGCCTCGCTAGAGTGGCGCGCCGGTGGACCTCTACGAGCACCAGGGCAAGGAGCTCTTCGAGCGCTTCGGGATCCCCGTGTCGGACGGCCGTGTCGCGGAGTCGCCCGAGGAGGCGCGAGCGGCCGCAGAGGCGCTCGGAGGGCCGGTCGTCGTCAAGGCGCAGGTCCTCACCGGAGG
>Ga0126313_10000240_pt1 | contig 24779 bp, 25 predicted proteins | sample Plot105A_FD_89954 | JGI IMG/M metagenome (GOLD analysis project Ga0126313, IMG submission 89954) | Serpentine soil microbial communities from UC McLaughlin Reserve, CA, USA - Plot105A | ecosystem: Environmental > Terrestrial > Soil > Grasslands | place: USA: UC McLaughlin Reserve, Lake County...
GAGGAGGACCTGGCCGAGGACTACATCATCCCCAGCGTCTTCAACCGCGAAGTCGCGCCGAAGGTCGCCGAAGCGGTGGTCGAGGAGGCCAAGCGCGACGGCATCGCCCGGATCGACGAGGAGACCGGGACCTTCGCCACCGTGGAGGCGAGCTAACCGGTGCGCGTCCTCGTCACCGGCGCCAGCGGCACGATCGGCCAGGCTCTGTGTGACGCGCTGTTCGCCCGCGGCGACGACGTCGTCGGCCTGACCCGGGAGACAGGACGGGCGCGGGAAGACAACCCGCGCGTCACCTGGCACCGGTGGGAGCCGACGCTGGAACGGCCCGATCCGGCGGCCTTCGAGGGCGTCGACGGCGTCGTCCACCTGCTCGGCGAGCGGATCGACCAGCGCTGGACCGACGAGGCGAAAGAGCGGATCATGGAGAGCCGCCGCCAGGGAACCCACAACCTGGTCGGGACGATCGCGGCGCTGGAGACCCCGCCGAAGGTGCTGGTCAGCCAGTCGGCTGTCGGCTACTACGGCAACCGCGGCGACGAGGAGGTCGACGAGAGCGACGGCCCGGGGACCAGCTTCGACGCCCAGGTCGTCCAGGCCTGGGAGGCCGCCGCCCACGAGCTCGACAACCCCGACGTCCGCCTCGTCATCACCCGCACCGGCCAGGTGCTGAGCACCGCGGGCGGGATGCTGACGGAGATGCTGGCCCCGTTCAAGCTGGGAGTCGGCGGCCCGCTCGCCGGCGGCAACCAGTACCTCGCCTGGCTCCACATCGACGACGAGATCGGGATCCTGCTCTGGGCCCTGGACAACGAGAACGTCAGCGGCGTGGTCAACGCCAGCTCACCCAACCCGGCGACGAACAAGGAGTTCTCCAAGGCTCTGGGGCGGGCGCTGAACCGCCCCGCGGTGATGCCGGTCCCGGGCCTGGTCCTCGACGCCAAATTCGGCAAAGAGTTCGGGCAGGTCCTACGCGGCGGCGCCAGGGTGATCCCGAAGCGAACCGAAGAGCTCGGCTACGAATTCAAGTTCCCCGAGCTCGACGCGGCTCTGCGAGACCTGCTCTAGACGTCCCGCGCGAGCACGTCCGCGGGCCCCTCGATCCAGATGCTGACGCGGTCGCCCGGGTGCCAGGCGGGGAAGCCGAGGCGGCGAACTTTGACGATGCTGCCCGAGGGCAGCTCCAGTTCGACCAGCTGGTCGTGACCGAAGAAGCTGCGGGAGACGACGGTTGCCTTCTGGCTGCGGCGATCCGGCGGCTCGATCGTCCCGATCGCCAGGCTCTCGGGCCGCACCAGGACGTCGACCTCGCCGGTGTGGCCCTCGCGGTTCGGGAGCTGGCCGAGCTCGCACTCGATCGAGCCGTTGGTCGCCTTGCCCGGCAGCACCTCGATCTCGCCGAGGAAGCTGGCGACCCAGCGGGTCGCCGGGCGCGAATAGACGTCCTCGGGCGTCCCGACCTGCTCGACCTTGCCCTCGTTGACGACGGCGACCACGTCGGCGACGCTCAGCGCCTCCTCCTGGTCGTGGGTGACGAAGACCGAGGTCAGCTTCTGCTCGGTGAGGATCTCGCGCACCTCCTCGCGGACCCGCGCCCGCAGGCCGGCGTCGAGGTTGGAGAAGGGCTCGTCGAGGAGCAGCGCCCGCGGCTCGGCGACCAGCGCCCGCGCCAGCGCCACCCGCTGCTGCTGTCCGCCGGAGAGCTCGTGCGGGTTGCGGGCGCCGAGGCCGCCGAGGCCGACCGCCTCCAGCGCGCCCTCGACCCTGGCGCGGTCTGGCCGGCGGCCCAGCGCGTAGCCGACGTTGGCGGCGACGTCCATGTGCGGGAAGAGCGCGTAGTCCTGGAAGACCATCCCGATCCGGCGGCGCTCGGCGGCCACTGAGCCTCCCGGGCCCTCGACCTGCTTGCCGCCGATCTCGATCGTGCCGGCGTCACAGCGCTCGAGGCCGGCGATCAGCCGCAGCGTCGTCGTCTTGCCGCAGCCGCTGGGGCCGAGCAGGGCGCAGATCGCTCCCTCGGGGACGTCGAGGTCGAGACCGTCGACGGCGACGACGTCGCCGAACGATTTGCGCAGGCCGCGCAGGCGCAGGCCAGGGGTCAGGTTGGGCTCTTCAAGCTCCATAAAGGGAGGAATCCATAAGATTAGGGCAACCTAACTGTCTTTCCCATGAGCCACCCCCTCTCGCAACGAACGCGGCTGCTCGCCGCCTTGGCGGCCTTCGCCGGCCTCGTCCTGCCCGCGGGGTGCGGCTTCAGCACCGAAGACAGCGGCGGCGGCTCGAACGAGCCCGACGTCGAAGGCATCACCCTCTACTCGGGGCGGATCCCGGCCGCGATCGGTCCCGCGATCGACAGCTACGAGGCCGAGGCCAACCGCGACGTCCAGGTCCGCTTCGCCGAAACCGCCGACCTCGCCGCGACCCTGGTCGAGGAGGGCGACGCCTCCCCCGCCGACGTCTTCTTCGCGCAGGAGCCGGGTGCGATCGCCGCGGTCGCCGAAGCCGGGCTGCTCGCCAAGCTGCCGCGGGACATCCTCGACCGGGTGCCGGCGCGCTACCGCGACCCGGATGGCCGCTGGGTTGGCATCACCGGCCGCGCCCGGGTGATCGCCTACAACAAGGACGTCGTCTCCGAATCCGAACTGCCGCCCTCGCCGTTCGGCCTGACCGCGCCGAAGTGGAAGGACCGGGTCGGCTGGAGCCCTGCCTCCTCCAGCATGCAGGAGTACGTCACCGCGCTGCGCGCCCGATACGGCGATGACCGAACTGGTCAATGGCTGGAAGAAATGGTCGACAACGGTGCCGTCTCCTTTCCCGACAACGTGACCATCCGCGACGCGATCGCCAAAGGCGAAATCGACGCCGGCCTGATCAACCACTACTACGTCGCCCAGGCGATCGGCGAAGAAGGTCCCGACTACCCGGTCGCCGTCTACTTCCCGCCCGGCGGGCTCGGCTCGCTGATGCTGCTGACCAGCGTCGGCGTGCTCGAATCGAGCGACCGCAAGCCGGAAGCCTTCGCCTTCGTCCGCTCGCTGCTCTCCGACCGCTCGCAGGCGTTCTTCACCTCGAGCTCGAAGGAGTACCCACTCGCCAAGGGTGCCAAGCCCGACCCCTCGCTGAGCGTGCCGGTCGACAAGATCCCTGTCTCCGACGCCAGTCTGGTCGACCTGAAGGAGATCCAGGGGACGATCGAACTGATGCAGGAGAGCGGGGCGCTGTAGTGGCCCGGTCGCGCCCCGCTCCGGTCTGGCTGCTGGCCGCCGGGGCGCTCGTCGGCGCCGCCGCGGTGCTGCCGGCGGCCTACCTCGCCGTCGTCGTCTTCGGCGACTTCTCGGCGGCGCTGGAAACGGCGCTCTCCTCGCGGGCGCTGGAGACGCTGCTGCGGACCGCGGCGCTGACCGCGGCCGTGGTCGTCGCCTCAGTCGCGCTGGCGCTGCCGATCGGCTGGCTCACGGTCCGGACCGACCTCCCCGGACGGCGCCTCTGGGCGGTCCTCTGCACGCTGCCGCTGGTGATTCCCAGCTACGTCGGGGCCTACCTGCTGGTCGCGGCGCTGGGGCCAAAGGGGATGGTCCAGCACGCGCTCGGGATCGAGCTGCCCTCGATCTACGGCTTCTTCGGCGCCTGGCTGGTGCTGACGCTCTTCACCTACCCGCTGGTGCTGATCCCGCTGCGGGCGGCGCTGCGGCGGATCGACCCGCAACTGGAGGACGCGGCGCGGGCGATGGGTCGCGGGCCGCTCGAGGTCTTCCGCACCGTCGTCCTGCCGCAGCTGTGGCCGGTGATCGCCGCCGGCTCGCTGCTCGTCGCCCTCTTCGTGATCAGCGACTTCGGCGCCGTCTCGATCCTCCGCTTCGACTCCTTCACCGCCGAGATCTACATCGCCTACCAGTCGAGCTTCGACCGCGTCGCCGCCGCCGCGCTCGGCGCCGTGCTCGTGGTCGCGATGCTGCTCCTGCTGGTCGCCAGCTCGCGGGTGCGCGGCGCGCGGCGCGTCCATCGCCTCGGCCCGGGCACCCTGCGTCCCACCCAGCCCTACCGGCTCGGCCGCTGGCGCTGGCCGGCGCTCGGCTTCTGCTCGCTGGTCGTGCTGATCGCCTTCGTCCTGCCCGTTGGCGTCCTCATCTACTGGGCGAACAAAGGGATCTCGACCGGCAGCACCTCGTGGAACACGATCGCCGCCCTGGGCGGCAACTCGCTGCTGATCGCGGTCTGGGCGGCGGTGGCGGGCGCGATCGCGGCGCTGGTCGTGGCGGCGCTGGTGGTCCGCTACCCCTCGCGGATGACGCGGGCGATCGAGCGCCTTGCGCACGCCGGCTACGCGCTGCCGGGCATCCTCGTCGCGCTCGGGCTCGTCTTCTTCGCGACCCGGGCGGTGCCGGCGCTCTACCAGACGATCGCGCTGCTGGTCTTCGCGATGACGATCCACTACCTGCCGCTGGCGATCGGCCCGACCGCGAGCTCGCTGGTCCAGCTCTCGCCGCGAATCGAAGAGGCGGCGCGCGGGATGGGCCGCGGCCCGGCCGAAGTCTTCCGCACGATCACGATCCCGCTCGCCCGCGGCGGGGTGATGGCCGGCGCCGCGCTCGTCTTCCTGCACGCGATGAAGGAGCTGACGGTGACGTTGATCCTCTCGCCGATCGGGTTCAAAACGCTGGCGACCGATATCTGGACGCAGACCACCTACGGCTTCTACGAGGCGAGCGCGATCCCGGCCCTGGTCCTGCTGGCGGTCGCCGCGGTCCCCGTCTACCTGTTGAGCGAGCAGGGCGCGGCGCCGCCGTGATCGGGTGAGAGCCGGGCCGCGCCTCGCGGTTGCGGTGGCGCTCGCGCTCGCCGCCGTATCGCTCGCTCTCCCCTACCTCCCGCTCTATGACCCCTGGGCCTGGCTGGTCTGGGGGCGGGAGATGCTGCACGGCGGATTCGAGACCGCCGCCGGGCCGTCGTGGAAGCCCCTGCCGGTCCTGGTCGACGCGCCGCTCTCGCTGCTCGGCGACGCGGCGCCAAAGGGCTGGCTGCTGATCGCCCGCGCCGGCTGGATCTGCGCGCCGCTGCTGGCCGCGCTGTTGGCGGCGCGGCTGGCTGGCGAGGAGGCCGGACGCTGGCGCTGGGCCGGGGCGGCACTCGCCGCCGGCTCGGTCGCCCTCACGGCGGACTCGTTCACGCCGCCGCTGCGCCAGTTCACCGGCGGCCTCTCGGAGCCGCTGCTGGTGGCCCTGGTGCTGGGAGCGGTCTGGGCGGCTCTCGACGAGCGCCGAGGTGCCGTCCTCGCACTGGGGACGGCGGCGGCCCTGCTGCGGCCGGAAGTCTGGCCGTTCCTGGCGCTCTGGGCGTTCTATGCGAGCAGGGAGCAGCCGCGCCTACGTCCCACCGCGATCGTCGTCGCGGTCCTCGTCCCGCTCGCCTGGTTCGTCCCCGACCTCCTCGGCGCCGGCACGCCGCTCGAGGGAGGCGAAACCGCCCGCGCCGGGGGCATCGAGCCGCTTGACGGCCTCGTCGTCCTGGGACGAGCGATAGCCGCCCCCCTCGCCGCCGCCTGGATCGGCCTCGCCCTCCTGCTCTGGCAGGGCGACTTTGTCAACCAGTGGTTTGCAAAGTCGCCCCGCACCGCTACCGACCGTCACCTCGCGATCCTTCTCGCCGGCGCCACCGCCTGGATCCTCCTCGTGGCCGTAATGGCAATCGCCGGCTTCGCGGGCCTCCCCCGCTTCCTCGCCCCGGCCACGGCGGTCATCGCCGTGCTGGGCGGAGTGGGGCTGGCCCGCACCGCCGCCTCCCTCTCCCCCGACCCCGAAACAAAGTCCGCCGGACCTTCGTTCCGCTATGCGGCACAAGCGTCCGGCGGACATTCTGCGGTCTGGCCGCTGCGGGTGCTGGTGACGGCGACGCTCGCCATCGCGGTAGCGGGCTTCGCCTGGCGCGCTGCCCAGGTGCCGGGAGACGTGCGCATTGTCGAGCGGCAGACGCGGTCGCTGGATCATCTCTTCGACCTGGTCAATGCAACCGGTCCCGACGCCCTGCTCGCCTGCCACGACTACGTCCGCATGGCCCACGTCCGCGAGCAGACTGCCCTAGCCTGGAAGCTGGAGGAACCGATCGCAGCAGTCCCCGTCCGCCGGAAACCCCTCTACGGCATCGCCCTCTCGACCGAGCCAATCCCCGGCGGAAACGTGATCGCCCACGCCGGCACCTGGAGAGCAACTCAACTCCCCTGCCCGCCGCGAACGCCTACTCGCCCAGCTCAGCCAGCGGCCGGGCCATAGCCGGGGTCTCCGGCGCCGTCTTGTAGGGCTGCTCGTCCGCTTCTTCGCGCTCGTGGTAGACGCTGTCGGCGTTGACGGCCCAGACGTCGTGCCCAGCCCCGTCGCAGAGGTTCTCCACCGCCCGCATCGCGGTCAACATCGAGTGATCGGAGTTGTTGTACCTGTGGAGGCCGTTGCGGCCGATCTGCTGGAGATTCGAGAACCCGCCGAGCCAGCCGCGGATCCGCTCGACCCGCCCGGCGTACTCGGCGTCGTAGACGGGATAGGCCTTGGGAACGCGAACCACGTGCCCGCCGGCGACCCGCTCTGGGTCGATCAGCCCCAGCGCCCCCACCTCGCGCTTGCCCAGCTCGACCAGCTCCTCGTCAGAGGAGCACCAGAGGTCATCACCTTCAAAGCAGAAGTACTCGAGCCCGAGGCAGGAGCGGCGCGGGTCGGGGGTCATCCAGGGGCTCCAGGCGCGGAAGTTCTGAATCCGTCCGACCCGCGCACCCGGGTCATGCACGTATACCCAGTTGTCCGGGAACGGCGGCTCGCCGTCGACCAGCAGCGCCACGGTGAGGAAGTCGCGGTAGCGCAACCCGGCGGCGGCGATCATCACCTCCCGCGGCGGTGCCGGTTCGGCGACGCCGACCGTGGTCCGCAACGGGATCGAGGAGATCGCCGCGGACACCTCGACCCGGTCGCCGCCGCCGCGGATCGCGGTCAGGCGCCCGTCCTCGTGTTCGAGCCCTTCGACCGGGGCGCCGAGGCGGATCTCGCCGCCGCCCCCCTCGACCCGCCGGGCCAACTCCTCCCACATCTGACCCGGCCCCAGCCGCGGGTAGCGGAACTGCTCGATCAGGCTCTTCGGCCTCTCGCCGCCGCCGGGGAGCGCCGCCCGCAATGCCGAAGAGACCGAGAGGTCGGCGATCCGCTGCGCCGCCCACTCGGCCCGCAGCTCGTCCGTCCCCACCCCCCAGACCTTTTCCGTATAGGTCTTGAAGAAGAGCTCGAAGAGGCGGCGGCCGAAACGGGCGGTGACCCAGTCCTCGTAGGTCTCGGCCTCCGGGCGGCGGCCGAGGCGGGCGCGGGCGTAGGAGCCGAGGCTGCGGGCCAGCTCCAGTGGGCCAACCCTGGCGAAGACGTCGGCCGGTCGCAGCGGGTACTCGATGAAGCGCCCGCGCCAGTAGATGCGTGAGAGGCGCGGCCGCACCAGCAGTTCCGGCCCGAGCAGGTCCTCCCACAGCGCCTCCACCTCGGCGCTCTTGGTGAAGAAGCGGTGTCCCCCGAGATCGAAGCGGTAGCCGTCGCGGACAACGGTGCGCGCGAGCCCACCGACCTCCTCGCCGGCCTCGAAGACGACGACGGGGAGGCGCCGCTGGACCAGGCGATAGGCGGCGGTGAGGCCGGCGGGACCGGCGCCAAGCACGGCGATGGGCGCGGATTCCGGACTGGAGGCGGGCACCGTCATCGAGGCGCGAGATGGTATTAGGTATCCCTAATGCCGGCTTCCCCCCCGGACCCGCGTCACCCGCGCGGCTCCGTCCCGACCCTCGCCGTCGTCGTCCCGGCGACCGATCGCCCCGCGACCCTGGAGCGCTGCCTGGCAGCGCTCGAAGCGGGCGACCTGGTGCCGGAAGCGTTGATCGCGCAGCGCGAGCCGGCCGGCAGCGGGCCCGCCGCGGCGCGCAACCGCGGGGCCTCGGCCGCGACGGCGGAGGTCCTCGTCTTCGTCGACTCCGACGTCGAGGTCCACCCCGACGCGCTGGCGCGTATCCAGGCGCACTTCGCGGCCGACCCGGGACTGGCCGCCGTCTTCGGCGCCTATGACGACGACCCCTCCGACCCCGGCCTCACCTCCCGCTACCGCAACCTGCTGCACCACCACGTCCACGCCGGCGCCGCGGGGGAGGCGGAGACCTTCTGGGCCGGGCTCGGCGCGGTCCGCTGCGAGGCGTTCGAAGCGGCGGGTGGCTTTGACGCCGAGGGCTATCCCGAGCCGAGCGTCGAGGACATCGACCTGGGGATGCGGCTGCGGCGCCGGGGCCAGCGGATCCGCCTCGACCCAGGGATCCGCGGGCGGCACCTCAAGGCCTGGACCCCGGCGAGCATGGTCGCGACCGACTTCGGCCGGCGCGGGGTGCCGTGGGCGCGGCTGCTGCTGCGCGAGGGCTCCGGCAGCACGGCGCTCAACCTCGGCTGGCGCCGTCGAGCCAGCGCCGGAGCCTCTGCCGCCCTGCTCGGCTCGCTGCTTGCGCGGCGCCCCCGCCTGGCCACCGCGGCGCTTGCCGCCAACCTCATCCTGGATCGCGACCTCTACGCGCTGCTCGCCCGGCGCGGCGGGGCGAAGCTGCTACTCGCCGGAATCGGCCTGCACCAGCTGCATCAGCTCGCGGCGGCGGCCGCGGTACCGGTCGCGCTCGTCCAGCACCTCGGCGAGGAACGCTCGTGAGGCTGGGCATCGCCGGCTGCGGCCGCATCGCGGAGCGGGGCTACGTGCCAGCAGCGCTCGCCGCCGAGGGCGTGATGATCGCCGGCTTCGCCGACCCGGATCCGGACCGGCTGCAGAAGTGCGCCGAACTCTGGGAGCGCGGTGGCGACCAGGCGGTGGCTGTCGCCGGGCTCGGCGAGCTGCTCGAGACGCCGCTCGACCTCCTGGTGGTCGCCGCCCCCACCGCCCACCATCTCTCCCTGGCGGAGGAGGCCGCCGCGGCCGGTGTCCGTGCCCTGGTCGAGAAGCCGCCGGCACCGGACCTCGCCACGGCCGAACAGCTGGCGGCGCTGGACCCCCAGCCCCTCCTCGCCTTCAACCGCCGCTTCCTCCAGGGCCACGAGCTGCGCGACGCGATCCCAACCGAGGGTTGGCTGGAGCTCGACCTCGAACTCCGCTTCCGGCGCGAAGCCTGGGGCGCCCACCAATCCCACGACGAGGCGCTGCTCGACGCCGGAATCCACCTGATCGACCTCGCCTGCCATCTGACGCACAGCGCCCCAATCGCCGTGAGACGAGCCGAAATCGCGCCCGAGGGCGCCAACTTGGAGCTGGAGCTGACCCGCGCCCGCGCCCGCATCTCATGCGCGACCGACCGCGGCCACCGAGAGCTGATCACCGTCCACGACCGCGCGGGGAAGGAGTTGGCGCACTCGGCCTGGGGAGGCATACGCACTCGCCTCTCGGCCCTGACTGGCAGACCCGACCCACTCATTCTCTCCCTCCGGCGACAGCTGGAGGCGCTGCGCGACTTGACCCCCCAACTGCACCACCCCCTACCTCTGCTGGGTGTAGGGGGTGGTGCAGTTGGGGGGCGCCGGCGCGGCATACGTCTTCCCACCGCCGCCGACGGGATCACGGCGATGTCCATCGTCGAAGCCGCCCGTCGATCGGCGGAGCTGGATGGTGCCGAGGTCACCGTCGCACCAGCCGGGACCCAGTCATGATCGCCGTCATCCAGTTCGACGCCGCCAGCACCTCGCTGCTGGAGCAACTCGAAGGCGAAGGCCGGTTGCCGAACCTCGAGGCCCTGAGCCTCGAGGGGACCCGCCTCGAGCTCGAGACGCCGGCCCAGCACTTTCCTGCCAGCGCCTACCAGGACCTCTACCGAGGGGTCGAGACCGGTGACCACGGGCTCTTCTATCCCTTCCAGTGGACCGGCGACGACCAGCGAATCCGGCTCGCCTCCGGATTCGAGGCCCCACCGCCGATCTGGGATCGACTCGGCCGTGCCGGCCGCAGCACGCTTGCGATCGATCCCTACGAGTGCCATCGACCGGCCGCGGCAGAGGGCGAGCTCTACTGCGGCTGGGGGATGCGGGAGCGGGTCGTGCTCGAACGCTGGGCGGTGCCCGAGGGCGGGGACCGTCAAGCGCGACGGCGCCATGGCCGCCCCCCGGACGTGACCGAGGTCTTCGGCGCCCAGACCGAGCGGCAGGCACGGCGCCTGCGCGAGCGGTTCCTGCGAGCGCCCGGGCGAATCGCCGACCTGGCGATCGAGCGGCTGCGGGCGCGATCCTTCGACCTCGCCTGGATCGTCTTCGCCGCACCCCACCTGGCCGGGCACCGGCTCTGGGGCGACCCGGCCCTGGCCGGGATCTACGAGGAGGTCGACGCCCAGCTGGGCCGCGTCCTCGACGCCCTCCCCGACGAGTGCGACGCGATCGTCACCTCGGTCCTGGGGATGGACCGCAACACCAGCCGCGCCGACCTGCTGCCGGGGATGCTCGCCGCCGTCCTCGCAGGCCCGCAGCCATCGCGTGGTTCCTTTGTCCGCAATAGGAGGACAAAGGAACCACGCGATGGTGGGGACTCCGATTCCGGCGCGATCTGGCGACTGCGCGGCCTCGTGTCCGGCCGCGCCCGGGGGGCGGTCGCCGCGGCGATGCCGGATCGCCTGGCGCTGGAGCTGACGACGCGGATGGAGCTGCGCGGGGTCGACTGGTCGACGACCCGCGCCTTCGCCCACCCGGCCGACAACCAAGGCTACATCCGCCTCAACCGCACCGGCCGCGAGCGGGAGGGGATCGTCGGCATCAGCGAGGGCGAGGAGCTGGTCGCGCAGATCCGCGAGGGCCTGCTCGACTTCCGCGACCCCGACGGCGAGCCGGCGGTGGTCGCGGTCGACGAGGTCGGCGAGCGCTGGCAAGGTGCCGCCGTGGACCGCCTGCCGGATCTGGTCGTCCGCTGGCGGCCGACCTCCGCAGTCGATCTCGACGGCCTCCACTCCCCCCGCTTCGGCAGCATCAAGCGCCAGGGCGCGGGCAGCGGTCGCACCGGCAACCACACCGACGGCGACGCCTGGGCGATCCTCGCCCCCCGCACCAGCCGCGTCCGCGACCCAAGTCGCCCCGCCCGAGTCACCGACATCGCCGCCACCGTTGCCGCGATGTCAGACATCCCGCTCGAAGGCCTCAGCGGCCAATCCCTCCTCGAGCGCTAACGCCGAGACCGCAAAAACCATCCCTCAAGAAGGGTTTTTGCGGTCGCGGTGATTACGCCGGCGGCGGTGACGACCTGGGCGGCGGTGACGAGGAGGCCGGGACCGAGGCCCGCCCGGAAGCCAGCGCGGATCAGAGCCGCATAGAAGCTGGGGGGGCCTGGGCGGCGGCCGGCGTCGCCGGCGCGGTAGTGGGCTGCTCCCTGTCCATAGCGGTATTGCTGGCGCAGGAAGTCACCAATACGCATCCCGCTCTGATGGACGACGATCGCGGTCGGGACGAATGCGGCCGCCGCGCCCGACCGCGCTGCGCGCTCGCCCCAGTCGCGGTCCTCGCCGGCAGCCGCCGAGAACGACTCGTCGAAAGGAAGACGATCGAGCAACGAGCGTTTTGCGGCCAAGTTGGCGGTAACGACAAATCCCGGCGATGCCGTGCCGGGAGCGGCCGCCCTCACCTGCAGGTAGTGAACGATCGCCTCCCAGGCGCGGTCGGCCGCCGTAGCCCCCTCCCCGACCGCAACCGGACCAGTCGCCGCCTCGACCTCCCCGGCAAGGATCGGCGCCGCCAGCGCCTCCGCCCACCCCGCCTCCGGCTCGCAGTCGTCGTCGGTGAAGCAGACGACCTCCCCCCGCGCCTGCCGCACGCCCTCGTTGCGCGCCCAGGCCGGCCCCCTGCCCTCTCGGTCCTCGACGACGACTACGTCAACCGGAACCGTCTGCGCCTCCAGCGCCGCGACGCACCGCGCCAGCGCCTCAGGCCGCCCCCGCGTCGGCACCAGCACCGAGACCATCAACCCTCGGCCTGGAAGACCGCGTCCCGGGGCTCGCTCGCGTCGCCGTCGCGGATCGCCGCGATCACGCTTGCCACCGCCTCCTCGCCGGAGACGCCACCGATCGCGGCGATTTCCGCCGCCGCGACGATCGGCCGCGACTGCTTCCGTGCCCGCGGGTCCGGCTCGCCGACGTAGGCGACCGCGCTCGAGTCCTCGGTCGCCCGCCTCGCATTGGCCCCAACCTGGGCCAGCGTCCAGCCGCCCGCGCCGTCTGCCGCATCGAGACAGACCACCGCGAGCCGCAGGTCTTCAACCCTGCCACCGGCCTTCGCCGCCTCCGCTCGCGCGCCGGCGCAGAGCCTCTTCCCCGCCGACGCTTCCGGCCCCCGCAACGGCGCGCTCACGTAGACCGTCACCCGCGCGCCCTCGCCCGCGCCGCCTTCGCCGCAGCCGGCGGCAAACACCGCGCCCAGCAGGCAGGCGACCACGATCATCGGCAGGCGCGGCATCGGCATCGATCCTAAGAGGGATCGGCCTCCTAAACTCGCTCGGATGCGAATCGGAGTCCTGACCGCCGGCGGTGACTGCCCCGGCCTCAACGCGGCAATCCGCGCCGTCGCCCGCTCGGCGATGCAGCGCGGCGACGAGGCGATCGGGATCCGCCGCGGCTACCGCGGCCTCGCCGAGGACGACTTCGAACCGTTGGACATGCTGCGGGTCTCGGGGATCCTCCACCAGGGCGGGACGATCCTCGGCACCTCCAGCTTCGAGCCGATCCGCGAGGACGCGGTCGAGAAGGTCGCCGCCGCCTTCGCCGCGCAGCGGCTCGACGCGGTCGTCGCGATCGGCGGCGAGCACACGATGGAGATCACCCGCCAGCTGCACGCCGATCACGGCCTGCCGTTGGTCGGAGTGCCGAAGACGATCGACAACGACGTCGGCGGCACCGACTTCACCTTCGGCTTCGACACCGCCGTGCAGATCGTCACCGACGCGATCGACCGGCTCCACACGACCGCCCAGTCGCACGACCGGATCATGGTCGTCGAGGTGATGGGCCGCAGCACCGGCTGGATCGCCGCCTACGCGGGCCTCGCCGGCGGCGCCGACTGCATCGTCATCCCCGAGCAGCCGACCACCGTCGAGGAGGTCTGCCACGACGTCACCCGCCGCCACGACCGCGGCAAGGACTTCTCGATCATCGTCGTCGCCGAGGGCGCCAAGCTCGCCTTCGACAGCGGCGAGGAACGCCTGATCCAGCCGATCAAGGACAGCGACGAATACGGCTACCCGCGGCTCGGCGGGATCGGCGCGGCGCTCGCCGCCGAGCTGGAGAGCCGCACCGGCTACGAGACCCGTGTCACCGTCCTCGGCCACGTCCAGCGCGGCGGCACCCCGACCTCCACCGACCGGGTCCTCGCCAGCCTCTACGGCGCCCACGCCTACGAGATGGCGAAGGCGGGCGAATTCGGCAAGATGGCGGCGATGCACGGGACCCGGATGACGGGAGTGCCGCTGGAGGAAGCGGTGAAGGTCAAGCAGGTCGACCTGCACCTGCTGGAGATAGCCAAACGGTTCTTCACGTGAGAGGGTGAGCCAGATGAACGACGCACCGGACCTCCAAGCAGTTACCCAGATCCAGCAGGGGATCTGGTCGAAAGGCGACTTCGCGATGGTCGCCGCGCTCGTCTACCCCGCCGCCGAGGGCCTTGCCGAGGCGCTGGAGATCGTCCCCGACGAGCGGGTGCTCGACGTCGCCTGCGGCAGCGGCAATGCTGCGATCGCGGCGGCGCGGCGCAGCTGGGGTGGTGTCGTCGGCGCCGACTACGTGCCGGCGCTGCTGGAACGCGGCCGGGAACGCGCCGCGGCCGAGCGACTCGGCGTCGAGTTCGTCGAGGCGGACGCCCAGGATCTGCCCTTCGACGACGCCAGCTTCGATGTGACGATGTCGATCTTCGGGGCGATGTTCGCGCCCGATCAGCCGCAGACCGCGGCCGAGCTGCTGCGGGTCACCAGGCCCGGCGGCCGCATCGGCATGGCCAACTGGACGCCGGTGGGCGCCGTCGGCACCATGTTCCAGACGATCGCCAAGCACGCGCCACCGCCTCCCGGGGTCGAATCGCCGCTGCTCTGGGGGACCGAAGAGCGAGTCCGCGAGCTGTTCGGCGACGCCGTCACCGAGATCCGCTTCGAGCGGCGCATCTCGCGCCAGCCGTTCCGCTCGGCCGAGCACTACGTCGAGTTCTTCCGCAAGTACTTCGGCCCCACCCAGATGGCCTACGAACGGGTCGGCCCCGAGGGCGAGCAGGCGCTGACCGAAGACTTCCTGGCGTTCCTCAACGAGGCGAACACCGCCGGCGACAAGGCGATGGTCCTGGAGGCCGAGTACCTCCAGCTGGTAGCGACCCGCGCCTGAGCGCGTTCGCCTAAGAGCTCTGCGGTTTCAGCGTGCGCAGCGCGGCGCCGATGATCAGCACGCCGAAGAAGATCATGCCGGCGACGCCGCCGCCCTGGCCGAACGCGGCGTAGCCGATCACCATCGCGGCGATCGCCAGGAAGAGAGTTACGACCATTCCCATATCGCGCGGAATCCTATTGGATCAACCCGCGGAGAGCGCGTCGCGGGTCTCGCTGAGAAACGACGCGACGGCGTCGGCGGCGCCTTCCGGCGAGCCGCCCTCGCCGGCGGCGCGGACGAGGCGACTGCCGATGATCACTCCGTCGGCAATTCCCCCCACCTGAGCGGCCTGCGCGGGGGTGCCGATCCCGAACCCGACCGCGACCGGGGTCGCCGCATCCTCCTTGGTCGCCGCCACCAGTTCGGTCACCGCGGCGGGGATCTCGCTCCGCTCGCCGGTGGTCCCGACGGTGGAGACGACGTAGACGAAGCCACGTGCCGCCTCGCAGATCCGTCGGCGGCGCTCCGCCGGCGTCGTCGGCGCCAGCAGCGGCACCAGCGCCAGACCCTCCGCGGCAAACGCCTCACGCACCTCGCCGGCCTCGTCCAGCGGCAGATCGGGAACGATCACACCGGCCGCGCCGGCGGCGCGGGCCAGCCGCGCGAACTCGGTCGCGCCGCCGTGGGCAAGGACCATGTTCGCGTAGGCCATGAGCACCACCGGGACCCGCCCCGAGGCCGAGCGGCAAACCTCCAGAGCGGTAGCCAGGGTCGCCCCTGCCTCCAGCGCCGCGGTCGCCGCCGCATGGATCGTCGGCCCGTCGGCCAACGGATCGGAAAAGGGAACCCCGAGCTCAATTAGATCCGCCCCAGCGTCCACATAGGCCGCGGCCACCGCCAGTCCAGTCTCTCGATCGGGATACCCGGCCATCATGTAGGGCATCAACGCCGCCCGCCCCTCAGCTTCAGCAGAGGCGAAGGCCGCCGCTATGCGCTCGTCGCCGGTCGGCGCATCATGGGGCGCCGGGGGAGTCTCGCCGGACCCTCCCCGCAGTTGTCCGCCGAGACTCCCCCGGCGCCCCCCCTCAACACTCACGGCAAAATCTCACTGGGCGGTTTTAGCCGAGAAGTAGCCTCGGCCATGTCCTTATCGCCGCGACCCGAGAGGCAGAGCACGTCAAAACCATCCCCCTCCAGCGGGTTCTCCATCAGCCAGGCGATCGCGTGGGAGGACTCGAGCGCCGGGATGATCCCCTCCAGCCGGGAGAGCTCCTGGAAGGCGGCCAGCGCCTGATCGTCCGTGACGGCGACGTAGCTGGCGCGGCCGCTGTCGCGCAGCTGCGCGTGCTCGGGGCCGACGCCGGGATAGTCGAGGCCGGCGGAGATCGAGTGGGCCTCCATGATCTGCCCCTCCTCGTCGGCGATCACCGAGGAAAGCGAGCCGTGCAGGACGCCCTTGACGCCTCCCTGCAGCGAAGCCCCGTGGCGGGGAGTGTCGAGTCCCTCGCCGGCCGCCTCGACCCCGACCAGCGCCACCTCGGCGTCCTCGACGAAGGGGGTGAAGATGCCGATCGCGTTGGAGCCGCCGCCGACACAGGCGATCACCCGCGCGGGCAACCCGCCCTCTGCCGCCAGCGCCTGCTCGCGCGCCTCTTCGCCGATCACCCGCTGCAGGTCGCGGACCAGGGCCGGATAGGGCGCCGGGCCGACGGCGGAGCCGATCACGTAATGGGTGGTGGCCGCGTTGGCGACCCAGTCGCGGATCGCGGCGCTGACCGCCTCCTTCAGAGTCCGCGCCCCCGCCTCGACCGGGGCCACCTCGGCCCCCAGCAGCTTCATCCGCTCGACGTTGGGCGCCTGGCGGCGGATGTCCTCGGTCCCCATGTAGACGGCGCACTCGAGCCCCAGCAGCGCGCAGGCGGTGGCGGTGGCGACGCCGTGCTGGCCGGCGCCGGTCTCGGCAATCACCCGCGGCTTGCCCATCCGCACCGCCAGCAGCGCTTGGCCGACGGCGTTGTTGATCTTGTGGGCGCCGGTGTGGGCGAGGTCCTCGCGCTTCAGGTAAGCGCGGGAGCCGACCCGCTCGGAGAGCCGTTCGGCCAGGTAGAGCGGGGTCGGGCGGCCGATGAAGTCGCGGCGCAGCTGCTGCAGCCGCGCCATGAACTGGGCGTCCTCGCGCGCCTCAGCCCAGGCGGCGGTGAGCTCGTCGAGCGCCGGGATCAGGGTCTCCGGGACGTAGCGGCCCCCGTAGGGCCCAAACCTCTCCTCGATCACGCTCATGCCGCTTCCGCGTCGAGTGGGTTGGCGGCGGCGAAGAAGGCTTCCATCGCGGCGTGGTCCTTGCGGCCGGGCTCCAGCTCGACCCCGCTGGCGACGTCGACAGCGTAGGGGTGGGCGATCTCGATCGCCGCGGCGACGTTGTCGGGACGCAGGCCGCCGGCGAGGATCGCCGGAACCTCGGAGCGATGGCCGCGCAGCAGCTCCCAGTCGAAGCTCTGGCCGGTCCCGCCCCACTGCCCTTTACCGCGACGGTCGAAGAGGTGGAAGTCGGTGCGGAAGGCCTCGGCGCCGTGGACGTCGGCGGCACTGGCGACGTGGATCGCCTTCGCCACCTTCAGCCCCGTCCGCCGCTGCACCTCGGCGCAGAACGAAGCCCCCTCGGCCCCGTTCAACTGCACCATCGTCAAGTTCTCGTTCTCGACCGCCTTCGCCACCTCGTCGAGGGTGGGATTGACGAACACGCCGACGACTTCGCACTTGCGCCGAAACGCCGCCGCGATCTCAGCCGCAGCCGCGGGATCGACGTTCCTTGGACTGCCGTGGAAGTGGATGAGGCCCACTGCCCAGGCACCAAGCCGCACGGCCTCGGCCGCGTCGTCGATATTCGTGATCCCGCAGAACTTGACTCGCACAGCTCAGAGCGTACGTGAAGGCCGGACTGGACCAGAAGCCCAGCCCGGCCCATGACCTACCGCTATTCGCTGTTCTCGGGTTGCGTGCCCAGGGTGACGTCAGCGGACTTTTCGTCGCCGCCGCGGAGGATCGTGAGTTCGAGTTCGTCGCCTGGCTTGGACCCCTGGACGATTTCGATCAGCTCGTCCATGCTCTTCAACCTCTTGCCGTCGACCTCGGTGATGATGTCGCCGCCGAGCCGGACTTCTTCGCCGTTGATCGTCGCCGTGGTCCCACCGGCCTCGATCCCCGCCTTGTCGGCCGGCCCGTCCTTGACCACGGACTGGACGATCACCCCTTCTTCGACCGGCAGGTTCACGGCCTTCGCCAGTTCGGGCGTGATCGTGCCGCCGGCGATCCCGATGAAGGCGTGCTCGACTTCGCCCTTCGTCTTCAGCTGCTCGAGCTCGGCTCTGACGGTGTCGATCGGGATCGCGAAGCCGATGCCGACATTGCCGTTGCCGCCGCCGCCGGTGGCGATCTGCGCGTTGATGCCGATCACTTCACCCGAGGAGTTGATCAGCGGCCCGCCGGAATTTCCTGGGTTGATCGCCGCGTCGGTCTGGATCACGTGCGAGATCGAGAACCCGTTGGGCGCCTGGATCTGGCGCTGCAGGGCGGAGACGATGCCGCTGGTGACGGTGCGGTCGAGGCCAAACGGGTTGCCGATCGCGACCACCGGGTCGCCGACTTCCATCTCCGAGGAGCGGCCCAGCGTCAGCGGCTGGATCTCGCTGTCCGGCGCGTCGACCTGCAGTAGAGCGATGTCGGTGCCGGGATCGGCGCCAACCACTTCCGCGTCATAGGTCTTTTCGGAGTCGCCGAGTTTGACCGTCACCTTGCTGGCGCCTTCGACGACGTGGTTGTTGGTGAGGATGTGCCCTTCGTCGTCGATCACGAACCCCGAGCCGGTGGCGGTGCCGCCCGATTCGGGTTCGACTTCACCGAAGGGGTTGAAGCTTTCGGTTTCGGTCGGTTCGATCTGGGATGCGATGAAGGCGACCCCTTCGCCGTCGGACCTGTAGATCTGGTTGACGACGTTGGCGCTGCCGTCTTCGGACTTGGCGTCGACCGGCGCCGTGATCGGCGTGGCGACGGTCGTCGTCGTGTCGCCCTCCGACTGGATCGCGCCTGCGGCGATCGCGATCCAGCCGAGGACGGCTACGACCAGCCCGCCAAGGAGAGCGGAGCCAAATGGACTGCGAAGTTTGTTCTCGAGTGAGGACATGAGAGGGAGGTTCGCCCAGGGAGCTGACTCTCCCATAAATGCTCTTCGAGTTTTTTCTAAAGATGCTGGCCGAGCGCCGCTAAACGAGGTGTTCCCGGGTTCCTTCGTCGGATCCACTCAATTCGCGGACCTTGGCTTCCGGGTCGGGCGCGGTCATCAGGGCACCGCCGATCAGGACGGCATCAACCCCGACCCGGTCGAGCTCCTCGAGCTCGGCGCGGCCGGAGATTCCGCTCTCGGCGACAACCGTCTTGCCGGCTGGGACGTCGGGCATCAGCTCGAAGGTGGTGGCGATGTCGACGCTCATGTCGTCGAGGTTGCGGTTGTTGACTCCGATCACCTCGGCGCCGGCCTCCAGCGCCAGCGCCAGCTCCTCGGCGTCGTGGACCTCGACCAGGCAGTCGAGGTCGATCGAGCGGGCCTCCTCGTAGAGGGATCGCAGCTCCGCGGCGCCGAGCGCGGAGACGATCAGCAGCACCGCGTCGGCGCCGTTCACCGCCGCCTCGTAGAGCTGGTAGGGATCGACGATGAAGTCCTTGCGGATGATCGGCAGGTCGCAGGCGGCACGGGCGGCGCGCAGGTCGGCGAGAGAGCCGCCGAAGTGGGCTTCATCGGTAAGCACCGAGAGGGCCGCTGCGCCGCCGCGCTCGTAGGCAGCGACCTGGGCGGCTAGATCGACCCCCTCGCCGGCGATCTGGCCGGCGCTGGGCGAGCGGCGCTTGAACTCGGCGATCAGCGAGAGGCCCGGGCGCACCAGCGCCTCGTTGAAGGGGCGATCCTCGCCCCGGGCCGAGAGGCGCGATTCGAGGTCGGCCTGGGAGAGGTCTCGGCGACGAGCCTCCACCCCCTCCCGGGCCCCGGCGATCAGCTGCTCCATCATTCCCACTTGAAGGTCAGAAGCCTAGACGGCGGGGGCCGCGGTTGCCGCGATCAGCCGCTCCAGCACGTTCGCTGCCGCTCCCGAGTCGATCGCCACGGCGGCCTTGGCGATGCCTTGCTCGAGGTCGGCCGCCAGCCCGCCGACGTAGAGGGCCGCGGCGGCGTTGAGGAGGACGAGGTCGCGGTGCGGCCCCGGCTCCCCGGCCAGAACCCGCCGGGCGACGGTGGCATTGTCCTCTGGGCTGCCGCCCCCCACCCGCTCCAGATCGACCGGCGCCAGGCCGAACTGGCCCGGCTCGACGAACCACTCCGAAGTGCGGCCGTCGGCGACCTCGATCACCCGGGTCTGGGAGGAGAGCGAGAGCTCGTCGAGCCCGTCCTCGGCGGAGACGACCAGGGCACGCTCGCTGCCGAGGCCGATCAGCGCCTCGGCAATCGTCTCCTGGTAATGGCGGTCAGCCACCCCGAGAAGCTGCCGGCCGGCGCCGGCCGGGTTGGTCAGCGGGCCGAGGAAGTTGAAGATCGTCCGCACCCCGAGCGCCTTGCGGGCGGGAATGACATGGGCCATCGCGGCGTGGTGCTTGGGGGCGAACATGAAGCCGAAGCCGACCTCGTCGATGCAGCGGCCGACCTCCTCCGGGTCGACCTCGACGTTGACGCCGAGCGCCTCGAGCACGTCGGCCGAGCCGGACCGGCTGGTGTTGGAGCGGTTGCCGTGCTTGGCGACGGCGCAGCCGGCCCCGGCGGCGACCAGCGCCGCCGTGGTCGAGACGTTGAAGGTCGAGGGTCCGCCACCGGTGCCGCAGGTATCGACCAGGTCCTCACGCTGGGTCGGGACCGACGAGGCGAGGCCGCGCATCGTCCGCGCCAGGCCGACCAGCTCGGGCACCGTCTCCCCCTTCGCCCGCAGGGCGATCAGGAAGGCGCCGGTCTGGACCGGGTCGGCCCGCCCCTCCATGATCTCGCTGAGCACCGCCGAGGCGTGGTCGGCGGTGAGGTGGTCGCCGCCGCAGACCGCGTCGATCGCGCGGCTGACGACGTCATTCGGCATCCGGGGGGCCCTCGCTGATGAAGTTGGCCAGCAGGTGTTTGCCCTGCGGCGTCAGCACCGACTCGGGGTGGAACTGGACGCCCTCGATCGGCAGCTCGCGGTGGCGGGCGCCCATCACCACCTCGCCGAGGCTCGCGCTCAGCTCCAGCTCTGGAGGAAGATCGGGGTCGGCGACCAGCGAGTGGTAGCGGCCGGCGACGAGCGGGCTCGGCAGGCCGGCGTAGATCGACTTGCCGTCGTGCTCGACTTCGCCGTCCTTGCCGTGGATCGGCTCCCCCTGGACGACGCGCCCGCCGAAGGCCTCGACCATCGCCTGGTGCCCAAGGCAGACGCCCAGCACCGGCGTGCCGGCCTCGCCGAAGGCCCTGATCGCCTCACCGGAGATGCCGGCCTCGGCCGGCGTGCAGGGACCCGGCGAGACCACCAGGCGATCCGGGGCGCGCTCCAGCAGCTCGGCCACCGTCGCCTTGTCGTTGCGCACGACTTCGACCTCCGCCCCGAGCTCGCCCAGGTACTGGACGAGGTTGTAGGTGAAGGAGTCGTAGTTGTCGATCACCAGCACGCGCATGTCGAGTCCAATCTACGCCCAGTCGGGCTGTTCGCAGGCGAGCTCGACCGCGCGGAAGACGGCGCGCGCCTTGTTGACCGACTCGTTGTACTCGTAGGCCGGCTTCGCGTCGGCGACCGTGCCGCCACCGGCCTGCACGTGCAGCTGGCCGTCCTTGACGACGACGGTGCGGATGTGGATCGCGGTGTCGAGGTCGCCGTCCCAGGAGAGGTAGCCGACGGCGCCGCCGTAGCCGCCCCGCTTGACCGTCTCCAGCTCGTCGATGATCTGCATCGCCCGCACCTTCGGCGCCCCGGAGAGGGTGCCGGCGGGCAGGGCCGAGCGGAGCACGTCCATCGCGCTGACACCCTCTTTCAGCCTGCCGGAGACCTGGCTGACGATGTGCAGGACGTGGGAGTAGGTCTCGACGACCATCAGCTCGTCCACCCCGACGCTGCCGTACTCGCAGACGCGGCCGAGGTCGTTGCGGCCGAGGTCGACCAGCATCACGTGCTCGGCCCGCTCCTTGGGGTCGTTGATCAGCCGCTCGGCGAGGCGGCGATCCTCGTCCTCGTTGCCGCCGCGAGGCGAGGTGCCGGCAATCGGCCGCGCCTCGACCCGGTCGCCGATCACCTTGACCAGCGGCTCCGGCGAGGCGCCGGCGATCTGGAAGTCGCCGAACTCGAGGAAGTACATGTAGGGGGACGGGTTGACGGCGCGGAGGCCGCGGTAGACCGAAAAGGGCTCGACCGGGGCAGGCGCCGAAAAGCGCTGCGAGGGAACCACCTGGAAGGCATCGCCGGCGTGGACGTACTCGACGATCCGTGCCACCGAGGCTTCGAATTGCTCTCGCGTCAGGTTCGACTCGAACTGGGGCGGCTCGGAGACGACGGGTCGCTCCGGGACGGGCACGGCGCCCCGCAGGCGCTCGCGCATCTCGACGATCGTCGCCGCGGCCTTCTCGTAAGCCCGCTCGACGCCGCCGTCCTCCTCGACGAACGCGCAAGCGAGGATCGTCAGCTCGTGGCGGAGGTGGTCGAAGACGACCATCGCGTCGGTGACCATCAGCGCCATGTCCGGCAGGCCGAGCGGGTCGGGATTGGGCTCGCCGAGCGGCTCCACCGTGCGCACCAGGTCATAGGCGAAGAAGCCGACCGCGCCCCCCGCGAACGGCGGTAGCCCCGGCACCGGCGCGGGCCGGTAGCGCGCCAGCCGCTCGGCCAGTGCGCCATAAGGGTCCGGCGCCGTTTCGGTGCTCGTCGGTTCCGCGTTCGCGTCCAGCTCGTCTCCGCTCCACTCCGCGAGGACGCCGTCGCTCCAGCGCAACAGCGCCCGCGGCCGCAGACCGACGAACGAGTAGCGCCCGACCTGGCCCTGCTCGGCCGACTCGAGCAGGAAGCACGGCGAACCCTCCGGCTCACCGGCGCGCAGCTTGAGGAAGGCCGAGACCGGCGTCTCGCAGTCGTCGACCAGCCGCGCCCGCAGCGGAACGACGTTGCCCTCGCGAGCCAGCTCGCGGGCCTCCTCGAGGCTCGGCTCCAGGCGAATCTCGGGATCAGCCACTACGGCCATTCAGGACTTCCATCACCTTCGCCTGCGAGACCCCACGCGAGGCGAGCAGCACGCTGAGGTGGTAGAGCAGGTCGGCGGCCTCTTCGGCGACGCGCTCGTCGGTCTCTTCGCGGGCGGCGCGGACGACCTCCTCGGCCTCCTCCTCGACCTTCTCGCCGATCAGGGCCCGGTCGTCGAGCAGCTTCACGGTGTAGCTGCCGTCGGGACGCTGCAGGGCGCGGTGGCGGATCGTCCGCTCCAGCGCAGGCAGCGCTTCGAAGTTGACCGGGAACGGCTCGCCTTCGGCCTTCGGCGCGTCCTTGCGCGGCGAGGCGGACCCCAGGACCTCGCGGTAGAAGCAGCTGCGCTCGCCCGTGTGGCAGGCGGGCCCCGCCGGATCGACCAGGGCCACCAGCGAGTCGCCGTCGCAGTCGTAGCGGAGCTGGCGCAGGTGCATGATGTTCCCCGACGTTTCGCCCTTCTTCCATAGTTCGTCGCGGGAGCGACTGTAGAAGTGGAGGTCGCCGGTCTCCAGCGTCATCTCCAGCGATTGGCCGCTCATGTAGGCGAGCATCAGCACCTCGCCGGAGGCGAAGTCCTGGACGACGCAGGGCACCAGGCCCCGCTGGTCGAATTCGATTTCGGGGAACATCGCCTGCATCGTAAACGCCGCGTCCCTACTCGATGCCGAGGCGGTCGAGCAGGTCCTCGTCGCGGCGCCAGTGGCGGCGGACGCGGACGGTCAGGTCGAGGTGGACCTGGGAGGCGAGCTCGCGCTCGAGCGAGCGGCGCGCGGCAGCGCCGATCTCGCCGATCTTGACCCCGGCCCGGCCGATCAGGATCCCCTTCTGGGACTCGGTCTCGGCCCAGATCTCGGCCCGCACCTCGACCAGTCCGTCGTCGCGCGGCTCGATCTCCAGGACCGAGACCTCAACCGAGTGCGGGACCTCCTGCCGGGTCCGGTTCAGCACCTGCTCGCGAATCAGCTCGGCGAGCAGCAGCTCGCTCGACTGGTCGCTGCTGTCCTCCGGCGGGTACATGTAGGGCCCCTCCGGGATCAGCTCGCCGAGACGCTCGAGCAGGGGCGGCAGGCCCTCGCCGCTGCGGGCGCTGATCGGGAAGACCTCGTCGACCCCCTCCAGCTTCGCTGCCTCGGCCAGGACCGGGACGAGCTCGTTGGGGCCGAGGCGGTCGGCCTTGTTGACGGCGCAGATCACCGGCAGCTTTGGGCCGGCGCCGAGCAGGGCGCGGACGATGAAGCGGTCGCCGGGCCCCACCCCCTCCTCGCCGTTGATCATGAACAGGGCCGCGTCGGAGTCGGCCAACTCGCGCTCGACCCGACCCTGCATCCGCTCGGTAAGGACGTCGCGGGGACGCTGCACCCCGGGCAGGTCGACGAGGATCAGCTGCCGTCCGGCGTCGAGATCGGTGGCGACGCCGCGGATCGCGCGGCGGGTGGTCTGCGGCCGGTTGGAGACGATCGCGACGTGGGAGCCGACGAGGGCGTTGACCAGGGTCGACTTGCCGACGTTGGGCCGACCGGCGAGGCCGACGAAGCCGGAGCGGGTCATCGCAGCCCGGCAAGCACGCGGGCCTGCAGCGCCAGCATCTCGCCGTCGTCGGTTTCGTGGTCGTAGCCGCAGAGGTGCAGCGCCCCGTGGACGGCGGCCTCGGTTACGTCGGAGCAGCGCTCGGGGCAGATCGCGACGTCACCGAGCTCGCGGGGGCCGGCAACCGGCTCCAGTTCGTCGATCGGGAAGGCGAGGACGTCGGTGGGGCTGTCCTTGCCGCGGTGCTCGCGGTTCAGATCGCGAATTCGGCCGGCGTCGACGACCTCGACCGCGAGGTGGCCGTCGTCGACACCGGCTGCCCGCAGCGCCGCGGCGACGGGGTCGCGCAGATCACCCGGAACGTCGCTCAGGTCAACGCTCACGAACGCGGCGTCGGCCCGTGTTCGGCGCGCGCCCCGCGCTCGCGGGCGCCGTGCTCGTCGTAGGCGGCGACGATCCGCTGGACCAGCTTGTGGCGGACGACGTCCTCGCCGCCGAAGCGGACGAAGGAGATGTCCTGAACGCCGTCGAGGATGTCGCTGACCGCGATCAAACCGGAGCGCTGGTCGGTCGGCAGGTCGATCTGGGTGATGTCGCCGGCGACCACCAAACGTGAGTTGAACCCGAGCCGGGTGAGGAACATCTTCATCTGCTCGGGGCTGGTGTTCTGCGCC
>Ga0126313_10000241_pt1 | contig 24774 bp, 26 predicted proteins | sample Plot105A_FD_89954 | JGI IMG/M metagenome (GOLD analysis project Ga0126313, IMG submission 89954) | Serpentine soil microbial communities from UC McLaughlin Reserve, CA, USA - Plot105A | ecosystem: Environmental > Terrestrial > Soil > Grasslands | place: USA: UC McLaughlin Reserve, Lake County...
CTCGTTCCACCGCTCGTACGGCAGCTCGCGCTCGGTGCGCTCGGCGATCGAGGCGAGCATCGCGACCGCCTCGACCGGATAGGCGCCGACGGCGGTCTCCTGCGACAGCATCACCGCGTCGGTGCCGTCGAGGATTGCGTTCGCGACGTCGGTCACCTCGGCGCGCGTCGGACGCGATGAAGCGACCATCGAGTCGAGCATCTGCGTCGCCGTGATGGATGGGCGCGCGAGCTCGCCGGCGAGCCGCAGCAGTTGCTTCTGCACGACCGGCACGTCCTCGATCGGCAGCTCGATCCCGAGGTCTCCGCGCGCGACCATCACGCAGTCGGCCGCGCGGATGATCTCCTCCGCCTGCTCGACCGCCTGCGGCTTCTCGATCTTCGCGATCAGCGGAATGCGGGTGTGTCTGCGGACCTCCGTGATGTCGCTCGGCTCGCGCACGAACGAGAGTGCGACAAGGTCGACGCCGATCGACTCGCCGAAGCGCAGCAGCTCCAGGTCCTCGTGCGGGACGGCCGGCAGGCCGCGCGTGTTGCCCGGGAGGTTGAGGCCCTGGCGCGAGGCGAGCGCGCCGCCGATCTCGACCTCGGTGTCGACCTCGCAGTCCCCGTCGCGGACGTCGACCACGCGCAGGCGGATGCGTCCGTCCGCGAGGTAGATGACGTCGCCGGTCTCAACGGTCCCCGAGAGGCCCGACCAGCCGATCGAGATGCGGTGCGCATCGCCGGGCTCGTCGCTGCCGCACACGAGCGTCAGGCGATCGCCGGGGCGGAGGTCGATCAGGTCGTCTCTGAGCGGGCCGATCCGCAGCTTCGGCCCGGGCAGGTCCTGCAGGACCGCCACCTGGCGGCCGACTCTGCTGGACGCCTCGCGCACGCGGCGAACGTTCTCCGCATGCTCCTCGCGCGTGCCGTGGGAGAAGTTGAGTCGCGCGACGTCGAGGCCGGCCTCGACCATACGGGCGAGCGTCTCGGGGTCACGGCAGGCAGGGCCGATGGTGGCGACGATCTTGGTCCTGCGCACGTCGGGCACGGTAGCGCGGGTGCGTCCGCGAGGTGCTGTCCAGGAGTGAATGCCACCCAGTCGGGGCAACGATGCCGCCCGCTCACATCTGTGCAGGTGCGCTCAGTCGGTCCACTCGACCAGCAGCGGCGCATGGTCTGAGGGTCTCGTGCCCTTGCGGTAGGGACGCTCCATGCCGGCGCGGGTTAGTCTGCCGGCGAGCTCGTCGCTGACGAGCGCGAGGTCGATCCGCAATCCGAGGTTCTTGTGGAAGTGGCCGGCGCGGTAATCCCACCAGGTGAACTGCTGCTCGTCGGGGTGGAGGTGGCGGAACGCGTCTTGCAGCCCGCCGGCGTCCTGCAATGCCTGCAGCGCGGCGCGCTCGGCCGGAGTGACATGCGTCGAGTCGGCGAAGGTGGCGGGGTCGTAGACGTCGACGTCGGCGGGCGCGACGTTCATATCGCCGGCGACGACGAGCGGGAGGCCCGTGGCGCGCAGCTCGCGCACGCGCTCGGCGGCCGCGGCGAGGAAGTCGAGCTTCTGGGCGTACCACTCGCTGTCGACGACGCGGCCGTTGGGGACGTAGGTGCTGATGACACGCACGGGTGGGTGGGAGCCGATAGTCGCCTCCACCCAACGGCACTCGTCCTGAGCCGGCTCGCCCGGCAGACCACGTGCCGGGTCCTCGGGCGGGGCGTTGTCGCGCGCGAGGATCGCGACACCCGCCCAGCGCCCGCCGCTGTGGTCTGCGGCGCGGTAGCCGGCCGCGGCCAGTTCCGCGTGTGGGAAGGCCGCCGCCTCCGACTTCGTCTCCTGCAGGCAGAGGACGTCGGGCGCATGCTCCTCCACGAATTCGAGCACCCGCGGGAGGCGCTGTCTGAGCGAGTTGACGTTCCATGTCACGAGCCGCATCGCTTGCCGGTAGCGTACGCACGCATGCGGCACCAACACGATCCCTTCCACGAGGGCCAGAGACTGTGGGTCCACGGACCCGACGGAGCGACGCGCCCGGCGGTGTACGTCGGCAGCGCGGAGGGGATGGCGTTCCTCGGCGGCCCGCCGATCGCCTACGTCGTCTTCACCGACACGCGCGAGGGTGCCGAGGTGCAGCTCGACTCGCTGACCGCGCGCGACGGCTGACGCCCGCGCACTGCGCCGTCAGTACGCCGTACAGCGAGCGCGGGGCCGGGGGACCGCCTTGTAGCGCGCGCCGCCGCCCTTCGTCCACAGCAGCTGGTCGACCTGCTGGGCGGTGAGGTCCGGGCGGGCGGCGCAGATGAGCTCGACGGCATGGACTGCGCACGCGCGCATCTCGATCTCCTCGGGGCTGTCGTGCTCGATCAGCTTCTCCGTGTCGATACGGGCGGTCAGCGCTGGATCGAAACGGAGGATCCCGTCGAGTCGCAGCACGTGCGGGACGAGGTTGTCGGCGAACAGCGTGAGCCGGTCGAGGTCGGCTGAGAAGTCGGCGACGCCGGCGTGGTGAAGGTCCACTGCGGCGATCTGTGCGCGCTTGTAGAACGGGATCGTGCGCCCGGAATAGAGGGATGTGTCGGCAAAGCAGTCCCAGCCGGCGAGCCGCTCGGCGAGTGCGACGGCGGAGCCTCCGGCGTCCTGCGCGACCGTGAGGAAGCTGCCGTCGTGATCCTGCGCGACGTGTGCGCCGAGGTCGTTCAGCGACGCGGCGAACAGCGCCATCAGCTCATGCCGTGGATCCTGGCCGAGCGCCTCCGCGACCTCGGCGGCGTCGATCGTCGCCAGTTGGTCGGCGCTCCAGATCCCATCCGCCTCGAAGCGATCGCGCAGCCCGAGCGCAACCGTCCAGTAGCCCGACCGCCCGTCACGCTTGCGCAGCGTCGGAAACCAGCCGGAGCCGAAGTTGATCGCGTCGAGCGTGAGGTGGAAGGCCGCAAGCAGTTCGGGCGTGCCGCCCAGGAGCTGCTGGTCCGGGTCGTTGCGCGGGACCGTCAGCGCTGCCGCATATGCGTCGATCGCGCCCCCTTCGACCCGCACGTGCATAGCCTGCGCCGCAACCCACGCGCACCCCTCGCGGATCTCCTCGACCAGAGTCACCGTGCTCGATTCTGCCTTACTCGATGGGAGCAACAGCCTTCGACGCCGACGTCCTGATCGGCTTGACGCGGGCACCGCTCAAGAAATCGTGGCCACGCCCCGCTCGTGGTCGAGCAGCCAGCGCTTGACCGGCAGCCCGTAGCCGAAGCCGCCGAGGCCGCCGCTGGTGCGGACGATGCGGTGGCAGGGAACGAACAGCGCCGCGGGGTTGCGCCCGCAGGCGGTGCCGGCGGCGCGCACGGCGCTCGGGCTCTCGCATCTCGCTGCGAGCTGGCCGTACGTCTCCGGCTCGCCGGCCGGGATCAGGCGCAGCTCGGCCCATGCACGCTCGTGGAAGGGCGTCGAGGCCACGCTGACCGGGACGGCGTCGATCGCCGTCAGGTCGCCGGCGACGTAGTCCTTCACGGCCTGTGTGAACGGCCCGAGGTCGCGCTTCGCCTGCAGGTCGCCGGTCGGGCGGATCGCGGGGCCGATGTAAGCGAGCAGCCGCTTGTGGTCCTCCGTCCATCCGCTCGCGAGCACCGCCTCGTCGGAGGCGACGATCGTGAACGGGCCGGGGGGAGTGGGGATCGTGGCGGTGTACGTCGGCATCAGATTCCTCCTTCGGAGAGACTCGCCCACAGGTGCTGGACGGCGTAGGCACGCCAGGGGCGCCAGCGGTCGGGGTCTGCGGCGTGGCCGAGGCGCTCGATCGCCTTGCGGACGCCGAGGTCGGTGGCGGGGAAGGCGTCGGGGTCGCCGAGCGCGCGCATCGCGATGTACTCGGCGGTCCAGGGCCCGATGCCGGGCAGTGTGAGGAGCCGCTCGCGCGTGGCATCGCGGTCGGCGCCGGGATCGAGCGCGAGCGAGCCGTCGTCGGCCGCGATCGCGCCGCAGAGCGTGACCAGCGCGCGGGCGCGGGCGCGGGTGAGCGGCAGCCTGGCCGGGTCGGCGGCGGCGAGCGCCTGCGCACTGGGGAAGGCGTGCGTGAGGACGTCGCCGGCGAGGCCATCCGGCAGCGGCTCGCCAAGCGTGGCGGTCAGCCGGCCGGCGAGCGTGCGCGCGCCGGCGACCGACACCTGCTGGCCGAGCACCGCCCGCACCGCCAGCTCCGCGCCGTCGACCGCGCCGGGGACGCGCCGCCCGGGCGCGCGACGCACGAGCGGAGCGAGCAGCGGGTCGGCGGCGAGCGCGTCGTCGACTGCAATCGGGTCGGCGTCGAGGTCGAGCAGCCGGCGGCAGCGCTGCACGGCGGCGGCGAGGTCGCGCAGGTCGCTGAGGCGCAGCTCGCAGCGGACGTGATCCTCGGTGTCGCTCGGCGCCAGCTGTGCCACGCCGGGCCCGTGCGGCAGCGCCAGCACGCGCCGGTAGCTGTTGCCCGCCGGATCCCACGCCTCCACGCCGGGCACCGCTCGCGCTCCAAGGAACGCCAGCAGGCCGGCGGCGTCGAGCGGGGTGCGATGGCGCAGGCGCAGGGTCAGCGCGGGTGGGCCGGCGACTGCGGCGGTGCCGTTCCCGTTCGGGTCATGTGTGCGGTGCCGTGTGCCGTTCGCTGTCGCGGCGCCCCGCCGCAGCTCCGTTGGCGTTGTCGCGAACACCTCGCGCACCGTCTCGTTGAACTGGCGGATGCTCGGAAAGCCGGCGGCGAATGCGACGTCGGTGAAGGGCAGCGTCGTCGTCTCGATCAGCAGCCGCGCGGTCTGCGCGCGCTGCGCGCGGGCGAGCGCGAGCGGTCCGGCGCCCAGCTCGGCGACGAGTTGACGGTGCAGGTGGCGCTCGCTGAAGCCGAGCCGCCGGGCGAGCCCGGGCACGCCTTCGCGCTCGACCGCGCCGTCGCGGATCAGCCGCATCGCGCGACCGACCGCGTCGGCGCGCAGGTTCCACTCCGGCGAGCCGGGCGACGCGTCGGGGCGGCAGCGCTTGCAGGCGCGGAAGCCGGCGCGCTGCGCGGAGGCGGCGGTCGGGAGGAAGCGCACGTTCGTGCGCTTCGGCGTCATCGCTGGACAGCTCGGCCGGCAGTAGATGCCAGTCGAGGTGACGGCGATCACGAACCATCCGTCGAAGCGCGCGTCCTTCGCACGGACGGCGCGGTAGCACTGGTCGAAGTCCTCGATCACGCCCTGCATGATGGCGCGGCGAGCGGTCGTCGACTAGTGGAAATCGGACGTGTAGGTGGTGGGCCAGTCGAGCGCCCAGATGCCGTCGCGCTCGACATGCGCAAAGGCCAACGCGTCTTCCTCCACGAAGCGCGCGCCGCGGTACGCCGTGACGACCGTGTGGTACTCACCGCGCTCCCCGCAGGGGTGGAAGGCCGTGGGGTTGTCGAAGCCATGCGCTGCCAGCAGGTCACGGCCGATCGGGCGGCCGAGGAAGCCGGCGTGATAGTGCTCCGCGCGCACGCCGGCGACCGTCGCCTCGACACCGCTGTCGGCCAGGAAGTCGAGCAGCGCGGCTGCGTCGTCGCCTGGCTGTTGCGCGAGCGGGGTCTCCAGCCGCAGTCCGGCCGTCGCGCACACCTCCGCCAGCCACGGCCACTCCTCCGGCGTGATGTCGCCGGTCACGACACGCTCCACGCCCTCTGTTGCCATTGCCGTGAGCGCCCACCGATACGACGCCTTCCAGGCGTCGCGGTCGATCGCGATCAGCTCATGTCGCAGCCCGAGGCTCTCCGCCTGCCGCCGCATCACCCCGAGCGGATGGCAGCGGAACGCCGGTCGCTCGCCCGCCGGCACGAACGTCACCAGCCGCGTCCCCGGCTCCTCGAGGGCGCCGCTCCGCAGCCCGGCTGCAAAGCAGTCCTTGCCGCCGGACCAGAGGACTGCGGCGGTCACGATGCAAACACCCCGCCCTCCTGCACCACCTCGCCATCGGCCGTCAACCGCCCGCCTTCGCGCAGGTCGCAGATGAGGTCCCAGTGGACGGCGGACTCGTTGACGCCGCCGGTCTCGGGGTAGGAGCGGCCGAGCGCGAGGTGGACGGTGCCGCCGATCTTCTCGTCGAACAGGATCGCGCCGATCGAACGGTCGATTCCGCTGTTGGTACCGATGCCGATCTCGCCGAGGCGACGGGCGCCGGGGTCGGTCGCGAGCGTGCGCTGGAGGTAGTCGTCGCCGCGGCTGGCGCGGGCCTCCACGACCTCGCCGTCGCGGAACGTCAGCTCGACGTTCTCGACCGCGACGCCGCGCGGGCTCGACGGCACGGTGAAGCGGATCGTGCCGTTCGCGCTGTTCTCGATCGGCCCGGTGAAGACCTCGCCGCTCGGCATGTTGCGTCTGCCGTCGGAGTTCGCCCACGTGCGGCCGTTGACTCGCAGCGTGAGGTCGGTGCCGGGCGCCTCGATCCGCAGCTCGCGCGCGTCCGCCAGGCGCTCGATCAGCGCCGCCTGGAACGCACCCAGTTCACGCCACGCCGCTGCGGGATCGTCGCGGTCGAGGAACAGCGCGCCCCGCACGAACGCTCCGAACGCGTCGTCGCTCATCCCCGCCTGTTGCGCGCCGGCCGGCGTCGGCCACAGCGTCCCGCACCAGCGCTTCGTCATCCGCAGCTCTGTCAGCGGAGCGCGGGAGCGGGCCATGCGCGCGAGCGCCGCTGGGTCCGCATCCGCCAGCGCACGTGTGTTGAACGGCGCCTGGATCGACAGGAACGCGTCTGCGTGCGCGGCCTCCGCCTCGGCGATCGAGCCGAACGAGTCGAGGTGCCGCTCGCGCGCGAGAGCGAGGAAGTCCTCTTCGACGCCCGGCAGCTCGGAGCGCAGCAGCGGCCAGGCGTCCCGCTCCAAGATCGCCGCATGCAGTGCTCGCAGCAGCGGCGCCGCGAGCGTCGTCGAGCGCACGAGCACCTGCCAGCCGGGCTGGACGTCGAGGCAGTAGTTGGTCAGGAGCGCGGCGAAGCGCTCGGTGTCCTCGTCGCGCCAACCGGCGGCGGTCACGGCGCCTCCACGTCCGGGAACCACTCCGTGAGATGCTCCCGCAACGCGCCGCGGATCCACGTGCGCTCGTCCCGCGAGGCGAAGCGGAAGCGCTGCAACAGCTCCTTCTGCTTCTCGATCGGCACGTCCGCGATGACCCACCGCACGGCGAGCCGCTCGAACAGGAACTCGACCGCCCGCTGCCACGCGTCCTCCCGGCTCGCGGCCGGTGCCCCCGCGCCCGCCACCACGTCCGCATATTCGCGCCGCGTCGCCGGCGTCATCGACCCGCGCAGCGTCAGGACGCTCCCGTCGGAGTCGGTGTAGTCAGACGTCGGCGCGACGAGCTCGTCGCGGTCACGGCGCTGTCGGCTTCGGCGGCCCATGGCCGCACAGGCTACGTCGTCGCCGCCGCCCGCTCCAACTGCCCCGCGACGTCCCCGCGCAGCGGGTCGGCATGTCCCGTCCACGCGGTCTCGGGCGCGAGCGCGGCGAGCTTGCGGATCGACGCGCGCGCCTGCTCGGTGTCCTTGTTGAACGCGCGATGGGGGACGCGCGGAGGGCTGTGGATCCCCGTCTGCGGGTCGACCGTGTAGAAGCAGTCGCTCACGAGCGCGAGCCGGTCGGACTCGCGCCACAGGCCAATCAGGCCGGGCGCGTGCCCGGGCAGGTGGATCACGTTGAAGCCGGCGACCTCGTCGCCCTCGGACACGGTGCCCGCGATCGACACGGGGCCGCCGTCCCAGATCGGCAGCAGGCGTCCCAGCAGCAGCTTGCCGTGCGCGTCGAGCGCGCTCAGGTCGAAGTAATGGCTGCCGCCGTCGCCCTCGGCGTCGGCGACCTCGTCGGGATGGCACCAGACCGGAGCGCCCAGCCCCGGTGCGGCGCCGCGATGGTCGGCGTGGCTGTGACCGAGCACGACGCGCGTGATCCCGCCGAGCTGCGCGCCGATCTGCGCCAGCGCTGGCGTCATCGCCTGCACGCCGGCGTCGAACATCACCACGCCGTCGCCGTCGCGCACGAAGTAGACGTTCATCGCGCGTCTCGGGAAGCCGCCGCGCACGACCCACACGCCGTCGGCGATCTGCTCCGCGTCGCCGGCGGCGAAGCGCCGAGCGAGGCGGGTACGCAGGTTCATCAGCGCCGTCATGCCGCGCTCGGCGCCCGAGTCTCTCGGCGGCACCACGCCGAGCTGACGCGCGATGCTCATGCCGTCGATGTAGGCGTCGTTGGCGACCACGAGCCCCTCCTCGACCTGCACGACGTCGCAGCCCACCAGGTCGAGCCGGCCGCCGGTCGGCAGGAAGCCCTGCCACGCGCCGGGGCCGGCGAACGTGCCGGTCAGGTGCCAGCGAACGGCGCAGCGATCGTCCTCGGTGGTCGTCTGGACGACCTCGAAGGCAGCGTCAGGAATCGCCGCGAACATCTCCTCGAACCAGGCGCGCACGCCGTCCGGGGCGATCAGGTCGGCCTGGCCGTGCAGGCGGTCGAGTCCGCCGCCGCGCCAGCAGGCGACCATCGCGTCGACGTCGCGGGCGGCGACGGCTGCGAAGTAGCGGCGGGCGACCTCCTCCGTCGCAGCAGGGTCGGGCTTGGCGGCGTTCGGCATCGACAGGGACCCTCCGTCTTCGGGTGCTTCGGCACGTCTCACCCTACGCCGCCCAGACGAATAAGGTGGAACCACTGATGTCGGAATCGGGCCGCAAGCGTGAGCAGGGGCGCGGCGAGCGCGTGCTCGGAGGCCTCTGGCGCCTGCGCCTGCCGCTGCCGTGGCCGGGCGTGCCGCACTGCAACGCCTGGGCGATCAGAGCCGGGGACGGGATCGTGCTCGTCGATACGGGCATGCACGAACCGGGCTCGCTCGACCAACTGGAACGCGCGATGAAGATGGTCGGCCTCCGGCTGGAGGACGTGAGACTGCTCGTCTGCACGCATGCGCATTCGGACCACTACGGCCAAGCCGGGCCGATCATCGACCGTGCCGGCTGCGAGCTGTGGATGCACCCCAACCACCGGCACGCGACTGGCTCGCTTGAAGACCCGGAGCTGGCGCTCCAGCGGCGGCTCGAGGTCGCTCGCACGAGCGGCGTGCCGGAACTGGTGCTGCGCCGCTACGCCGAGGTCGCGAAGGAGCAGCCGCCGCACATCGAGCGCATCGTCGATCCCGACCTCGCGCTGCTGCCGGGGATCGAGGTCGAGACCGATCTGGGCATGTGGCAGGTGATCGAGACCCCTGGGCACGCGCCTTCACACGTCTGCCTCTATCAACCCGAGCGCCGCATCCTGATCTCCGGCGACCATCTGCTCGGCCGCATCTCGCTCTATTACGACTACGGCTGGACGCCGGACCCGGTCGGCGAGTTCCTGCGCTCGCTGGATGCGGTTGAGGCGCTGAGACCAGCGCCGCGCCTGTGCCTCGCCGGCCACGCGCGCCCGTTCACCGATGTGCAGGCGCACATCGAGGCAAACCGTGAATTGGTCGCGCAGCGCGTTGCGGCCACGGCCGTGGCGATCGAAAGCCAGCCGCTCACGGCCTACGACGTCGTGCCGCTCGTGCACGGCAGAGACGCCGTCCATGCCGCCGCCTGGCTGCTTACGGAGACGCTCTGCTACCTGCGCCACCTCGAGGCGATCGGCGCTGCGCGGCGCGAGCCCGGCGACCCGGAGCGCTGGGTCGCCGTCTGAGCGGCGCGGCTGGTGTGGCGCAGCGCGGCACGTTCCGCTAGCGTCGCCACATGGGGGTCGTCGAGGGGGTCGACGCCGCGCGTCCCGCGCGGGATGACGCACGTGTGGCGGTCGAGCCGGCCGCGATCGCGTGGCTGCTGGCCGTGCCAGTCGCGCTGATCTCGGTCGCGCTGATCGTGCTGCTCGGTCCGCCGCTGGGGAGGCTGCTGCACTCCGGCGGGAATCCGTACACGTTCTGGAGGGACCTGAGCTGGGCCGTTGTCGCAGAGCCGACCGAGCAGGGCCGCTTCCTGCTCGCGCTCGCCGCGCCGCTGGTGTTCGCCGGCGTGCTCGCGGCGATCGCGCGGCGCGGCCTCTCGCTGTCGCCGCGCATCGCAGCGGTTGCCGTCCCGTTCGCGCAGGTCGCCCTGCTCGCATTCGCCGTCGTGTGCGTCGTCGTGCAACAGCGGCTCGTCTACGAAACGCCGATATACCAGCCGGGCGTCTCGCATCGTTGGCGCTATTTCACGCCCGCGACGCTCGTCGCCGCGGGCGTCCTGGCGGCGGGTGCGTTCGTCGTGCTGGGCCGCCCGACGTGGCGGACACGCGTGGGGTCATGGCTGCGCGAGACAAATCGCCGCCGCCTCATCGCCCTGCTGCTGGCGGTCCTCCTCACCGCCATATGGCTGCTGCACGCCGTCAACACCGACAGCTCGATCATGGGGACCAGCTCGCACGAGTGGAGTCCGGCGCAGTTCACGCTCGACGAGACGTACGCGATCCTCAACGGCCGCACCCCGCTCGCCGACTTCACCGCGCAGTACGGCTCGCTGTGGCCCTTTCTGACAGCCGGCGCGCTCGCCGTGTTCGGCGAGACGTTCCTCGTCTTCTCGCTCGCGATGTGCGCGATTATCGCGATCGCGCTGCTGGCGGTCTACGCGCTGCTGCGGCGGATCGTGGGGAACGGCGTCACCGCGCTGCTGCTGTACCTGCCGTTTCTCGCGACGAGCTTCTTCCTCGTCGGTGGCACGCTCACGAGCCGCTACACGTTCGGCGACTACTTCGGAGTCTTCCCGCTCCGCTATGCGGGTCCGTTCCTGCTCGCGTGGCTGCTGGTGCGTCAGCTCGACGGGGCGGGGCCGCGCCGGCCATGGGTCCTGTTCGCGGTCGCCGGACTGTGCGTGCTCAACAACGCCGAGTTTGGGCTCGCCGCGCTGGCGGCGACGCTCGCTGCGCTCATCTGGACCGCCTCCGACCGCAGTCTGCGCGCGCTCGCTCGCCTCGCCGGCCAACTCGCGCTCGGCCTGCTTGCTGCGTACGCGCTCGTCGCGCTGCTGACGCTCGTGCGAGCCGGGGAGCTGCCGCAGCTCGGCCGTCTCTTCGACTACGGCCGCCTGTATTCGATCGGCGGCTTCGGTCTGCTGCACTTGCACCGCACGCTCGGGCTGCACCTCGTCGTCTACGTCACGTACGCGGCGGCGATCGGGCTTGCGACTGTGCGCGCAATCGAGCGCGACCCCAACCGCCCGCTGACCGGCATGCTCGCCTGGTGCGGCGTCTTCGGGCTCGGCTCGGCCGCCTACTTCATGGGCCGCACGCACCCGGAACTGCTGATCGCGCTGTTCCCGACGTGGGCGCTGACGCTTGCGTTGATCACCGTCGACGTGGTGGCGCGCGTCACGCGGGACGCCCGCCCCCGGCTCGGCACCGCCCTCGTGCTGATGGCGATGGCACTCACCGTCTGCTCGCTCGCGCAGATCCCGACTCCGTGGACGCAGCTCCAGCGGATCGGGCAGGACACGCCCACCGCACCGCTGATCGAAGGCGAAGCGCCGCTGCCGATCTACTCCAGGGCGTTCCTGCCGGATCCCTCAACACGCGACTTCTTCGCCCCGCAGCCTGGCGCCAAGGTCGCGATCCTGCTGACGACCGGGCACCAGATCGCACACGCCTTCGGCGTCGTGGACGTGTCGCGCTACACCGGCCTCTACTCGATCGTCAACCGCGAGCGCCTGCGGACGGTCGTCGACGACCTGCGCGCCGAAGGCGGCACCACGCTGTATCTGCCGGACGCGTCGCAGGAGGTCTACGACACGCTCAGGGGCTGGGGCTTCACACGTCAGTCCGGCGAAGTCGAATGGGGCAGCACGACCGTCTCGAAGTGGGTGGACACGACGAGCCGTGCCCGGGCCGGAAGCTAGACTGCTCGGACGATGCGGATTGACGAGATCATCGCCGCCGATGGCGACCCGGTCTTCTCCTTCGAGTTCTTCCCACCGAAGACCGAGGAAGGGGAGAGAAACCTCTACGAGGCGCTGGCTGCGCTTCGCGCGCTGGAGCCGGCGTTTGTCTCCGTCACCTGGGGCGCGGGCGGCTCAACGCGCGAGAAGACGATCGAGATCGTCCGCAACATTCGCGCGACGCACGGGCTGGAGGCGATGGCGCACTTCACCTGCGTCGGCGCGACGGTCGACGACCTGCGCGGCGCGCTCGACCAGATGCGCGACGCGGGCATCGACAACGTGCTGACGCTGCGCGGCGACCCGCCACGCGGGGAGACCGCGTTCGTCCAGACCGAGGGCGGCCTGCGCTACGCGACCGAGCTGGCACAGCTGACGGCTGACAGCTACGACTTCTGCCTCGTCGGCGCCTGCTATCCGGAGGTCCACCCGGAGGCGTCCGACCGCGAGACCGATCTCGCGCACCTGAAGGAGAAGGTCGACGCGGGCGTGAAGGTCCTCATCACGCAACTATTCTTCGACAACGAGGCGTACTTCCGCTTCGTCGACGACGCGCGCGCCGCTGGGATAGACGTCCCGATCGTGCCCGGCATCATGCCGATCGGAAACGCGGAGCAGATAAAGCGCTTCACCTCGATGTGCGGCGCGACGATACCCGCGCCGCTGCTCGACGCGCTCGACGCGCGCCGCGACGACCCCGCCGCCGTCGTTGATCTCGGCGTCGCCTACGCGACGCTGCAGTGCGCCGAGCTTCTCGCCCGCGGCGCGCCCGGCATCCACTTCTACACGCTCAACCGCTCGCCCGCCACGCGCGCGATCCTCTCCGCCCTGCGCCTTCAGCGCCCCTGGGAGCGCCGCGCCGGCGGTGAGCCGGCGCTGGGCGCTGTCGCGGGCTGAGCGCTGACAGCGATCGGATGTCAGCCGCTCGACGGCGGCGAGACGGGAAGCCCCTGCGCTACGAGGGTGCGGCCGTCCCGCGTGTAGCGCACGTCGACCTCGTCGTTGCGGCGGTAGGTGCCGATCCCCCACGCGCCGAGGAACCAGCGCCAGAAGCCGAGTCTGCCCTCCTGCACGAGCTCGCGGCCGAACAGCAGCGCGTCGCCTTCGCGCGCGAGCTCGTAGTCGACACCCTGCTGCTGCGGCACGCCGTTGACGAAGACCTCCAGCGGCGGCCGGACGGCTGGGGGAAGCTGCACGCGCCAGCGCTCCATCGCGCCGCCAGCGTACCCTGCTGCCGGATGGCGCACGACGAGCCGACCCTCGACTACCGCATCCGGCGTTCGGATCGTGCGCGGCGCGTTCGCGTGCGCGTCGATGAAACGCAGGGGATCGAAGTGGTGTTGCCGCGGCGCGCGTCGGAGCGCGAGGCGGCCGCGGCGATCCGCGAACTGCGGCCTTGGATCGAGCGGCGCATGGCGGAGCTGCAGCGCACGCGCGCGCTCGTGGCGGAGCGCGGCGCCAGCGTTCCGTACCTCGGCGACGTGCTCGCACTGGTCGCCGAGCCGGGTCGCGCACGCGTGCACCGTCATGGCGAGACGCTGCTCGTGCCGGGCGGCGAAGACGACCACCGCCCGGCGCTCGAGCGCTGGTACCGACGCCAGGCGCGCACCGAGATCGCGCCGCGACTCGACGCTGCGACGGCCGCGGCCGGCACGACGTACAGCGGCCTGACGATCCGCGGACAGCGCACGCGCTGGGCGAGCTGCTCCGCCACCGGCGCGATGTCGTTCAACTGGCGGCTGCTGCTCGCGCCCGCGCCGGTGCTCGACTACGTCGTCTGGCACGAGGTCTGTCATCTCGAGGTGATGGACCACTCGCCCCGCTTCTGGGCGCTGCTCGCCGGCCGCTGTCCCGACTATCGCGTCCACGCCGGCTGGCTGCGGCGCCACGGTGCGACGCTGGTGCTGTGAACGGGCATCCCAGCGTGGCGGTCGTCGGGCACGTCGAGTGGCTCGACTTCGCGGTGGTCGAGCGGATGCCGGTCGCAGGGGAGATCGTCACTGCGAGCGAGGCATTCGAGCTCGCGGCGGGCGGAGGTGCCGTTGCAGCCGTGCAACTGCGCAAGCTGGCTGGTGCGGCGCTGTTCCTCACCGCCCTCGGCGACGACGAGCGCAGTCGGCGGGCAGCGGTCGAGTTGCGCGACGAGCACGGCCTCGACCTGCATTCGACGGTGCGGCACTGCCCGCAGCGGCGTGCGTTCACGCATCTCGACGCCGGCGCCGAGCGCACCATCACCGTGCTCGGGGATCGGCTTGTCCCGCGCGGCGACGACCCACTGCCGTGGGAGCAACTCGCCGCCTGCGACGGCGTCTACCTGACCGGTGGCGACGGTGCGGCCGCGCGTGCGGCGCGCACCGCACGCGTGTTGGTCGCGACGTCGCGTGCGGCCGACGCGCTGCTCGCCGGCGACGTCGCGCCCGACGTGCTGATCGCCAGCGGCCGTGACGAGAAGGAGCGCGCCGGCCTCGATGCACTCCCGAGACCGCGCCTCGCGACGGTGCTCACTGACGGCTCCCGCGGGGGCCGCTGGGAGGGCCCGGACGGCTCCCACGGCACGTGGCCCGCTGGCGCCCTTCCCGGCCCACCAGTCGACGCCTACGGCTGCGGCGACTCGTTCGCCGCCGGACTCACCTACGGCCTCGCAAGCGGCATGGAGGTGCCGGACGCGCTCGATCTCGCCGCCCGCTGCGGCGCCCGATGCCTCACCGGCCGCGGCCCCTACGCCGCTCAGCTCATGCTCGCCGGCGCCTGACCGTCGGCGTCGAGCACCCGCCGCAGCGCCGCCATCGGCGACTCGCCGTCCTCCAGGGCGATCACCTGCCGACTGGCGCGGCCGGTCCATGCCTCGGCGGAGCCGTCGCCGCGCACGTCGATGCCCGCTCGCACGCGCGGCAGCAGCCGCTGCGGGCCGCTCAGCTCCGCGCGCGCGACGACCTGGGCAATCGGCTCGAAGCGCCGCGTGGGCGTGTCGATCGCCTCCCGCGGCGACTGTCGGCTGAGGCGCGAGACGTGCGCCGCCAGGTCCTGCAGCGCCTCGTCCAACCGCTCGTGCCGTGCGCGCGAGACCCGAGGTCCCTCGCGCACGGTGAGCCGGAAGGGCATGGGTTAGGAGCGCATCCCCATCGGGACGTAGTCGCGCACGCGCGCGCCGGTGTAGATCTGGCGCGGGCGGGCGATCTTCTGCTCCCCGTCTTCGATCATCTCGAGCCACTGCGCGATCCAGCCGCTGGTACGTCCGATCGCAAACAGCACCGGGAACATCTCGACCGGCATCCCGAGCGCCTCGTAGATCAGGCCGGAGTAGAAGTCGACGTTCGGGTAGAGCTTCCGCGAGACGAAGTAGTCGTCTTCGAGCGCGATCTTCTCCAGTTCGAGCGCGATGTCGAGCAGCGGGTTTGTGCCCGTCACTTCGAACACGTCCTGCGCGGCTCTCTTGATGATCTTCGCGCGCGGGTCGTAGTTCTTGTAGACGCGGTGGCCGAAGCCCATCAGCCGCTCGTCGCCTCTCTTGACGCCCTCGATGAAGCCGGGAATGTTCTCGACGCGCTCGATGCGGTGCAGCATCCGCAGCACCTGCTCGTTTGCGCCGCCGTGCAGCGGGCCGTAGAGCGCGCCGATGCCGGCAGCGAGTGCCGAGTACGGATCGACTTGCGAGGAGCCGACGCTGCGCACCGCGCTCGTCGAGCAGTTCTGCTCGTGATCGGCGTGAAGGATGAAGAGCACGTCGAGCGCCTTCTCGATGCGCGGATCGGGCTTGTACTTCAGCTCGGCGATCTTGAACAGCATCCCGAGGAAGTTGCCCGCATACGAGAGGTCGTTGTCGGGATAGACGTACGGCATCCCGCGGTTGTGCCGGTAGGCGAACGCGGCGAGCGTCGGCATCTTCGCGAGCAGGCGGATGATCTGCTCGTAGCGCAGCTGGGCGTTCTTGATCTGGTTCGCCTCGGGATAGAACGTCGAGAGCGCACCGACCGACGCGAGCAGCATCCCCATCGGGTGGGCGTCATAGCGGAAGCCCTGGATGAACTCCTTGACGTTCTCGTGCACGAACGTGTGGATCGTGATCTCGTGCGTCCAGGCGTCGAGCTGCGGCTGCGTCGGCAGCTCGCCGTGGATCAACAGGTACGCGACCTCGAGGTATGAGGACTGCTCGGCGAGCTGCTCGATCGGGTAGCCGCGGTACTCGAGGATGCCCTTGTCGCCGTCGATGAACGTGACCGCCGAGCGGCAGGAGGCGGTGTTCATGAACGCCGGGTCGTACGTCATGAGGCCGAAGTCCTCGGCGTCGGTTCTGATCTGGCGCAGATCGATGCTGCGGATCGTCCCGTCGGTGATCGGGATCTCGTACTGCTCCCCCGTGCGGTTGTCCGTCACCGAGAGCGTTGCGGCGGCCGCGGCTACGCCCCCCTCGGATACTCCATTGTCAGCGGTCTCGGTGCCCATGGCTCTCCCTGAATGCGTGCTCGGTCTCACACCTGTTCTACCGGATCGGCCCTCCGGGCCGATCTCCGGCTTGTGAACACGGAACCGTTCAACAGATGGCAGGCGCTGTCTACGACGCCGTGATGACGGCGCACGCCATCGTGGCGAGCATCAGCACGCCGCTGATGAGCATCACGACGCGGGCAGTGCCCTCGCTGCGCGGAAACGTCTCGCGCGTGACGCCGAATGCGCCGAGCAGCACGGCCCAGCAGGCGAACACGCCGGCGGCGGCGTAGTAGGCGGTCTTGGAGCCCTCGTCGGACGAGTGCTCCACCACGACTGCAAGCAGGGTCAGCATGCCGCGCGAGCCTATCTCAAAGATCGGCCGACGTGTGGAGGATCAGCTGGCAGTCGGGGCGCGGTTGCCCTCGTACCGCGATTCGGTCGCCTCGCGCTGCCCTTGGTAGTGCGAGCCGAGCTCGGCGCTCCCATACGGCCGCTGCGCCGGACGGTCGAGCGTCATGAAGGAGAGCTGCGCGATCAGCACGCCGGGGGAGAGCTTGATCGGGACGCGCGTGAGGTTGTTCAGCTCCAGCGTGAGCGTGCCGTTCCAACCGGGGTCGCAGAAGCCAGCCGTCGCGTGCACGATCAGCCCGAGCCGGCCGAGCGAGGACTTGCCCTCGATTCGCGCGACGATGTCGTCCGGCAGCTCGACCCACTCGAGCGTGCGGCCCAGGCAGAACTCGCCCGGGTGGATCACGAACGCCTCGTCGGGGGCGATCTTCACCTCGGACGTGAGGTTCGCCGGCCGCTCCCTCAGGTCGATTGACGAGATGCGGTGGTTGTCGAAGACGCGGAACGTGTCGCCGAGCCGCAGGTCGACGCTCGCCGGCTGCACCAGCGAGGGGTCCCACGGATCGATTCTGATGCGGCCCGCCTCGACGAGCTCGAGGATCGTGCCGTCGGACAGCACCGATGTCGGCTGCTGCGTCATGGGCGCGAAGTGTGCCAGTCGCGGCGGATCAGTGCAGCGTTGACCGCCTTTAACCTACTCAGTAGTCTGTAAGTAAGAGCTGTGCGAATCCGCCCGAGGGACGGAGCGGCTGGGTTCGATCACGCCGATGGCGCACCGCTTCTTGACGATCTGCTTGAAGCGCGCTGTCGATCCTTGGGGGAGGAGGCGTCTTGCTGCATACCGAGACACGTGCGCATCACTGCGGTGGCCGGCGTCGTGGAGCTGCCATCGTCGTGCTGGGCGCCCTGCTCGCGGCCGCCCTGCAGGTCGGCTGCGGCGCGACGGAGCCCAGGAGCGACCGCGTCGCCGCGGATACGACCGTGCGTGCGAGCGCGCCGCCGGCGCCCCGCCCGACGAGCGCGCCCGCGATGGCGCGCGCGGCCTTGCTGCAGCGCGACGTGCTCGGGTCCGAATGGGAGGTCGACGCGAGGGCGCCGCCGGTGCCCTGCCGCACGGTCGATCCCTGGAGAGGCGCGACCGTCAAGGTGTCCTCGCCGCTGCTGAAGCGGGAGTCCGTTGCGGTGCAGCAGACGATCGCCGTCCTGCCGACGCCAGCGCAGGCGCGGAAGGTGGCGCGGCTCCTGCGCTCGCGCCCGGCGCAGATCTGCTTCGAGCGCGCGCTCAAGGTCGAGATAACGGCGCGTCGAGGGATCGCGAACTTCGGCCCGATGGTCCTCGTGCGCGACGAAGGGCGGGGGCAGCGTTCGACGATCTCCTCGGAAGCCGAGTGGGGCGAAGTCCTGACGACCATCGACGAGATACGCACCCTGGCAGGGCGCCTGATCGCCGACACCGTCGTGATATCGGGGCCCGAACCAATCAGAGACGCGCTCTACGAGAGCCTCCTCTCGGTCATGACCAGACGACTGCGCGACGCCACCGGCGACAGCGGCTCCGGCGCGGGAGGGGGGTCGTCATGAGCGAGCTCCTGCTGACGCTCGGATGGCGCACCAGCCGGGACGGAGCACTCCGTTTCATAGGGGTGATCGGCGCGGTGACTGTGGGCATCGTGATCGCGACGCTGGCACTCGGCGAGATCACTGGCATCCCTGCAATCGTGGTGCAGCTCGCGATGTGGACGGGATGGCTGCTGTGGCTGGGGATCTTCTTCCCGCGCAGTCGCCTGCGGATGGATGCGTCGGACTGCGAGCATCCCTACCACCTAGCGTTCGTGCGGGAGCTGCTGCCGGGGATCGGCGTGAACTTCGCGCTGCTATTGCGGCCCGCGGCCCTCGGCCTGTTCGAGGGGCCCACTCCGCACGCGGGCGTTCCGGCGCTGGCCGGCGTGTGCCTGACGATCGGCGGCGTCGCGCTCATCGCGTCGGCGACCAACGTGATCGGCATCGCGCGCGCGTTCTTCGTGCATGAGTACGAGGACGTCAGAGGAGGCCTGGTTGCACGTGGCGTCTACGAGCACATGCGCCATCCGCTGTTCATCGGCGGGATGGCCCTGTCGCTCGGGCTGGCGCTCCTGGTGGGCGTCGCGGAGGGCGTCGAGCTGGCGGCGTTGAACGTCGCCATATTGCCGGCGTATCTCTACTTCGAGGAACGACGCTGCTCGATCGTCATCGGCGAGCCGTACCGGCGGTACAGGTCGGCGACCGGCGCGGTGCTCCCCCGCGGCTGGCACCCGCTGCAGGAGCCGCGCCGTCGGAGGTCCTAGCGGTGCGGCTCCACCGGCACCCGCCGCGTGAGCGCGAACGCACCGGCGAGCGCCAGGACCGCAAAGCAGGCGCTCGCGACCAGGGCGTTGCGCAGGTGCGGCATGTCCCAGCCGACGATCAGCAGCGACCGCATGCCGTCTATCACGTAGCTCGCCGGGTTCACGGAGGCGGCGCTGCGCATCCAAGGCTTGAGCTCTTCTGCTGGGATCAGCAGGGGCGACATGAAGACGAGCGGGACGAACAGGAAGCCCGCCGCCGAGGTCGTCTGCGTGTCGCGGGTGATCACGCCGACCGCGACGGAGTAGCCGGCGAAGCCGAGCCCCCACAGCAGACCGATGAGCGCGACGACCACGACGCCTCCCGCGCCGGTGCTGGGACGCGCGCCGAGCGCGAGTCCGAGTCCGAGGATCACCACTGTCTGCAGCAGCACCTGGAGCGCGCCCACGAACACAGCCGCCGTGATCAACGACGAGCGGTGGATCGGCATCGTGAGCTGACGGAAGAAGTAGCGGCTGTGGAGGTCGCTCACCACGCTCAATCCGGCCGCTCCGCCTGCGACCGAGGCTGCGAGCACGGCCGCCGGCAGGATGTAGTTGTAGTAGTTGCCGCCCACCAGCCGGAGGATCGCCGGGGACCCGCCGAGGCTGCCGTCGTAGACGAGCAGGAACACCACGGCGAGCAGCAGGTTGAGTGCGAGCACCGGGTTGCGCACCGTGAGACGCGCGGCGCGCAGCGTCAGCAGCGATGTCTGCATCAGCCATCCGGGCGGCGACGGCGGCGCTGCGGCGTGTTCACGCATCGCTCGTGGCGGGGCCGGTGTGAGCGATGAGCACGTCCTCGAGTGTCGGCTCGCGCACGGCGAGCGCCGACATCCGCAGCCCGTGCGCGTCCAGCTGCGAGATCGCGCGTGACACCGCCGCGGGATCGTTGGAGAGCAGCGCGCTGACGTGCGGTCCGGAGACGGAGACGTCGCCGCCCAGCAGCCGTGCCGCGGCCGCCGCGTCGGCGTCCGTCGAGAACATCGTGTCGAGCACCGCGTGGGGCATCTGCTGCTTGAGCGCCGCCGGCGATCCCTCGACGACGATCCTGCCGCCGTTCACGATCGCGACGCGGTCGGCGAGCTCCTCCGCCTCGGCCAGCTGCTGCGTCGTCAACACGATCGCGGCGCCCTCGTCACGCAGGCGCGCGATCTCGAGCCACAGCGCGCGCCGCGAGCGCGGGTCGAGCCCGGTCGTCGGCTCGTCGAGCAGCAGCACCGGCGGCGCGTGCAGGAGCGCGAGCGCGAGGTCGACGCGACGACGCATCCCTCCCGAGAGTCGGGCGATCCGCATGTCGGCGGCCTCCTGCAGCCCGAGCAGCGCGAGCGTCGCATCGGTGCGTTCGCGGCTGCGGCTGCGCGAGTACCCGTGCAGTCGGGCGTGGAGGCGGGCCAGCCGGCGCACCGACTGTTTCGGGTCGAGGCCCGTCTCCTGGAGGGCGACCCCGATCGTCCGTCGCGCTGCCGCCGGTTCGCGCGTGACGTCACACCCCATGATCGACGCGTGCCCTCCCGTGGGGCGCAGCAGCGTTGCCAGGATCAGGACGGCCGTCGACTTGCCGGCGCCGTTCGGCCCGACGAGCGAGAAGATCTCCCCGCGTTCCACCTCGAATGAGACATCACGGAGCGCGTACGTCTCGGCCGCGGCGCGACCGCCGAAGCACATCGACAGCTTCTCGACAGATACGGCAGCGTTCCCCATCGCGTCACTGGGCAGGCGCCTTCGGCGACCTTGGGCACCGCTCGCCTCCCCACAACCCCCCTGCAGCGGAGCATAGTCCGTGCCCGACCGCTATGACGCAATCGTCGTGGGCAGTGGGCCGAACGGTCTGGCGTGCGCGATCACGCTGGCGGAGCGTGGCTGGTCGACGCTCGTGCTCGAGGAGCAGGATCGTCCCGGCGGCGGATTGAGCACCGAGGAGCTGACGCTCCCGGGCTACCGGCACGACGTCTTCTCCGCGGTTCATCCGGCGGCGGTCGCCTCGCCCGTGTTCGAGCGCTGGCCACTCGCGCGCTACGGCCTCGAGTGGGTTCATCCCGACGTTCCCGTGGCGCACCCGCTGCCGGGCGGGCGCGCGATCTCGCTGCACCGCGACCTCGAGCGGACCCGTCGCTCGCTCAACGCGGCGGGCGCCGGGGACGGGGATCGCTGGCAGGAGCTCGCGTCCCGCCATCTGCGCCGCTTCGAGGGCATGCGGCGAACGATGCTGTCCGGCTTCCCGCCGCTTGCCGGCGGGGCGCGGCTGCTCGCTGACCTCCGCGTGAGGGGGACGTTGGAGATGAGCCGCCTGCTGCTGATGTCGATGCGCGACTTCGCGCGGGAGCTGTTCGCAAACGATGCTGCCGCTGCCTGGCTTTACGGCGCCTCGCAGCATGGCGACGTGCCGCCGACCGAGGCGGGCAGCGCGATCATGGGCCTGTACCTCCAACTGCTCGGCCACCGGGTCGGATACCCGAGTCCCCGCGGTGGCGCCGGCGAGCTGGCCGCGGCGCTCGTGGCGCATCTCGCCGCGCTCGGCGGCAGCGTGCGCACGGGTGCGCGGGCTGACCGGATCGTCGTGCGCCACGGGCGCGTCGTGGGCGTGTGCGTGGGCGACGAGCTGCTGCAGACCGAGCGGCTGCTGTGCGACGTGACGCCGCGTGGGCTGCTCGCGATGGACGCTGGCGCGCTGCCCGACGGCTATCGCAGGCGGCTCGCGCGCTACCGCTACGGGACCGGCGCAGTGAAGGTCGACTGGGCGCTGCGCGAGGCGATTCCGTGGGAGGCGGCCGACGCTCGCGCCGCCGGCACGGTCCACGTCTGCGGGCCGACCGCCACGATCGAGGAGTACGCCGCCTCACTGCGCGGTGCGAGGCTGCACCCGCGGCCGTTCGTGCTGCTCGGGCAGCAGTCGATCGCGGATCCGACGCGGACGCCGGACGGCGGCCACACGGCCTGGGCCTACGTGCGCCGGCCACGCCAGGCGCCGCCCGATCGCGCGCTGGTGGATGAGCAGGTCGAGCTGATCGAGGCGCAGGTGGAGCGCTTCGCGCCGGGCTTCCGCGACCGCATCGTCGCGCGTCACGTTCTCTCGCCCGAGGATCTCGCGCGACGCAACCGCAACCTCGTGGGCGGGGACGTGGGGGCTGGCAGCTACGCCCTGGATCAGATGGTGTTCCGTCCGGTCCCTTCGCTCTCGCCGTATCGAACGCCGGTGCGAGGCCTCTACCTGGCGAGCGCCGCCACCTTCCCGGGCGGCGCGGTGCACGGCGTCTGCGGGCACGCCGCTGCGCGCTGTGCGCTGCGGGACGCGCGAACGCCGAGGCGGTGACGCGGTGTCAGCGCTCCGGCGTGCGCGAGCGGGCGACCGTCGTGCGCACACGCGGCGGGGACGCGGGCGCGGGGTCGCCGTGCGGGCCCCGGCGCGGGCGCGGTGGCGAGGAGCGCCGGGGTGGATCGTCGACGCGTGAGCCGCCGTCGCCTTCGCCGCGCGGCTGCTGCTCGTCCTCGGGCGTCTGTCTGACTGCCCACCAGACGAGATACAGCAGCATCCCGAGCGGGATCTTCAGCGCCAGCATGAGGAACAGGAAGCCCGTCCACTCCATGCCGCCGATGCTACCCACCCTCGGGGGGTGCCGTCACGCCTGGTGTCGCTACGCCCGCAGCGCGAGCGGAGCATCTGCGAACTGCGTGATCTGCTGCAGCTCCGCGACACGCGCCACGATCTCCTCGCGCGTCAGCCGGCGCACGCGCTCGGTTCCGAACTCCTCGACGTTGTAGGAGGCGATCGCGGTGCCGTAGGCCATCGCGCGGCGCAGCGTCTCGGGCGAGAGGTCCTCGCCACCGTGCGCGGCGATGCAGCCGACGAAGCCGCCGGCAAAGGAGTCGCCCGCGCCGGTCGGGTCGAGCACCGTCTCGAGCGGGAAGGCGGGCAGGCCGAAGAAGCCCTCCTCGGTGAGCAGCGCCGCGCCGTACTCGCCCTGTTTGGCGACGACGACCTTGGGACCCATCGCGCGGATCTCGCGCGCGGCCTGCACGAGGTTCGGCTTGCGCGTCAGCTGGCGGATCTCGGCGTCGTTGAGCATCACGCAGTCGACCTGCTCGATTGTCTTGATCAGCGAGTCGCGCGCCGTCTCGATCCACAGGTTCATCGAGTCGAGCGCGACGAACTTCGCGCCGGTGCACTGCTCGCGCACTTCGCGCTGGAGGTCCGGCTGGATGTTCGCGAGGAAGAGGACGTCGCAGTCACGCGAGGCGTCGCTCAGCTTCGGCGCGAACTCGCCGAACACGTTGAGGCGTGTGTCGTCGGTGTGCGCGGTGTTGAGGTCGTACTCGTAGTGCCCGCGCCAGAAGAACGTCTCGCCGCCGGGAACGCGCTCGATGTCATCGGTGATGACGTTGCGCCCGTGCAGAACGCCGTACTCGTCGTCGCCGAAGTCGTCGCCGACCGGGCCCACGACGCGCACGTCGGTGAAGAAGGAGGAGGCGAGCGAGAAGTGCACCGCCGAGCCGCCGAGCATCTTCTCGCGGCTGCCGAACGGCGTGGAGACGGCATCGAAGGCGATCGATCCGACGACGGTGAGCGACATCGTGGTGGGCGTCTTTCCGGTTGGTTGCAGGACGGCGACAGCGTAGCGGCGGGGCGAGGATTCGGCTCGGAGAAGCGCTCCTAGCCCCATGGCCCGAGGTCGGCGATGTAGCGGTGCAGCAGTGGGTTCGTGAAGCGCCAGTCGCCGCGTCCGTGGCTCTCGATGATCGCGGCGTCGCGGAGGCCTTCGAGCGTGCGTCGCACGCCACCGCGCGGCAGCCCTGGATAGACGGGCTCGCCGCGCGCGAGCCGCTCGGCAATGACCAGCCCGAGCTTGTGCATCCGGCGAATCCGTTCGATTGTCTGCTCGTGGCTGACGCGATCGGCACGCAGAGCGGCGAGGAGCGCTTGCTCGACGATCGCGAGATCGACGTGTCGGGTCTCGAGCTCGATGGTCGTGAAGTGGCTCTTCTGCGCAATGAGCATTGTCGTGCGTGGGTGCTGCTCGCCGTAGGCGACGATCCGCTCGAGCGCTGCCTCGTCCGTCGTGCAGTCATCCGCGGCGAAGCGCTTGGCGAGCCCCACCGTCCAGGCGTCGACGTCGATCGGGCGCAGTGCATGGAAGCCGCCGAATTGGTGCAGCGCCCGGTGCGAAGGCGTGAAGAGGTCGCGCATCAGGTGCTCGACGCTGCCCGCGAACAAAAAGCTCACGTCGGCTGAGCGCTGGAAGATCGACCGCATGCGCTTCGTGAGCCGGTCCGGCTCGCCGTACGGATGCTGTGGGTTGGCGATCTCTTGGAACTCATCGAAGAAGACGACGACGTCCTTGCCATCTGCGGCGGCTATCCGTGCAGGGAGCTCCAGTGCATAGTCGAGATACCGCTCGGGGTCGCGCGCGGCGAGGCCCGGTTGGAGGGCGATCTCGAGCTCCTCTCCGAGTTGTGTCTTCGATCTCACGATCGCCGAGGTCTGCAGCGCGTCTGCGACGACACGCCCTGCGCGACGCGTCTGGTGAACCACACGTCGCAGCGCGGAGCGGTTCGAGAGCGTCGCGGCGACGAGCGCCTCCGCAAGCTCGGCGGCGCTGGCGATGCGGAAGAGGTCGAGTGCCACCGTGTAGGTCCCGTGCTTCGCGAGCCGCGCGAGGGCGGCGTCGCACACGCTCGTCTTGCCGGTACGGCGGGGGCCGGCGACGATCACGCTGGCGCCGTTCCCGAGCGTCGCCGCGATCTCGCGGACGTCGATGTCCCGCCCGATCATCGC
>Ga0126313_10000242_pt1 | contig 24694 bp, 24 predicted proteins | sample Plot105A_FD_89954 | JGI IMG/M metagenome (GOLD analysis project Ga0126313, IMG submission 89954) | Serpentine soil microbial communities from UC McLaughlin Reserve, CA, USA - Plot105A | ecosystem: Environmental > Terrestrial > Soil > Grasslands | place: USA: UC McLaughlin Reserve, Lake County...
CCGATGCGGATGACCTTCTCGACGTTCGTGACGCCCACGCGCGACAGCGAGACCTGGACTGCCGGGGGCGACGCATGCACGTCGGGGACCCGGGAAACGGGCGTCCGCTCCATGGGATTCGGAGGGTACCGAGGTCGGTTCGGCGGCGGGCCGACACCCGCTGGCGGAACGCGCCCCGGAGGGCGGGTAGCGTTGGCGCCAGTCGGCCTGATCCAGCCGAGCGAAGAGGAGGCTGAAACCATGGCATTCACGCGCAAACAGATCCGAGACTCGATCGAACGGGCGGGTGACGCTCACTGGCAGGCCCTCATCCGGCACCACACAGACGCTTACCCCGAGAGCCCTCCCACGCCCGGTGACGTCGCAAGCGCCGAGGCTGAGCGGCTGAATGCCCTCGGATTGGGCGACAACCCCAACCTCACGCTGGTGGAGAGCCGGGTCGAGCGGGTCCCGCCCGCAGTCCGCATCACCCACGTTTTCGACGATCGCGACAAAGGCACTCGGTTCGAGACCGAGCCGTTCACCAACTACGAATGAGCGCCGGGCTCGGCATTCGCATCGTCGTGTGCCGCCGTCGCTTACTCGCTGCTCGTTCCGCCTCACAGCGGCAGTTCGGCGGACTCCTGTCGACACGCGTCCGCGTCCGCTTCGATCACGTCTTCTCCGGTGTTGTCGCGTCTCCGCGGGCGTCGATCTCGAGGCAGTTTCCCGAGTGAGGTGCTGGTCGTACAGCAGCTTTGGCAGCGTTGCCCCCACGCATTGCGTCAGGATGCGGCCATGGAATATCGCCAGCTCGGAGCGTCCGGTCTGCGGGTCTCCGCCCTCTCGCTCGGCACCATGACCTTCGGTGGTCGTGACAAGTTCGCGAATGTCGGCACGACCGACGTCGAACAGGCCACCCGCCAGATCGACCGCTGCCTCGATGCCGGGATCAACCTGATCGACACCGCCGACGTCTACTCCGGCGGGCTGTCGGAGGAGATCGTCGGGCAGGCGCTCAAGGGTCGCCGTGACCGCGTGGTGCTCGCCACCAAGGCGCGCATGCCGATGGGCGAAGGCGCGAACGAGGCCGGCCTCTCCCGCCTTCACCTCATCGCCGCGTGCGAGGCGAGCCTGCGCCGACTCGGAGCGGACCACATCGACCTCTACCAGGTGCACGAGTGGGACGGCGTGACGCCGCTCGAGGAGACACTCGGCGCGCTCGACCACCTCGTGCAGTCGGGCAAGGTCCGCTACATCGGCTGCTCCAACTACGCCGGATGGCAGATGACGAAGGCGCTCGGCGTCTCCGCCCGCGCCGGCTATCAGCGCTTCATCAGCCAGCAGATCTACTACTCGCTGCAGGCACGGGAGGCGGAGTACGAGCTGATCCCCGCGGCCATCGACCAGGGTGTCGGGGTCCTCGTGTGGAGCCCGCTCGCCGGCGGCCTGCTCTCCGGAAAGTACCGCCGCGGCCAGGAGGGTCCGGCCGGCGCCCGGCAGCTGACCGAGTGGGACGAGCCGCCCGTCCGCGACGAGGAGCAGCTCCACGACATCGTCGACGCACTCGTCGAGATCGCCGGCGCACGCGGCGTCTCCGCGGCGCAGGTCGCGCTCGCCTGGCTGCTCGGACGCCCTGGCGTGTCGTCGGTCGTCATCGGCGCGCGCACCGACGAGCAGCTCGCAGACAACCTCGGGGCCGCCGACCTGCGGCTGGAGGATGACGAGCGCGCACGGCTCGAGAGCTTGAGCGCGCTGCCGCTGCTCTACCCGTTCTGGCACCAGGCGGCCACGGCGCGCGACCGGCTCGGACCGGGCGACCTCGCGCTCCTCGAACCGCACCTCTGACCTAGCGTCGCGCGGCGCCTGGCGCGCCGCGGCCGCTTGCGGCTCCTCTACGATCGCGCGGAACTCGACGCGGTGCCCGAGCGGATTCGGACGAGGAGGTTCCGGTGAGCGTGCTTGATCGTTTCGACCTGAGCGGCAAGGTGGCTGTCGTCACCGGCGGCAACCGCGGCCTCGGAGAGACCTGGGTCCGGAGCCTCGCCGACGTCGGAGCGACCGTCGTCGTCGCCGCTCGAGACGACCCGCGCTCGCGCGCGCTCGCAGAGGACGTCGGCGGGAATGTGGACGCGGTCCACCTCGATGTGCGCGACGCCGACGACGTGGCTCGTACGCTCGAGACCATCGTCGAGCGGCATCAGCGCGTCGACATCCTCGTCAACAACGCCGGCGCCTGCATCCACCGCCCGGCGCTGGACGTCACGTCGGACGAGTGGGACCAGGTCATCGACATCAACCTCAACGGCCTGTGGCGCTGCAGCCAGGCGTTCGGCCGCCACATGGTCGCGACCGGCGGTGGCGTCATCGTCAACATCGGGTCGATCTCCGCGATGATCGTCAACCGCCCGCAGATGCAGCCCGCCTACAACGCCTCCAAGGCGGCGGTCCACCAACTCACCAAGTCGCTCGCCGCGGAATGGGCACCGCTCGGCGTGCGGGTCAACGCGCTGGCCCCGGGCTACACCAAGACCGACATGGCCCCCGTCGACCGTCCCGAGTTCCGCGCGCGCTGGATCGAGGACGCGCCGATGCAGCGCTACGCCATACCCGACGAGTACGGTCCAGCACTGGTCTTCCTCGCCAGTGACGCGTCCAGCTTCATGACCGGGGCCACGCTGGTCATGGACGGGGGCTACACGCTCTTCTGAGCGGCGCCGGCCAGCCACTCGAGCGTCGCGCGTGCGCCGCGCTCGTGCAGCGATCGCAGCGCCGCGCGGTACGCCGCGACGAAGCGCTCGTCGTCCACGAGGTCGCCGAAGATCTCACGGTCGGCGATGAACACGACGGGATCGTCGCGCTGGCGGCACGCGGCGGCCATCACCCGCTCCCTGAGCTGGTCGTCCACCTCGATGGACCGTCCCTGCTCGTCGACGCCCTCCGCGTACCGCGCCCAGCTCGCCACGACTGCGGCCGACCGTTCCACGTCGCCGCCTGTCGCGAGCTGGTGGCGGACCACCGGCAGCAGCCACTTGGGGATACGGTCTGAGCTCTGGGCGCACAGGCGCGCGATCGTGTCGCGTACCTCGGGGTTGGAGAAGCGCTCGATGAGCGTGTGCTTGTAGTCGTCGAGGTCGATCCCGGGCACGGGCGGGACAGCGGGGATGCCCTCGTTGTCCATGTAGGCGAGGAGGAAGCGCCTGAACAGCGGGTCCTGCGCCGCCTCGTGGACCAGCCGGTAGCCGGCGAGATACGCGAAGTAGCAGAGCGCTTGGTGGCCCGCGTTGAGCAGCCGGAGCTTCATCAGCTCGTACGGCCTGACGTCGCCGACGACCTGCACCCCCGCGTGCTCGTAGGCCGGGCGGCCGGCGCAGAAGGCATCCTCCAGGACCCACTGCGCGTAGGGCTCGCAGACCACCGGCCACCGGTCGTCCACGCCGAAGCGCTCGCGTAGTTCCGCCCTGTCTGCGTCCGTGGTCTGCGGCGTGATGCGGTCGACCATGGAGTTCGGGAAGCAGGCGTGATCGTCGACCCAGTCCCCGAGCGCGTCGTCACGCAAGCGCGCAAACGCGACGAACGCCCGCCTCGCCATGCTGCCGTTGCCCTCCAGGTTGTCCATGGACATCACGGTGAACGGCCCGAGACCGCGCTCCCTGCGCCGCCGAAGCGCTTCGACGACCAGGCCGAATGTGCTCCGCGGGGTGGTGCCCGGCTCGAGGTCGCGTTCGACCGCGGGGTGGTGGGCGTCGAAGTCCCCCGTGACGGGATGCAGGTTGTAGCCGCCCTCGGTGACGGTCAGCGACACGATCCGCGTCGAGTCGGCGGCCATCCGCTCGATCACCGCTTCGGCGTCATCGAGCGCGAACACGTAGTCCGTGATCGCACCGATGACTCGAGGCTCGAGGGTGCCGTCGCTCTGCTTGGCAACCAACGTGTACAGGCCATCCTGCGCATCCATGACCGCCTTCATCCGCCGATCGGCGGGCATGACGCCGGCCCCGCAGATCGCCCAGTCCGGCCCGTGGCCTTGATTCATGAGCCGGTCGTGGTACATCGCCTGGTGGGCGCGATGGAACCCCCCGACGCCGAAGTGGACGACGCCGGTGCTGAGCCGGTTGCGGTCATAGCCGGGCGTGGGCAGTCGCTCGGCACATGCCGCCAGCGTCTCCGCGCGCAAGGGCAGCATCGGAGAACCGTAGGCGGACGCAGCACGTGGGCGCAAGGACCCAAGGTCGAGCGGCGAGTCACGCACCAGCGCGGGAATGGCGAGGGCGGTCACCGGGCATCCCAGCCGATACGGCATCGGCGAGCAAGAGGGGACACGACATGGCGCTGGACGACTACCTTGACTCAGAGGTCGCGGTGGCTGTGGCGGCGACCGCTGTGGCCCTCTCGCCCCGCGTTCGCCGCGTACTTCGGCGAGGGGCGGTGTACGGCGTGGCGGGGGTTCTGAAGGCGACCGACGTCGCAACTGCCGCCGCACGCGGCGTCGCGCGGGGTGCGAGCGGCGAGGGCGACGCGCCGGCGACCGGCGACGGACGGGCGGAGACCGCGCACGCGGCCCCAGGCACGACCACAGCCTGACCATGGCCGAGACGACGACGCCGAGCGGCGAACGTGACGACTCCGATGCCCCGCGCCGCGACCGGCCGGTCGAGGAGCGAGCGGAGGAGATCGTCGAGCGGGTGTCCGAGCAGGTGATGCGGTTCGCTCGTCGACTGGTGGCACGCGCCCGGGAGGAGGTGGAGGACATCGTCGCCGAGGCCGACAACCTCCGGCGCGGAGAGCGGTCGCGCCGGTAGACGTTGACTGCGACCGCGACCCCCCAGGTGGTGCATGCCCTACCCGGGCGTTTGCGCATCCACGTGCCCGGATGGGCGCCGGACCGCCTCGAGCAGCAGCTGCGATCGCTCCCGGGTGTCGAGCACGTGCGCGCGAGCACGTCGACCGGCAACGTGCTCGTCCGCTTCGACTCGGCGCGGCTCGAGCGCGACCGCGTATTGGCCGCGCTCTCAGACGCGGCGCCGGCGCTCGCCGCCGAGGAGCGACCGGCCGGTCCATCGGCCGTCGTGCGGCCAGACGCCGGTCCTCACGGCCGGGCACGCGTCGCCGTCTGCGGCCTCGACCGCGACCCTCAGCTCGCGCGCCGCGTGGAGGAGCGGCTCGAGGCACGGCCGGAGGTGAAGCGAGCCGAGGCGAGTCCGATCACCGGCCGCGTGCTGGTCGAGTTCTCGCGGCGGGTGACCGACCTCGACGACGTACTCAACGAGGTCGCCAAGCTGGAACTGGCCCCGCGTCCGGGCGAGGACCGCCCGGAGCATCCGCTCGATCCCGGGCCGCTCGTGCAGGGCTCGGCGCGACTGATCGGCGCCGGCGTCGGGCTCGTTGTGCTCGGGCTGCGCAAGGCGGTCCGGGCGGAAGCGGCGCTCGTGCACAGCCGGATCCCCGCCACCGTGGCGGGGACGATCGGCATCGCCGACGGCCTGCCGCCGGTGCGTGCGGGGCTGCGCAAGGCGCTGGGGCGGGATCGCGCTCAGCTGCTGGTCGGAGCGGCGAGCATCGTCTCGCTCACGCTCGCCGGGTCGCCGGTGGGCCTCGCGGTCACGGCCGCGTCGGCGCTGCGGCTGTTGACGGAGGTGCGAGCCCGGCGGGCGGCGTGGTCCGCATACGAGGAGCGGCTCAAGGATGCCGCCGAGGCCGTGCCCGGCGCCGTCATCCGGCTCGAGCCGGGCGATCGCGTCGGAATGCGGGGCACGATCCTCGAGGGGGCCGGCACGGCGATCTGCGGCGACGGCCTGCCGGACCCTGTCTGCCCTGGTTCGGAGCTCGAAGCCGGCGCGCGCGTGTTCGGCGGCCCGTTCGTCGTCGAGCTGAAGGGCGACGAAGGCTTCGCGCCGCGATCCCGGCCCACGCCCCCGGTCCCTTCATCGCTCGACCGCTACGTCTCGCGCATGAGCGCCGTCTCACTGGGCTACGCGGCCATCTCCGTCCTGCTCACGCGATCGCTCCGCAGCGCGTTCCCGGCGCTGCTGCTCGTCAGCCCGCGGTCCGCATTCATCGGCGCCGAAGGCGCGGACACCGCCGCGTCGGCTCGCGTGCTCCGCGCCGGGGCAACGGTGGTGGGCACGCGCCCGGAGCGTCCGGTCAGCCGCCCCGACCTGGTCGTCGTCGACGGCCCGCGCGTCCTCGCCGAAGGCGTCGAACTGGCGCGCGTGGTCGCGATCGGGGGCGACGACGAGAAGAGCTTGACGAGCCTGGCGGGCGCGGTCGCCGCGGCTGCCGGCTCGCCGTGGGGTCGCGCGCTCGCGGCGGGCGGGCCGGTGAGCGCCGAGGAGGGCAGCTTCGACGGCAAGGCGGCGTGGGCAACCGTGGACGGCGAGCGCTACCGCCTCGGCACGCTCGAGGAGCTGGGCGACCATCCGGCCGCACAGAGCGGCCGCGACCGTGGCGAGGAGCTGCTCGCGCTGTGCGACGAGCGCCGCTGCGACCTCGCGCTCGTCGCCCTTCGCCCGCGCCTTGCGCCCGGTGTCGACGAGCTCGTGGAGGCCTGTCACCGGCGCGGCATCGAGATCGTGCTGCTGGAGCGGGGCGACCGGCGAGCGGCGCGTGCCGTCGCGGGGCGCGCGAACGTCGAGCTTCTCGTCGAGGCGGACCTCGCCGACGCGGTGAGCGAGCGCCAGCGCGACGGCAGCCGGGTGGCCGTCGTGTCCGACAGCGCCGAGGCCGCCGCGGCGTTCGACGCATGCGACCTCGCGATCGCGCTCACGACGGGCCGAACCGCGCGCTTCCCGGCCCGCGCCGACCTGCTTGCCCCTGACCTGAAGACGGTGGCGGCCATCATCGAGGCCGGTGCCCGCCGCGACGACGCCGTCGACGTGTCGGTGGCGCTGGCCGCCGGCGCCAACGCGGCCGGCGCAATCTGGGGCCTCAAGGGCGCGCCCGGGATCTCGCGCGCGGGATATGCGACCTACGCGGCGGCGCTGGGAGCGCTCGGCGCCGGGTACGTGCACCTGCGCGGCGGCGAGCGCGAGCGTTCGCTGGCCGAGCGGCTTGCGGACCCCCGGCCGGAGCGCTGGGGTCGGCGCTCTGTCGACGAGGTCATGGCCCAGCTCCAGAGCCGGCCTGACGGCCTGACCAGCGCAGAGGCGGCGGCACGGCACCGCGAGCATCCGCCGAGCCGCCGGCGCAACCCACTCGTGGACGCCGTGATGGACCAGGTGCGATCGCCGCTCACGGGCGTGCTGGCGGCCGGCGCGGCCGTCTCGCTGTCGCTCGGCGCGGTGGCGGACGTCGCCATCATCGCGGCGGCGATCGGCGCGAACGTCGCCGTCGGCACATGGCAGGAGCGACAGGCGGGCCGCGCCGCCGAGGCGCTCGAACGCCTCGGGGCCGTGCAGGCCAGGGTGCTGCGCGACGGGCAGCCGGTGTGCATCCCCGCCGACGAGGTCGTCCCGGGCGACATCCTCATGCTCGCGTCAGGCGACCGTGTGGTCGCCGACGCCCGCCTGTTCGAGGCCGACGCGCTCGAGATCGACGAGGCCGCGCTCACGGGAGAGTCGCTGCCGGTCGCGAAGGGTCCGGACATGCCGGCCGACGCGTACCGCGTGGTGCTCGAGGGCAGCGACGTCACGGTCGGTAGCGGCAAGGCCGTGATCGTCGCAGTGGGCGCGGGCACGCGGATGGGGGCGACCGCGGCGGCGCTGGCGATCGACGAGATGCAGGGGAGCCCGCTCGGCCGGCGGCTGGGAGAGCTCTTCCACCAAGGCCTGCCTGTGCTGATCACCGGCGGGGCTCTCGTCACGGCCTCGGGGCTGCTGTGGGGCAAGCCGCTGCTCGAGCAGCTCGCGCTCGGCGCCAGCATCGCCGTGGCGGCCGTGCCCGAAGGCCTACCGCTGCTGGCAGGCGTCGCCCAGGCGGGCGTTGCGCGCCGGCTCGCGCCCCGGCGGGCGCTCGTGCGTCGGCTCGCCGCCGTGGAGGCGCTCGGACGCGTCGACGTCGCGGCGTGCGACAAGACCGGCACGCTGACCGAAGGCCGGCTGGCGGTCAGCGCCGTCGCAGCTCCGGACGGCGAGAAGGCGAGCGTTCCGGGCGAGCTGCCCGCGCGTCTGCGGGACATCCTGCTCGTCGCCGGCCTGGCGAGCCCGCGGCCCGAGGACGCTCAGGCCCATCCGACCGACGTCGCCGTGGTCGAGGCGGCACGCGACGCGGGCGTCGAGAAGCTCGACCAGCAGCGAGAGCGCGAGGCACCGTTCGAGCCCGCGCGCGCGTTCCATGCGGCCGAGGTGGCGGGCAGGCTATGTGTCAAGGGCGCCGCCGAGGCGCTGGTCTCCCGCTGCGCGGCCGTGCGGCGCGGCGACGACCGCGAGCGGCTTGACGACGCCGGCCGCGAGGGTCTCGTCTCCGCCGCCGATGACCTCGCCGGACGCGGCCTGCGCGTCCTGCTCGTCTGCGAGGGGAGCCCCGGCGGGGACGTCGAGGACCCGCGCGAGCTGACTGCGCTCGGCTTCCTCGGCATCGCCGATCCGCTCCGCCCGGAGGTCGCGGACGCGGTCGAGCGTTGCCGGGACGCCGGCGTGCGGCTGATCATGCTGACCGGGGACCACCCGGCCACCGCGCGGTCGATCGCCGCCGAAGCCGGCCTGCCGGCGGGTGAGGGTGACGTGCTGACCGGGGACGGACTCGCCGATCTCGACGACCGCGCGCTGGACGACCGGCTCGAGCGCGTCAGCGTCCTGGCGCGGATCACGCCGCTCGACAAGGTGAGGATCGTCGAGAGCCTTCAGCGGCGCGGCCACACCGTGGCGATGACCGGCGACGGCGTCAACGACGCGCCCGCGCTGCGCCTCGCCGACGTCGGCGTCGCGATGGGCCGCGAAGGCACCGAGGTCGCCCGCCAGGCCGGCGATGTGGTCCTCGCCGACGACGACTTCGCGACGCTGGCGGAGGCCCTCGTCGAAGGACGGGGCTTCTGGCAGAACATGCGCCGTGCGCTCGCGCTCCTGCTCGGGGGCAATCTCGGCGAGATCGGCCTGATGGTCGGCGCCAGCGCGCTCGGGCTGGCCTCGCCGCTCAGCCCTCGGCAGATCCTCGCCGTCAATCTCGTATCGGACGTGCTTCCCGCCGTCGCCGTGGCCGTCCAGCCGCCCGAGCATCGCAAGCTGTCCGCCCTGGCGCGCGAGGGCACGACGGCGCTCGACCGCCCGCTCCGGGACGAGGTCCTGCGGCGCGGCGCGGCCACCGCCGTCCCGGCCCTTGCCGCCTATGTGCTCGCCGAGCGCTCGCGCGCCCAGCCGCAGACCGTCGCCTTCGCGAGCATCGTCTCGACCCAGCTCGCGCAGACGCTCGACGTGGGGCGGCTCGACGGGCGCATCAGCGGCTCCGTGGCCGGCGCGGTCGCCGGCACGACCGCGTTGCTGGCGCTCGCGGTGACGCTGCCGTCCCTCCAGCGGTTCCTCGGGCTGGCGGCGCCGTCGCCGCTCGCGATCGTGCTCGTCGGCGGATCCGCCGCCGCGGCAGTGCTGCTCGCCAGGACGTTGTCGCGCTAGCTGCCGCGCACCGGTGCAGCGAACGCACAGGCTCCGGCTCGGCGAGCTCGTGCCCGAGGCGGCGCTGGACGCGCGCGTGGCGCTCGTCTTCGGGATCTCGGGCCCCGCGCATCGACACAGAGCGGGCGCTGCGCCAGGGCGCGCCCGAGGCGGTCCTGTGGATGACAAGGCACCCGGCTCGTGCAGAACGGCGCTCTCCCACCGCGCCGGTGCACACCACCCGATGTCTGGTGCGCCCACCCTTGACCGTGGTTCCGTCGCAGCGCCAGGCTTGTCGGCATGTCCCGTCGTCCCCAACGACGCGGCTCCCGAGCGAGAAATGGGCGCCGCTCTCGCACGCTCGACGAGTTCATGTTGAACGTCCGCACCGCGGCGTGGCTCGGCCGGCGGTTCGGACGCCTCGCACGCCGCGATGTACGCCGGCAGCTCGCGCTCGTCCAGCGACGACTGCGCTGAGACGGAGGGCCGTCACGCCCCGGGCAGCGTCGCGCACTCGCCCGGCCGCAGCACCTCCACGCGGACCTGTGGCGCCAGCCTCGCCGCATGCGCGGCGAACGCCTGCGCCGGGTCGCTGGCCGGGGCGGCTCGCGATCGGCCCAGGCTCAGCGGCCGGTACGTGCCCCAGTGGATCGGGACGGCGAGCGCCGGACGCAACAGCGCCAACGCCCGCGCTGCCCGCTCCGGATCCATGTGGCCGGCTCCGATGCGCGACCCCCAGCCCCAGATCGGCAGCAGCGCCGCATCGAGCGTCCCAGTGTGTACGTGCATCCCCGCGAACAGGTCCGTGTCCCCTGCGAAGTACACGCGCCGCGACGCCGCGACCACATAGCCGACCGACGCGGCCCGCCGCGAGATCGGCGAGCGGCGGCCGTCATGATCCGCGCGGACCGCGAGCACGCGCACCCCGGCGATCTCCACCGCGTCGCCCGCCGCCACCTCGTGCACCTCGCGCCCCGAGCGCCGCAGCGCGCGCAGCGCTCCCCGCGGAGCGATGAGGGGCGTGTGGGGGTCCAGGCCGCGGAGCGAGGGGAGGTCCAGATGGTCGCGATGCGCGTGGGAGATCAGGATCGCGTCGCAGCGGCCCGGGTCGGGAGGCAGGGCGACGTGGCGCCGCAGGTGCGCCACGCGGCTGCGGAGAACGGGGTCGGTGAGCAGCCGCGCCCCGCTCATCTCGATCATCACTGTGGCGTGTCCCAGCCAGGTGAGCCGAACGGTCACGGCGATGAGGCGAACGCGGGAACCGAAGAGCTGCGGCCGGTCATCGGCAGGTCCAGGCTCGTGGCGCCGACAAGCACATGGGCCGAGCGTCCCAGCCGCTGCCGCCAATCCCTTCATCCGATCGGCATGACGAGGCCGGGGCCGACCGGTGCCTATGGTGCCGCCCGGCTGTGTCGGCTGCCACATCATCCCGATCGGACGATGCGACCGAGCGCGCCGGCCTGAAGGCTGAGCGCATCATGGACATAGCCACCGCGCGCGGCATCGCCCACTACAGCCACGCCGGGCAGCGCACCCGCTTCGGGAACCCGCTGACCGAGCACGTGGAGCGCGTCGCGATCGCCGTTCCGCGGCACGCGCGTTCCGTGGCGTACCTGCACGACGTGCTCGAGCACTCCCCGACCACGATCACGGAGCTCCTCGACCAGGGGCTCACGCCGCTCGAGCAGGCCGCGCTGGCTCTTCTCACGTGCGAGCCGTCAGAGTCCTACGAGCTCCACGTCCTGCGCATCGCGCATGCACCGGGAGCCGCAGGATCGCTGGCCCGGGCCGTGAAGCTGGCGGACCTCGAGGACCATCTCAGCGAGGCTCCGGCCGTTCCCGGTGCGCCGCCGTACGCCTGGGCCCGCAGGCACATCGAGTTCGCCCGCGACCACCGGGGCGAGCGGACCCTGGCGGCCGCGCCGGCCGCGTGACGCTGCGGCCGGCGCCGGCCCTCAGCCCGGCGCGGCCGCGGGCTGCGCCGCGTCCGGCGATCCGTCGCGCTCCGCCGCGTCGGCGCCACCGTCAGCCGCGCGCGCAAGCGCCAGGTCCGAGGAGATCCTCACGCACGCCGAGGTGAGCGGCGCGGCGAGGATGAGGCCGATCACCCCGAACAGGCTGCCGCCCGCGATGGTCACGATGAGGACCGCAAGTGGGTGGATCCCGAGTGCGGCGCCGAACGCGATCGGCTGGATCAGCTGCTGGAGCATCCCATTGGCCTGCAGGACGATGACCGCCATCGTCACGGCGGCCCCGGAGCCCTGCGACCCCAGGGCGACCAGCACGGTGAACGCCCCGGCCGACCACGCGCCGAGGTATGGGATGTACGCGGCGACGAAGTTGATCAGCACGATGGCTGCGACCTCGGGAACGCCGAGGACCAAGGCGCCGAGCCCGATGACGACCGCATTGAAGACCGCCACCGCCGTGACGCCGGCCCGTCCTTGAGCAGGAAGAACAGGCTGAGCAAGGTGAACGAGAGGAACGCCGCGAGCGAGGCGAGTGCCGAGACGCCGGCGCCGACGCCCTCGATCAGCGCGTGGAAGGCGTCGCTGACCGACGCGCTCGCGTCGTCACCCGCCGACGACGAGCCAGGACATGAACCCCAGGTCACGCAGCCACGGGGGGACCGCGAACACATGCGCGAACTTGCCCACCTCGATTCCACCGCTCATCTCGTCGCCCGCCGGCGCGACGGTCCCGTCCGCGCCATCCGTCTGCCGATGCTGCCGGACATGCAGGCGTCGACGCTGCATGGTGGAGTCGAAGCGTGGTCCATGAGATCGAGCGGCGCGTCATCCGAGTCGAGTGAGACGCCCGCGCGTCATCACCGCTCGGCGCTGAGTGCGCGCAGGCGGTACCGTCCTGGCAAAGGGAGCGCCTACGAGCACCGATAGCCCCACTACCACGCCGGCTACCTGGCGGGGCGCCGCGCTATCCGCGCGGTTCGGGTCGTACATGGCCGGCGTGCTGGTGATCGCGACCGTCAGCTTCGCGCTGGCCCAGGGCGGCAAGGCCTTGTTGCTCACGGGCCCCGCAGGGGCATTCTGGCCGGCCGGCGGCTTCGGGATCGCGGTGCTGTACCTGGCTGGAGTGCGGTGGTGGCCGGGTGTGCTCCTCGGGGATGCCGGCAGTCTGCTCTGGGACGTGCTCTCCGCGGAGTTCGCGCTGCCGGTGGGGAGCGCGCTTGCCGAGGCCGCCGGCGACATGGCCAGGACGTTGGTGGCGGTGATGATCCTGCAGCGGCTGGCCGGACCACGGGCCGCGATGGACCGGCTCGGGCAGGTCGGCGCCGTGCTCGTCGCCGTCGCAAGCGGCGCGGCGATCAGCGCGACGGTCGCGATGCTCGCGCTCTGGGCGAGCGAAGTCATCGACGCCGGGGACATGACCGTCTTCTGGCGGAGCTGGTGGCTGGGGGACGTCTCCGGCGGGCTGGTCGTCATCCCGCTTGCCGTGGCCTGGGCGCGCCGGCCGGAGCCGGCGTGGCGACGTCGCGCCGTGTGGGAGGGCGTGCTGATGATCGCGGCGGTCGTCGCGCTGAGCGCGATCGCGCTGTCGGCGGATCAACCACTCACCTACATCGTGTTCCCGGCGTTCATCTGGGCCGCGCTGCGCTTCGGCCCGCAGGGCGCAACGCTCGCGGTCGCGATCGCGGTGGTGATCGCGGTCTGGGCGACGTCGCACGAGCTGGGCCCGTTCGTCGAGCACCTGGCGACCGACAGCGCGCTCAACCTGCAGCTCTACATCACGTTCGCGGCGCTCACCACGCTCTGCCTGGCGGCGATCGTCAGCGAGCGCCAGCGCGTCGCCTTCGAGCTCGCCGAGTCGCACTCTCGTGTCGCCGCTGCGGCCGCGGAGGAGCGCCACCGGCTGGAGCGCGAGCTGCACGACAGCGCGCAGAACCGGCTGATCGCGTTGCAGATGCATCTCAGCATGGCGCGAGAGCTGTCGGCGGACACGTCGCCCGAGCTTGCGGCCACGCTCGATCGAACGCTCGACGACGCCGTGGCGGTCGGCGACGAGCTGCGGCGCATCGGGCAGGGCATAGCGCCCGCGCCGCTGGCCATGCTGGGACTCGCCGCCGCGCTGACGGCCGAGGCCACGCACAGCGGGATCCCTGTGCGTGTCTCAGCCGACGACGTCGGTTTCAGCGAGCCAGAGGTCGAGCTCGCCGTCTACTTCTGCTGCCTCGAGCTGATGCAGAACGCGGCAAAGCATGCCGGCGCGCGCACCACCGTGACAGTCCGCTTGGGACTTGACGCAGAGGAGCTCGCGTTCAGCGTCCAGGACGACGGGCGCGGCTTCGACCAGCGAGCCACGGCGCCGGGTGCCGGCCTGCCCGGCATACGGGATCGCATCCACTCCGTCGGAGGACGGATCGAGATCGTGGCGGAGCCGGGCGTCGGCACGACAGCCACCGGACGCGTTCCCTGGCCACCGCGCGCCCGGTAGCTCGCTTGCCTAGCCGGCCGCCGCGACGCCGCCGAGTGCGGCCCGGAGGTGCTCTTCCTGGTCCTCGTCGAGCGACGTCTGGATCACCTCGCCGCCGAACGGCGACACCCGCGCGATGACCTTGTCCGGGGCGCCGCTGCTGCCGAGCGCGATCAGCGCCGCGCCGCCCGGCTGGAGCTTCGTGCCCAGCGCCTTGAGGAACTCGTCGTTGATCCCGACGTCGGCCATCTTCCCGCCGACCCCGCCGGCCGCCGCGCCGACCGCCATCCCGAGCAGCGGGGCCAGGAAGATGAGTCCGATCAGCCCGCCCCACAGCGCTCCGCCCGCCGCGCCGGCCGCACCCGGGCTCGTGGCCTGGTGGAGCTTGATCTTGCCGTCTTCGCGACGCTCGACGACGACCGCGTCCTCGAGCTGGATCAGGTGCTCCTTCGTGGCCTCTATGAGCTCGGCGCGCACACGCTCCGCGGTGTCCATGTCGGGGTAGGCGATCGCCACGAGATTGCTCATGGTGCATGTCCTTTCGGGCTTGGATCGAGCGGCGACGGCAGCGCCGCTCCGTCTTCTGAATGCTCCGAGACCTCGGGGCCGGGCGCATCCTCCTGATGGGATGATGCGAACGGGCCGAGCAACTTCGCCTCGTGCCCCGCGCGCACGGCGACATCCACCGTCGATCCGCCTGCGAGCGTGAGCAGGCCGACGACGGGCTCGTCACCGAGGCGATGCAGTCGCTTGCGCTCTTCCGCCGTCGGCTCGCGCGCCGTCGCGCTCGTGACCTGGAACAACGCCTCCTTCCACGCCGCCGGGCTGCCGCGGAACGCGAAGACGTCGCTCACCCATACGGCGTGGCCGGGGAGCCACCGCCTGCCGCCGGGCGCACGGACGCGCACGGGCACGTTGCCGGGACGCTTGTGCATGGACCGGTTGCGGTAGACGAGCACGGAGATCGCGACCGCACAGATCCACAGCGGCACGCCGAGGGCGGCGAGGATCGCCCAGATCATGTCTGCGGCCGCATCGAGATCATCGGCGTCCGCCGCTCGGCCCGCTCGTCGCCGCGGGAGCCGGCGATTCGCGCGTTGCGATCAGCTCCATGGCGCCGGCACGGTCCTCCGCCACGTCGAGGAGGCGCCCGAGCAGCGACGTCGCCACCAGCTCCGAGACCGGCGGACCAGCGACGACGAGCACCAGGTGACCACCCACGGCACCGACCCCGCGCCGGACCCGCAGGAGCACGCCGAGCAGCCCTGGACCGATTGCATCGACGTCGGTGAGGTCCAGGACCACCGCCGTGCGGCGCGCGCAGAGACCCTCGACGATGACAGCTTCGACTTGGCGCGCCTGTGCGAGCCCGACGGCGCCGCCGACGACGACGACCTGCGTCGTCGCGCCGGTAAATCCGCTCGCGATCGTGAAACCGTCCGGGACCGGCTCCGTGCGTGGGGCGACGCGTCCGATGCGCGCACGGTAAGCGCTGCCCGCGCCCCTCGGCATCCTCCGAACCGGGTGATGCGCGCGGCCGTCACACGGGCAACGATCGCGCCATGGCCATGGCGATGGCGATGGCGATGCACGAGCACGAGCAGCACGCCGCGCCGGCGCACGGCATGGGGGCGTGACGCCGGCGCCGGCGGCGCGATGGTGGCGGCCGGCCCGGAAGGGCTGGTGGATCGGCGTCCTGTTCGCCGCCGGGTCGGTGTGCTTCGCGGTGGCCTCGTTCGCGTCCCAGTGGGCGTCGGCGCCGCGCCCCGCGATCGGCGTGACGTTCTTCGCCGGCTCGATCGCGTTCACGGTGGCGTCGTTTCTAGAGGTGACCGCCACGGCCCGCGGACCGTGGCGCGGCGACCGGCTCGCGGCGCTCGTCCAGCTCGCGGGCACGCTGTTCTTCAACGTCAGCACGTTCGCCGCGATGCAGCGGGGGTTCGACGCGCGCGAGACCGACCTGCGCGTCTGGGCGCCCGACGCGTTCGGCTCCGTCTGCTTCCTCGTGGCGAGCGAGCTCGCGCTGGCCGGGGTCTGCCATCGCTGGGTCTGCTGGGACACGCGGTCGCACGCATGGCGGATCGCCGCGCTCAACATGCTGGGATCGGTCGCGTTCGGCGTCGCGGCGGTCACGTCGCTCGTCGAGCCGTCGACGTCGGAGCCGGTCAGCGCCGCGATCGCGAACGCCGGCACGACGCTCGGCGCGGTCTGCTTCCTCGCCGGCGCGGTGATGCTCCTCCCGGGAGCGGCCGCCCCGCGGCCGGCTACGTGGGCCGCGCGTCGGCGAGCGCCACGGTGGCGGCGAGCTCGGAGCTGAGCTCCGTCAGCTCCGTGCCCCGGACGAACGCGCTCACCAGCTCGATGCCGCCGGTCCGCGCGACGGCATCGTCGACGGCATGCGCCCAGACGTGCTCGACGAGCGCGGCCGCGACGGCGCCGCCGGGTGCCAGCGTCTCGCCCAGCAGCCGCAGCGGGTTCGGTTCCGAGCCGCGGTCGTAGGTCCGGAGCGCCTTCTCGGTCGCCCGACTCCGCTCGGCCGGATCGAGGCGGAAGCCGAGCAGCGGCGCGACGATACTGCCCTGCTGCTTGCCGCGCGCGGCGACCGCGAACAGCTCGCCGGTCTGCGGATCGCGACCGACGAACAGCACCTCGCGGATGCGCAGCGTGCCGCCGCTCTCGATCCGCTCGAGTGCGCCCAGGAGCTGGCCCTCGAACATGGCGCCAGGGTCGAACCGGTACATGAGGAGCTGGACGTTGGGCTGCATGCCCAGCAGCCTCCCCCACGCGCGTGCTTCCCGCCTCATCCGGATGAGATGACCCGCGGCTCGGCCGCTCCCGGCCCGCTCGCCGGGATCGCCCGCGCCGGCCCGGGTGCGGGAGTGAGATGCGCGGTCGTGACGTAGGCCACCACGACCGCGACGATCACCAGTGGCATTACGGCCAGGCCGTCGGCCCCGAGCAGCAGCGTGGCCAGCAGGGTGGACGTCAACGGCAGGGTCAGCATCACGGTGCACATCGCCCCGATCCCCATCGCCACGGCCGGCACGAGCTCCAGGCCCGGCAGGCGCGCCGCGGCCATCCCGCCGGCCGCGCCGATGAATATCGCCGGGAACACCGGACCACCGCGGAAGCTGGAGAGCGAGAGGGCGTAGGCCAGTGCCTTGCAGAGCACCAGCAGCAGCAGGGCGCCGACGGTCCACCCCGCCGGCCCGTCGATCAGCGGTCCGAGGCCCTCCTGGCCGGAGAACAGGACGTTCGACGTGCTGTGGCCGGTCGCCTCCGCGAACCCGATCGCGAGCCCGGCGATGAGCACGCCGAGGAGCGGCATGAGCAGGAGCATCCGGCGCTCCACGTGCGGCCGGACCGCGAGGGCGAGCAGCTGGATCCCCCGGCCGACGAGCGGGGCGGTCAGCCCGAACGCGATCGCCCATCCGAACATCGCCAGCGTCGGGCTGCCGAACGGGGGCGTTCCGGGAACCGCGAGCGAGAACGTGCCGAAGCCGGTGAGCTCGTCGAGGCCGACGAAGATCAGCGTGCCCACCCCCGCCGCCAGCAGCCCGGGCACCAGCACGACGCCGAGCATCGGACCGCCGAGCCCCGCGGCCTCGAGCAGCAGGAACGCCCCGACGATCGGGGACCCCAGGAGCGAGCTGATCGCGGCGAAGCTCCCGGCCGCGGCGATCACCGTCGACGCCTGGGCCGGCGCGTCCCGCGCGGCGAGCTGCACGGCCAGCGCGCCGAGGCCGCTGCCCATCAGGATCAGCGGCGCCTCCGGACCGAGCACGACGCCGAAGCTGAGCGTCGCCAGCGCGGCCAGCAGCACGCCCGGCAGCTCCGCGGGCGGGAGCACCCCGGCCGGCTTGAACCCGTCCGCCGGCGAGTGGCCTCCCGTGCCGGGCAGGTGGAGGATCGCCAGCGCGACGAGCAGGCCGGACAGCGCGAGCAGCGGCAGCGGCCACCAGGTCGGCGGCGCGTCGAACCCGAGCGTGTCGGGCAGGTCCTCGAACAGCGCCTCCTGCAGCCACGCGACGAGCTTGAGGAAGCCGTACGCCGCCGCGGACACCGGAACCCCGATCAGCGCCGCGAGCAGCAGCAGCCGGACGTAGGCACGTGACCGCAGCAGCGCGAAGGGGTCGGGCTGCATGGCTGGCCGCTAGCTGCTGGAGCTGCCGACCGGAGGTCCCGTGACGCGCACGGCGACGGGCCCGTTGGCCGCGGCCACCTCGAGCTCGCGCTCCCGCAGCGTCTGGTGCCGCAGCGCGACGATACCGGCGACGATCAGCGCCGCGAGCAGCGCGATGCCCCACAGCGTTCGCAGCGCGTGCGTCGGCCCCCAGGCGATCAGCCCCAGGTAAACGGCGGCGACGGCCGCCCAGGCGAGCGCCGGGCGCTCGTTCAGGGTGGGCGCGATCCAGCCGCGCACGGCGATCGCCGCACGATGCGGGCCGGCGAGCAGGGCGCCCAGCGCCATGACCGCGCCGTAGAGGACCGCGGCCCATCCGATCTGGGCGAGGATCGACGTGCCGATGAGCCAGACGCGCGTGCCGCTGTCCTCCGAGCTCGGCTGGGCGAGGGCATCCACGGCGTAGTTGCCGGCGAGCCGCCGCACGACGAGGACCGAGAGCCCGACGAGCGCGAACGCGCATCCGACGTTGCGGAGCGTCTCGCGCCGAGCGCCACGGGCGAGGAAGATCGCCAGCGCGTACAGCCCGAGCACGAGCACGAGCAGCCAGGTGCTCAGCACCTGGACGGACCGGACGCCGGCCTGGGCCGCGGCGAGCTGGTCGGAGCGCATGACCTCAAACTCGCCGGCGTCGGGCGGGATCCTGTCCAGCGCCGCCGCGGGCAGTCCGAGCTCCGCCCCGAGCGTTTGCACGAGCTCGCCGAGGTCGACGGTGACGACGCCGTTCCCGGTCGTGATCCCGGAGCCGGTCTCGTTCTCGAGCACGTTGGCGAGCTTCTCCTGGGCGACGGCGTTCGCGTTGATCCAGACCTGCTGCACCCGTGGCGAGTCGAGCAGCCGCTCGACCGCGTTCGTGGCCGGTTGCCGCAACGCGCCGGCCAGCGTGCCGGCGAGCGGCTGGAAGTCGGCCGGGAGCCGCTCCGCGAGTCCACTGGCGACGTCGACATTGGCGTAGAGCTCGTCGACGAGGTACACCGAGACGGCTTCACGCACCTCCGGATCCTCGATCAGCTCCGCGCTCGCGTCCTCCCACGACTGGGTGTCCAGCATCTGGCGGTCCACCCAGGTGGTGAGCACCGAGGCGAACGCGATCAGCGACGCGACGACGATCAACGTCCAGACCACGGCGCGCCGGCGTCCGCTGAGCATGTCGCGCACGACTCCTCAGACCACCGGATCGGTGACTTCTAGGGCGACGAGCAGCGTGACGAACGCCGCGGCACCGTAGAACGGCAGCGCCACGCCGAGCGCGCCGGCCGCGAGGCCTTCGAGCTCCGATCCCGTGATGAGGCCGTCGTCGCTCAGCCACGCCACCGCGAACGTGCCGGCGACGAGGCCGAGCGCCGCCATCCCGACCTGCACCCAGCCCGCCCAGAGGGGCGCGCCGAGCACGATGAACAGGATGCTCGCCCCGACCCCGCCGAACGCCGCGAGCGCCGCGATGCCCGCGCTCGGGTTCGTGAGTCCCAGCGGCGCCAGGACCGTCGCCAGGCCGCCGAGCAAGAGCCAGATGACGAGGGCGAAGATCTCCATGCTCGTGAGAGCCTGCGCCAGCCGCCGCGCCCGCACATCACCCGGATCGGACGATCCGGCCTCGGCGCGGGCCGATCACACCGGAGCGCGTCAGTGCCGGCGCACGAAGTTGCCGACGAGGACGCCGATGACGGTGACGAGATACAGCTGCCCGACGAGCATCTCGATGACGGCGGCGGCGCGTCCGACGTCCCGACCGGCCGTGAGGTCGCCGAACCCGGTGGTCGTCAACACGACGAAGCTGTAGTACACCCAGTCGGCCGCGGTGCCGTCGATCCCCTGGGAGAAGTACGGAGCGCTCTCGACGTGCGCGACGAACCCGATGGTCCAGGCGAAGATGAGCCCGATCAGCAGGTAGATGGTCAGCGCGCCGGCGACTGCCTGGAGTGTGACTCCCTCGGCCGCCACGAGGCGCACCAGCCCGCGAACCAGGCTCAGCGGGATCGCCGCTGCGAGTATCCCTGCCAGTGCGAACTCTGCCGCGACGGGGAGCACGTCCGTGGCGACGCCGACAACGATCAGAGCGGCCCCGAGCCCGGCGGCCGCGGCCCGCACGCGACGCACTTCCGCGCGCGCGCGAGAGGTGGCGAACGTGACCACGAGCGCGACACCCTGGAGCGTGATCGCGACTGCGCGGGACCAATCCCCGCTTGGCGAGACGATGATGAAGACCACCAGCGCGAACGTCAGCAGGAAAACCGCGCCGTAACGGTGTGCCGCCGGGCGCTGAGCGGCGCTGCCGCACATCACCCGGATCCGACGATCCGGTCTCGCCACGGCCATGACCAGGGCGTGCGGTCCAGCAGCGCCCCGAGGATCGCGGCAGCGACCACGAGGACCGCCGCGCTGAACAGCCAGGTGACCAGCGAGAAGGTGAACCCGATGAGGCCGTAGCGGACGGTGTTGTGCGACACAAGCTCCGGCATGATCACGTCCGACCCCACGGCGAACACCAGCATCCCGGCGCCCGTGACGAGCCCGGTGGCGCGCAGGCGGCGCACGGGGACGCGGCGGCCGAGCAGCACGTACGGCGTCCAGAGGAAGAACAGCCCGCCGCCGGCGGCCGCGAGGAGCCAGCCGACGGCGCCGGCGCCCGCGGATTCCACCGCGTTGTTCGCGGTCGTGAGCACGGCCACCGTCGCCACGAACCCCGCGAGCCACAGCAGGCGGCTGCGGACGGCTCCCGCGGTCGCTGCCGGCAGCTGCCAGCAGTCGAGGTAGACCCGTTCGAGCGCGCGCGCGAAGCTGAAGATCGACGAGACGAGGATCACGAGGCCGAGGAGCCCGACGCCTGCCTGCACCTGCGCCGGCGTCGCGAAGAGCACCCGCGCCGCATGCGCTCCGCTGCCGGTCAGACGGAAGCGTCCCACCAGCTCGTCGCCGAAGGCCTCACCCGAGAGCAGCGCAGTGATCAGGATGCTCATGGGCAGGATCGCGATGAACAGCTTGGAGGCCAGGGCGAGCGCGCGATCGATCGCGCGGATCTCGACAAAGGCCGCCAGGAACCGGCCGCCGAGCGTCCGCTCGAAGCGGCGCCAGCCGCCCATCCCGAACGCGACGGCGCTGCGCCGTTGAGCCGCCGCGCGGCTCGCCAGGCTGCGCGCGCTCATGCGGGCTCCAGCGTCGCCGCGCGGGCTTCGAGCGCCGCGACGGCGGCGCCGACCGTCTCGTACACGGTGTCGTCGCCGACCGCGTCGAACAGTCCGGCTCGCCGCCACAGGGCGAGGACCGGCGGATGCACGCCGACGAACGTCAGCCCGATCCCGTCCGCGGCGAGCTCTTCCGCGACCTGGACGATGATGTCCGCGCCGTCGGTGTCGCTGAGGTGGATGGCGGTCGCGTCGACCACGATCGCCCTCGCTCCCTCGTCGGAATGCGCGAGCTGCTGCATCCGGGCGCGGAAGCGATCCGCGTCGGCGAAGAACAGGGGACCGTCGACGCGGGCGATGAGCACGCCGCGGACCGGGTCGAGACCTTCGTGGCGGGAAGCGACGTGGTAGACGCCGGACGCCGGTTCGAGCCTGAGCTCGCGGATCGAGGTGCGCGACGAGCGCCAGATCAGCAGCAGCAGGGAGAGGACGACCCCGATCAGGATCCCCTGGATGATCCCGAAGACCAGGATCCCGAGGCCCGCTCCCATGAAGAAGATCCAGTCCGAGCGGTTGACCGCGTAATAGCGCTTGAGCTCGCGCAGCGTGATGAGCCCGAGCATCGCGTCGATGACCACCGCGCCGAGCGTGGCGCCCGGCAGGCTCTTGAACAGCCCGGCGAGGAACAGCATCGTCAGCAGGATGAACCCGGCGTTGATGAGCGACGCCATCTGGGAACGCTGGCCGGCGGCGTCGGCGACCGATGTCTTCGAGAGGCTCCCGTCGTTCGCGAAGCCGCCCAGGAGCCCGGAGCTGCCGCACGCCACGCCCTGAGCGATGAGCTCCTGGTTCACGTCGATCTCGTAGGCGTGCCTGCGCGCCATCGAGCGGGCCGCGGCCAGCGATTCCGACACGCCGACGAACACGATCGACAGGGCGCCCGTGAGCAGCGCCGTGGTCTCGCCCCACCCGACGCCGGGGAGGCCGACCGAGAACAGGCCCGTCGGCACATCGCCCGTCACCGCGACACCATGGTCGGCGAGGTCGAACGCGCTCGACGCGGCGATCGCCAGCGCGACGACGATCAGCATCCGCGGCCAGCGCGGCAGCGCACGTCGCATGATCAGCAGCAGGCCGAGGGAACCCGCTCCCACCGCGAGCGTCGTGAGGTCCGTGTGCGGGATCTCCTCGATGGTGCTCCACAGCTCCTCGACGTAGGAGCCACCGGTGACGGTCACGCCGAGCAGCGCGTGGGACTGGTCGATCACGATGCCGATCGAGAAGCCGAGGACGAAGCCGGACATGACGGCCTTGGACAGGAAGCTCGAGATCCAGCCGACGCGCAGCAGCCCGAGCGCGACGTAGACGGCCCCGGCCGCGAGCGCGAGCGCCGCCGTATAGCCGACCGCCTTCGTTGTCCCGAGCGCGGACGCACCCACCAGCGGGGTGATGACGGCGGCCGAGACGGCGCAGACGGCGGCGCTCGGCCCCTGCGTCAGCTGGCGCGACGTGCCGAAGATCGGATAGGCGATGAGCGCCGCGAAGGCGGTGTAGAGGCCGTACTGGACCGGCACGCCGGCGAGCGTCGCGTACGCCAGGCACTGGGGCACGAGCAGGGCCCACACCGACAGGCCGGCGACCGCGTCGCCGGCCAGCCATCGCCGGTCGTAGGCGGGCAGCCAACCGGCGATCGGGAGATACCGGCGGAGGACGCCCATCGTCCGGCGCTCAGAGGCCGGTCTCGGCCGCGACGCGCCCCGTGGCCACGGCATCCTGCAGCGCCGCGTAGTCGCGCTCGTTCTGGTCCGCGTAGCACTCCGCGAAGGACGCCAAGGCGCGATCGAACGCGTCGCCCGATCCGAGATAGCTCGCGATCGCGATCGCGTCACCCGAGCGCGCGTGCGCCCTGGCGAGCGTCCAGCCGCACACTTGCGCGTACATCTCCATCGCCGACGGCTTCATCGCTTCGACCAGGGCCGAGCCCTTCGCGTCCCAGAGCTGGCGGACGTAGTAGTCGCGCTTCGCGCCGTCGAGCCCGGTCGTCCGGATCCAACCGAGCATGATGTCGCTCGTCGCCTGCATCAGCCGCTGCCCCTCGACGACGCGCTGCCCGTGGTTGGCGAAGCCGCTCGTGCCGAGGAACGGCTCGAGCACGGAGGGCTGGGCCTCCTTGAACTGGAGGAACAGCGGGTCGTCGCCGTCGCGGCCGAGCAGCAGCATGATCCACGCCCGTGCCCCGACGCTGCCGACGCCGACCACCTTGCGCGCGGCATGGACGTACCGGAACCGCTCGACCAGGCGACGACGATCCTCGGTCAGCGTCGCCCGGTACGCGCGCACGATCTCCCGTGCCTCTTCGTCGATCCGAGCATGCTGCTCGGCGCCCAGCAGGTCCTCGATCGTGGCGATGAGCGGCGGGTCGCTGATGATCCGCGGCTCGCCGTCCACCATCCGGGTGAGCTTGCCCAACGCCTTCAGGCTGTCCTTGCTCTGCGCCTTCTCGACGTTGGCGTTGAACCGGCGAAGCTGCTTGGGCGTGGCGAACTTCCGGAAGCGCGCGGAGATCTCGTCGACGTCGAGCCGCGCGTACCAGATGTCGACAGTGCGCATCCCGGCGAACTGGATGATCGCTTCCCGGTAGGCGCGCGTGACCGTCAGGTTGATCGCTTTGCGCTGCTTCGCGTCGAAGCCGCGGTCGCGGCCCGCGACGGCGAAGCTGGCCACGAGGCGCTTGAGGTCCCACTCGAACGGTCCGGGCAGGGTCTCGTCGAAGTCGTTCAGGCTGAACACGAGTCGCCGGTCGGGAGCGGCGAACGTGCCGAAGTTGGAGAGATGCGCGTCACCGCAGAGCTGTGTGTGGAGTCCGGTGCGAGGCGCATCCGCGAGATCCGCCGCCATCAGGTACGCCGCACCCCGGAAGAAGGTGAACGGGGAGACCAGCATGCGGCCGTAGCGGACCGGCACCAGCTCCGCCACGCGCGGCGCGGCCTGCTCCTCGAGCATCTCCACCGGATCCCGCCGGCCGAGCGCAGGCGTCCAGTCCGCGTGGGCCGAGCGGGGCACGTCGGCCCGCATCGCCCGACCCGTCGCCGCCCGCTCCGCCGGGGTCGGGTGCGGCACGACGGCGCGCGCCCTGGGCGTGGCACGACGGCGGGTCTTCGGCGGCGCCGTGCGGGGACGGACCCGGGCCCGCGGGCTCTGCTCGATCTCGGTCATCTCGGTCGCTCCTCTCGGTGGCCAGCACACTGCCCGGCGCGACCGCGCGACGCATCACCCGATCGGCATGACGCTGCGGCTGGCAGCGGCGCTTCGTCAGAGGTGCCGCAGCTTCTCCGGGTTGCGGATCGCGTCGATGCGCGTGATGCCACGGTCGCTGGCGGCGAGCGAGAGCGCCGCGCGATGGCCGTCGCCGCCCTGCTGAAGGAACGTCGCGGTCTCCGGACGAGCGCGGCGCG
>Ga0126313_10000243_pt1 | contig 24616 bp, 29 predicted proteins | sample Plot105A_FD_89954 | JGI IMG/M metagenome (GOLD analysis project Ga0126313, IMG submission 89954) | Serpentine soil microbial communities from UC McLaughlin Reserve, CA, USA - Plot105A | ecosystem: Environmental > Terrestrial > Soil > Grasslands | place: USA: UC McLaughlin Reserve, Lake County...
ACCTGAGCGCTGCGATCGGACTGGGTCTTCAATTGGACCTCCCGGGTTCCACGCCTTCTTCGAGAGGGCGCGCGACGGGTTGACGAGTTACGGGATTATAGGGGCCTCGGTCAAGCCCACGACATCGGCTCGTAGCCGCCCTCGGGCTCGACGCCGATCAGCATCGCGACGACGGTGCCCTCGGAGCGGTTGAGGATCGTGCGGGTGGCGGCGGGCTCGACTGAGGCGAAGGTGCCAGCGGGCGCCGGGTGGTCCTCCCCGTCAAGCCGCAGCACCGCCTCGCCCTCGAGGATCACGTAGAGCTCGACCTGGCCGCTGCCGGACTCGTCGTGCTCGGGGATCTGGCCACCGGGCGCGACCTCGACCAGGTTGTAGCCGAAGGCGGTAGTCCCGCACGCCTTGCGGGCGAGCAGCCAGGTTGACTCGCCGGACCCCTCCATCCGCTCGAATTCGTCCCGGTGCTTGATCGTGTAGTTCGCGGCCATTAGGTTCGACCCTAACCCCGATGACCGACCCGAGCAAGGATTCCCCCGAGGCGCTGCGCGAGGCGATCGACCGATACAACGCGGCCTGGAACGAGCACGACCTCGACGCGATCATGGCGTTGCACGCCCCGGACATGGTCTTCGAGAACCACACGGCGGGCGAGTCGGCCGAGGGCGAGGCGGTGCGCTCGCATATCGGCGCGATCTTCGATGGCTGGCCCGACATCGAGTTCACCACCCGCCGGCTCTACGTCCGCGAGGGGCTGGTGGTGCAGGAATGGACCGCCTCGGCGACCCACACCCAGACGATGCGCCGCGGCGACCTCGTCGCCGCGCCGAGCGGGAAGCGGATCGAGTGGGACGGCCTCGACGTGATCCCCTTCGAGGACGGCCTCGTCAAGCGCAAGGACGTCTACTCCGACAGCGTCTCGATCCTGCGCCAGGTGGGTCTGCTCGACTAACGGTTCCAACTCGGTTCGAACGCTCGGAGACCAGCGTCTTCGGCTTGCCGCCGGAGTAGGGGACGGTCTGGACCTCGTGGTTGCGCAGACCCGGGTCAAAGCCGCCGTTGAAGCCGAGCACGAGCTTGCCGTCAGCGGAGAGGTCGGTGCCGACGAAGCCCCGCTCACCGGTCCCAGCGGCCGGCCGCTGGGCACCGGTCTTCGGGTTGACGACGACCGCGTAGCTCGTGTCCTGGCCCTCGAACTCGGCCAGCAGGCGCGATCCGTTCGCCGACCAGTCGGTCGGGAAGAGGCCCTGGAGGAGTGGGTCGACCTTGGTGTGGGTCAGCCGCTTCACGCCCTTGCCCTGCGGGCTCATCAGGTAGAGCTCGTTCTTGCCGCCGTACTGGCGCCTCTTGCCATCCACGGCTTTGACGAAGACGATCTTCCGCGGGCCCCAGAGCGGCTGCGATGAGTTGTGGTCGCTGGTCAGCCGCACCGGTTCCGGGGCGCGGACGTTGACCACCCTCGGGATCGGGACCGGGAAGCGGAAGACGTCGCTGCGCGGCGGGAACTTTTCCTTCTGCGCCAGCGCGTAGGCGATTTCGCTGCCATCCGGGGAGAAGCTGAAGCCGCTGAAGAAGCCCTGGGCGACGACGCTCTGCAGGCCGGTCGCGACGTCGATCAGGACCAGCTTGCGCTTGCCGAGTTCGGGCCCGCGCAGCGCCGCGATCGTCTTCGAGTCGGGCGACCAGGCGACGTAGAAGGCTTCGCGCAGGTTGGTCATCAGCGTCGCGCCGGCGCCACCGGTGGCCGCGGCCAGCTTCAGTTCCTGGGCGCCCTTCGGCCCTTCGTGCAGGTAGGCGACCGATAGGCCGTTCGGGGCGACGTGCGGGTTGTGACCGGTCTCCACCTTGCGCGCGCCGCTGCCGTCGTCGTTGGCGACGAAGACCGTCGCGTTGAACGGGTTCTTGACGTAGCTCAACGTCGCGCCGGCGGTGGCGGGCAGCGCCATGAGCACGGCAAGGACGAGGGTGGACAGCAGCAGCTTCGGCTTCGGGGAGTTCGGCATGGCGGCGATCCTAGTCGCGCCTTCGGCGTTCGTCCTTTGTCGCCTCTAGGGCTACAAAGGACGAACGCCGCTCAGGGTCCGACGATAGCCGCAACCACCAGGCTGCCGCTCATCGCGACGAACGAGACGACCGCCAGCGCCCGGTACCAGAGCCGTTTCTCGACATCGGGATGGAAAGCGAGCGGGACGAAGAGGAGCGGGTTGACGAAGGTGCCGAAGACGAGGGCGGCGGCGACCGCGGTCGGCAGGTCGGGGACCGCCAGCCCGACCCCGATCAGGATCAGGCCCATCATCACGTAGTCGAGGTGGACCTGGCGGATCCGCTGCGGGGCGACGACGCCGATCCGCCGCAGCCACTCGGGGCGCTCGCCGCGGATCACCATCGCCCAACCCAGCAGACCGCCAAGCGCCAGCTCGACCAGCCCGATCCGCACCACCCAATCCATCGCCTTAGAGCTCCGGCACGTCGACGCCGAGGGGGCTGAACGGCAGCCGCCTTACCTCGGCCCAGGCGGCGCAGCGCTGCTCCAGCGCGGCGGCGACGTTGCCGGCCTCCTGCCAGGTCGTCCAGACGAGGACCGTGGGCCCGGCGCCGGAGATGGTCGCCCCCAGCGCCCCCAGCGCCCGCGCCGAGTCGACGATCTCCATCGAGCGCGGGTAGAGGTCGCGGCGGCGGTCCTGATGGATGCTGTCGCGCAGGCCGCGGGCGAGCAGGTCGAGGTCGGCGCTGCGCAGGCCGAGGACCAGCATCGCCGCGGCGGAGACGTTCGCCACCGCGTCGGCAAGCGGCACCTCGACCGGGATCGCCTCGCGCGCCCGCTCGGTCGAGACCTCGTCGGGGGGAATCACGACGATCCCCTCCAACCCCTCGGGGGGGTCGAACCGCGCTGCCGTCAAGCCGTCCTCCCCGTCCCCACAGACGACGAACCCCCCGTAGATAGCGGCGGCGACGTTGTCGGGGTGTCCCTCGATCTCGGTCGCCCGCGCCAGCAGCTCCTCTTTGGTCAACGCCAGCTCGTAGAGGTGGTCGGCGGCGGCCAAACCGGCGACGATCGCCGCCGCGCTCGATCCCAGCCCCCGCGCGAGCGGGATCTCGCTGCGCAGCCGGAAGGCGATCCCGTCCGCCGGCCGCAGGCTCTGGAAGGCCCGCACGATCAGGTTGTCGCGCCCGGTCGAGACCTCCAGGCCGCCGGGGTCGAAGGAGAACTCGCCCGCCTCTTCGACCTCGAGCTGCAGGTGCAGCGCCATCGCCGCCGCCATCGCGTCGTAGCCGGGGCCGAGGTTGGCCGACGAGGCGGGAACGCGGACGAGCCGGTGGCGCACGGTCATCGCAAGCGACCTAGTCGAAGACAGCGCGCTCGACGGCGCTGAGGTCGTTGTCGCAGTTGATCACCGCAGGGGCTTTGCCGAGCGCGGTGTCTGGGTCCTTGAGACCGTGGCCGGTGAGGACGCAGACGACGGTCTCGGGGCGGGTGGCGCCCTCGATGGTCGGCAGGCCGTGGGCGAGGAGACCGGCGACCGAGGCGGCGCTGGCGGGCTCGCAGAAGACGCCTTCGTTGTCGGCGAGCCAGCGGTAGGCGTTGAGGATCTGCTCGTCGGAGACGGCGGCGACGCGGCCGCGCGAGGCGGTGAAGGCCGCCATCGCCTCCTCCCAGCGCGCCGGGTTGCCGATCCGGATCGCCGAAGCGACGGTCTCGGGGTTGGCCACGGGCTCGCCGGAGACCAGCGGGGCCGCTCCCTCGGCCTGGAAGCCGTAGAGGACCGGCGCCGTCTCCAGCTCCTGGAAGCCGCGCCAGTAGGCGGTGACGTTGCCGGCGTTGCCGACCGGGATCGCCAGCGCCCCCGGCGCCTCCCCCAGGTCCTCGACGACCTCGAAGGCCGCCGTCTTCTGGCCTTCGATCCGGTGCGGGTTGACCGAGTTGACGAGCTCGATCGGGTGCTTCTGGGAGAGCTCGCGGACGATCCGCAGGGCGTCGTCGAAGTTCCCCTGCAGGGCGACGACGCGGGCGCCGTGCATCAGCGCCTGGGCGAGCTTGCCGATCGCGATCTTGCCCTCCGGCACGATCACCGCCCCGCGCAGCCCCGCCCGCGCCGCGTAGGCGGCGCAGCTGGCGGCGGTGTTGCCGGTCGAGGCGCAGATGATCGCCTCCGCCCCGCGCCCCTTGGCGCGCGAGACCGCGACCGTCATCCCCCGGTCCTTGAACGACCCGGTCGGGTTCAGGCCCTCGAACTTGAGGTAGGCACGGGCCTCGATCCGCTCCGAGAGCCGCGGCGCCTCGATCAGCGGCGTCGAGCCCTCGTTCAGGGTCACGACCGGGTCGCCCGGCTCGAGCGAGAGCCGGTCGCGGTAGCGCTCGATCAACCCCGCGGCCATCAGAGAGCCCCCGCGATCACGCCGAGTACTCCTCCTCGATCACGCGGATCGAGCGCGGCGGCGAACGCAGGTCCTCGAGCCGGCCCAGCTCCTCGACCGCCGCCGCGAAGCGGGACTCGAGGCACTCGTGGATCACCATCACCAGCCGCGCGTCGGAACCGGTCCCGCGCTGGACGAAGCTCTTGACCGAGATCTCGTGGTCTCCGAGCACCGCCGCCACCCGCGCCAGCACGCCGGGCTGGTCGGCGACCTCGAGGTGCAGGTAGAAGGAGGAGCTGACGTCCTCGACGATCGGCAGCTCGACCCGGGTCTCGTGCACCGGCGCGTCGCCGGCGAGGATCGAGACGACGTCGCCGAGCACCGCCGAGGCGGTCTGCAGGCCGCCGGCGCCGGGTCCCGACATCGTCACCTCGGTGATCGCCGGCGCCTCGACCATCACCGCGTTGAACGGACCCTCGATCGGCGCCAGCGGGTGACCGGGATAGAGGAAGCAGGGGAAAACGCGGACGCTGATGCCGCCGTCGCGGCGTTCGGCGACGCCGAGCAGCTTCAGCGAGAGGCCGAGCTCCTTCGCGTAGGCGAGGTCGTCGGGTTGGATCGCCTCGATCCCGTCGTAGGAGACCTCGGCGAGGGTGACCGGGGTGTGGAAGGCGAGGCGGGCGAGGATCGCCATCTTCGCCGCGGCGTCGGCACCGCTGACGTCGTCGGAGGGATCGGCCTCGGCGTAGCCCAGCTCCTGCGCCCGCGCCAGCACCTCGTCGTAGCCGGCGCCGGTCGCCGCCATCTCGGTGAGGATGAAGTTGGTGGTGCCGTTGACGATCCCGAAGACCTTGGCGATCTCGGTCACGCCGAAGCCCTCCTGGATCGTCCGCACGATCGGGATCACCGCCGCGACCGCCGCCTCGAAGCGCAGCTGGACGCCCGCCTCGCGGGCGACCGCGAAGAGCTCGTCCCCGTGCTGGGCGAGCAGCTGCTTGTTGGCGGTGACGACCGGCTTGCCGGCCCGCAGCGCCGCCAGCACGTGTTCGCGGGCGGGCTCGGTCCCTCCCATCAGCTCGACGATCAGGTCCGAGCCGCCGAGGATCTCGCCGAAGTCGCCCTCACCGCGGGTCAGCACCCCGGCGATCTGCGGCCGCCGCCCGGTCGCCGCCTCGACGGCGCCGGCGCGCTCGGCCAGCAGCTCGGCGAAGGCGGCGCCGACCGTGCCGCGTCCCAGCAGCCCGATGCGGACGGGTTTGGAGCCCTCGGAGGCCACGTGCCCTAGACGTCCCTCGCCGTCAGGTCCTCGTAGGTCTCGCGCCGGACCACGACGCGGGCCTCGCCGTCGCGGCAGAAGACGACCGGCGGCCGCGTCACGCCGTTGTAGTTGTTGGCCATCGCGTAACCGTACGCGCCGGTGGCCGGGGTGACGAGGACGTCGCCGACGGCGGGCTCGGCGAGCAGCGTGTCGCGGACGATCACGTCGCCGGACTCGCAGTGCATGCCGGCGATCGTCACCAGCGTCTCGGCCGGGGCGGCGGCGCGGTCGGCGATCAGCGCTTCGTACTTGGACCCGTAGAGCATCGGCCGCAGGTTGTCGGACATGCCACCGTCGACGGCGACATAGGTGCGGATGCCGGGGATCTCCTTGACGGTGCCGACGCGGTAGGCGGTGAGGCCGGCGTTGGCGACCAGGGAGCGGCCCGGCTCGACCAGGATCCGCACCCCGGGGCCGAAGACCTCGGCGACGCCGCGGACCTTGACGTCGACGTAGGCGTCGATCGAGGGGGGCTCGTCCTCGGTGGTGTAGGCGACGCCGAGGCCGCCGCCGACGTTGACGACCTTGCACCACTCGCCGGCGAGGTCACCGAGCGCGCGGATCGCCAGCGTGTAGGGCTCGAGCTCGAAGATCTGGGAGCCGATGTGGGCGTGCAGCCCGACCAGCTCCAGCTTCCCGGAGGCGAGCACCCGCTCGATCGCCCGCGCCGCCAGCCCGTCCTCCAAGCCGAACCCGAACTTGGAGTCGAGCTGGCCGGTGGTGATGTAGTCGTGGGTCGAGGGCTTGATCCCCGGCGTGACCCGGATCAGCACCCGCTGCTGTTCGTCGAGCAGCCGCTCGCAGCGCTCGATCTCGTCGAAGGAGTCGAGGATCAGGTGGCGGATGCCGGCGCGCGCGGCGAGCAGGATCTCCGCGTCGGACTTGTTGTTGCCGTGCATGTGGATGCGATCCGGATCGAAGCCGGCGCTGAGCGCCATGTGCAGCTCGCCGCCGGAGGCGACGTCGACCGAGAGTCCCTCCTCGGCGAGCAGCCGGTAGGCGGCGGTGCAGGGCAGCGACTTGCTGGCGAAGAGGACCTCGAAGTCCTCGCCGCGGCCGGCGAAGGCGTCGCGGTAGGCGCGGGCGCGGGCGCGGATGTCATCCTCGGCGTAGATGTAGGCCGGGGTGCCGAACTCCTCGGCCAGCTCGACCACGTCGCAACCGGCGACCTCGAGGTGGCCCTCCGCGTTGACGCGGCTGCCCAGCGGGAAGACCGCCGACCCGGCGATCGGATCGCTCGTCACCGAACCAGTCTGTCCCCGCTCCGCCATAGGACGGGCATTTTGACGATTAGGAGGTGAGCAGGGGCCGCCCCCGTTTCGTGGTTCCTTTTGCACGTCATGGGTGCAAAAGGAACCGCGCGATGGGCGGAGGGGCTATTTGCCGCCGAGGACGCCTTCGACGGCGCCGACGGTTTCGTCGACGACCTTGCCGACCGGCGATTCCGGCCCGACGACGCCGTCGACCGCTTCTTCGGTCACCTGGGTGACGCCGGTTTCCTGGAGGGCGCCGCCGGTGACCGTTTCGTCGACCTGTTCGACCGTTTCGTCGACGGTGCTGGTGACTTTTTCGGTGGTCGTGGAGGTGGTCGTCCCACCACCACCGCCGCCGGAGGTCCCGCCGCCGCCTGAGCCGCCGCCACTGCCGCCGCTACCTCCACCGCCGCCGCTGGATGCCGTGCCGGAGTCGTTCGTGGAGCCGCCGGGCGCCTGGTTAGGTGCCGAGCCGCCGCCGCTGCCGCCGGGGGTTTCTTCCCCGCCGCCACCGCCGGCACCACCGGGCTGCTGGCCGGTTCCGCCGACGCCCTGTTCGCCACCGCCTGCCGCGCCGCCGCCGTTCGCGCCGCCGTCTTTCGCAGCGCCACCGCCGCCTTTGCCGGCTGAACCCGTCGCGCCGTTGCCGCCACCAGCCGCACCCGGGGAGCCCGCAGCCGCGTCCGCCGTCTCGGCGGCGGAGACCGCGACTTCGTCGTCGCCGCCGATCAAGCCGCGGATCGGAAAGTTCTCGAATACCTGGGCGGAGACGAGCAGGACGAAGGCGACGACGGCGATGGCGATCAGCCCCGCCCCCGACATCGCGCCCAGCAGATAGCTCCTTGCCTGCCTGATCATCCGCTGTTGGCTTACCCCATCAGCGCCAGGCTCCTAACGGATCGGACCTCTGAACTACTAAAATTAGGTAAACAAACGATTGGCTACTGGGTAATCAGCCGCTGGATGCGTTCTCGACACGGAGAAGCTCCTGGCTCGCCTCCTCCTCCATCTGCAGCGTCGTGTGCTCGATCCCGTAGCTCTCGCGCAGGGTCAGCTCGAGCCGGCGGCGGATCAGGTCGCGATCGGTTCCCTGGGCGACGACGACGTGGGCGGCGATCGCGCCAAAGCCCGAGGTGACGGTCCAGACGTGGAGGTCGTGAACCGAGCGCACGCCCCGCTCACGGCAGATCGTCGCCCCCACCCCGTCGACGTCGACTCCGGCGGGCGCCGCCTCCATCAGCACGTCGACCGGCTCCTTGATCAACCGCCAGGATGAGGCGAGGATCAGGGCCGCGATCAGCAGGCCGACGATCGGGTCGATCACCGGCGAGCCGCCAAGCAGGATGAAGGCACCGGCGACGACGACGCCGATCGACCCCAGCGCGTCGGCGGCCGAGTGGCGCAGGACGCCCTCGAGGTTGATGTCGTCCCGCTGGCCGCGGGCGAGGACGAGCGTCGCCGCGACGTTGCCGGCGAGGCCGAAGACGCCGAGCGCCAGCACCCCCCAGCCGTCGATCGCGGGCGGATTGGAGAAGCGGCCGAGGGCGGCGATTGCGACGGCGACGCTGACGACCACCAGCAGCAGCCCGTTGACCAGCGCCGCCAGCACCTCGGAGCGCTGATAGCCGAAGGTGCGGCGGCCAGCGGCCGGCATCGAGGCCAGGCGCGCCGCGATCAGGGCGAGGACGATCGAGCCGGCGTCGGAGAGAAGGTGACCGGCGTCGGCCAGCACCGCCAGCGAGCCGGTGACGATCCCGCCGATCGCCTCCGCCAGCAACAGGCCGACGTTGATCCAAAGCGCCCAACGCATCCGCGCCCGGCTCTCGGCGCGGCGGGCGTCGAGACCGTGGCCGTGACTATGGCTGTGGCCGGGTCCGTGCACGGACCCGAGCTTACGCCGCCACCGGCTCCTTTTTCATCGTCTCCTCGGCGATCTCCGCGGCGTAGCCGAGGCGCTCGGCGTACTCGCGCGCCTGCATCCGCGAGATGACCATCCGCTGGATCTCGGCCGTGCCCTCGAACAGCTGGTAGATCTTGGCGTCGCGGAACCACTTCTCCAGCGGGCAATCGGTGCTCTGCGCGTAGGGGCCAACCAGGTCCATCAGCGTCGTCGTCGCCCACATCGTCACGTCGCCGGCCTTGAGCTTCGACATCGAGCCCTGGCCGCCGGTCATCGGCACCCCGTTGCGGCCCATCCAGGCGGCGCGCTGGACGAGCAGTCGCGCGGCCTCGATCTCGGTCGCGACGTCGGCCAGCGTCTGCTGGATCCGCTGGGCTTTCAGCAGCGGCACTCCGCCTTCTTCCTGCCCGTCGAGGTACTCGAGGGTCCACTCGTAGGCCGCCTGCGCGATGCCGATCGCCGAGGCGCCGACCAGCGGCCGGGTGATCTCGAAGGTCGCCAGCGCGTCGGCGCCGCGCGATTTCTTCCCTTCGCGGCCGCGCTGCAGCTTCTTCTCCAGCTTCTCCTCGCCGCCGAGCAGGCAGTCGACCGGGATCCGGCAGTCCTCGAGGACGATCTCGGCGGTGTGGGAGGCGCGGATCCCGAGCTTGGTCTCCTTCTTGCCCTGGGAGAGCCCGGGCGTGCTTTTGGGGACGACGAAGGAGGCCTGGCCGCGGGTGCCGAGCGCCGGGTCGACGGTGGCGACGACGACGTGGACGTCGGCGATGCCGCCGTTGGTGATGAAGACCTTGGTCCCGTTGAGGACCCACTCGTCGCCGTCGCGCTTGGCCGTCGTCTTCAGGCTCTTGACGTCGGAGCCGGCCTGCGGCTCGGTGACGGCGTAGGCACCGAGCTTGATCTCCTCGCCGCTGCCGAAGCACTCGGGGACCCAGCGCTGCATCTGCTCAGGGGTGCCGGAGGCGGCGATGCCGGCGGCGGCGAGGCCGGAGCCGCTGATCGCCAGCGCGATCCCGGCGCAGCCCCAGTGGAACTCTTCGGCGGAGATGACCTGCATCTGGCCCTCGGGGTCCGACGCGTTGCGCTGGATCGCCTCGAGACCGCCGAAGCCCTGCACCCGCGCCTCTTTGATCGCCTCCCAGGGGATGCTCTCCTCTTCGTCGTGCTTGCGCGCGACCGGCCGGATCACCTCGCGGGAGAACTTCCGGCACCGCGCTTTGAACTCCTGCTGCTCCTCGTTGAGTGCGAAATCCATCCTCTTTCCTCTCTCTGGCGCCTACCGATTGACTGGTCAGTCAGCCAGTCGAGGACTTTACTCCTCCCGGCAACACGCACCCCGGTACGTTTCCCGCGTGATCCCGAAGCGGCCGATCAACGCCGACGTCCCGGCGGAGGAGCCCAGGTCAGGAGAGAAACCGGCAGAGGTCCGGCCGGAGTCGAAGTTGACGCCGGCTTCGACCCCCCCGAAGCCTGGTGCTCCGAAGCTGCTCTTCGCCCTGGTGGCCCTGGCGGTGATCTTCATCGTCGTCGCGGTCGTCGGCGGCACCGGGGGCGGCGAGGACAGCAGCGAGGCCCCGGCGCCCGCACCGGCTCCAACCGGCGGCGGGAAGGACACGGGGACGCCGGCCTCCCAGAGCGCCGAGGCGCTCGGCTATCCGAGCTTCGCGACCAACAACACGACCAGGATCGGCGGCTCCGACGCCACCGCGAACGCCGCCGGCGCCGCCCTTGCCGTCTTCCCCTCGACCACCGACGAGCAACGCCCGGCGGCGGTCACCGTCGTCGGCGAGGAAGACTGGGCCGGAGCGATCGCAGCCGCCGTCCTGATGGCCCCGCCGGTGCAGGCACCGATCCTCTTCTCGACCCCGGACGAGGTTCCCGAGGCGACCGAAGAGGCGCTCGAGGCGCTCGACCCGCAGGGCAGCGCCGACACCGGCAAGGCGCCCCTCTTCGCGGTCGGAACCGTCGCCTTCCCGGGCAAGGCCGCCCCGATCGACTCCGGCGACCCCGCCAGCACCGCGGCCCAGATCGCCAACCTGCGCGACCGTCTGGCCGGCAAGCCGCCGGCCCACATCGTCATCGCCTCCGAGACCAGCCCGGACTTCGCGATGCCGGCGGCGGCCTGGGCGGCGCGATCCGGCGATCCGGTCCTCTACGCAGACGCGAAGAAGCTCCCTGAGCCAACGGCTTCGATCCTCGAAGAGCACCCGAAGGTGCCGGTATACGTGCTCGGACCCTCCTCGGCGATCCCCTCCGAGGTCGTGCGGGAAATCGGCAAGATCGCCAAGCGGGTCAAGCGCATCGCCGGCGAGGACCCGATCGCCAACGCCGTCGCCTTCGCCCGCTACCGCGACGGCAACTTCGGCTGGAACGTCAACGACCCGGGCCATGGCTTCGTCCTCGCCCGCAGCGACTCCCCCGCCGACGCCGCCGCCGCGGCGCCGCTCTCGGCCTCGGGCACCTGGGGTCCGCTGCTGCTGACCGACAACGCCGAGGCGCTGCCGTCGGAGGTCCGCAACTACCTCCTCGACGTCAAGCCCGGCTACACCACCGATCCGACCCGCGCCTTCTACAACCACGTCTGGGTGATCGGGGACCAGGACGCGATCGGCGTCGACCAGCAGGCGGATGTCGACGAACTGGCCGAGCTTGCGAAGATCAGGGGTGGAGAATGAGCGAGTCGGAGAACCCCCAGCTGCTGGGCAACGCCAGAGAGATCACGGTCGAGGACATCCGTGCCCTCGCCGGGCCCGTCACCCCCCACTTCTCCCTCCAGGTCCGCAACCGCATCCGCCGCCTGATCGAGCCGCTGCCGGCCGACCATCCGGCACGGGCCGAAGGCGAGCGCCAGATCGCCCGGCTGGAAGCGCTCTCGCAGCACAGCGGCGAGCCGCGCGACGGCCTCGGGTTCTCGCATTGAAGTACCTCGCGCCCGGCGTCTGGCGGCTGAAGGAGGCGCCGCGGCCGCTGATCAACGTCTACCTCGCCGAGGACGTCCTGATCGACGCCGGCCGGCGCTGGGACAAACGACGGATCTTCGCCGAGCTGGAGGGGCGGGAGATCTCGATGCTGGCGCTGACCCACGTCCATCCCGACCACCAGGGCTGCGCCAAGGCGGTCTGCGAGGCCCGCGGCGTGCCGCTCGCCTGCCACGCCGGCGACGTCGACGCGATGGAGGGCCGCAAACCGGTGGCGGCGACCAGCAACCCTGGGGCGAAGTTCTTCGCGCGGATGTGGGAAGGGCCGCCCCACAAGGTCGACCGGGTCCTGGGGGAGGGCGACGAGGTCGCCGGCTTCCGCGTCGTCCACGCCCCCGGCCACGCCCCTGGCGAGGTGATCTTCTTCCGCGACTCCGACCGGGTCGCGATCTGCGGTGACGTAGTCCGCAACTGCACCTACGTGACGATGCGGACCCGCCTCTCCCCGCCGCCAAACGAACTGACGCCGGACCCGGCCGAGAACCGCCGCTCGATCCGCAAGCTGGCCGAGCTGAACCCCTCCCTGATCCTCCCCGGCCACGGACCGCCGGTGACCGACATCGCCGCCTTCGAGCGCTTCGCCTCGGCCCTCTCGGGGTAGAGCAACCGCACCGACTCGCCGCCCGGCGGGTTACCTAATTCGGGTACTCGTTCGCTACTGGGAAGGGAGTCCAGGATGAAAACGCTGATGAACAGGCGCCCGTCGCCGGCGATGGTGGTCGCGCTGATCGCGCTCGTCGTCGCCACGGCGGGAACCGCATACGCGGCGCAGACGATCAACGGCGGCGCGATCAAGAAGCAGACGATCGGCGGCGGCAAGCTGAAGAAGGACACCCTGACCGGGTTCCAGATCAACACCAACAAGCTCGGCACGGTGCCGTTCGCGCAGGTCGCGACGCACACCTTCTGGGCGGTGGTCAATAACCCGGCCAGCCCCGGCAACGCGGTCCTGGCCCGCGCCAGCGGACCGGACATCGCTGCCACCGAGGCGGGCGGCGCGGTGACCATCACCTTCCCGTTCAACGTCTCCGGCTGTGCCAACGTCGCCGGCCGCAACAACGCCGGCACCTCGGTCCCCAACTCGGGCTACGCGCAGACCAACGCCTCGGCGGCCAACCCGAACGCGATCGAAGTCCACACCCGCGGCAAAGACGGCGGCAACGAGGACGCCGACTTCAACCTGATCGTGATCTGCCCCTAGGATCCGGGCATGGTCGCGGAAGGCATCGACAAGCCGGATCACGCCCGCCAGCTCGCGATCCAGCGGCTGAAGATGAAGCAGGACTTCAAGGGCATCACCGCCGGCGGTGCCTTCGCGGTCCTCATCTGCATCGTCATCTGGGCGCTCGCCGGGGGCGGCTACTTCTGGCCGGTCTGGGTGATCCTCGGCATCGCCATCGCCGTCGTGGCTCAAGGCTGGAAGGCCTACGGCCCCGCCAACCGGATCACGGAGGCCGACGTCCAGCGGGAGATGCGGAAGGGCTGACTCAGGCGGCGACGAGGCGGGCGCGGCTCATGTCGACCCGCTCGCCCCGGAAGGGAACTCCCTCGGCGTGAAGCAGCGCTCGCTGCCGGTCGCCCTTGGCAAGCGAGCCGTCGGCGCGGACGACGCGCCACCACGGCAGGTCGGGATCGTCGGCATGGAAGAGGACGGTCCCGGCGAACCGAGGCGCCCCGGGCGAGACGTCCCCATAGGTACTTACGAATCCCTCGGGGATCTCCCGCACCCGCTGCAGCACCTCCATCTCACGAGTCCGCGAAAAACCTCCTTCAGGGATGGTTTTTGCGGTCTCGGCGCTCACGCCTCCGGGCCGAAGGCATCGATGATGCGGTTCTGGAACTCGCTCAGCTCCTCGGCGGAGATGAAGTAGGTCGGCGGGGTGAGGAAGAGGCCGTCGGCGCGCTCGGCGGTGGCCTCGACCCGGGCGCGGACCTTGTCGATCGGGCCGGCGGCGCAGTAGGCCTCGACCATCTCGTCGCTGATCGCGGCGGGGACGGCAGCGAGGTCGCCGCGGCGGAAGGCGTCTCCCGCCTCGATCGCGTTGTCGGCGAAGCCGTGCGTCTCCCAGAGCGGCATGTAGGTCCTTACGGTCGCGTAGAAGGAGATCGTGCGCCGGGCCATCTCGATCGCCCGCCCCTCGTCATCGTCGATCGCGCAGCAGACGGTCGGCAGGTAGTCGAAGCCGCCACGCTGGCGGTCCGATCGCCGCAGACCCTCCTCGAAGGCCGGGACGACCACCTCGTCGATCCACTGAAGACTCTGAATCGGATGCCCGATCAGGCCGTCGGCGACGTCGCCGGCCATCCGCGCCATCCCCGCCTGCACGGCGGCGGTGTAGATCGGCACCGCCTCGCGCGGCGCCGGGTGCGGCCGGACCCAGCCCTTGATGTCGATGTCGTAGTACTTGCCCTCGTAGCGGATCGGCTCGCCGGCGCTTGCCTGGCGCATGATCAGCCGCGTCGCCTCGATCGCCTCGCGCAGGTGCGGCGCCGGCCGGCCGTAGTCGGCGTTGTGCCAGGTCTCGTTCAGGCGTTTGACGCCGGCCCCCATGCCGAGCCGGAAGCGGCCGCCCGACATCTCGTCGACGTCGAGGGCGCTGATCGCGTGGATGAAGGGGCTGCGGGTGAAGGCCCAGACGATCCCGGTGGCGACCCCGATCCGCTCGGTCTTCGCCGCCAGGTAGGTCGCCTGGGTGACGGCGCTGCGGAACAGCTCCGGCGCCCAGACGCACTCGACGCCGGCGGCCTCGGCGCGCAGCGTCTCGGCCTCGAGGTCGGCAACCGAAGTTCCGATCGCGGCAACGGAGATGCGATCGAGGGCGCCCATCGCCGCCGGCTGACTCAGGCGCTCGCCGGAGCGGTCTCGCCCGCGAGCACGGCCTCGGCGACCTGCTCCCGGTGCCACTTGGCGTCGCCGAACATCGCCGCGTTGGCGCGGCCGCGCTTGAGGAAGAAGTGGAGGTCGTGCTCCCAGGTGAACCCGATTCCGCCGTGGACCTGGATCGCGGCGTCGGGCACTCGCCAGCCGGCGTCGGCGGAGTAGGCCTTGGCCGTCGAGGCGGCCAGCGGCAGCGACCCCGGCTCGGCGTCGGCAGCCCAGGCGGCACCGTAGACGGCGGAGCGCGAGTTCTCGGTCTCCAGCAGCATCTGCGCGCAGCGGTGGGATACCGCCTGGTAGGCGCCGATCGGCCGGCCGAACTGCTGGCGGTCTTTGGCGTAGGCGACCGACATCTCCAGCGCCCGCTGGGCGAGGCCGGTCGACTCGGCGGCGAGGGCGACGCAGGCGCGGTGGAAGACGGGGTGGTAGTCGTCCCCGCTGCCCGCCAGGGTGGCCTCCGGCCGCACGCCGTCGAAGCGGACGCTGAAGAGGCGCCGGGTGGGGTCGATCGACTCCTCGGCGGTCACGGTCACGCCCTCGGCATCCTTCTCGACGATGTGGCGGCCGCCGTCGGTGGTGGCGACGAGGAAGAAATCGGCGCTGCCGGCGTCGAGCACGAGCGTCTTCTCGCCGGTCAGAACGTCGCCCGCGCTCATCGAGAACTTCATCGGCTCGGCCGGTCCGTCCGCGTCGACGAGCGCCGGCGCCCCGCGCAGCGAGCCCTCGGCCAGCGGCCGCAGCCAGCGCTCCTTCTGCTCGTCGGAGGCGCCGGCGGCCAGTGCCAGCCCGGCGATCGTGTTCGAGAGCAGCGGCGAGGGCGCCAGCGCGTAGCCCATCTCCTCGAAGAGAATCGCCAGCTCGACCGTCCCCAGTCCCTGCCCGCCCCACTCTTCGGGCAGCGCCAGCCCGGCCCAACCGAGCTCGGCCATCTCCTTCCAGCCGGCCTCGTCGAAGCCGCTCTCGCTCCCAGCAAGCTCGCGGATTCGCTCGGATTTGAAGCGCGAGGCGAGGAAGTCGTGGGCGGTCGCCCTGATCGCCTGCTGCTCGTCGGTGAGGTCGAAGTACATGAGAGCCCTCTCCCGCTCGCCTAGCGCAGCCGCGGCAGGCCCAGGACCCGCTCGGCGATGATGTTTTTCAGGATGTCGGTGGTCCCGCCCTCGATCGAGTTGGCGCGGGAGCGGAGGAACCCGTACTGCCAGGCGCCGCCGGCGACCGCGTGCTCGGCGCCGCGGGCCAGCATCGAGTAGGCGCCCTCGATCTCGAGCGCCAGCTCGGTCAGGTCCTGGTTGATGTCGGCCCACTGCCACTTGCCAAGCGACCCCTCCGGACCGGGAATGCCGGACTGCATCGTCTTGGTCAGCCCGCGGTAGGCGTTCAGCCGCATCGTCTCGACCTCGATGTGGAGTTGCGCGATCCGCTGGCGGAAGTAGGAGTCGTCGGCGGCGGTGGCGCCGTTCGAAGCGGTTTCGCGGGCCAGCTTCGAGAGCCGGCGGAGGCTGTTCTGGATCTGGGAGATTGCGCCGAAGGCGAGGCCGGCGCGCTCGTTCATCAGCGTCGTGATCGCCACCGCCCAGCCGTTGCCGACCCCGCCGACGACGTTCGCGTCGGGGACCCGTGCCTCCTCGAAGAAGACCTCGTTGAACTCGCCCTCGCCGGTGATCTGGACCAGCGGCCGGGTCTGCACCCCGTCCTGCTCCATGTCCATCAGGAAGTAGGTGAGGCCCTGGTGCTTGGGCGCGTCGGAGTCGGTGCGGGCGACGAGCATGCACCATTTCGCGTACTGGGCGAAGGTGGTCCATACCTTCTGGCCGGTGACCACCCATTCGTCGCCGTCCTTCACCGCGCGGGTCTTCAGCGAAGCAAGATCAGAGCCCGACTCGGGCTCTGAGAAGCCCTGGCACCAGATCTCCTCGCCGGTCAGGATCGGCTCCAGGTAACGGGCCTTTTGCTCCTCGCTGCCGTGGGCGATGACGACCGGGCCGCCCATCGCCAGCCCGAGGACGTTGGCCGGGCTAGGCGCTTCCTGACGGGTCGCCTCAGCGGCGAAGATCGCCTGCTCGATCATCGTCGCGCCGCGGCCGCCGTACTCCTTCGGCCAGGAGATCCCGGCCCAACCGGCGGCGTGCAGCTTCAGCTGCCACTCGCGACGGAAGGCCATCACCTCGTCGAGGCCAGCCTCGGGCTCCGGTCCGGGATGGTTCGCCTGCAGCCAGGAGCGAACCTCGTCGCGGAACTCCTCCTCCGATGGCGACAGCGTCAGGTCCATCGACAGCGCAGCATATAGAGATCGCCTGGCCGGCTGGCCAGGCGATCTCCAGCCATCAAAGGGGGCAGTTGAGCCCGTAGGCCTGGGCTGCTTTTTGGAAGGCGCCGAGGTTGGTTCCACCGACGAGCGCCTGCACGCCGTCCTTTTCGAGGTCTTCGATCCCCAGCGACAGGGCCTTCGTCATATCCGCGACCTTGGCCTCGTCCGCCGCGGGCGAACCCAGCTCTTCCATTTCTTCCAGCTGCGCCGTCATCGAAGGAATAAGCGATTCGTCAATCATTTCGTTGGCCAGTTTTCTTTCCAAGCTGGGGTCTGCCTTGCCGTTGCTCGCGGCTTTGACGTCCTTGCTGTAGTCGGCGAAGATGGCGGTCCGCGCGTCTTTGCCGCTTGCGCAGACCGCGTCTGCCTGCTTGGTGAATTCGACCTTGGTGATGGTCGTCGAATCACCCCCGTCGGCCGCGGTCGATGAATCTCCCCCGCCGCACCCGACGACCAAAACGAGGCTGATTACGCCCATGCATACCCCCACGATCCACCTGTGCATCACTGTCTCCGCCTCCGATTAGATTGACTAATCAGAGCTATACGGCATGGCGTACGCAGATGTCAATGACGCGCAGAAATACGCGCTCTAGCTCGCGTGGGCCCTGGATCAGGCTTGGCCGCAGAGATAGGGGCCGTAGTTGGCGGTGAGGATCCGGTTCCGTTCGAACGGTTCGGGCAGCGGCTTGCGCCCGGGCCGCGGTTCGGCAAGCGTCGCGGGATCTTCCTCGACCGTTTCCAAGCCCTTTTCCATTGCTTCGATGATCTGGCTTATCTGCTTCTCGTCCCCTTCTGGAGGCGGAAGTGACTTCCAGAACGCGATCCGCTTGCGAACGTAGTCCAGCACCACGGCGTCGTTGATCAGTTCCTGTTCCCAGGGCTCTCCGCCGCCGAAAACCAGATTGTGGGCCCGGCCGTAGCGTTCCATGGCCCGTTCCTGTTTGTGGTAGCCGCGATTGCAGTACGCCTGGGTCCGGTGCACGAACTGTTTTTTCGTGAGCGCTTCCTCTGAGTCGCTGCTGCCGCACCCGCTGGCGATCGGAGCAAGCGCCGCAACCCCGCCAACAAGCACGAGTACTAAGAGCATCCTGTGCATTCGGCGGAGTATATGGGCCCCTCGGCATCGCTGCCAAGGAGCCCCGGCGAATTATTCTTCTCCGCAGACCTGGAAGCCGTAATCGTTGGCGAGCTGATTGACGTCGGCAAACGGATCCGTGTCGCCACTGAACAACGCTTCGGGATCGTCTTCGCCTTCGGCGACCGCGTCTTCGAGCGAGGTGAGCAGCTCGTCGACCTGGTCCTCGTCACCCTCCGGCGCGCCCAGCTCGCGAATTTCTTCGGCCTGCTGCTGGACGTTGGGCAGGATCACGGTTTCGGTGATCTCGATCCCCTGCTCGGTGCTGGGTTCCTTGTTCTGGGGAAGGTCGTTTTCTTCGGCGTACCCTTCGAAACCTTTTTCGATTTCTTCGTTGCCTTCCCTGCAGATGGCGTCGCCCTGCTTGATGAACTCCGCCTTGGTCAGGGTGACGGTCTCGTCACCGGTGGTGTCGTCGCCGCCGCCGCAACCGGCGATCAACGCGCCCAGCGCTATCAGTGCGGCAACTGCCGCAAGCGATGCCTTGTTCAAGTCGCTCTCCTCTACCTCGGGGTGGACGAGGCAGGCAAGCTACCCCCCGAGTCGGTCAATTCACCAGGCACTTGGTGAGACCGAACGCCGCTGCCTTTTGATTCGCGTCCCGGAACACGACGACGCTCTTGCTGCCCATGGTGACGGGGTCTTTTTCGCCTTCTTCGATCGCCTGGTCGTAGGCGGCGAGAACAGCCTTCGCTTCCTTCGCGCCTTCGGCCGGGACACCGAGAGCGCGTATTTCTTCAACCTCTTCGTCCACGCTCGGAATAAGGATGTCTTCGGCGACTTCGGTCAGCTGGTCTTTGCTCGGCAGCCTGTTTTCAGGCAGGTCTTCCTTCACGAATTGCTGCAGCTTGGCTTCGATCCCTTTTTCGCCCTTGACGCAGATCACGTTGCCCTGTTCGACGAACTGAGCCTTCGTCAACGAATCGGTGCTGGTGTCATCGTCGCCACCTCCACAGCCCACAATCGACAGGACGATGGTGAAGAGAAGCAGAAGTACTAAGAGCATCTTGTTCATAGGCCGGGCAGCATACATCCTCTGTCCAGCCTGGCAACCGCGAGCGCTTGCTTCGACTAGACCCGCTGGATCAAGGTGCCGGTCCCGAGCCCGCCGCCGCAGCACATCGTCACCAGGCCCATCTCCTTGTCGGAGCGCTCCATCTCGTGCAGCAGGGTGGTGATCAGGCGGGCTCCGGTCGAGCCGAGCGGGTGGCCGAGGGCGATCGCGCCGCCGTTGACGTTGACGCGGTCCATGTCGGGTTCGAGCTCGCGGCGCCAGGCGCCGACGACGGAGGCGAAAGCCTCGTTGATCTCGACCAGGTCGATGTCGTCCATCGTCATGCCGTTGCGCTCGAGCAGCTTGCGGGTCGCCGGGATCGGGCCGGTCAGCATGATCACCGGGTCTACGCCGACGGTGGTCTGGTCGAAGATCCGCGCCCGCGGCTTCAATCCGAGGGCGTCGGCCTTCTCCCGCGTCATCAGCAGCACCGCGGCGGCGCCGTCGGAGACCTGCGAGGAGTTGCCGGCGGTGATCTTGCCGTCCTCCTTGAAGGCCGGCTTCAGCGCCGAGAGCCCCTCGATCGTCGTCTCGCGCAGACCCTGGTCGGTGGCGTAGGTGTCGCCATTGACCTGCATCGGGACCATCTCGCGGTCGAACCGCCCCTCCTCGGTCGCCTTCGCGGCGAGCCGCTGGGAGCGGACGCCGAGCTCGTCGAGCTCGGAGCGGGGGATCTCCCACTGGTCGGCGATCATCTCGGCCGAGAGGCCCTGCGGGATCAGGTCGTAGCGCTCCAGCAGCTCCGGCGAGAAGGCGAACCCATGCTCCTGCATCACCGAGGCCGAGTCGGCGAAGGAGATATGGCCCATGTGCTCGACCCCGCCGCCAATCGCGATGTCGTGGACGCCGGAGGCGACCAGCGCGGCGGCGAAGTTGACCGCCTGCTGGGCGGAGCCGCACTGGCGGTCCACGGTCGTCCCCGGCACCTCCTGCGGCAGCCCAGCCTCGAGCCAGGCGTTGCGGCCGATGTTGAGCCCCTGCTCGCCGAACTGCTGGACGCAGCCGGCGATCACGTCGCCGACCTCGTTCGGGTCGACGCCGGAGCGGTCGACCAGCTCCTTGTAGGTGCGGGCGAGGAGGTTGGAGGCATGGAGGTCCTTGTAGTAGCCCTTCTCCGGATGGCCACGGCCGATCGGGGTGCGGACCGCCTCGACGATGACGACCTCGTTGCCGCCGAACTTCCCATTGCCGTTGCCCATCACAGCCTCCGTTCCTCTCACGATTCATCGGCGCGCGTGCGCGCGCCTACCTTGAGGGTAGCCGACTGACTGGTCAGTCAGCCAGGGACGAGCCGTTCCCGAACCCGCGCGTCACCGCGGCGCTGATGCGTGATAGAAGCCCCGGCCAATGAGCGCTAACCAGGGGTACACGAGTCCGGGGATCGCGGGCAGCGGGGCGATAGCCACCGGCCTTGCCGCGGTCTCGACCACGACCGCGGACACGATTCTGCTCGCCCGCAGCGAGGCCTCGGCCTGGCGCGCGGAGGAGAAAGTGGTCGCGGCCTGCGCCAAGATCGAGGGCGGCGAGCCCTCGCGACTGCGGGTCACCACCGAACCAAAAGACCTCGCCGACTGCGACGTGATCGTCGAGGCGATCGTCGAGGAGGTGGCGCCGAAGGGCGAGCTGCTGCGGACGATCGCCGAGGCCTGCCCGGATGCCGACCTGGCGACCACGACCTCGTCGCTCAGCATCGCCGAGATCGCCGAGGCGGCCGGGACCCCGAAGCTGTTCGGCTTCCACGTCTTCAACCCGGTGCCGCGGATGAAGCTGGTCGAGGTCTGCGTCCCCGACGGCGCCGCCGCCTCACGCGAGAAGGCACTCGCCTGGTGCGCCGCGCTCGGCAAGACCGCGGTCGAGGTTCCCGACGAAGCCGGCTTCGTCGTCAACCGCCTCCTCTTCCCCTACCTCTTCGACGCCGCGCGGATGATCGAACGGACCGGGATGGAGCCCGGCGCCGTCGACACCTGCATGAAGCTCGGCGCCGGTCACCCGATGGGCCCGCTGGCACTGCTCGACTTCGTCGGCATGGACGTCTCCAAAGCAATCGGCGACGCCCTCTACGCCGAGTCGAACGAGCCGACCCACAACCCGCCGCCGATCATCACCAAGATGGTCGAGGAAGGGAAGCTGGGAAGGAAGTCCGGCGGGGGCTTTTACAGCTACGACTGACGAGGTCCGGTAGGGAGCACGCTCCGTCTGACGGCCTCCACGAAACCGCATAAGACGTCGATATGCGAGGTCTCTCGCGGTCTCGGCGAGCAGCTGCTCCCTCAGATCCTGTCGCTAGGAGGGATGGGTGTCCCCTGACCGACCGGCGTCCTGATTTTCGCACTGGCCACTCGGCGAGAGACAGTGAGTTAACGGCGAAAATCCCAGGGAGGTCAGGGGGACACCCATCCCTCCCTACCGCCCCAGCTCTGTCTAAGCCGCTTTCCGACCCCCGCTGATGTCCCAGATCACATCGGCCTCCGAGATCCCCTGCCGACGAGCGACGGTCTCGATCTCTTCCCAGGGCAGCTCCGCCTCAGGCAAGTCGTCCCAGCGGGCCAGGTCGAGGGCCTCGATCGAGCCTTTCAGCGCCGGGCCGAGGTGTTCCTCCGAGCGCAACAGCGCCCTCAGGACCTCGAGCTGCTTGTCGGTCAGGCGTACAACCCACATGCGGTACCTCCAAGGATCGGGCGGGGGTTGCTCGATGAAGTTAGGCGGGGGTGCGGACGGAATCGCCGCTGCCGCCGCTGATCCGCACCGCCTCGATGCGGTTCTCGCGCACCGCCTCGACCCGGATCGTGTAGCCGTTGGTGACGATCGAGTCGCCGCGCTTGGGCAGCCGGCCCAGCTCGCCGAAGACGTAGCCGCCGACCGAGTTGTACGTTTCGGTGTCGACGGGGAGCTCGATGCCGGCGTCGGCGAGATCGCCGAGGGAGACGTGGCCGCGGACGAACCAGTCGCCGTTGGCGAGCTTGCGCAGGGCGGCGGCGCGGGGGTCGGTCTCGTCCTCGATCTCCCCCACCACCTCCTCGAGGATGTCCTCGACGGTGACGATCCCGACCGTGCGGCCGTACTCGTCGACGACGACCGAGAGCGAGGTCCGCTGCACCTGGAGGTCGTGGAGGAGGTCGTCGAGCGGGCGCGTCTCCGGGACGATCAGCGCGTCGCGGACGACGGTGTCGAGCGCCGCCTCGGGCCCCTCGCTCATGTAGAGCCGGGCGAGGCTGTTGTTGTGGACGACGCCCTTGACCCGGTCGGGGTTCTCGTCCTCGATCACGACCAGGCGGGTGTGGCCGGAGGTGACGCAGCGCCGCAGCGCCGCCTCGACCGTGTCGGAGGCGTCGACGGTGACCACGGCCGGGATCGGCGTCATCACCTCGCGCGCCTCCTGCTCGTGCAGGTGGAAGACGCCGCCGAGCATCCCGGCCTCGCCGGGGTCGAGCCGGCCACGCTGGGCGCCGCGCGAGATCAGCAGCCGCAGTTCCTCCGGCGAGGTCTCCTCGTTGGAATCGACATCGACCCGGAACACCCGCTGGACGAGCCAGTTCGCGGGGACGTTGGTGGCGACGATCAGCGGGTGGAGGATCCGGCGGAAGAACCGCAGCGGTCCGGCGACTTTCAGCAGCACCCCCTCGGCGCGGCCGATCGCCAGCATCTTCGGCGCCTGCTCGCCGAGGATCACGTGGAGGAAGGTGACGATCGTGAAGGCGATCGCGATCGAGATCCCCAGCGCCACCGCGTGGGAGAAGACGCCGCCGAAGATCGGCTCCAGCAGGGTCGCCAGCGCCGGCTCGCCGAGGAAGCCGATGCCCAGCGAGGCGAGGGTGATCCCCACCTGGGAGGTTGCGACGTACTGGTCGACATGGTCGATCTCGTCGAGCGCCAGCTGGGCGCGACGGGCACCTTCGTCGCGCAACTGCTCGAGGCGCGAGCGGCGAGAGCGCACGATCGCGAACTCGGCCGCGACGAAGAAGCCGTTGATCGCGATCAACAGCAGGAGGAAGACGAGCAGCAGGACGCTCATCGACTATGCGGCCCGGTACTTCGGGCTGGGACGTCCTCGGCCATTCGGCATCGGGAATATAGCTACCCGTCGCGGCGGTTCGGCGCCACGGCGCTCGGCAAGTGCCATATTGACCTAGCTATGAGGGTGGCCACGCTCAGCGAGATGCTCGAAGAGATCGTGAGGCTGGGCGAGGCCTCGGGCATGGAAGACCATGCCCACGAACTGCGCGGGGAGCTCGAGGGACGGCTGGCGACGATCCGCGCCGCCGTTGCCGGGGTGGGCTCGCCGCGGGTGATCGCCCTGCAGCGCCTCGACCCGCCGCGGGTCGGCGGATTCTGGATCCCGGAGATGATCTCGATCGCCGGCGGTGAGGACGTCGCCGGCGACCCCGGGCTCAATCCCCCGGCCGTCGGCTGGGGCGAGCTGGCCAGCCTCGGGGCCGACGTCGTGGTGGTCATGCCCGAAGTTGCGATCGAGAACGCGCGGGCGCAGGCGATGGAGCACTGGGAGTACATCGCCGGCCTCGGGGCGACGCGCATCTACGCCGTGGACGGGACGCTGTTCGGCAACCCCGGGCCCCGCCTGGTCGACGGCGTCGAGCTGCTCGGCCACATCCTCCACCCCGACTTCCTCGACCCGCCGGGCAACATCGGCTGCGTCGCGCTGCGAGCGCCCTCAGGCGATCGCGATCGCGCCGAATATTGAGATCGCCGCGACGGCGGCCATTCCCGCGATCTCCAGTGGCCGCCGGCGGCGGCCGAGCATGCCTTTCTCGCCGGCGACGATGATCAGGGCGCAGACGACGCCGCCGACCAGCCCGCCGACGTGGGCCCCGATGCTGATCCGGGGGGAGGCGAGGCTGAACACCAGGTTGAAGACGATGAGGAACCCGATCTGCCCGGCCAAGGCGTCCATCCCCCGGCCGCGAGCGATGACGAAGGTCGCGCCGGCGAGGCCGAAGACCGCGCCGGAGGCGCCCAGGGTGATGCCGTTCGGGTCGATCAGCATCACTCCGAAGGAGCCGGCGAGCAGCGAGGCGAAATAGAGGACGAGGAAGCGCGGCGTGCCCAGTGCCGGCTCCAGCAGCCTCCCGAGGAAGTACAGGATCAGCATGTTGAAGCCGAGGTGGAGGATCCCGGCGTGGAGGAAGCCGCTGGTCACCAGGCGGTACCACTCGCCGTTGGCCACCGACGGGCCGTACAGGGAGTAGTCGGCGACGAACTGGGTGATCTTGTCCTGGGCGAACCCGCCCGATCCCGAGGCGATCTCGACGAGGTAGACGATTACGTTGATCGCGATCAGGACGTAGGTGGCGGGCGTCGACTCGAAGCCGGGAGTCCCGGTCGGGTTCCTCACCACCCGCGTCCGCTGGCTGGCGCACTCGGGGCAGCGCATCCCGACCGGCGTCGGGGTCATGCAGTCGGGGCAGATCGGGCGGCCGCAGGAGGAAC
>Ga0126313_10000244_pt1 | contig 24511 bp, 20 predicted proteins | sample Plot105A_FD_89954 | JGI IMG/M metagenome (GOLD analysis project Ga0126313, IMG submission 89954) | Serpentine soil microbial communities from UC McLaughlin Reserve, CA, USA - Plot105A | ecosystem: Environmental > Terrestrial > Soil > Grasslands | place: USA: UC McLaughlin Reserve, Lake County...
GACGCCCGACGAGCCGGACTACGACAGCGTCGAGATGCTCTACATCGACCCGGAGGAGTGCATCGACTGCGACGCCTGCGTCGAGGCATGCCCGGTCGACGCCTGCTTCGCCGAGGACCAGCTCCCCGAGGAGTGGGCGAAGTACGCGGACATCAACCTCAAGTACTACGCCGGCAAGTCCTAGGCCATCGGCAGCGACATGCCGACCGGCTTCGGCTGCGCGGGCGCCGCGGCTGGAGCCGGCGCCTGCATGACCGGCAGCTCGATCGGCGAGAGGGCGATCACGCCGCGGGCGGTCTGGCGGATCGCCTGCGCTGCGGGGTCGTCCGGGTCGGAGAACACGAGCGGGGTGCCGGCGTCGGCCTGCTCGCGCAGCGCCATCGTCAGCGGCACCTTGCCGAGCAGTGGGACGTCGAGCTCGTCGGCCAGGAGCTGGCCACCGCCCTCGCCGAAGATCGCGAAGCGCTCGCCGCCGGGCGTCACGAAGCCGGCCATGTTCTCGACGATGCCGGCGATCTCCAGTCTGACCTTGTGCGCCATCTCGGCTGAGCGGCGCGCGACTCTCTGCGCGACTGGCTGGGGCGTGGTCACGATCAGGAATCTCGCCTGCGGCAGCAGCTGCGCGAGCGTCATCGAGACGTCGCCGGTGCCGGGCGGCAGGTCGACGAGCAGGTAGTCGAGCTCGCCCCAGTCGACGTCCTCGAGGAACTGCGTCAGCGCCTTGTGCAGCATCGGTCCCCGCCAGACGACCGCAGCGTCCTCCTCCATGAAGAAGCCGATCGACATCACCTTGATGCCGTCGTGCGCCTCCGGCGGGACGATCTTGCGCTCGCCGTTGACCTTCGGGCGCGTGGCGCCGAGGCCGAACATCCGCGGCTGCGAGTAGCCCCACACGTCCGCGTCGAGCACGCCGACGCGCTTGCCCTCGGCCGTCAGCGCGGCCGCAAGGTTCGCGGTCACGGACGACTTGCCGACGCCGCCCTTGCCGGAGCCGACGCAGATCACGTTCGAAACCTGCGCGAGCGCGCCGGTCGGAAGTCCCCCGCCGCGTCCGAGCTTTCTTTGCAGCCCGGCCTTCTCCGCGTCGGACAGCACGTCGAACTCGACGTTGACGCCGGTCACGCCCTCCACCGAGCGGGCGGCGTTCGCGACGCCGGTCTGGAAGTGGCTGCGGATCGGGCAGCCGGGCGTCGTGAGCGAAACGGTGACGTCGACGACCCCGTTGGGGTGCACGTCGATCGAGCGGACCATCTCGAGCTCGACGATGTCTCTTCGCAGCTCGGGGTCGATGACGGCGCGCAGCGCCTCGCGAATCTGGTCTTGGGTCGGCATGCGTCCCATTGTGGCAGGCGCCTGCCGACCTTCGCGGGCAGCCAAACGGCCTATGCCGCCGCCGGGAGCTGTTCGGGCAGTCCGAAGCCGGCGAACGCACGCGGCGAGCGGAACGCCATGATTGCGGCGATCCGGTCTCCTTCGAACGTCAGCACCTGGATCGCGTGGGCGACGAAGCGCTCGCGGCGCTCGTCCCACTCGTAGTGGCCGAACGCCAGCTGGGCGTTCGCGCGCACGGGCACCAGCCGCCAGCCGTGCCGCGGCGCGAGCGGTCCGCGGCGCAGAAACTCCACGACTGCGTCGCGGCCGGCGTACCAGGTGGGGATCGGCGGCATCGCCATCGTCGCCTCCTCCGTCAGCAGCGCGGCGACCGCGTCGACGTCGGAGCGCTCCCAGGCGCTGATGTAGGCGTCGACGCTCTGGCGCAGCGCGGCGTCGTCGACCGTCCGCAGCGTCGCCTGCTGGCTGCGCGCCGGAAGCCGCTCGTCGACCGTTCTGTGCGCGCGCTGGAGCGCGCTGTGGACCGACGCCGTCGTCGTCTCCAGCGCATGCGCGACCTCGCCGCCGGAGAAGCCGAGCACGTCGCGCAGAATCAGCACGGCGCGTTGGCGCGGCGGCAGATGTTGGAGCGCGGCGATGAACGCCAACTCGACGCTCTCGCGCTGCTCGTAGCGCGCATCGGGCGCGTCGCCGCCTGCATCGCCGAGTCGGTCGTCGGGGAACGGCTCGAGCCATGGCGCGTCGTCGAGCGACGGCGCGACGCGCTCGCCGCCGGCCGCCGCCGGCCCGTGGTCGGCTGGCAGCAGGAGCTTCTGCGGGCGCCGCTCGAGCGCCCGCAGGCAAGCGTTCGTCGCGATCCGGTAGAGCCACGAGCGCAGCGAGCTGCGGCCTTCGAAGCGCGGCAGCGCGCGCCACGCCCGCACCAGCGCCTCCTGCAGCGCGTCCTCGGCGTCGTGGAAGGAGCCGAGCATGCGGTAGCAGTGCGCGAGCAGCTCGCCGCGATGCGGCTCGACGAGCCGATCGTAGGCCGTCGCGTCGCCCCGTCGGGCCGCCTCCAGCAGCGCCGCCTCGGTCACGCGGGGGCTCGCTCGTCCGGGTGGAGGCGGAACGAGCCGACCTCGCGCAGCTCCGAGACGACCGGCGGCTCCTCGCAGCGCTCGGCGAGCCCCTCCTGGAAGCGCCGGAACGCGCTCAGCTGCGTCAGCACGGGGCCGGTCACCTGCGCCTCGGTGAAGGCGACGTGCACGAAGGCGACCCCGTCGGGCTCGACGAACGTCGCGTAGTGCAGCCCATCCGGCTGCTCGTCGTGCAGCTGCTCGTACACGTCGCGCACGAGCGCTTCGTTCTCGGCTGCGCGCTCGGCGCGGACGCGGTAGCGGACCATCACGGATCGCATCGTCATCCCTCCAGTTTGATTGCGGGGACAGCGCGCGCCGCGACCGCGACCGCGACGCGCCGGGACGGCAGCGCGAGCCCGCCGATCGCGCCCGCCAGCGCCAGGCCGCCGGAGACGGCCAGCGCCGGGACGAAGCCGTCGAGGAACGTCGCTGCCGAGGCGTAGCCGCCTGCGCCGGCGAAGACCGCGACGGCGAGCGCGATCCCGAACACGCCGCCGAGCTCGCGCATCATGCTGTTGGTGCCGGCGGCCTTGCCGACGTCGTCGGCCGCGGCGGAGGCCATCACGGACGTCTGCACGCCCGGGATCGCCATCGAGATACCGACGCCCGCCACCAGGAACGGCCCGAGCACCTCGGGATACGTCGTGCTTGTCGACACGGTCAGTGCCATCCACGCGACGCCGGCCGCCTGCAGCGACAGCCCGGCGACGATCAGCGGCCGCTCGCCGATGCGGTCCGCCAGGGCTCCGGCGAGCGGGGCGATCGTGACGAATGTGATCGTCCAGGCGACGAGGCGCAGGCCGGCCCCGAGGGGTCCATAGCCGAGCACGACCTGCATCAGCTGGGCGTAGAAGAAGACGAGCACGAACAGTGAGCCGAACGTGCAGAAGCTCGCCAGGTTGCCGGCCGAGAAGCCGCGCGAGCGGAACATGCGCAGCGGCACCATCGGCGCCGGCGCGCGTCGCTCCCAGGCGATGAACGCGATTGTCAGCACGGCGCCGGCCGCGAGCGTGCCGATCACCTCGGCGCTGCCCCAGCCGGCCGCGTTGCCGCGCACGAGGCCCCACACGATGCCCAGCGCGGCGCCGCTCACGAGTGCGAGCGCGCGCACGTCGAGCGCGGTGTCGGGCCCGCGACTCTCCGGCACGCGTACGAGCACGAGCAGCGCCGCGGCCAGGCCGATCGGCACGTTGAGCCAGAAGATCCATTGCCAGGCGATGCCCTCGACGATGGCACCGCCGACGAGCGGCCCGCTCGCGACGGCCAGGCCGGTGATCGCGCTGAAGATCCCGATCGCGGCGCCGCGCTTCTCGGGCGGGAAGGCGGCGCTCAGCAGCGTCAGCGCGAGCGGCATCAGCAAGGCGGCGCCGGCGCCCTGGAGAACGCGCGCTGCGATCAGCCAGCCGATCGAGGGCGCGAGCGCGCAGGCGGCGGAGGCCGCCGCGAACAGGGCGAGCCCGATGGCATAGGCCTTGCGCCGCCCGAAGCGGTCGCCGAGCGCCGCGGCGGTGATCAGCAGGACGGCGAAGCTGAGGTTGTAGGCGTTGACGGTCCACTCCAGCTGCTCGACGGACGCTCCGAGATCGAGGCGGATCGTGCCGAGCGCCGTCGCGACGACGAGCGTGTCGAGCGCCGCCATCAAGGAGCCGACGCCCGTCAGGGCGACGACCCAGGCGATGCTGCGGGGACGGGGAGAGGCGTGGCTCAAGGAGCGCTCCTTCGCGGATCTCGCTGCCGATGCGCGCCGGCTGCGCGCACCTGTCAGACGTAGAGATCCGCGCGAGCGCGGGAATCCATCGCTTAAGCACCGACGGGACGCCCATCATGGACGCCCCGGCGGTTGAGGGAGGAGAGGGTGCTGCATCCACCGGCGAGAGATATGGGCCGGCGAACCCTTCCCGATCGGCGCCCTCCGCGTGCGCCGTCCGGGGGAAATTGGTGGTGTCAGACCACCTTGGGCAGGCGGTCCTGAGCCCCATTCACGAACTTCATGCCCGCGCCGACACCATTCTGAACCACCTTTTCGACACGGGTCGTAAGTGCTTCGACGTTGAGGTCCAGATTCTTGCTCACCTGCGTGCGCTGCTCGTCGAAGCCGCGGCGCGCGGTGCGTGTCTGGTGCTCCAGACGGGTGCGCGTGCGGCGCACCTCGCGCTCGAGCTGCGTGCGGGCGCTGCCGCCACGGCGCTCGAAGCGCTTGAGCTGCTTCTCCAGCGCGGTGCGCGAACGGGTCGTCGTCACGAGCCCACCGACCGTGTCGGCGACGCGGTCACGCGCCTCGAGCGCGGCACCGACGGGGATGAGCACGGCGCGCTGCGCCAGCTGCTGGGCGCGTTCGGCGTGGGTGGCCGGGCGGGTGGAGGTCGAGCGGGCAGTCGTTCTCGACGCGGCCGCGCGCGTTCTGGCGGCGGGCTTGCGCTTCGCGGGTGCTCTCTTCTTGGGCGTTGTGGCGGTGGTGGTGTCGGCCATCTTGGTCTTCCCAGCTCCTTCGGGCGCAGATCTTAGTAATGAGCGCGCCGGAAACTCACTGCGCGCTCGAACACCTGTTTGTACGCCGTCAGGCGCGGATGGTTACAGGCCGCTGCGCCGTATCGTGGAAAATCACGCTGAGAGCGGGTTCAGGCGCTCAGGCGGCGCGGAACGCCTGTTCGCTCCAGCCACTGAAGCGGGGCGTCCAGCTCTGTGCTGGACGGCAGCATCTCAGAGGAATCCCACACGCGATTGAGCGCCGACACGCCAGCTTCGCGCACGACGGCATCGCAGAAGCGCTTGCCCTGCTCGTACTGCTTGAGCTTCATCTCCAGCCCCAGCAGACGCTGCAGCAGACGGGCGGGAGCGGATGCCGACTTGCGCCGCGCGTCGAGCGCCGCTCGCAGTCTCGGCAGCGACGGCAGCAGCGGCGCGCCGACGGCGTCCATCACGTGCTCGGCGTGGCCCTCCAGCACCGCCATCGTGGCCTGCATGCGTTCAAGCGTGGCGCGCTCCTGCTCGCTCGCGACGAGCGAGACGAGGTCCCCGGAGCGCACGGCGGCGGCGAGCCGCTTGACGTCGTTCGTGCCCGGCATCCGCAGCGCGCGTCTCGTGTCGATCCGCAGCTCGGCGTGCGAGAGCAGCTCCCGCACCATCCCGGCCATGTGTCTCTGCAGCCACGGCACGCCGGCGAACTGGACGGCGTGCGTCACCTCGTGCAGCGCGACCCAGGTGAGGAACTCGCGCTCGTCGGCGTCGAAGGCGTGGCCGGCGCCGGCGAGGTTCGGCAGCACGAACAGCAGGCGCGGCGGGCGGTCGTCGGGCGTCGTGTCGAGCAGCACCAGCTCGTACTGGCCCAGCACGCGCTGCGCGAGGAAGCCGAGCACGACGCCGACCTCGGCCGTCAGCACGATCCCGGCGCCGAGCCGCATCGCCTGCCGCGCCGGGCCGAGGCCCTCGCCGACCTTCGCCAAGGGCGGGTCGAGCAGCGTGCGCATCGCACCGACGTTCGCGGCGATCCACTCCGCCCGCCCGATCCCCTCGGCCGGCGGCAGCTCGTGCGCGGGCGTGAGACCGGTGTAGGCGATCACGCGCTCGGCGCTGTCGGCGGACAGCGCGACGAGGTCCGTTCTCGGCGGGCGCGTGTCGGGCTCGCCGGCGACGTGGCGGGCGAGGCGCTGGGCGAGGAACCAGTCGATCATCGTGTGTTCACTATGGCAGCGGGCGGTGGTGGGCTTGTGGGTTGGCCGTGCGGTGGGTGCGCTCCGCTCGGACGTGGGCGTGGTGTGTGACGTGCGCCGTGGGCATCGAGGGGGGAGAGCAGCGCAGCCGCTGCCCTAGCGACGGGCGCGTGCACGAAGCGAGCGGAGCGCCGCCGGACGCTCAAACCACCGGTACCCGTGCGAGCGCCTCGAGCGTCTCCACCGACCGCGCCGCGACGACCGGCGACCGCGCCGCGACATCGAGCGGCGCCGACAGCGGCTCGTTGCAGCGTGGGAACGCCACAAAGCCGCCCGCCTCACGCACGATCAGCTGCGCAGCAGCGGCGTCGACCGCGCGGCAGTTGAGCAGCGAGGCCATCCCGTCCAGCCGCGCGGCGGCCACCTGGCAGAGCGTCACAGCGATCGCGCCGACGACGCGCAGGCGCCGCGCCACCGCCTGCAGCTCGTCGGACGCGACCGCGATGTGGCGTGGGTCGGCCTGCTCGATTCCGAACAGCTCCAGGCGCCCGTCGGAGGCGCGCCGCTCCGGCAGCGACGGGTCGAGCGGGACGCCGTCGAGCTGTGCGCCCTCGCCGCGCGTTGCCGTCCACTCCTCGCCGGCGCCGAAGTCGAACACATAGCCGAACGCGACGTCGGCCATCGTCGGCCCGTCGGCGACGGCAATCGACAGCGCGTAGTGCGGCAGCAGTCGCTTCGCGTTGAGCGAACCGTCGATCGGATCGATCACGACGCGAATCCCCCCGTCGCCATACGTCACCTCGCCGCGCTCCTCGCTGACGGCGGTGAAGCGGTGCCCCGCGGCGTGCAGCGCGTCCAGCTGGGCGAAGACGGCCTGCTCGGCGCCCTCGTCGATCACCAGCGTGCGGTCGCCGCCCTCGCCGCGGTCCCCCGTCTCGACCGCGCGCTGGCGCGTGCGCGGGTGTGTGGCGAGCACGTCGCGCAGCCCGGCGACGGCGCCGCGGCAGGCGCCGAGCCAGTCTGCGTCGAGCGCCGTACCGGTGGGCTGCATCAGCGGCATATCCTTGCAGGGTGCCCGCGCCCGCCGCCCTTGAGGGCCTCTCCCCCGCGCAGCGCACGGCGGCCGCCCACGCCGGCGGCCCGCTGTTGATCGTCGGCGGCGCCGGCAGCGGCAAGACGCGCACGCTCGTCGCGCGCTTCGCCTGGCTGGTCGAACAGGGCGAGGCGCCGGAGGCAATCCTCATGCTCGCGCGCTCCGAGCGCGCCGCCGACGCGCTGCGGCGCCAGGTGGAGGAGGGGATCGCCGGCCCGTATGAGGCGCTCGCCGTCACGACCGTCCATGACCTGTGCGCGCGGCTGCTGCGCGAGCACGCGCTGGCGGCCGGCGTCGACCCGTTCGCGGTCGCCGTCGGGCGCGCTGACCGCCTCGCGATGCTGCTGGAGCGGATCGACGAGCTGACGATCCGTTCGCACGACTTCCGCGGCAACCCGGCCGCGCTCATCGCCAGCTTCGTGCGGCGGATCGACCGGCTGAAGGATGAGCTGATCTCGGCGGAGGACTACGCGGTGTGGGCCGAGCAGCTTGCCGGCGCCGCGGACGCGGACGACGCGACGCGCGCGCGGTCCGCGCGCGAGTGCGAGTTCGCGCAGATCTACCGCGCGCACGACCGGATGCTCGTGGAGGCCGGCGCGCTCGACGCCGGCGACCTCGTGATCCGCGCACTCGCGCTGCTGCGTGAGCACCCGCACGTGCGCGCGCAGGTCGCCGCGCGCTACCGCCACGTGCTCGTCGACGACGTGCAGGAGCCGAACTTCGCACACGGGCTGCTGCTCCGCCTGCTCGCCGCCGAGCACGGCAACCTCGCGGCAGCCGGCGACGACGACCAGGCGATTCACCGCTTCCGCGCCGCCGCCACGAAGAACCTGCGCGACTTCCAGGCGGAGCTGCCCGACGCGACGCTGGTGCAGCTCGAGCAGAGCTTCCGCTGCCCGCAGCGGGTGCTGCAGGCGGCCACCGCGGTCGTGGCGCCCTTGGAGGATCGCATCGAGAAGCGGCTCGAAGGGAACCCGATCCCGCCCGCCCCCGGCGACGTCGCCTTCTGGCGCGCGGCGAACGAGCGCGCGCAGGCGCAGAGCGTTGCCGCCGACGTCGAGCGGCTGATCGGGCGCGAAGGGGTCGCGCCGGAGCGGATCGCCGTGCTCGTGCGTTCGATCGGGCGCGAGGGCCAGGCGGTCTCGGTGGCGCTCGAAGAGCGCGCCGTGGGGCACCGGCTCGTCGGTGACGCTGCCTTCTTCCAGCGCACCGAGGTGCGGGACCTGCTCGCGTGGCTGCGGCTGCTGATCGACCCGGCCGACGCGCCCGCAGTGGTGCGCGCGCTCGCGCGCCCGCCGATCGAGCTGCAGGCGATCGACCTCGCGCGCTGCACGCAGATCGCGCGCCGGCGCAAGCTCGACATGGTCTCTGCGCTGGCGGCTGCGCTGGAGTCGCCGCAGATCCCGCCGGAGACGCGCGACCGCATCCGCACGTTTTTGACGCTGCACAAGTCCGCCGCCAACGCACTCGACACGATCCGCCCGGACCTGTTCGTCCACCGCCTGATCGAGCGGCTCGGACTGCGCCGCCAGCAGCTCTTCACCGCCCAGGCAGAGGTGGTGGAGCGGCTGCAGGGGCTGGCGCGCTTCGGCGAGCTGGCGAGTGCCTACGTCGCGCGCCGGCCGCAGGCGAGCACGCGCGAGTTCGCGCGCTCGATCGCGGCTGCCGCCGAGGCCGGCCTGCGGGAGGAGGACGATCCGCCGCCCGGCGCGGTGCGCGGTGTGCGGGTGCTCGCGATGCACGCGGCGCAGGGACTGGAGTTCGACCACGTCTACGTGCTCGGGCTGCACGCCGCGCGCATGCCGGGCGCGCACACGCGCACGCTGGAGCCGATCGCGCCGGTGCTGATGAAGGAGGCGCTGCCGCAGGACGATCACGCTGCGCACGTCGCCGAGATGCGGCGGCTGCTGCACGTCGCGATGACGCGCGCGCGCCAGCGGCTCGTGCTCGTGCACCCGCAGGCGAGCGACCGCGGCGCGGCGCAGCCGCCGTCGCCGTTCGCGGAGGAAGCGCGCGTGGCGGTCGGTGCGGAGTGGGAGGAGCGCGCGGAGGAGCTGTTCGGCCCCGACGAGTCGCTGCACTCGACGTACCGGATCCTGCGCGACGAGCTGCTGGAGACGATCAAGCGCACCGGTCGCAGCATCGGTGAGCTGCGCTTCGACACCGACCTCGACATCTCGCATGCGGTCGTGCGGTACCTGGAGCTGGTGAAGTTGGCGGCACTGATCGAGCGGGCGAGAGACGGCGGGCTCCGGGAGGCGATGGACGAGGTCAACAGCCGCATCGCACAGGCGATCACGCCAGAGCAGCGGGAGATCTTCCAGTCGTCGTCGCTGGACGAATACCTGCTGGGCGCCGACCACGACACGTCGCGGCGCGCGGCCGCGATCGCGGCGCGGGAGGAGCCGTCGCTCGAGCCGTTCCTGCCGCGGCGCGGCGAGGGGCTCGTGCTGAGCGCGTCCGACATCGACACGTATCGGACCTGCCCGCTGAAGTACAAGTTCGCGCGCGTGTTCCGAATCCCGCAGGAGCCGACGCTCAACCAGCGCTTCGGGATCCTCGTCCACCAGGTGCTCGAACGCTTCCACGGCGACGATGGGCCGTGCACGGTCGAGGAGATGCTCGGGCTGCTGGACGCCGGCTGGCGGCGCGGCGGCTTCGGCGGCTCCGAGCAGGAGATCCAGCTGCGCGGCAAGGCGGCCGATGCGCTGACGCGCTACTGCGAGCGCTTCGAGGCCGAGGAGGCGCAGCCCACCTTCTTCGAGCGCTCCTTCTCCTTCCAGATGGGCCGCCATGTGCTGCGCGGGCGCGTGGACCGTGTCGACCGCCTGCCGGAGGGCGGCTGGGAGCTGATCGACTACAAGACCGGCCGCCCGAGAACACCGGCTCAGCTCGAGCAGGACGTGCAGCTCTCCCTGTACGCGGTCGCCGCGCAGGAGGCATGGCAGCTCGGCGAGGCGCGCGGCGCCTACTACTACGTGCTCGACGACGCCAAGGTGCCGGTGCCGGCCGCGGCCGGGCGTGACTGGATCGAAGAGGTCGCGACCGAGGTCGCCGACGGGATCATGTCGCAGGGTTTCGAGCCGACGCCGTCCTATGCGGCGTGTGCGATCTGCGATTACCGGTTGGTGTGTCCGGCCGCGGAGCGCTGAGCGTTAGCGCGGCGGTGTCGCGGGCAGGTTGTCCGTGAGCCATCGTCACGGAGGAGCCATGCGCCGTCGCCCACCACATCGCCGTCACTGCAGCCAGTCGATCCTGCTCGTCGTCGCGGCGGCCCTGCTCGCACCCGCGGCGCTGCCGGCCTCCGCGTCGGCGCTGGCCGTCACGGTCACCGGGGATGACGGCAACCCGCTCGCCGTCAACCCGGCCGCGCCGCCGTCGATCCGTACGCTGCGACCGCTCGTGGGCGTGGGTGCCGACGCAGGCACGCGCTATTCGGTCGCGTTCAGCGATCCGGTCAGCAAGCCGGCGGCCGGAGCGATCGCGTGTCAGGACGGCGCGACGCCGAGCAGCGTGCAGCTGCCGTTCCGCGGCAACGGTCGCTACACGGTCGCCGTCACCGCGTTCGCCGGGACGGACACGGGCTGCACGCTGCCGCTCGGACCGGCGGCGAGCTTCGCCTTCTCGATCGCCGGGCGGGTCGTGCTCGGCTCCGTGCCGCGCTTCGTCATGCGCGATCCCGGCCATCCGGGGCGGATCAAGCCGCTCGCGCTGCCGGTCAACGCGGACCCCGGCTCGCAGACGCGCGAGGTGCGCTTCGCCGCGAACGCGAAGCTGCGTAGAGACGGCTCGATCCGCGGCAGATCGCTGCGGGCTCCATTCAAGGCCGGCAGTGCGTCGCTCCGGTTCCCCGCCCCGGGTAGCTACACCGTCGTGGCGCGCGACGCTGCCGACGGCGTAGAGACGCCGTGGAGCGCGCCCGCGCGGATCCGCGTCGTGACTCCCTTCGACGTCACGTCGCTGCGCTTCACCGACACGACCGGGCCGGTCTTCCGCTTGCTCGGGCGTGCGATCCCCGGCACGACCGGCGTCGTCCGCGTCGCCCTCGCACGCGGGAACGGCGCCTTCCAGCGACTCGGTCGCGCCCGTGTCGACGGAGCGGGCGCGTTCGGTGCGCGCTTCACGGTCAGAACGGCCGGCGCCTACCGCCTGCGCGTCAGCTACCGCGGCAACGACCTCGTGACGCGCGGCGAGGTCGTGCGCGGCTTCCGCGTGGGGACCGCCATCGTCGGGAGTTAGAACCTGTTTCCGCCCGGCATCCACGAGCCGGCACCATCCCGCTCGACCTCATTTTGAAACAGGTTCTTAGAGCGTCGCGAGGATTTCGAGGATGCGGCCTGGCAGCTCGGCGCGCGAATGGCGATACGGGCGCCACTGATCTCTGGTGCCCGGCTTGATCGACGCGACGAAGCGGTAGCGGTCTCTGCTGTCGACTCTCGCTCTGCTCGCGAGCTCGTCGCTGGGGACCAGCCACACCGGGCCGAAGAGACCCTGGGCGGTGTCGATGACCACGAACAGCATGTGCAGATCGGCGCGCGGTCGGAACGTGCTGCGCCGGACCGTGGCCACGAACCGGCCTCTTCTCTGCAGCTGGCTTCCGTCGGTCGAGCGTGACTTGACTTGCACGGCGAGCGTGCGCGAGTGCTCGCGGCGATGGAAGACGAGATCGACACCCTCGTCATCGATCAGGCTCGTCGAGACGTTCAGCTCGAAGCCGGAGGCGAGGATGCACGTCGCGGCAACGAGATGCTCGACCGCTTTGCCCTTGCGTGCCGAGTCACGATTGTCGAGGAGCACGTTGGAGAGCCGAGGCCGCTACTGCTCGCCGCGCTGCTTCAAGAAGCGCTGGAACTCGCTCGCGAGGCGGTCGCCGGAGGGGAGGTCGCGGGGGTCGAGCGGTTCCTCCTCCTCGTCGGCGGCCTTCTCGAGCCGCTCGACGAACGCGAGCACGTCGGGGTCGCTCTGGACGGCGAGGTTCACCTGGCGCTCGTAGTCGACGGTCGCCTGCTCCAGCTCTGTCGCGTCCACGGTCACGCCGACGAGCCCCTCGAGCTTGCGTACCAGCGCGAGCGCGGCCTTTGGATTCGGCGCGCTCGCGATGTAGTGGGGGACGGCGGCCCACAGGCTCGCGGCCGGCAGACCCGCCTTGCCGCACTGCGCCTGCAGCACGCCGACGATCCCGGTCGGTCCCTCGTAGGACGACGACAGCAGGTCGAGCCGGTCTACGAGCGAGCGGTCGGAGGCGATTCCCGTGACCGCGATCGGCCGCGTGTGCGCCACGTCTGCCAGCAGCGCGCCGAGCGAGACGACGAGCTGGGCGCCGAGTGCCTCGGCGAGGTCGATCACCAGCTGGCAGAAGCTGCGCCAGCGCATCGACGGCTCGTGCCCGACGATCAGCACGAGGTCGCGCGGTGCTCGCGGCACACGCGCCTCGAACACCTCGACGACCGGCCAGGTGATGTCGCGCACGCCCGTCTCGTCGACCTTCACCTGCGGGCGCGTCGACTGGAAGTCGTAGAAGTCCTCGGGGTCGATCGACGCGAAGCGCGTGGCGCCGAGCGAGGTGCCGACGAACTGGACCGCCGTCGAGGCGGCGTCGCCGGCGTCGTTCCAACCCTTGAACGCGCACACGATCGCCGGAGCCCGAAGCCCGTCGGGACGGCGTTCCCACTCCAGTGGCTGCATCCGCCTCACCGTACATCATGGGCTTGTGAATCCACTCCCGACGGTCAGTGCGCTCCGCCCCGCCGAGGACGTCGACGGCGTCTTTGCCTGCGTCCGCAAGGACCGCCTGATGAGCAGAGCCGGCACGCCGTACCTCGCCCTGGAGCTGCGCGACCGCACCGGCTCGGTGCAGGCGCGCGCGTTCCGCGACGCGGACCTGCTGGCCGGTCGGTTCGAGCGGGGAGACCTCGTGCGGGTTGCCGGGCGGGTCGAACGCTTCCGCGACGAGCTGCAGATCGATGTGCGCGCGATTGCGAGAGCGGACACGGCGCAGGTCAACCCGGCTTCGTTCTTGCCCAGTGCGTACCGCGACATGGAGGAGCTCGACGGCTTCCTCGAGCATCTCGCACGGGAGGTGTATGACGTGGGGCTGAAGGCGCTGCTCGCGGATCTGCTGGGCGATGAGGAGCTGCGGGCCGCGTGGCGCCGCGCGCCTTGCACGCGCGGCGGGCACCACGCGTATCTCGGCGGCCTGCTGGAACACACGGTGGCGGTTGCGACGCTCGCGCAGGAGACGTGTCTGCTGCACGTCAAGCTCGATTCCGACCTGCTGATCGCGGCGGCCTTGGTGCACGACATCGGCAAGACGCGCGAGTTCACGTACGGCGCGGACTTCGGCGTGAGCGAGGAGGGGCGCCTGCTCGGCCACGTGCAGATCGGGGCGCGGATGCTGGAGGAGCGGATGGCCTCGCTCGGTGCGGGCGTGGTGTCGGACGAGCGGCGGTTGGCGCTGCTGCACTGTGTGCTGTGCCACCACGGCCCGGACGCGGCGCCGGGGCGGCGGTTCGGGTCGGCGGAGGCGCTGGCGTTGGCGCGGATCAATGCGTTGGATGCGAGTGTGAAGGGGGCGTTGGAGCATGGGTTGCCGTTGGGGTGAGGGCTCGGCGGCCCTGTTGACCTGATCTGCCTTGGTTCACGGGTGCTCCGTTCGGGGCGTGCGTGGTGGTGCGTGGCGTGGGCTGTTCGGCTGGGGAGGGGGCCGGTTGCGGCCGAGCTGTCAGCGCGGTTGGCTGGCTTGGCGGCGGTGGTGCCCGGCTTTGCGCCATCGCTGCTGCAGGACTGCGCAGCTGACGCTCGTTCTCAGCCCGCGCTCCGAGCACTGCACTTCTGTACATCCCCTGGATGCATAGAAGGACAGTGCTCCGCTGAGCCACCGAGAGCTGCGACGACACGCCCGTGCATTGCGCACGAATCACGCAAGACCACACACGCCAGACCCACAACCCCTCCCGCCCCCCTCCCCAGCCGACCAGTAGCGCGGAGCAGCGCCGCAACACGACGAGCGGAGCGCCCGTGAACCAAGGCCAGCCGAACGCCGCAGCGGACAATCCCTCAGCCGGCGCCACCACCCGCCCGCAACGCCAGATACTCCACCCGCGCCGCGAACGTCTCGCGCAACTGCCCGGTGATCTCCTCGAGGAACTCCTCGCGGTATCTGTCGTCGGTCAGCACCGAGATCGCGTAGTAGACGCCTGACAACGCTGCGATCGCCCCCGACACGCGCAGCAGCTCGGTCGTCGGACGCAACGGGACGTCGAGCACCGTGATGCTGAAAAGCGCGTGGCCGGTCGTCCCGAGCCACGCCTGTGTGACGCTCGCGTCGATCGCGATCGTCCCGAAGACGACGAAGAACGCGCCGATCGCGAACGTCACCACAACGATCTGCAGGCCGTGGCCGATCAACAGCACGAGCCCGACGTTCGCGCGCTGAAGCGAGCGCAGAGGGGGAACGGCGGTCGCGTCAGAGCCGAGCGTGCTCACGTCGCGCTCGATGCGCGAGATCTCCTGTGGCAGCCGCACCGCCAGGAACGCCGTCGCGACGAGCGCGAGCAGCAGCCCGATCGCGGCCAGCGGCGGGCCGGCGCGCTCGCCGAACACCTGCCACATCTCGGTCGTCAGGAACAGGACGAGCGAGAAGAACAGCAGCAGCGGGATCGCCCGTGCGAGCAGCAGCAGCGAGCGCGCGAGCTGGCCGCCGAGGCGGCGCGCCGCCCACACGACGATTGCGCCGAGGCCGAAGCCGAAGGTCAGCAACACGAGGCCGAGCAGCGCGAGGTTCCCTGCGAGCACGACCAGTCCCCAGCCGCCATGGACCGCTCCCAGCACCGCCGCCGGCACGAGCACGAACAGCGCCAGCTCGACGGCGCCGACGTCTTCGGGGATCGCGAGGGCGCGGCGTCCGCGGGCGCGGTTCGCGAGGGCGACGACGAGCAGGGTCGCCGCGAGCGCGCCGGCCACCGCGGCGGCGTTCGCGAGCGGTGACCAGTCGACGTCGAGCGCGGCGACCAGCTCGGCCAGCAGCACCAGCACGAGCAGCGGGAAGGCGCGGTTGAAGACGTCCGAGCGGGCGGAGTAGTCCTCGCTGAGCAGCGGCAGCCCGGCGCGGCGAAAGCGGCGCTCGAAGCCGGCGAGTGCGTCGGCGCGAGCGCCGGGGCCGGCTGGTCCGGTGGCGTCCACGCCAGCATTCCACCCGACGGCGCGGACGCGGAAGGGCCGCGACACGACGCTCATCAACGTGTTAGGTTCCCCTAATACCAAGCTGGTCGGTGGGTCATGCAGTGGCGACCGCCGAAGCTGTGTTAGGCTGCCCGAACCGTCTTTTAGGGCTTCCTAACACTCTTGCCCGAGACGATCTCAGGAGCATCCGAATGACGCAGCGCCGTTCCCCGCGGCGGGCGTTCGTGGCAGCCTTGGCGCTCAGCGCCGCGGTCGCCGTGTCCGCCTGTGGCAGCGACGACAAGGACAGTGCCTCGACGACCGCCACGACGGCGGCCTCGGCCGTGGACCTCGCGCCGGTGAAGCAGTACCTGCTCGACCACACCGAGCGTCTGCAGGACAACACCGCGGCGCTGCAGCGCGACGCTGAGGCCTACTACGCGCTCGCCAAGCAGGCCGACTTCGACTACGCGGCGCTGCTCGCCGACAGACGCGCCGAGGTGCAGAGACTCGTCAAGCAGCTCCAGCAGGACTTTCACGCCGCCAACCCCTCGTACGAGGAGATGGAGGGCGTTGTCGCGGGCGTCCCCGAGCTGGCCGACTACGACGTGATCATCGACGCCGGCGGCGACGCCAGTGACCCGGAGAACGCCGTCCCGTTCTCGATCGAGACGCCGGCCGGGAAGACCTTCAAGCAGCCGGGCAACTTCAACTTCCTCGTCGAGACCGCCACCTACGGCACCGAGCCGAAGTTCCAGGCGAAGGGCGTGAAGGCGGACCTCAACGGCGACGGCAAGGTCACGTTCGGCGAGGCCGTGCCGGACGCCGACTTCCTCGTTGCGACCGCCCGCGACTTCAACAGAACCGCCGGCGAGCTCGACGCCGCCGCGCGTGAGTGGACGCCGGAGCCGCAGGACGTCTTCACTGCGCTCGTGGTGATGACGCCGACGATGTCGGAGTACTTCGAGAGCTGGAAGAACTCGCGCTTTGTCGCGGGTGACAGAGCGACCGAGACCGCCTTCGTCACCTCCTCGCGCCTCGGCGACATCGGCGACATCCTCGGCGGCCTCGTGCTCGTCTACGACAGCGTCCAGCCGCAGATCGCGGAGGTCGACGCCGAGCAGGCGAAGCAGACCGGCGCCTCGTTGAGACAGCTCCACGCGTTCGCGGAGAAGCTCGAGCGCGAGGAGGCGAACGGGCAGAAGTTCACCGCGCGCGACGCCGACACGCTCGGCGGCGACGCGCAGGATCGCGCCGAGGCGATCGCCGGTCAGATCTCGCAGGCCGCCGGCCAGCTGAACATCACGCTGGAGAACTGACGGAAGCGATGCCCGCATGACCGCCGCCACCCGTCGCCTGCTCGCTGCATTCGCGCTTGTCGCGCTGCTGCTTGCAGGCGGCACGGTCGGTGCGGGCGCGCACGACGTCCAGTCGCAGCCGTGGCGTGCGGCGGAGGCGGTCAATGCGGGCCTGTTCGAGGCGCAGTCTGAGCTGATCCTCGGCACCCCGCAGCGGGCGGCCCAGCTCGTCGGTCACGCGCGCGGCCACGCGCGTGAGCTGGAGTCGATCAAGAGCGGCCGAGCAGAGAGAGGCCGCGCGCGCGGCGGCGAGACGAATCGGAGCGAGGCGGCTGCCCGTCTCGCCACCGGCCTCGCCGCCGCTCAGCGCAGCGCCGCCCAAGGGGACCGCGTCGCGCTCGCCGCGGCGCGCGGACAGGTTCGCGCCGCGCTGTTCGCCTACGCCTACGACGCGACGCTCACGGCTGTGGAGGCGGGCAACGCCGCGCAGGCGCGCGCATGGCTGCTGCTGCGCGAGTTCCGCACCGCGACCCGCTTCACCCGCCCCGGCGCCGACGCGACGCTCGCGCTGGCCGCGCTCGAACGGGGCAGACTTGCTCCGGCGGCCGCACGCGAGGCGGTCGCAAAGGATTTGCTCGACGCCTACCAGGCGCGCCTGCGCGAGCTGCTCGACGACGCCGCGCGTGGCAACGAGCGCGCGCTGCCGGAGCGGCGTGCCGAGGCGGCCGCACAGGCCGCCGGCTACTTCGCGATCCTGGCGCCGCGCTACCGGCAGGACAGAGGCGCGGCTGCGCTCGCCTCCGCGCAGGAGGCCTTCGCAACGCTTGCCGACGCCGCGCGCACCGGCGATCGCGCCGCCTTCGAGCGCGCGCACGCTGACGCGCTCACCTCGCTGGAGGGCTTCACCGCGGCGCCCTTCACCGACGAGGAGGCAGCCCGTCGCGCCCAGCAGCTGTTGCGCTTCCTCGCGCTCGTGCCGGTCGAGTACGGCCGCGGCACGAAGGACGACCGGGTCACGCTCGACTTCGAGATCCAGGAGGCGGCCGCCTTCCAGACCGGCTCCGATGCGGCCTTCGCCGACCTCGAGTCGCTGCTCGCCAAGCGCAACGCCGCTCGCACCGAGGCGGTCGCCGGCGAGCTGGCAGTGCTCGGCACGCTCATCGAGCAGGCGACCCGCAGAACGACCGGCGTCGCCACGGCCGACGAGATCGAGCAGCGCGCCACCCGGATCGAGGACGGCCTCAACGCGACGATGCCGGACGCCTGGAAGGCGCAGACGGACGAGTCCGACTACGACCTGATCGCACTGACGCTCGACCGCATGGAGGCCGCCGTCGGCGCCGGCCAGTACCAGCAGGCCGAGCAGGCGCGGCTGGAGGCCTACGCGTTCTTTGAGTTCGGCCCCGAGCGGCGGCTGAAGGCGTTCGACCCCGGCCTCGCCGTGCGGATCGAGGGGCTCGTGTGGTTCGGCGACGCGAGCCAGCCCGGCCTCGCGAAGCTGATCGGCGAGCGCGCGTCGCGGCGCTCCGTGCACGAGACACGGATCGTGCTGGACGAGCAACTCAGCGACGCGGCCGCCACGCTGGGCGACAGCGCGAACAAGGCGCAGGTCGTCGTCAACTCGGCGATCCTCGTCTTCCGCGAGGGGCTCGAGGCGGTCCTGATCCTCGCCGCGATCACGGCGTCGTTCGTCGGCGTGCGGCGCGGGATGCGCCGGCCGGTGCTCGTCGGCGCGGCGCTCGGCCTGCTCGCGTCGGTGATCACGTGGGTGCTCGCGCAGACGCTGCTGCAGTCGCTCGACCAGTACGGCGAGAAGCTCGAGGCGGTGGTCGGCCTGGTGGCGATCGGGGTGCTGCTGCTGATCACGAACTGGTTCTTCCACAAGGTCTACTGGAGCGAGTGGAACGGCAAGTTCCACCGCCAGCGCAAGCGCCTGGAGAGATTCGACAAGGTCGGCTTCATCTCCGCGCAGGTGCTCGGGCTGGCGCTGCTGGGGCTCACGAGCGTCTACCGCGAGGGCTTCGAGACGGTCCTCTTCCTGCAGTCGCTGGAGCTGAGCGCCGGCACCTCGACGGTGCTCGAGGGCGCCGGGCTGGGGCTCGCGATGACGCTCGCCGTCGCGGTCGTGACGTTCGCGCTCCAGCGCAAGCTGCCGTACAAGAAGATGCTGATCGTCACCGGCGTGATGATCGGCGTCGTGCTCGTCGTGATGGTCGGGCAAACCGCGCGGACGATGCAGGGGACCGGCTGGCTGCCGATCACGCCGATGGACATCACGCCGCCGTACTGGGCGGGCCTGTGGTTTGGCTTCTATCCCACGTGGGAGACGGTCGGCGCGCAGATCGCCGCCGCCGCGTTCGTAATTGGCTCGTACTACCTCGCGCAGGAGGTGCGGGTGAAGCGGCCGCGCCGCCGCGCGCGCAAGCACGCGGGGACGGCGCAGCCGGTGGAGCGGCTGCCGGCTGAGGAGCCGGCAGCCGAGCCGGCTCCCGAACGCGAGCCGGCTCGGTTGTAGTTGGTCGCTACGAAGCGGTCGCCGCGAGTCCGGCGAGCGTCTCGGCCGGTGCCGCCGCCTCGACGCCGATCGCGTCGGCGACCGGCGCGTAGGTGACCTTGCCGGCGGCGACGTTGAGGCCGTCGAGGAAGCCGGGGTCGCCGGCGAGCGCGCGCTGGGCGCCCTCGGTCGCGAGCTTGATCACGAACGGCATCGTCGCGTTCGTGAGCGCGTAGGTCGAGGTGATCGGGACCGCGCCCGGCATGTTCGCGACGCAGTAGTGGGTGATCCCGTCGACTTCGTAGGTGGGGTCGGTGTGCGTGGTCGGTCTCGAGGTCTCGAAGCAGCCGCCCTGGTCGATCGAGACGTCGACGAGCACCGCGCCCTTCTTCATCAGGCCGAGCTGCTCGCGCGTGACGACGTGCGGCGCCTTCGCGCCGTGCACGAGCACCGCGCCGATCACGAGGTCGACTTCGGGCAGCCGCTGCTCGATCTCCAGCGTGGAGGCGTAGCAGGTGGAGGCGCCGCCGTTGAGCAGCACCTCGAGGTCGCGCAGGCGGTCGATCGAGCGGTCGAAGACGTACACCTCGGCGCCGAGGCCGATCGCGATCTCGGCTGCGTTCTGGCCGACGACGCCGCCGCCGATCACCATCACGCGCCCGGCCGCGACGCCCGGCACGCCGCCGAGCAGCAGCCCGCGTCCGCCGAGCGGCTTCTCGAGCATGAACGCGCCGGCCTGCGTGGCGATCTTGCCGGCGACCTCGCTCATCGGCGCGAGCAGCGGCAGGCGGCCGCGCGTGTCGGTGACCGTCTCGTAGGCGATGCAGGTGGCGCCCGACTCCATCAGCCCGCGCGTCAGCTCCGGCGCGGCGGCGAGGTGGAGGTAGGTGAAGAGCGTGTGGTCTGCTCGCAGCATCTCGACCTCGCCCGGCTGCGGCTCCTTCACCTTCACGATCAGGTCGGCGTCGGCGAACACGGTCGCGGCGTCGGGGACGATCCGCGCGCCCTGGGCGACGTAGGTTTCGTCGGGGATGGCGGAGCCGACGCCGGCGCCCGCCTGGATGAGCACGTTGTGGCCGCGGTCGGTCAGCTCGCGCACACCGGAGGGGGTCAGTGCGACGCGGTACTCGTCCGTCTTGATCTCAGTGGGAACGCCGATGGTGGTCATGTGGGTGATGATGCGCCTGTGCTGCGGTAGTGTCATCTGCAACGGATGAGTGCCGAGGATTCGACGGTCCTGATGTTTGTCGCCGTTGAAGACACGGTGTCCTGATCCGGAACGGACGCGCTGGTCGGACGGCCACGGGGGCGAACCCGAACGCCGTCCTGCCTCAGGCTCTTCATGCGAGCACAGAACAGGACGGCGGAACGGAAGATCGCGCGGATCGCGAACTCAGCACACGGCGTCGTGACACGGGACGGGTTGTTTGATGCCGGCATCACCCGCGCCGAGATCGAAACGCGAGTGGGCAGCGGGGCGCTGATCCGGGAGCATCTCGGCGTCTACCGCGTCGGGCACCGGGCCCCGAATCGCGAGGCGCGATATCTGGCGGCGGTGTTGGCGTGCGGCCCCGGCGCGGTATTGAGTGGCCTCTCGGCCGGGCACCTGCTGGGGATCGTCGCCGGCGAGGCGCCTGCACCTGAGGTCATCGCGCTCACCGAGCGTTGTGTGTCGGGCGTGGTGACCCGGCGTGCGCGGGCTGGGCTGGACCCGAATGACGCGATGGTCCACCGCGGAATCCCGGTGACCACCCCGGCGCGCACGCTCGTCGACCTGGCGCGACTGCTCGACGCCGAGCAGCTCGCACGGGTCTGCCACGAGGCCGGGATCCGCCACCGGACCTCGCCGGAGCACGTCGAAGCGGTGCTCGCGCGGCGTCCGAACAGTCCCGGCGCGCGCACGCTGCGGCGGATCCTGCGCGGCGACGAGCGCGTCACGCTGAGTGTGCTCGAGCGACGCTTCCTCGAGCGGCTGCGCGATGCCGATCTGCCGCTGCCGCAGATGAACCGGCTCGTGGGCGGTCGCCGGGTTGACTGTCGCTGGGCGGAGCGGCGCCTGACCGTCGAGCTCGACGGCTACCGCTACCACGCCTCGCGCCATGCCTGGGAGCAGGACCGGCGGCGGGAGCGGGAGGCATATGCCCGCGGCGACGAGTTCCGGCGCTACACCTACAGCGACGTCGTGGAGGATCCGCGCCGCATGCTCGCCGAGCTGCGGGCGCTCCTGGAACCGTCTCCTCGAAGCGTCCTGGATTGAGCTGGCAGGACGAGCGCGAAGCAGGACAGCTCGAGCGGTAGGATCGGTACACCATGAGCACCTCGGTGATTTCCACTGCGCTGGACGATGTCGACCGCGTCATCCTCAGCGAGCTGATTAGAAACGGACGCGCGAGCTTCAAGGAGCTCGGCGAGCTCGCGGGGCTCTCGCCGCACGCGGTCGCGCCGCGCGTGCGGCGACTCGTCGACGCGGGGATCGTGACCGGCTTCACCGCGCTCGTCGACTACGGGCACGTCGGCCGCAGCCTCGACGCGCTGATCGACCTGCGGCTGCTCTCCAACGCGAAGCCTGAGGCGTTCGAGCAGGCCGCCGGCGAGCTGCCGTCGATCCGCGAGGTCAGCTTCGTCACCGGCCGCTTCGACTACCAGCTGCGCGCCGCCTGCGTCGACGCCGACGACCTCGACCACACCGTCCGCGCGTTGCGCCAGGCCGGTGCCGCCGTCACCGAGACGCGCATCGTCCTGCGCACGCAGCCGTTCCTGCGGCCCGTGCGGTAGGAGTCCCACGCACCGAGGGTAGGCTCCCGCGGGCGATGGCCGACGAGCAACGACACGAGACGGAGCAGGAGCGGCTCGATCGCAACCTGCTGGAGCTGCTCAACGAGGTGCGCGTCGCGCTTCCCGGCGTGCAGGTGCTGTTCGCGTTCCTGCTCGCGGTGCCGTTCCAGCAGCGCTTCGCGCAGACCACGAGCTTCCAGCGTGACGCCTACTTCGTCGCGCTGGTGCTGTCGTTGCTCGCGACCGCGCTGCTGATCGCCCCAACCGCGCTGCACCGCCTCAACTTCCGTGCGAGAGACAAGAAGGCGATCGTCTTCATCTCGAATCGCCTCGTGATCGCAGGGATCGGCGTGCTGGCGCTCGCGATGACCGCCGTGATGGTCCTGATCGCCGACTTCATCTTCGGCACGACGATGACGATCGTGACCGGCGTCGGCTCCGGACTCGTGTTCCTGCTGCTGTGGTTGGCGCTGCCGCTCAGCCGCTGGCGCCACCGGTGAGATGAGCGTCACTCGCACGACCGCGTGGGCGCGCTCGTTCGGGACCCCGATGCGCGACTACCTGCGCACCGAGACGGGCGGCGCGGTGGTGCTGGCCGCAGCGGCGATCGCCGCGCTCGTGTGGGCGAACGTCGACGCCGCCTCGTACGCGAGCGTATGGGGAACCGAGCTGTCGATCCAGCTCGGCGACTGGACGCTGGCCGCCAACCTGCGCCACTGGGTCAACGACGGGCTGATGGCGATCTTCTTCCTCGTCGTCGGTCTGGAGGCGCGGCGCGAGCTGGACCTCGGGGAGCTGCGCGAGCGACGGCGACTGCTGCTGCCGGCGGCCGCAGCGCTCGGTGGGATGGGCGCGGCGGTCGGGGTCTTCCTCGCGCTCAACGCAGGCGGCGACGCGGCCGGTGGCTGGGGCGTCGCGTTGTCGACCGACACGGCGTTCGCGATCGGGATCCTCGCGCTGGTCGGCCCGCGGCTGTCGGCGCGGATGCGTGTGCTGCTCGTGACGCTGCTCGTCGTGGACGACCTCGTCGCGCTCGGCGTGATCGCGGTGGTGTACACGAGCGACCTGTCCGTGACGCCGCTGCTGATCGCCGGCGGACTGCTGGCCGCGGTCCTGCTGGCGCGCGGGCTCGGCGTCGCGCGCGGTTGGGTCTACGGGCTGCTCGGCGTCGCGATGTGGCTTGCGATGCACGAGTCGGGCGTCGACCCGGTGATCGTCGGCTTGCTGATGGGACTGCTGACGGTGGCGCGGCCGGCGGCGCGCCTCGACCTGGAGGAGGCGACCGACCGCTTCCGCGACTTCCGCGAGCAGCCGACCGCGCAGCTCGCGCAGGTGGCGCGGGCGAGCGTCGACTCGGCGCTGTCGCCGAACGAGCGCCTGCAGCACCGCTTCCACCCCTGGTCGAGCTACGCGATCGTGCCGCTGTTCGCGCTCGCAAACGCGGGGATCCCGCTCGGCGGCGGCTTCCTCGGCGACGCGCTCGGCTCGTCGATCACGCTCGGGATCGTGCTCGCCTATGTGGTCGGCAAGCCGCTCGGGATCCTCGTCGCCTCACGCGCCGCGCTGCGGATGGGGCGCGGGGGGCTGGCGCTGCCAGTCGGCTGGGGCGCGCTTGGCGGGACCGGCGCGGCGGCCGGCGTCGGCTTCACCGTTGCGCTGCTGATCGCCGGCCGCGCCTTCGACGGCGTGGAGCTGCGCGAGGCGACGCTCGGCGTGCTGCTGAGCGTGCTGCTCGCGCCGCTCGTGTCGTGGGCGGTCTTCGCAGTGATCGCCCGGCTCCCGCGCGGGCGACGGCTGCGGCTGTTGATCGGCGACGCCGACCAGCTGGAGGATCTCGCCCTGCCGGTGGACCCGCACCACGACCGCGTGCGCGGCTCCGCCCAAGCCTCCGTGACGCTGGTCGAGTACGGCGACTTCGAGTGTCCCTACTGCGGCAGAGCGGAGCCGATCGTGCGCGAGCTGCTGGAAGGCGACGGCGACCTGCGCTACGTCTGGCGCCACCTGCCGCTCAACGACGTCCACCCCAACGCGGAGGTCGCCGCCGAGGCGGCGGAGGCAGCGGCCGATCAGGATCGCTTCTGGGATTACCACGCGCTGCTGTTCGGCCATCAGGACGCGTTGAAGCCGAAGCAGCTGGTCGGCTACGCGGAGGAGCTCGGGCTCGACGTCGATCGTTTCCGCCGCGAGCTGCGCGACCACGACCACGCCGGCCGCGTCGCGCGCGACGTCGAGAGCGCCGACCTCAGCGGCGTCGCCGGAACGCCGACCTTCTTCATCAACGGCACCCGCCACCACGGCGCCTACGACGTCGATGCGCTGAAGCTGGCGGTGAAGGCGGCGCGGGCAAAGGTGCTGGTGGCGGCGGGCTGACGCGCTCGCTCAGCCCTTGAACGTCGAGCTGCCGGCATCGCCGAACGGCTCGTCGCGCTCGCGCACCGCGGTGCGGAAGCCGTCCTGTGCGGCGCGCTGCTGGAAGGCGAAGCCCTCGCTCGTGTGGCGGGCGATGCCGTCGAACACCGTCCCGAGCAGCTGTGTTGCGTGGAGGCCCTGGGCGTAGAGCTGCTGGTTGACGAGCAGCTTCATCAACTGCA
>Ga0126313_10000245_pt1 | contig 24496 bp, 25 predicted proteins | sample Plot105A_FD_89954 | JGI IMG/M metagenome (GOLD analysis project Ga0126313, IMG submission 89954) | Serpentine soil microbial communities from UC McLaughlin Reserve, CA, USA - Plot105A | ecosystem: Environmental > Terrestrial > Soil > Grasslands | place: USA: UC McLaughlin Reserve, Lake County...
AACCCAGCGGCCTGAACACTGCCCGTTCGTGCAGCGTCGAGCAACCCGCCCGACGCTGCCGCTGCATGCCCCGTGGTCGAGTATTCACGGGTCTGTGCGGGTGATCCGTGTGTCGTGAACCGTCACCCCGTATGTTGCCTGGTATGTGGTCATCTCAAGATCAAATCCGCTGCGGCTAAGGGCCGGAGCATGCAAGCTCAGCCAGCTCTGCATCCTGCGCAGCGATTTGAACCTGCGGCCAATCAACGCTGATTATGCGTTTCTTGTCGGCTGGATCACACAAAAAGCCTGCTCAGGGTGGCCTTAGACTGGACTACTGGGCAGGTTCACGGCGTTAAGGCAACAAAACCCCCTCTGACCGCCGACCGGGGACGCTAGGCCATAAGGAAGAAGGCAGTCACCTGTGCGACAGGTTCATACGCTCGACCGGGTAGTCATTCGGTTCGCCGGTGACTCTGGCGACGGCATGCAGCTGACCGGCGACAGGTTCACCGCAGACTCTGCGGTGTTCGGCAACGATATTTCCACGCTGCCGAACTTCCCCGCTGAGATTCGGGCACCGGCCGGAACACTCCCGGGTGTCTCCAGCTTCCAGTTGCACTTCGCAAACTACGACATCATGACACCCGGCGACCGTCCGGATGTGCTGGTGGCCATGAACCCGGCCGCGCTCAAGGCCAACATCGCCGACCTCCCCCGAGGCGGAACGATCATCGCTGACAAGGCCGACTTCACCAAGCGCAACCTGACGCGCGTTGGCTACGACAGCGATCCGCTGACCGACGACTCGCTGGCCGACTACCAGGTGCACGCCCTTGACCTCACCGGCATGACCATCGAAGCCGTCAAGAGATTCGGATTGAGCCGGAAGGACGCGTCCAGGGCAAAGAACATGTTCGCGCTGGGGCTCCTGTCCTGGCTCTACCACCGGCCGACCGACGGCACCATCAACTTCCTGACCGCGAAGTTCGCGTCCAAGCCCGACATCCGCGACGCCAACTTGACCGCATTCAAGGCCGGGTACGCCTTTGGAGAGACGACCGAAGTTTTCGCCGTCACGTACGAGGTTGCGCCCGCGCCCATGCCGGCGGGCAAATACCGCCAGATCTCCGGCAATCTGGCGCTCGCCTATGGTCTGATCACCGCTGCGCACAAGGCCGGTCTGCCGCTCTTTTTAGGTGCCTACCCGATTACTCCCGCCTCCGATGTGCTGCACGAACTGAGCAAGCACAAGCGCTTTGGCGTCACGACGTTCCAAGCAGAGGACGAGATTGCCGGGGTTGGGGCGGCGCTCGGCGCTAGCTTTGCCGGCCACCTCGGTGTGACGACCACGTCTGGGCCAGGTGTCACACTGAAGGCCGAAACTATCGGCTTGGCCGTGATGACGGAGCTTCCGTTGATCGTGTGTGATATCCAGCGCGCCGGTCCGAGCACGGGCATGCCGACCAAGACCGAGCAGGCGGATTTGCTGCAAGTGATGTTCGGTCGCAACGGTGAGGCGCCGGTGCCGGTCTTGGCACCTCAGTCACCATCGGATTGCTTCGACACCGCCCTCGAGGCCGTTCGGATCGCCATCAAGTACCGCACCCCGGTCATCCTGATGTCCGATGGCTATCTGGCGAATGGCGCCGAGCCGTGGCTGGTGCCCGATGTCGCCTCCATTCCGGCGACCGACCCGGAGTTCACCGCGCAGACCAATGCCACGGACAAGGCCGGCAACGACGTGTTCCTGCCGTACCGTCGTGATCCACTGACGCTCGCACGTCCCTGGGCAATTCCGGGCACGGCCGGCCTGGAGCATCGGATCGGTGGGATCGAGAAGGCGCGTGACACCGGCGAGGTCTCCTATGACCCGGCCAATCACGAGGAGATGGTCCGGCTGCGCCAGGCCAAGGTCGACGGCGTCGTGCGGGAAATTCCTGACCTGGTCGTGGACGATCCTGCCGGTCCGGATGGCAGGCATGCCAAGGTACTGGTGCTCGGCTGGGGATCCACTTACGGACCGATCGTCGCGGCCGTACGGCGGGTGCGGAAGACCGGCCGACAGGTTGCGTACACCCATCTCCGGCACCTCAACCCTTTCCCCCGAAATCTGGGCGCGATCCTGCGCTCGTACGACCGAGTGATCGTGCCGGAAATGAATCTCGGCCAGCTGGCGCTGCTGCTTCGGGCGAAGTATCTGGTCGACGTGCATAGTTATTCCCGAGTACGAGGACTGCCGATCTCGCTCAGCGAACTCGCCCGCGACCTCGAGTTCGAGGTTGATCAACTCGAAAGGACCGACGCGTGACCGCCCAGGATGTCCGCTCAGCGCTCGGCACCACTCGTGCCGAGCTGGCCAGCGCGACGCGTCTCCAGCCCCCAACAGACTCGCGCTCCGAGGCCGTCGCTGCGCCCTCAGGGCCAGCGACAGGGGGAGGCGCAACGGGCCTCGCCGGCGTGCCGTTGTCTCTGGAACCGCTGACTCGGAAGGACTTCACCAGCGATCAGGAGGTCCGCTGGTGCCCTGGTTGCGGCGACTACGCCGTACTTGCCGCGTTCCAGGGTTTCATGCCCGAACTCGGTATCAAGCGGGAGAACACAGTCATCGTTTCGGGCATAGGCTGCTCCTCCCGCTTTCCGTATTACGTCGAGTCGTACGGCTTGCACTCGATCCACGGACGCGCGACAGCCATCGCCACCGGCGTGGCGACGGCAAGAGACGACGTGGCCGTGTTTGTGATCACCGGTGATGGCGACGCGCTGTCAATCGGCGGCAACCATCTGATCCACGTACTGCGACGCAACGTCAACCTGACAATCCTGCTGTTCAACAACCGGATCTACGGGTTGACGAAGGGCCAGTACTCCCCCACTTCGGAGCTCGGCAAGATCACCAAGTCGACACCGATGGGCTCGCTGGATAACCCGTTCAACCCGGTTTCGTTGGCCCTTGGCGCCGAGGCCACGTTCGTGGCGAGGACTATCGATTCGGACCGCAAGCATCTGACCAGCGTGCTACGGGCGGCCACTGCCCACCGCGGAGCATCGCTGGTGGAGATCTACCAGAACTGCCCGATTTTCAATGACGGCGCGTTCGACGCCATGAAGGATCCGAGCACTTCGGCGGATGCCATCATCCCGGTCAGCCATGGCGAACCGATCAGGTTCGGGGTCGACGGGCGCCTAGGAGTCGTCCGGGACCCAGCGACCGGTGCGTTCCGGGTGGTTGACGTGGCCGAGGTTGGTGTCGATGCCCTGGCCGTGCACGACGCTCACGCCGCTGATCCGTCATTCGCATTCGGACTTTCCCGTCTCACCGATTCCGGCGTCCTGCATCGGGCGCCGATCGGCATCTTCCGCGACGTCGAAGCTCCGACATATGACGATCTGGCGCGCGAGCAGGTGGCCCTGGCGGCTGGAAACGGCTCGGGTGACGACGCCCTGCAGGGCCTGGTCTCCGGTGGCGACACCTGGGACGTGCGTTAGCTCGATTGCGCTCGCCTCGCCGACGTCAGGAGCAGCAGTGGCATGAGTGAGAATCCGTACGGCGGACCTCCACCGGGCCGCTACGGACAGGCGCCGCAATCAGGTCCGGGGCATCAGTCAGAGGCTCCATCGGGAGCGGGCGGCTACGCATTCGGGCCCTTTGCACCAGGAGCCGAGCAGAGCAGCGGACCATACCCTTTCCAGGCGGGTCAACCGCCGGCTGACTACGGCTACCGGGGAGAGCCGCCAGCCGAGCCGAAATCGCCGCGGGGCCGCCGAGGGCTGATCATCCTCGGTGTTGCTCTCCTTGCCTTGATCCTTCTCGGGGTAGGCACTGCAGCCGTGTTGATCAACGTCCGGCAGGCGAGGACCAGCCAGGGCGGCGCGAGGAACGATCCGGTGTCCGGCGACTCGCCAACGATGGCGGCGGCCGGACCATCGGGCGCTGTCTTTGGCTACCTGACCGCGCTCTCCTCGGGCGATGCGGGCTCGGCACTCTCGTATGGAGCGACCAAGCCCGCCGAGAGCTCGATGCTCACCGACAAGGTCCTCGCCGACGCGAGCAAGCGGGCGCCACTGACGTCGATCGACGTACCGGCGGTCGAGGACCAGACTCCGGCGAGCGTCCGAGCTTCGTACAAGATCGGCGAGACACCGGTTAGCGAGACTTTCACCGTGATCAAGCAGGGTGAGGAGTGGAAGCTTGAGCGGGTCGCCGCCGATGTCGAACTGGGACCGGTCCGGAGCGGATCGGTCCCGCTGCTCATCAACGGCACGAGGGTATCGAAGGGCGCAGTGAGTTTGTTTCCCGGCTCTTATACGTTCAGCACTGGTCTCGACTATGTGGACTACGGCTCCAAGCCGACAATCTTGATCAAGACCCCCAGCGCTTTCCCGAACACAACCGAGCTGGCCATCCGGGTCAACGGCAAAGGCAAGAGCGCGGCCATCACAGCCGCCAGGAAGAGCTACGCCAAATGTTTAATGAGTGATGACCCAGCACCGTCGAAATGCCCGAACCGTTGGACTTCCAACGATGCCAACTGGAGGAAGGGAACAGTGGACTGGGAGCAGCGTGGTTCTGACCCCTTCAAGAAGGCCAAAGTGATCACGTCCGGGGTCCAGGCCCAGGTGCACATCCCACTTCGGGTGGAGCTCAGCGGTACCTGTACCCAGGGTGGTCGTACCGGACGCTGTTTGGGCGCGACCATCACCGGAACCAGCATCGCTATGACTTCCCTCAATACGAACTCACCCAAGATCCAATGGCTATAAAGGCCCGGATCGCAACGCGTGCTCCGGAACTCTAGACGAATCCAGCTAGCATCGGCCGGGTGACTGATCTCATCCGAGCCGGAACCGCCCTGAACTTCGACCACTTCGACCCGGAAATCCGGATCCAGGACGATCTCTTCCGGCACGTCAACGGGCGCTGGCTGGCCAGTGCCGAGATTCCCGAGGACAAGCCGGTTGCAGGGGCCTTCATGGACCTTCGAGACCGCGCCGAAGAGGCCGTACGGGACATCATCACGGGCCTGCAGCCTTCCGAGCCCGGCAGCGAAGCGACCAAGATCGCAGACTTGTACGCCAGCTTCATGGACGAGGAGGCAATCGAATCCGCCGGCGCGGCACCGTTGACGGATCGGCTTGCGGAACTCGATGCAGTCACAACGATGACAGAGTTCATGGAGTTGGTAGGCCGTTTCGCCCGGCGGGCGATTGCGGGTCTGGTTGAGTTCGAGGCTGAAGCCGATCCTGGCGATCCCAACCGGTACATCATTTTCGTCAGCCAGAGTGGCCTTGGACTGCCGGACGAGGCGTACTACCGGCTCGATCAGTACGCCGAGATTCGCGGCCTGTACCGCGAGCACATCGCGGCCTCATTGGCGCTTGCCGAGATCGATGACGCCGAACGAACGGCCGACGTGGTGCTCCCCCTCGAGACCAAGATCGCGGCAGCTCACTGGGATCGGGTGAAGTGCCGCGACATCCGCCAGATGTACAACCTGATGTCTTTGGAGGACTTCATCGCTTCCAGCCCCGGCCTGAACTGGCGGGCATTTCTGGCGGGTGCCGACGTGTCCGAGCAGGCCATGGCCGAGCTGGTGGTCGCACAGCCCTCATTCTTCGTCGAAGTGGCGGAGTTGATCAGCGATGATCGACTGGACGGCTGGCGGGCGTGGGCGAAATGGAAGCTGGTGTCATCGCTATCCCCATATTTGTCCTCGCACTTCGTGAATGAGCGATTTCGCTTCTATGGCACCATCCTGTCCGGCACACCCGTGCTCAGGGATCGCTGGAAGCGTGGGGTGGAGCTGGTCGAGGGCGCCCTGGGGGAAGCGGTTGGAAAGGTCTACGTCGACCGCCACTTCTCCCCAGTGGCCAAGGAGCGAATGGACTTACTCGTCGCCAACCTGATCGAGGCGTACCGCCAATCCATCACCGATCTGGACTGGATGACCGACGCGACCAAGGAGCGGGCGCTCGACAAGCTCGCCAAGTTCAGGCCGCACATCGGGTTTCCGGTGAAGTGGCGCGACTACTCGGCGTTGGAGATCGATCTGAAGGACCTCGTCGGCAATGTGATGCGGGCGGCCAGCTTCGAGGTCGGTCGGTCCATCGCCAAGATCGGCCAGCCGATCGACCGCGAGGAGTGGCTGATGACGCCGCAGACCGTGAACGCCTATTACCACCCACTGAAGAACGAGATCGTCTTTCCCGCAGCCATTCTGCAGCCTCCCTTCTTCTCCGAGGACGCCGACGACGCGATCAACTACGGCGGCATCGGGGCGGTGATCGGACACGAGATAGGCCACGGCTTCGATGATCAAGGCTCGACCTGCGATGGTGACGGTGCACTTGTGGACTGGTGGACCGCCGATGATCGGACGGCTTTCGAGCAGCGAACCAAGGCCTTGATCGACCAGTACGGAGAGCTTGAGCCTGCGCAGGCTCCCGGAAACAAAGTCAACGGTGCTTTGACGATCGGAGAGAACATCGGCGATCTTGGCGGTCTCTCGATCGCACTGAAGGCGTACCGGATCGCGATGGGCGACGAGCATCCGCCGCCCCTGGACGGCTACAGCGACGAACAGCGGCTGTTCCTGAGCTGGGCAGCGATCTGGCGCTCAAAGACACGGACCGAGATGCTGCTGCAGCGGTTGGCGACCGATCCACACTCCCCGGCAGAGTTCCGCTGCAACCAGATCGTACGCAACATTCCGGAGTTCTATGCCGCTTTCGATGTCACACCCGCTGATCGGCTGTGGCTTGGCGAGGAGTGGCGGGTCAAGATCTGGTGATCTTCACCTGGAACGTAACCCCGCTAGTTGATCTTGCGCGGCAGATCGCCGAGCGGGGTGGCACTTCGCAGCCAGCCGTTGTCGGGATCGACGGGCACAGCTCGAGTGGCAAGACGACACTGGCCACCCAGCTGGCGGGTTTGCTTCCCAGCAGCAGCGTGTTGCACACCGACGATCTCGCCTGGCACCACGGAGTGTTCAGCTGGGACCGGCTCTTGATCGACGATGTACTACCGGTTGTCCGGTCCAGCGCGGCGCTCAGTTACCGGCCGCCGGCCTGGCAAGGCCGGGGCCGTCCAGGAGCGGTCGAGCTACCGGGCAACCTGCGCTGGCTGGTGGTCGAGGGCGTTGGCGCCAGCCAACCGTCTCTGCGTGGTGATCTTGATGTCGTGTTGTGGGTCGAAACAGACCAGCCCACCCGCCTCGCCCGCGATGCCGGCCGAGTGGCCGCAGGCGAGATCTCGGCAGCCTCCTACCGAGGATGGATGGCCGAGGAGTACGCCTATGTGGTCGCCCATCGGCCATGGGAGCACGCCGACTTGATCATCGACGGCGGCGAAACGGCTCAGTATGACCGGAACAGTCAGGTCGCGGTTGCCGAGCGCTGGCGAGCCAGCGGGCACTCAGACCCGAAGGTTCGGTAGCGCCTTCAGTTACGGCTGATCGGCACCTGATCGCCGGAGCCGGTCCGCTCCTGGGCCATGTCGACGCCCTTGTCGATGTGCTCGCCGTACTGGCCGCCGGTACGCTCGTCGGCCATGTCGCCGCCGCGCTCGAGGCCCTGATCGACCTTGTCGTCATGTTGGTCGGCCAGGTCCTTGGCTTTCTCCATGAAATCGCTCACGGCGGCACCTCCCTATCCTCGACAGGGGCTCTTCGCCCTCAGTAGCTGAGCGTAACTGTCTCCCCCACCCCGAAGAGAAGGTTTCTCACGTAAACGTTCGTTCCTTTCGCTCTACGCCGGTTGCAGACGGCGCAGACCGTAAGCAACGTAGGCAGAGCCCTACGGGCAGCTTCAAGCGACAGCAATTTTAGTTATCCACAGATTCCGCAGAGTTTCCGCGTGAATAGCGGCGTTGGGGCGTGGCTTTGGAGCAGTGGTGGCATCTTCACCAGGGCCCAGGCGCTCGACAGCGGAGAGTCAGATCGGACATTGGCCACTGCTCGCAGGGACGGTTTGATCATTCGACTCCGGCGCGGGGTGTATACCCCGGCCGAGAACTACAACTCAGTCGACGACGCGGGCAAGCATCTATTACACGCCCGTGCTGCACTCACCGCGCAGCACGGGCAGGTCGCTCTGGCCGGCCCGTCGGCAGCAGCTCTGCACGGGTTTGCGCTCTACGGCCAAGATCTCGGCACCGTCCACATCCTGCGACTTGATCGTGGGTCCTCTCGGCTTCGTGCGTTGGCCAACCACCATGTCGTGACCCAGGACATCGAAGCAGATGTCGACACGTACAACGGAATTGCGGCCGTCTCCCCGGCACGCGCTGTTTGGGAGGTAGCCTGCCGGTCCAGCCCGGAGAGCGGGGTCGTGACAGCCGACTCAGCGCTCCACCAGCACCCCGAATTGGCCGCTCCCATCGAGGACCTTCAGCAACGATTCGCCTACTTCCCTGGTTCGCGACAGGGCCGGGTGACGATCAAGATCGCAGATGGGCGGGCAGAATCGCCAGGAGAATCGGTGACTCGAGTTCAGTGCTTTAGATTCGGCATTCCGATGCCTGATCTGCAACATCGAGTGACTGACGGTCTTGGACGACTGATAGGTGTGACCGACTTCTATTGGGAAGCTCATCGCCATCTCGGCGAATTCGACGGCAAGATCAAATACCAGCGATTGCTAAGACCCGGCGAAACGCCCTCGGATTGTGTCTTCCGGGAAAAACGCCGGGAGGACCAGCTGCGAGCCGGTCGGTATGGAATGAGCCGCTTCACTTGGGCCGACGTCATACCCAACAACGCACGGCAGTCAATGGTCAACCTCGCCGAGGCATTGGAGCAGTCTCGACGGCTGTACGCGCACGACCGTTCGGTGATCGTCAGCTGAGGTTTGTGCTCGGCATGGCTTCCCTGGGTGATCCTTGGCGAGCTTTGCCTGGGAGGGCGGGCCGCCGCGCCAGCTGAGGTCTGCTCTGCGCCGCTGTTTCCCGGTCTGTGCCCTTTGCAAACGGCGCAGACCGACAGGAACGGACGTGAACGTGAGTTCCCGACCAGGGATTGGGGCGGACGTGGCGCGACAAGTGAGTGGGGTCGGGGCGTTGCCGCCGGTTCGCCGGGGCGGGCGTTGCCGCCGGTTCGCCGGGGCGGACGTTGCCGCCGGTTCACCGGTGCGGGCGTTGCCGCAGGTTAGCCGGGGCGGGCCAGGGTCGATTAAGCCGCGCGAGAAACGGAAAGGCGACTCCCAACGGTGATACCCCACTGCTGCATGGCACCTGCCGGAGCTTCAATCGTCGCTGAGGCGCCTCGGATCCACCAGGTGCCTCCGGTCCACGGGCGCAGCGTCTTGATCCGGAGCACCTTGCCGGCGCGGTCGACCACCGCGACATCGATCGGATGGCGCATGCCGATCATGTGCACCGATGCGCACCTGGTGATCCACAAGGCGCCTTCGATTCCGTCGGTGCCCAGCAAGCCGCGCCCGCGCGCGGCCGAAGACTCGGCAACCTCGAGTGGAGCCACCGCCCGGCTCTCGCAGATCAAAGTATGTGGACCCGGGCCGAAGGTACGGCGCTCCGGCATCGTCGTCCTCCCCGGCAAGCGAACGGACAGCGCAGGCCGCCCTGACCCGGCGCCGTTATATCCTCTACCACCTTGGGCAGCGAGGTTCTCACGGAGAACGAGGGTCTCACGGAGGACGAGGGGGATTGCCGTTGGCTCGCCTCCGCAGGCCCGTCGAACGGGCCAGCCAGCGTCAGGCAATCGCCGACCGGATTGTCATCGCGGTACTGGTTGTGGTCGCCGCCTCCGGCCTGATGAGCCTGTTGCCCGGTGACCGTCAGGCCACTGTCTCCCGCTTTGTCTGCCGGTTGGGCTCATTGGGTCTGGGCGCTTGCAGTTCAGCGCCTCCGGTTCTCGGCAGTCAGCAACTGGCTCCGCCGCGTTGCCGCCTTCTGTCAACCTTCGACGAAGCGCTACCCGAAGTGCGGGTGAGCAATCCGGCAGCTGCCGGTTCGCCGTCGATTGAACTGAGTACGGCCCGATCCGGCGACATGTACCTCAGGCTCGGCATCGAGAATGCCTTGGCCCCTCCGTTCCTACTGCAGGGCGAGGGCCGCGCCACCGCGCCGTTGCTGCCGGGTGCCTCTGTACCGGTCTCCGCAGAGTGGTACTTGCCGGCTGGGCAAGGGGCGAATGTCATCGCGCAGGCGGTTGCCGATCGCCACCACCAATGGGTGCAGCGCAGGTCTTCCCTTGCCGTGATCTCGTCCGTCTTCGGCGACCGGGGCCGCCGGATTCCGCCGCCGACAGTCCTTTTCAGCCAGGTACGTCTGGACTCCCCCGTTCTGCCGCGGGTCGCTGGCGGCCCGAGCGCGCCCAGTACTAGCGCAGGACCGGACAGGCCTGGCGAAAGCTATATCTCGGTAGTTTCCAGCCGGCCGGCGCTGCTGGCGTACAACCGCATCACCGCCGATGCATCGCTTGTGGTCTCAGTCGCCGGCGCCGTCCTGGACACGCCTGTGGCGGGGAGCGTGCGCTGGACCCGTGACGCCAGCGGTGCGATTACTTCAGTGCTCATCGCCGTCGTTTCGGAAGGCCGGCTGGTCCCAGGCGAACGGCTGCCGAAGGATGGATCAAGTAATTCTGCCGACTCCGGCTCGACCGGAGTTGCCTATGTGGCTGTCCGGGTAACGTCGGCCGCCGAACAGGACCTGGTGTCAGATTGGCTGAGCGATCCGCAGGGCTTCAGTCTGGGTCTGGACGAGCTGCTCGGACTCCGGGCACCTCAGGCTTCCGACCAGTTGGGCTCGTATCTGACCCGCGCCGCGACCGTCACACTGCTGCGCTATTCAGGAATCGACTCCCAGACTGCAGAGACGCAGGTCAGTGAGGAACTGGCTCGACACCGGCGGGTGGACTGGTCAGGCGGCAGGTTGCTCTCCGTCAGCGAAATCGCACCGGAACCTAACCGAGCAGCGAGGGTACTTGTGACCGACCAAGCTGTAGAGCGCAATGACGGCGCGTCATTGGATCCGCCGGCTGGTGCTCGCGCTCTGCCTGTTCCCGCTGGTCGCCACTGGACATCCGTTGACGGCGGCAGCCGCGCCCGTCAGCGTCGACAACCTGACGTTCACTGTGCCAACGACGATCCAGCAGGGCAGCTTAAGCCCTTCGATAGGCTCAGGGCACGTAGTCGGGGATGGCTGGCAATGGGTCGGCGAGACCGCTGGTACCGGCCCTCTTCCCTCAACAGTGGTGTTGGCCCGGGCCGACCTGGCCGCAACTGACGCCGGTGAGTTGCTCGGGCTGGTATTGGCCGGGTCGGCGACTGGGATGCTGCCCGACCTTCGGCTGACCAACCGCCGCACCAGACCAATGCCAGGCGGTGGTGAGCAAACCAGGATCGGACTTGAGTATTCGGTCGGGGCCGGTGCCACATACCACGGCGAACTCTTGATCGCGACCCGGCCGACGCTGCCGGCAGGCCTACTTGTCGTGCTGGGCAACGAGCAGCTTACGGCCGCTACTGTCGACGGCATCCTCGAGTCGGCTCGCTGGCGTTCATGATCAAAACGACCGTACGAGCCTGGGTGGTGAGCGCATTTGCACTCGCGGCGGCCGGACTAGGCGTGGCCGCACTTGCAGCTGGCAGTCCGGTTACCTCTCTTGGCCGGATGGCTCTGGCCGCCGGCGTGCTCGCTGCCTACACCGCGGCCGTTGGGATCGTGGTGACCAGCCGTGCCGCGCGATCGCGCCGCCGTTGCCTACTGTGGGGTGCCGCCGTGCCGACCGCTGTCGGGTTATTGAACGCGATTTGGGTGACGATGGCTGCGGGCATCAGCCAAGGCCTGCTGAGTGCACTGCCATGGCTTGGCGGCGCATTGCTCGTATCGATGTTCGGTCCGCTGCTGCCAGAACTTCGACCCCGGCACAACTCGCTGCGAGCGTCGAGGATCGCGCGCCGCTGAACGGAGGAGGAGGGAGCAAAGGCGTTCTACCCTTTGCGAGCGACGACGACGGCGGCGGCTTCGAAGCGCCATGCGTGAGCAGCGCAAAAAAGGGCGCTGCGAGCGTCGAGGATCGCGCGCCGCTGAACGGAGGAGGAGGGAGCAAAGGCGTTCTACCCTTTGCGAACGACGACGACGGCGGCGGCTTCGAAGCGCGATGCGCGAGCAGCGCAAAACCTGACAGAGCGATCAGGCTGTCAGCCGCGGTTCAAGATCGTCAGCGATATGGCCCACCCGCTCGAAGTGGAACTTGCCGCCGCTGTAGTGCACCTCTAGGGGGCCGAACCCACAGTCGACCCAGGTCTTGATCGGAGCCGGCGTCGAGGGTGGTGATGTCGGCGAAGAGCTCGAGGTGGAGGTCGGCGATGGGGAAGGTGTCGGCTTGACGAAGCTGGGATCCAGATTGCAAGCGGAGGCTTCGAATGTGGTAGCTGCCTCCGCGTCCGCGCTCGTCGGTGGTCCGGCGACGTTCGTGCGGTTCATCCGCACCGATGCCGTGACGCGATCGGCGAACACGTTCCAGCAGTAGCTCGTCAAAGTCGCGCCGTTGGCCGCAGCCAATTGAGCAGCTTTGGCGCGCCCGGTCTGAACGCAGGTGCCACCACCGAGGAGGTCCCCGATCTCGTCCACATCTTCGAACCCGGGGTTGAGCGAAGCGGGCAGATTGTCGAGCACGCCTTGTGCGCCGCCGAGTGCTGCAGCATCGGCTGCGTGGTTGGCGCTGGCAGCCTCGTCGCCCGCGGCGGCGCCGGACGCGGCGAACCCCGCTCCCACGAGCAGGGCCAAGATTGCCACCACCAAAATCGCGGTGACCGGCCCCGAGCCAGCGTCGGTACGCCTCACGGTTGCCTCCCCGATAATGATCAAGATCAGAAAGGGCCGGGCGAGGAAGGGGGGTTCCTCGACCGGCCGTTGAGGGGATCAGCCGACGGCGGCCTTCACTTGTTGATTGCCGCGGTGAGCATCGAGCCGATATCGGCGGACTTCGCGACCGCGACGACGGCCACAATGATGATGGCCGCGACGGCGATCATGCCGACATACTCAAGCGTCCCCTGGCCGGCCTCGCGGCGAGCCTTGAGCTTGTCGACGGCGGTGAGCTGCCAGACGAATAGGGTGAGGAGCAACTTCTGCATGAGCTCTTCCTTTGCGTTCGTGACCCAGTCCGAGTCTGTCTCGGTCGGTCGGAATGTGCCGCGGGGTGGGCTGGTGACCTGAACACTACGGAGAAACGGCGATATCGCCATGGGCCCACAGGCCCAGAGCAAGGCCCAAATCTCTTCCGAGCGTCAGCCTTTCCTGGAGGTGGACAGCCATAGCGAGACCGCGTGCCCGCGATTGTTGGCAGCGAGCTTGGCGAAGATCCGATTGATGTGGTTCTTCACCGTCTTCTCCGAGATGAAGAGGGTCCGCGCGATGTCACTGTTCGCAGCTCCCTGCGAGATCAGTTCCATGATTTCCGCTTCGCGATCGGAGACTCCGAAGCGGGCGGCAAGGCTGGCCCGGCTGGGAGTCGGGTTGGCCAACGCCGCCATTGCCTGGGCCGTGAACGTGCCCAGCCCACGAGCCGCCATCCTGATCGCGGAGATGAGCTCGACCTCGGTGAATTGACCGTGTACCAGGTAGCCGCGGGCTCCGGCCTGGACAGCGGCGGCGATGACTTCGGGCGACTCGGAGTAGGTCAGCATGACGACGGCGGTTTCCGCGGCCACCTCGACGGCGGCGGTTACCCCGTCCTGCTTGGGCATCCGTACATCGAGCAACATCACATCCGGTTTCTTGGCCCGGGCCAGGGCGACAGCCGCAGCGCCGTCGCCGGCCTCGCCGACCACCTCAAGATCGTCGGTGGTGGCGAGCAGGCTGCGGATACCCATCCGCACAACCGCGTTGTCGTCGGCGATGCCAACTCGGATGGGAGCCGGCTGCTCGGCAGGGTGCTGGGCAAGGGGGGCGTCGGCCGACGAAGCCGTGATCGCTGCATTCACGCCCGTTCCATCTGCCGCAACGCTGTCCATCGGACTCGAGTCCCCTTTCTCTCCTCCGTGCTGATCTCCAGATCACCACCGACAAGTGCCGCCCGTTCAGCCAAGCCACGCAGCCCGTAATGCCCGTCAGCCTCTTGGGCAGCGGCACGTTTGGCATCAAACCCGTGCCGTTGTCGACCACGATCAGGTCGACGAAGCTTTCGTCGCCGGTGAGCTGAACCTCGACCTTCGTGGCAGCCGCATGCTTGTCGATGTTGTGCAGGATCTCCTCCAGAGCTGCCTTCATCTGCTCAGTGACGAACGGGCTGGCATCAACCGCATGCACCGCGGACAGCCGGACCGGCAGGTTTGTCTGGTGTTGCCAGCACCCCACGACTTCGGTGATCACATCGATCGTCGGTCGATCCGTCTGGCCCCGGCGCAGCGCAACCAGCAACGTGCGCGCCTCATGGGCCGCCCGGTCCGCTGACTCTGCAAGCGAGACCGCCAACTCCCGTGCTTGAGCGGGATCGCGCTCCGCCACTCGACCCAGCGCCTTCGCGCCAAGCGAGATTCCGTGCAGCGACTTGCCAACCGAATCGTGCATCTCTCGGGCCAGCCGCGCCCGCTCGTCAGCGGCGCCGATGGCGGCGACGGCCTCGGCAACTTCGTGCCTGGCCTGAAGCAAAGCTTCGACATGATGCCGCACGACCGCGCCGATGATGCAGACACCGGCAACAAGTACTGGGAGGCCGGCGATCAACGCCAGCCATCCCTGCCAGTCTGTCGGCGGAGCTCCAAGCACTGCGGCTGGTGCGCCAAGACTTCCCACGGCCAGCGGCACGACCAACACGATCAGAACCCGCGGTGGAAACAGCAATCCAGCTGCAAGGGCGGAACAGACCACGGTCAAAACCCCTGGCTGACCTGCCTCGGTGCTGATCAGCAAGGCTACGGTCATCGCAACGTCGATCGACGCCAGCAGTGGGTGGCGGATAAGGGTGCGGATCAGCCGGTCACTCTGGCTCAGCACCAGGCTGGACACGGTGAGCAGGCAGAGGCTGATCGGTGCGATCACATTTCCCTGCGGCTGGGAAAGGGCGGCGGGGGCGGCCAGGGCAAGGCAGACCAGCCGGGCAGTGAACACCCAGCGGATGAGCCGCACATATCCGCGGTCGGTCAACAGAGCCTCGCCGGTAGCAGTGGTAGCCGGCAGCCGTTGCGAGGCTGTGGATAGCCGCACCCCAGCCCCCGGCGCGCCCTCGATTGGTGCCGCGGAGGCCGAGCTCATGAGAACGCGTCTCGCAGACCGCCAAGATCGATATTGGCGCCCAAGATCAGACCGACGATGACCAAGATCAAGGCGGCTGGCACCAGGACCAATGAGGTGACGAGCGTGACCCGCGGGGCTGCCTGGGCCGCCCTGCGACGTAGTGCCTGAGCATTTTCCCGTCGCATGTCGGCGGCGATCTGGTTGAGTGTCGCAGCCAGCGGAGCACCGAGCTCTTCTGCTTGAAGGAACGCGGTCACGAAGCTGCGCATGGCCTGCGACCCACTGCGCCGCTCCATGTTGGAGAACGCCACCCGGATGCTTGCCCCGTGTGCCAGCTGGTCGAGGGTGAGACGGACCTCACTAGAGATTGCACCCTCGAATCTGTCGATGACTCGGGCCAGTGCCGACCGGAACGAGATCCCGGCGCTCACCGTCACAGCGAGGATGTCCAAGAAGTCGGGCAGGTCACGGTCGATGCTCTCCCGGCGACGCCGGCTCTGGCCCGAGATCCGCATCAGGGGCAGCAGGATTGCCACAACCGGGACCAGCGCCACCCCGATGAGCTGTCCCTGAACGACCAAGAAGATCGCCACCGGCAACAAGACGAGCGTCCACCAGCAGATTTTGCGAAGCAAGCCGTCGACGGTCACCCCGACGGGGCGGCCGGCGTAGTCGATCTGTCGCTGTAGGTATCCGACCCCCGCAGTGCCGATGAGCCGTCGCAGCCGCGGGACGAGCCGGCCGGCAAGGCGCTCCAGTAGCGACAGACGACCTTGTGCCTCCCGCCGGCGCTCCTCCTTGAGCAAGATCAGGTCGGCTGCGTCCAGATAGTCGGCGGCGTTGGCCCGCATCATCCGGTAGCCCAGTACGAAGGTCAGCAGCGCACCGCTCGCACCGAGGGCGGGCCAGATGGTCGCAAACGCCGGTGTCATCGCTCGATCCTGGTTATCCGCCGCACCGCCAGGTAGCCGATGGCGAACAGGGCAAATGCCAGGATCAAAGCTAGCTGGCCGATCAGGTTCTGGGTCATTTTCTCAACCGTGCCGGGCTGAATGACGTTCAACATCAACAGCATTCCGATGCCCATGACGGTGACCAGGATGCTGGTCGACCGCGCCTGAGCCAGGGTCGTCCGAATCTCTCGGCGTACCTCCTTGCGGTCGTCGAGGGTCAGTGAGATATCCCGCAAGGCCTTGACAAGCGAGCCGCCGGAGCGGGCGCTGACCACCAGCGTCGACATCAACACCCTGACCTCCCGAGCCGGAAGGCGATCGTTCAACTGCAACATCGCGTCCTCCAGCGAGGCGCCGAACCGCACCGCAGCGTTCAGTCGCTGGATCTCGGTTTTGGCCGGTTCAGCGAGCTCCGCCTCCGCGACCGCCCACGCCGTGGCGATGCTCAGCCCTGCGTTCGTGGCGTTCGACAGCAGCCGGGCAAGTTCTGGGATCTGTTGCACGAAGCGTTCCTTGCGCCGCTCACGCGCTCGATGCAGCCAGGCCCGCAACAGGGCATAGCCGCATACCAGCCCGACCAGGGCGAACAACGGCGCGAGCAGCTGGGCCAGCAGGTACGGGATCGCGATAGTCGCTGCCACCAGGCAGGCGAAAACCAGGATGGGCGGAAAAGTGATGCCGGCCAGCGCGAGGTCGCGTTCCAGGTACCGCCCGAATCGGGTCGCGTTGAACCGGTGGCTCAGCCGGTCGAACCGGGAACCCGGCGGCTCCTGCTTGACCGTGCCCTGGAGCGCGCCGGCGACGATCTGGCGCCTCTCGGCGGCAGAGATGACGAACTGGGCCATCGCGGCAACGAACAGGATCACGAAGAGCGCGGAGCCGAGATAGATGATCGTCATGCCGGAACCTCCGCGGTCCAGCCGGGCGGCAGGGTTTCACCGGCAAGGGTCAGGGCTTTCACCAGACGCTCCGGAGCCGGATAGCGGACGAACTGTCGTCCTATTCCGTCGTAGTCGACCAGCGTCCGCAGCCGGTAGTCCTGCCGGCGCTCAGATACGACGCTGGCGACCTGGATGATCCGCCTAGTGCCGTCGGCGAACCGGGCGAGTTGCACGACCATGTCGATCGCGTCATTGACCTATCGCGGATGGCCGCGAAGGGAATCTCGACGTCGCTCATGCTGGCCAACGTCTCGATTCGCGACAGCGCGTCATACGGGCTGTTGGCATGGACTGTGGCCAGGGATCCGTCGTGGCCGGTGTTCATGGCCTGCAGCATGTCCAGCGCCTCACCGCCGCGAACCTCGCCGACGATGATCCGGTCCGGTCGCATCCGCAGCGAGTTGCGGACCAGGTCGCGAATGGTCACGTGCCGCGACCGTCGACGTTCGGCGGGCGGGTCTCTAGCCGGATGACGTGCTCCTGGTTGAGCGAGAGTTCGGCCGCGTCCTCCACCGTGACGATCCGCTCCCGGGCCGGGACGAACTGGGACAAGGCGTTCAGCAGCGTGGTTTCCCCGACGCAGTGCCGCCGGAGACGATCAGATTCAGCCGGGCCCGGACGCAGGTGGCCAGCAGATCGGCGCTGGCCCGGTCAAGAGTGCCGCGCTGCAGCAGCTCCGCCAGGCCGTACGCCTTCGGAAACAGCCGGATGGTCACCGACGGGCCGGTCAGCGATAACGGAGGCAGCACAACATTGACCCGGGCCCCCCGTGGGAGACGCGCATCCGCAGGCAACCGGGCATCGACCATCGGGCTCGACTCGTCCACCCGGCGGTTGACCCCGGACACGATCCGATCGATGGTTTGCACGAGCTGCGCCTCGGAGGTGAAGCCGGATGGAATGCGCTCGACCCGACCGAAGCGCTCAACGTAGACAGTCTCATGCCCGTTGATCATGATTTCGGAGATGGTCTCGTCGGCGAGCAACGGCTCGAGCACCCCAAGGCCCACCGCCTCGTCCACCACGCGGCGCACAAGCGTGGAGCGTTCGCGGCTGGACAAGATCACACCTTCGCGGGAGATCAGGTGCGCCAGGACTCGCTCCAGCCGAGCGCGGCGCTCCTCTGACGGCAGCCGTGACAGCTCCTGAAGGTCGACCTCATCGAGCAGGATCTGCTTGAACCGCCGGACCTGAGCATCGTCGGCCTCGGCCTCGCTGGTGTCTCGGGTTTGCGGCCGGGAAAAGCTCCTGCTGAACTCCCGTTTCATGGCATGGTCACCTGGCGGCTGATCTGACGGTCGGCGAGGAACAGCATCGCCGGCGCCTCGACGACGACCCGAACACCGTGATGGGGCCCGAAGGTGTTCACCGACACCAACGAGATCGCCCCGGGCAGACTCGCGACCGCCGCCGCCTGCGGAGATGCCGCCAGCGAATAGGCACGGGCAGCATCCCGCGCCGCCTGCGATGCCGCGTGAGCGGTGTAGGCCATGATCAACACCTGCAGGGCCAGCACCAGCACCAGCAACACCATCGGCACCAGGGCTACCAGCTCGATGCTGGCAGTGCCGCGATCCCGCCGAGCCACCGACTTCATCATGGCTCTTCCACAACAGTGTGGTCGACGTCGACCGAGACCTCCTTGGTGACACCATTGCCCATCAGCAGCGGGGAGCGAACCTGGACCCGGACCGATGCGCCGCCACCTGCCACGGTGGCGTTCGACTGCATGCCGGGCGGCAGGACCTTCCGAGCGGCGGCATCCGGATCCGTTCCGACAGACGCGGCACGCGCAGCAGCGTTGGCGGCCACTCCTGACCAGACGAAGGACATGCCGAGCAGGACGAACTGCAGGCACACCACCATCACCACCAGCGCGATCGGCACCATCGCGACGTTCTCCAGCACGACCTGACCTGCGTCCCGGCTGAACCGGCGTGACCTGGCACGGCAGCCGAGCTGTGACCGTTGGCCCGCGATTCTTGCTCGGCATGGTCCTTGCCGTTCAGACTCTGTCGTGCCGCCGCGGCCACCGCCTCCCGGTATGTCCGGCCGCTGTCCAGCTCCTGGCCGATTGCTCGAAGGCTCTTCCACCAGGAACCGTTTCGCGCCTCCGCTGGAGTCCGGCTGTTGCCCGCCCGTTCCAATGCGCGACCAAGATCAGGTATGAGCACTTCCGATCGATCGCCCAGGGTGAGCATGTCGATGGTGTCCTGCTGGATCTCGCTTTGCCGGACGAATCGGTTGACCACGACCCGTACCGAGTCGGCACCGGCGACGCCCAAGGACTCCCACGCAACGACTTGACGGCGCGCCGCTCGCAGCGCGGGTACGTCCGCGGTGACGATCTGCAGTGTCACGTCGGCCGACTCGACCGCTGCGGCCTGTGTCGTGGTGATAGCTGACCCCACGTCGACGATGACCAGGTGGTAGAGCGTGCGCAGCTGCGCCAGGATCCGGCGGACCGCCTCAGGGGTGATGAACTCGGTGTCACGGATCTCTGTTGGTGCCAGCAGCAGATGCAGCCCGCTGGAATGCACGACCACCGTGTCGGCCACCGATCGAGCAGTAAGGTCTTCACTGATCTTGGACAGGTCGGCCAGCGATACCCGGTGGCTGACGTCGAGATAGCTCGGCACGTCTCCGTTCTCGACGTCCAGATCGACCAGGCAGACCCGCATGTTCGGTTGAGCTGTGGCCGTGTCCCAGGCAAGATGGGAGGCGATGATCGTGGCGCCGACGCCGCCTTTTGCCCCGGCGACCGCGATGATCCGGGCTCCGCTCGTTGCCCTGGCTGCGGCTGCTTCGGGATTGTCGGAGATCGCGCTCCGGATGCGCTGGCTCCAGTCCAGCGCGGTCGCCACCCGCTGGTTGACGTCCTCGACACTGAACGGGTAGGTCAGGACACCGCGAGCGCCCGCATCCAGCGCGGCGTTGTAAGTGTCGGCGTTCGATGCCGTGGTGACCACCAAGACAGCAAGCGACGGATTACGCATAGTGAGATCCCGCACCGGGTACATCGCAGTGCTGGGGCCCAGCTGATCATGAACGAAAAGCAGTGCGGGCCGGTGGCTGAGCACTGCCGAGACCATCCCTGGGTCGACTCGGCAACGAAGGCAACCTCGACCTCCGCGTCGCTCTGGTCGAGGCGGGAACGGAGCTCTTGGACGATCACCTGGTCGGCGATTGCAATCACTGCCCGATTCACGGTTCTTGTTCCTCTGGTATCGCCTTGCCGCCGAGCCGTTTGGCGTCGAAGGTCTTCTTCTCCCGGCTGCGGTCCTGTGCCACACCTGGCGGCAGGCCGACCAGGCGGACCTCCTTGGCGAAGGAGTTCGCGTAGGTCACTGACAGCGCCGCGTCAGTCTGTAGAGCCAAGGTGACCGGGATGACGTTCTGAATGGTTTTGGCGTCCGGGGACTGCACTGCTGCTGACCTAGAACCGAAATGACCCGAACGTTCTCGACCAGGATGCGCGCCTGCTTGCTCAGTCCAGGGACATCGGCAAAGACCGCGTACACGTCAACCCGATCACCAGGCCGGACCTGCCCGGCAAGTCCGGTGACCGCGTCGACGTTCACGGCGATCTCCCGCTCACTGGGGTCAAGATCACTCGGTGGGACCAGTGCATCCAGGCTGACCGGGGACCCGGCGCTCAGCGGGGTGGCGGTTACCCGTCCGTCGATGTCGGAGCTCTTCAGCACTGTGTTGTCCGAAGCCCAGCGCTGCGGCACTTGTACCGGCTCGGTGTTCTCGCTGGACAGGGTCGTGAACGCAGGCAGGTCCTTGGTCACGTGGTACACGGTCACTATCGGACCCACCTTGCTGTTGACGTTCGAGACATAGCTCGACACGCCGACGAACACGAGAAAGGCGGCGAGCACCGACAACACCATCAGGACCACTCCACGCCGTTGCCTCGGGTTCATCCCGCTTCACCCCTGACCATTGCTCGCTTGCCGTTTCGTTCAGCTGGCGCCGGTGTCAGTGGCCATCCCGGGTGTGGTCCGGCACCGCAGAACGCACAGCCTGCTGCGGTCCGGCCCACGGAGCAGGCTGAACATCGAGCGGTGGTGATGGCTCTGCGGACGGGAGCGACCAACGCGGCCAGCTCGACAGATGTCTTCGTGGCGTACGGCGCGTTGCGGTCGGTTCGGACGGGCACGATCCAGGGCGCGGTGGTGGCCGGCTGGGCATGAACCCGCCGTGGCACCTCAGCTGTCGCGAACCAGTTCGCATCGCTGCGGCCCCAAGGCTCGATCAGTCCTGGCGGTCGCCTTCAGAATCGGAGTGGCACAACTCCTCATCGCAGTTGCCGGCTCATCCGGGCTTGGCCCGATCGCGGGCCTGTCCACGGCCGAGCCAGCCGCGCTGCTGCGGGCAGTCGAGGCCGAACCAGCGACCAGCCACGTGGCGCTGCTTGCTCCCCGGTATGCGACCTCGATGGCGCGGGAACAGGCCCATGTGACCATCGCGGCCGAGCCCGACATCCGCGTTTCGGTTCTGCCGTTCGACCATCACGCTCTGATGTTGACGCTCGCGGGAACCACGGTGCTGCAGCTGCAACGCGTAGCAGGCGGTTGGTCCGACCCCGGCGAGGCGGTGCAGTTACTGATGCAAGTGGCGGCTCGGTCACGCAGCCTCGTCGGGTATCCGAGCGTCTTCGGGCTGCGTGATCCGCCCCCGACATGGAACCATCGCGTGCACAGTCTGCTCTCCCGTCAGGGTCGTCTTTGTTACGCGCTCAGCCGTGACCCGCGCGAGCACCGCGACCGATCCACGCGCGAGCTGCGAACACAGCCCCGACCAGTAGCGCCGCTCCGACGATCACAACCAATCCGTACCGGCGAACATCTCGGAGAATGGACGGCGAGTCCGGACTTGTGCCCGATTGCGGCGCTGCGCTCGAAGAGAAAGTCGGCGCCAAAGATTCGGACGACGACCCGGTGGCCGGCTCTTCGGCGTATCGCGGCGCTCCCGAGGCTTCGCCGTCAACCGCCACATTCATCAGCACCGGCATCGCGCGGCCGGAGAGATAGGCCTGCAGCGGTTCCAGCTGCAAGGCAACGTAATAGTCACCCGCTACTGATGCACTCCACGCAGCGTTGATCCCGGCGCTTCCGTTGCGATTCCGGGATTGCTCGATCTCCCGGTTCTGCACCCTCACCTGCGGAGAGGCCAAAGTGAGTGACGCCGTGCTGCTGCCCTGCAGCACCCCGTCCTTACGGGCGAGCTGGACGCGGGACGGGGCGTACAACATCAGGCTCGGCGTTACCGCATCCGCGCGTCAAGTTGCCAGGACTTCGCTGAGGCGGGCATCTTCGCGGTCACCCGCAACCGCTGGCCGGTTTCCAGCCGAACTCGGTAGAAGATCGTTTCTCCCGTGGTCGGCGAATCGGTCCACGATCCCGGTTCCAACATTCCCGCGTTCGTGAACGAGGTCCCGCCCAGAACCGGGCGGGTCGGTTTGGTCCGCGGCACAGCCCTTCCGGTTCCGTCATAGGACGACAGAGCGCTAGGCAGTTCGGCCAGGTTCGCAACGGGTGGCTCGGATTGGGATCAACAATTCGACAGGGGCCGGCTTTTGATTGTTCAGCAACGACCGCCGTTGCAGCGACAGCACCAATGACTCTGTTCGGCACGAGTCTGAGCCGACGCTGGTCCCGGATCGTTCTGGATGGCTTCGCACCGCCCCGGCGACGACGATGACGCTGCGGAAGGACGACGCCGTTGCTGTCGAGGTGTCGCACGTCTGACCAGACTCGCTGGTCAGACCCAGCTCCCAGGATTCGGTGTTCTGACCGTGGAAGGGATTGACCAAACTGGCGATGGAGGCGGTGATCGTCGATCCGGGGGTCCGGGGAATCCGGTAATGCCGGGGACTCCCGCTTGCCGAGTACGAATCGACGTACTGCCCGGCAGCAAGCTCCGGCCCTTCGGCGGGTTCCTCGGCACCCCGAATCGGCGTGCCACTCATGGCAAACGGACGGAGTGCCCGCTGCGCGAGCTTCCGAAGAGCATCCGACAGGTCTCCGGACCGGGATGCGTCGTAGTACGAACCGCCACCAGCCTCGGCGATGCACTGCAACTGTTTGCGAGCCTTGCTGTTCACAGCCAGGCCGATCGCGTTGAACTGCAGATTGACGCCTGCCGAGGCGAGCCGGCGAGCTGTCGGGCACGGATCTTTGACGCAGGTCTCCTCGCCGTCGGAGATCAGAACCAGCACGCGCTTTCCCTCGGCTCCCAGGTCAGCAACCGACTTTTGCATCGAATAGGCGATCGGCGTCTCGCCCTTGGCCGCGAACGAGTCGACCGCCCGGTACATCGAGGACTTCTCCAGCGGGCCTGGCGGCATGACCAATTGGGTGTCAGTGCAGGCTTTGGGGTTGCGCGACTTCGGCTCGGCGATCTTCGAGCCGTACACCCGCAGTCCGACCTCGGTTCCCGGTGGCAGCGCGTCGGCAACCTGCTTAAGTGCTCGCTTGGCCGCGGCCAACTTGGTGCCCCCGGTGACGATCGGCTCGTTCATCGATCCGGATACGTCCAGCAGGAGCAACACCTTCGTCGGCTCCGGTTCATCAGCATGCGCCCCGGTCAGCGACGTGATGATGCTCAGTGCGGCGGCGAGCATCGCCGCGACCGCCGGGCGGATTCGGCGGGACGGCCGAGCGTTCATCGCTCCCCCTCCCACACGCACGACGATGCGACTGCCGCAGCACCCTAAGCATTCGCGTCACCGAACTCAAACGCGCCGCGGTCGCCTGACCTTGTGCTGAAGGCGCACCTTAGGCGACCGGCGGCAGCACACACCACAGGTACGCACCCATGATCATCGCCGGCCCGAAGGACATCCGTGACTTGCGATCGGCGCGCTTGGTAACCAGCAGCACGAGTGCGACCAGCCCTCCGAGCACGAAGCCGGTAAGCAGGCCCATCACGGCGTTGAACCAGTCGAGCCACCCAAGCATCCCACCTAGAACGCCAGCAAGCTTGACATCGCCAAGGCCGAGCCCCTCCGCACCGGGGGACAGCAGTGCCAGTGCGAGGAAGCCGGCGACTGCGCCGCCCGCGCACGCTGCCGCGGTCAGCAGGGACGTCCAGTCGCCAGTGATGGCCGAGCAGACTGTCAGCAAGGCTGCGGCAACCGGGTATGCCGGCAAGACCAGCGCATCAGGCAGGCGACGGACCTCGATGTCAATCAGAGCCAAGGTCAGGGCCCAGACCAAAGCAAGCACATACGTGCCGGCAGCCGCCGGTCGCCACTGGCTGTTCAGAACTCCGGCAACAAGCACGCCCAGTCCGGCCAGCAGGGGTAACCACCACCTGCTGACCTCGAGATGCACGGTGTCATCGGCTCGCCGGTACGGCCGCCGCGCCATCCAAAGTGCCACCAGGCTGGCCAGTGCGACGGCGGCCGCGGCATA
>Ga0126313_10000246_pt1 | contig 24495 bp, 31 predicted proteins | sample Plot105A_FD_89954 | JGI IMG/M metagenome (GOLD analysis project Ga0126313, IMG submission 89954) | Serpentine soil microbial communities from UC McLaughlin Reserve, CA, USA - Plot105A | ecosystem: Environmental > Terrestrial > Soil > Grasslands | place: USA: UC McLaughlin Reserve, Lake County...
GGTCCTCTCCTGCCTGCCCGAGGAGCAGCAGGCCGACATCGCGCTGCGGATCGCGCGCATGGGCGAGACCCCGCCCGACGTCGTGCGGGAGATCGAGAACGTCATGCGCCGCAAGCTGGAGACCGTGGTGCAGCAGGAGTACTCCGCCGCCGGCGGCGTCAAGTCGCTCGCCGAGATCCTCAACCACACCGACCGCCCGACCGAGCGCAACGTGCTCGACACGATCGCCGAGGAGGACAGCGAGCTGGGCGAGGAGGTCCGCCGCCTGCTGTTCGTCTTCGAGGACATCGCGAGACTCGACGACCGCTCGATCCAGATGGTGCTGCGCGAGGTCGACCAGAGAGATCTGGCGCTGGCATTGCGCGGTGTCGAGGAGGAGGTCAAGGAGCGGCTCCTGTCCAACATGTCCGAGCGCGGTGCGCAGATGCTGCGCGAGGAGATGGAGTTCCAGCCGCCGCAGAAGAAGCGCGTCGTCGAGGAGGCGCAGGGCCGCATCGTCGGCGTCGTGCGCCGCCTGGAGGACGCCGGCACGCTCGTGATCGGGCGCGGCGCCGGGGACGCGGTCGTCTGATGAGCGGGTCCGCTTCGGAGCCGTACGCGTTCGAGCCGCTTGAGCCGGCGCCGGCTGTGCGCCTGCGCGACCTCGAGTCGCCGCTCGCTGCCGCGCAGGCGGAGGCCGACGCGATCCGCTCCGCAGCGCGGGCGGAGGGACACGCCGATGGGTTGGAGGCGGGGCTCGCCGAGGGCCGTGCGCAGATGGGTGCTGCTCTGAGCGCATTGGAGTCCGCGCACGCTGAGATCGTGGCGCTGCGTGCAGCGACCGCGGAGACGGTCGAGCGCGACGCGGTCGAGCTGGCCGTGCAGCTTGCGGAGAAGATCGTCGCCGGAACGTTGGATGCCGACCCCGAGCGCGTGCTCGACGTCGTGCGCGGCGCGCTGCGTCGGCTGACCGAGCGGCGCCGTGTGACGGTGCTGGTTCACCCCGATGATCTGGAGCTGGTGCGCACCGCCGCCGAGGGGTTCGCGGCGGAGCTGGGCGGGATCGAGCACTGCGAGGTGCAGGCCGAGCGTCGGCTTGAGCGTGGCGGCGCCGTGGTGCGCACCGACGAGGGTCAGATCGACGCGTCGATCGAGACGCAGCTCGCGCGTGCGCGGGAACTGGTTGCGGCGGAGCTGGGCGGATGACCGAGGACCGCGAATCAGAGTCGGCCCCACCGACCACAAATCGCGCTCCTCATTTGGCGCGAGCCTCCGCGCTGCTGCGCGGTTCCGATCTCGCGCGCCGCTCGGGCCGCGTGTCCGACCTCATCGGGCTGGTGATCGAGGCGACCGGGCTGCAGGCCGAGGTCGGCGAGGTCTGTCTCGTCAACGGCGACCGCGGCCACGATCCGGTCCCCGCCGAGGTCGTCGGCTTCCGCGGCCAGCGCACACTCTTGATGCCGCTCGGCGAGATGGAGGGGATCGGCCCCGGCACCACTGCCCGCGCGACCGGCTCGTCCTTCCGTATCCGCGTCGGCGACGACCTGCTCGGGCGGGTGATCGACGGACTCGGCCAGCCGCTCGACGGGATGCCCCGCGCGGACGGTGGGCGCCCGCGCTCGACCGCCGCCGCGCCGCCGGATGCGTTGTCGCGCCCGCGGATCGAGGAGCGGGTCGACCTGGGCGTGCGCGCCTTGGATGCCCTGGTTCCCTGTGGTCGCGGCCAGCGACTCGGCATCTTCGCCGGCTCCGGTGTCGGCAAGTCCTCGCTGCTCGGCATGATCGCCCGCTCGACGACCGCGGACGTGAACGTGATCGCGCTCGTCGGCGAGCGCGGCCGCGAGGTGCGCGAGTTCATCGAGCGCGACCTCGGCGACGCGCTGTCGCGCTCGGTCGTGATCGTCGCGACGTCGGACCAGCCCGCTTTGGTGCGCATCAAGGCCGCGTTCACCGCGACTGCGATCGCCGAGCACTTCCGCGACCAGGGCAACGACGTGATGCTGATGATGGACTCCGTCACGCGCTTTGCGATGGCGCAGCGTGAGGTCGGCCTGGCGATTGGCGAGCCGCCCGCGACGCGCGGCTACACGCCGAGTGTCTTCGCGCAGCTCCCGCGTCTGCTGGAGCGCTCGGGCACCGCGGCGACCGGCTCGATCACCGCTCTGTACACCGTGCTCGTGGACGGCGACGACATGAACGAGCCGATCGCCGACGCGGTCCGCTCGATCCTCGACGGCCACGTCGTGCTGACGCGCGAGCTCGCGCACGCCTCCCACTACCCGGCGATCGACGTGCTGCAGAGCGTCTCGCGATTGGTCGGCGAGGTGGTCTCGCCCGAGGTGCGCGCCGCCGGTCAGGCGGTCCGTCAGCTGATGGCCGCCTACCGCGAGAAGGAGGATCTGATCGCGATCGGCGCCTACCAGCGCGGGACGGATCCGCTGGTCGATGCCGCGATCGCGCTGCGGCCAGCGCTGGAGCGCTTCCTCCGTCAGGCGGTCGACGACCGCACCACCGCAGCCGATGCCGACCGCGCGCTGCTCGACATCGCCGCGGCGGTCGCGGAGCACGTCGGCGAGACGGTCGACGCGGAGCCGGTGATGCCGGGTGCTCCGGGCGGCGTTGGCGGCGGAATCGCTGCCGCACCCGCCTTCGTCCCACCCGGGGCCGCGCCCGACGGCCTCGCCACCCCCGTCGCCTCCACCGCGATCCCGCCGCTGAACCTGCGGGTGTAGCGGGATCCCAGCTTTCCTGGGTTGTGGCTCGGGTGGAGTCGGGCTACGCTTTCCGCACGCGAGCATGAGTGCGGCTGCATTCATCGCAAAGGGCCCGGTCGCTGTTCGACCGGGCCCTTTGTCGTTCCGGTGCCCCGGGCAGGCTCGGAACCGACTCCTGCCCGGGGCGGGTATGGCGACTCGGCGGCTACTCACGCATCCGGTCGATGACCGTCAGCAGCAGCACCAGCGCGAGCATGAATGCGGTTGCAGCAATCACGTGTCCTCCTTCCCTCGGGGAGCCGTCGTTCGGCTCCGTACCGACGGCTGGGAGGGAGGACTTCGCCATGCACTCCATGGTCCAGATCGACCTGCGGAAACGCACGCGCGCTTCGCAACGATTTAACCCGTGCCAATATGGAGGGATGTCAACTTCCCAGCCCCCACGCAGCGTCAAGTTCTCCGACGACGAGCGGGGCGGGTGGTCCTCCGATCGCCCCCGGCGTGACGGGGGTCCTCAGCGGCCCGTGGACGTCTCGACGCGCTGCCGCACCCTCACCCCGTCCGACCGCCTGCGTTATTCGCCTGGCAGCTTGCTGCTGATCGTCTCGCCGAGCGCCGCGGAGCGCGATCGCTTCGCCGCCCGCGTGCTCGAGGACAGAAATGCGTACCTGTCGCTTGACAAGGTGCGCGCACTGCTCGCCGGCCGCGTGCCCGCCGACCAGATCGAGGCCCGCGCCGTGGAGCTGCTCGACACGGCCGTCGGCAGACGGATCGAGGGCGGCGAGTCGGTCGTGCTCGGCGCCGACGGGCTCGGCCCCGAGGAGCGCGAGCGCTACATCCGCATGGCGCACGCCGTGCGCCGCCCGCGCCACATCATCCTGCTCGAGGCCGGCCGCGACGACGCCGACGAGGACGCCCGCACGGCGCTCGACGAGGTGCGCCGCGCGCTCGTCGCCGGCGAGCTCGGCAACGAGGGCATCCAGACTGCGCTGCGGCTCAGCGGCGGGACAGTCGCCGAAGTCAAGAGAATCGTCTTCCGCCCGCCGCCGCGGGACGAGTGAGCGAGGCGGGCGCGATCGGGTCGCCCGACGCGCTGCTCGCGTTCGACCGCGAGCACGTCTGGCATCCCTACGCTTCGCTCCCGGCGGCGAGCGCTCCGCTGCTCGTCGAGTCGGCTGAAGGTGTCCGGTTGCGGCTCGCCGACGGCCGCGAGCTGATCGATGGGATGGCGTCGTGGTGGTGCGCGATCCACGGCTATCGCCATCCGCGGCTTGATGCGGCGGTCGAGCAACAGCTCGGTCGCATGGCCCACGTGATGTTCGGGGGGCTTACACACGCGCCCGCGATCGAGCTGGCTCGGCGGTTGGTGCAGCTGACGCCGGACGGCCTCGAGCACGTCTTCTTCGCCGACTCCGGCTCGGTCAGCGTCGAGGTCGCGCTGAAGATGGCACTGCAATATCAGCGCTCGCGCGGGCGGCCGGAGAAGCACCGGCTGCTCGCCCTGCGCGGCGGCTACCACGGCGACACGTTCGGCGCGATGGCCGTCTGCGACCCGGTCGGCGGCATGCACCATCTGTTCGCGGGGACGCTGCCGCAGCAGGTCTTCGCGCCGCGGCCGCCGGGGGGCTTCGATGCCGCCGCGATCGACCCGGCCTGGGACGCGGAGGTTTCGGCGCTGTTCGCCGCCCACGCCGGCGAGCTGGCTGCCGCGATCGCGGAGCCGGTCGTACAGGGCGCCGGAGGGATGCATTTCTACTCGCCCGTGTATGTACGTCGGCTGCGCGAGCTGTGCGACGAGTACGACGTGCTGCTGATCCTCGACGAGATCGCGACCGGCTTCGGCCGCACCGGCGGGGAGCTGTTCGCCGCCGGGCACGCGGGCGTGTCGCCGGACGTGATGTGCATCGGCAAGGCGTTGACGGGTGGGTACATGACGCTCGCGGCGGCGCTGTGCAACGAGCGCGTCGCGCGCGGGATCGGCGACGGCGAGGTGGGAGTGCTGATGCACGGGCCGACGTTCATGGCGAACCCGCTCGCCTGCTCGGTCGCGCTCGCGTCGCTTGAGCTGCTGGAGGAGCGGGGGTGGCGTGAGGATGTCGCGCGCGTGGAGGCGCGGCTGCGCGCGGGGTTGGTGCCCGCGGCGGCGCTGCCGGGCGTGGCCGACGTGCGCGTGCAGGGCGCGATCGGGGTGGTGCAGCTGGAGCGGCCGGTCGACGTGCCCGCCGCGACGGCCGCCGCCGTCGGGCGCGGCGTGTGGCTGCGTCCCTTCCGCGACCTCGTCTACGTCATGCCGGCGTACACGATGGACGACGCCGACTTGGCAGTCGTCGCCGACGCGGTTTGCGCGGCTGTTGCGACTGCCTTGCGGTGAGTCTCCGCAAAGTGACAGATAGCTGCTGTTGAGCCGGCGGCCGGGCCGCTTCACGATGTGGGCATGCCTGTTCCGTCCTCGCTCTTCGGCCGCTTCGTAGCTGTGGTGCTCGCCGTTACCAGCGGGCTGGTCGCTCTGCGCCTCTATCCCCACGAGCTGCCGCAGGCGCGCCATCCCGACCTGCTCGCCGTCGTCTTCTACAGCCGCGCGATGGTCTTCGCCGGCCGCGTGACGCTGCTCTGCCTCGCCGTGTTCGCAGTGCTCTCGATCGGTGCGCGGATCGCTCGACGCGAGTGGCTGCTGCGTGCCGGGCCGTTCGAGGTCGAGCGGGCCGTCGGCATCTCGGAGCGGGAGCGGGATGAGCTCAAGGCGGAGATTGTCGCGCAGCGCGCCAAGACCACACAGGTCGAAGCGAGGCTTCACGCGCTTGCCGAGCACATGGCGATTCCCATGCCACCACCGGACGAGGAGACCGATCATGCCACTCACTGATGTGGAGCGCCGCGAGGTGCAGCGCCTTCTGGTCGATGCTGCCGAGAGCCTCGACACGATGAAGAGACAGATGGATCGTGCCATCCGCGAGTCGGATCGTCGTGCGGAGGAATACCTGCCGATCCTGCGCCGGGCTGGGCTTGTGCCGCCGGCGCGTCGCTGGTCGCGCTGGCTGTAGCGCGTGCGGCAGAGAGGCCGGCGCCGGTGCGTTCGGGCTCGAACGTCCGTCTAACCCCTCCAGTTCGCGCGGGTTGGGTCGACTACCCGGTCCGTGACGTCCTTTCGTTTTCCGTTGGAGCGCCTGCGGGCGCTGCGTGAGCGTGGTGAGGATCTCGCCAAGCAGGAGCTTGCGGGCGCGATGCATCGGCAGGCGCACTGCGCCGAGCGGCTGCGCGCGATGGGTGAGCAGGTTGCGGGCGCGTTCGCTGCGCAGCGCGCGGCTTCCACCGACGGCGCTGCGAGCGCCGTGGATCTTGCGGCGCACCAGGCTTACCTGGAACGGATGGAGCAGGTGCGCGAGGCGGGACAGCTCGACCTCGACCGCCACGACGCCGAGGTCGGCGCGCGCCGCGATGCGCTGCGCGAGGCCGCCCGTCAGCGTCAGGCGCTCGAGCGGCTGAAGGAGCGCCGCCGCGTCGATCACGACCGCGCCGTCGCGCGCGCCGAGGGTGCCGTGCTCGACGAGATCGCGTTGACTCAACACCGCCGGAGCGCGCTGTGACTGTGACGTCGCCCGCAGTCGATCCGCTTGCGGTCGCCGGAGGGCGAAACACCGCTTTCGCCGCCACCGCTGCGATCGGACCGCACGCTGCGACGGCGCGGATCGCCGAGCTGCAGCAGCTCATGGCGGAGGCGGGCTGCGGGCCCGTGCCCTCGAACGGCGGTGCGAGCTTTGCCGCTGCACTTGCGAGTGCGGGACAGCCGACTGCGAGTGCGGCCGGTGCCTTCGGGATGACCGGCGCGCTCGGGACTGCCGGCGCAACCGGCCCGTTCGGCGCGACCGGCGCCGGCTCGAACGTCGCCGCCGCCGCGGCCGGCACCGGCTCGGCGCCCTACGACGACCTCGTGGCCGCCGCCGCCCAGCGCAACGGGATCGATCCTGCGCTGCTGCACGGCCTGATCCAGCAGGAATCCGGCTTCGACCCGTCCGCCACGAGTGGCGCCGGTGCGCAGGGCCTCTGCCAGCTCATGCCCGGCACGGCCGCGTCGCTCGGCGTGAGCAACCCGCTCGATCCGGCGCAGTCGATCGACGGCGGTGCGCGCTACCTCAAGCAGCAGCTCGACGCGTTCGGCGGCGATTCACAGCTCGCGCTCGCGGCCTACAACGCCGGCCCGGGTGCGGTCCACAGATACGGCGGCGTGCCGCCGTATGCCGAGACACAGGCGTACGTCCAGAAGGTCATGGGCTACGCGAACGCCTACCGCAGCTCGCACCCGGCGATGGGCGCGGCTGCTCCTCCGACCCCGACACCGGTGTTCTCATGACCCAGACTCTGACGTCGCCCGGAGGCGGTTCGCTTGCGATCGCCGGCGGGCGAAACGCCACACTCCTGCCGGCGCCGCACGGCTCCGAGCCCCCGGGCCATCCGCCCGACACACCGTTCTCCACGGTGCTCGACGATCACCAGGCCCGGACCGCCATTGCGGAAGGCCATCAGCAGAAGCGGCGAGACGCATCCCACGGACCCGCGGTCGACAATGACGGACGCGAGCCCGCGGTGGACCGCGACCGACGCGATGCCGACGGAGCGAAGACGGACCCGGCCGACAACGACCGCGCAAAGCCCGCCGTTCCCGTCTCCACCGACGCGTCCGCGCTCGCGGCGCTGCTCGGCGGCGTGCCGCTGCCGGCCGGCGTGACGCTGACCGCCGCTGCGATGAGCGATGCGCCCACGACCGGATCGTCCACCTCGGCCACGCCCGGGATCGCTGGTCTCTCAGCCGCCGCTGTCGCCGACGCGACCGCTGCGCCGATGCCGACCGGGCCCGCCGTGCCGGCGGCCGCCACCGCGCTGCCGCTGCGCCCGCCGATCCCTGGCGCATCCCAATCGGACCTCGTGCCAGGCGCGACTCCCAGCGTCGCCGCGGACACATCCGCCGAACAGACGGTTCTGTCGGCGGCACCCGTCTCAAACGCCGCCGCGAGAGCGACGCGACTTGCGGACGTGCTGCAGTCGGCGACCGCACGCCCAGGCGGCGAATCCGCCGCCGTCACGCCCAGCCAGGCCGCAGCGACTCCGCCGGCCGCCACGGTCGCCGGCGCCGCCGGGCGTTCGTTCGGCCAGGCCGCCGACCACGGCGCGGCGAACGGCTCCGCTCCCCAGCCTGCCGTCGTCGCGGGCCCGCAACCGACTGCGTCCGTCCAGGGCGGCACACCCGCCGCGGCTACAGCACCCGCTCACGGCGTCGGCCTCGAACACGCGGTCGAGACCGTCCGGCTCGCGTTGCGCGCCGCCGCCGATCGTGGCGTCACACACGCGCGCATCAGCCTCACCCCGCGCGAGCTCGGCTCGATCGAGGTGCACCTGCGCCAGACGGCCGACGGCCTCGTCGCGCGCGTCGTCGCCGAGCACGCGGCCGCGGCGCAGCTGCTCCAGAACGCCGGCGCGGATCTGCGCCGCCAGCTCGAGTCGCAGGGCCTCACGCTGCTGCGACTCGACATCGGCGCCTCCGGCGAGCAGGGCGGCGGCGCACGCGCGAACGGCGGCAGTGGCTTCGGTGCCAACGCCGGCAACGGCCGTAACGGCAGCGGTAGCGACACCGACCCGCTCGCGCCGCCCGACGGCACCACCGACCAGACCTCCACAACCACCACGCTCGCGCTCCCCAACGGCGCGCTCGTCGACGTGCTCGCCTGAGCGCCCGCCAGGAGGACTGACCACCATGCCCATCAACCCACTCGACTCGACCACCGCCCCCGGCGCCCCCGGCGCCGCGCAGCAGCCCAGACAGCCCGGGATCCTCGGCAAGGACGACTTCCTGAAGCTGCTGATCGGGCAGATGCAGAACCAGGACCCGCTCAGCCCGAGCGACCCGTCGGAGCAGATGGGTCAGATGACGCAGTTCTCGATCCTCGAACAGCTCTCGAACCTCGCGCAGTCGCAGCAGGCTGCGGCCGCGAACGACTACGACCAGCAGGCGCTCGCGATGATCGGCAGAACCGTCGCCTACACGAGAGCCGACGGCACCGCCGCCAGCGGCGTCGTCTCGCAGGTCACCTTCACCAACAAGGGCCCGGCGCTCACGATCGGCGACGACAGAGGCATCCCGCCCGTCGCTGTCACTGAGGTCAGATGAGCCAGCCGCTCCCCAACGCTGCGCTGCTGCCGCCGGGGCTCGCCCCGGCGAGCGCGTCTGCGCCTGCCGCAGGCGCGACCGACGCCGCCCACGCACGTGCCCTCACCGGCCCCGCGTTCGGCGAGCTGCTGGCGCGCACCCACAGCGTCTCCTTCTCCCGCCACGCGCTCGAACGGCTCCAGCGTCGCGGCATCGAGCTCGGCGAGCAGCAGCTCGACCGGCTCGGCGACGGCGTCGACCGCGCCGCGGGCAAGGGCTCGCGCGCGTCGGTCGTGTTCGTCGACGGCACCGCGTTCGTGGTCGCCGTCCCGAAGCGCACCGTCGTCACGGCGGTGGATCCCGAGCACATGCGCGAGCAGGTGTTCACGAACATCGACAGCGCCGTCATCGCATGACCCAGACGGCTTCCTCACTCACCAGCGGCCGGCCCTCACCGAGGAAGCCGCTCCTCCTCACCCGAAAGGACTGATGCCCCAATGATGCGAGGCATGTTCTCCGCGATCAGCGGACTGAAGGTCAACCAGACGATGCTCGACGTGACCGCGAACGACCTCGCGAACGTCAACACGATCGGCTACAAGTCGGCCCGCACGACGTTCCAGGACTCGCTCGCGCAGCTCCAGCGCGGCGCGGCCGGCTCGAGCCAGTCGAGCGGCGGCTCCAACGCGCTGCAGGTCGGCCTCGGCGTGCAGCTCGGCTCGGTCGACAACCTGATGTCCGGCGGCGCACCGATGACCTCGGGCAACCCGCTCGACGTCTACATCCAGGGCGCCGGCTGGCTGCGCGTCGGCCTCGGCGACGGCAGAGCCGTCCCGAGAGACTTCCAGTACACGCGCGCCGGCAACCTGACGATCAACGCGTCTGGCCAGCTCACGACGCAGGATGGCCACTTCCTCGTCGGCCTTGGCGCGACCGCCACGGCCGACGGCGCCGGCGGCTTCACCTACGCGCCGAACGCGACCGACGCCTACATCACGATCCCGCCCGGCTCGACCGACGTGACGATCGGCCAGGACGGCGGCGTCTCCTACATCGACCAGGACGCGAGATCGGCGACCTTCAGCCAGCGCGTCACGGCCGGCTACCTCGCGCTCGCGAAGTTCTCCAACGAGGGCGGCCTGCAGCGCACCGGCGGCTCGCTGTGGCTGCAGTCCGCGAGCACCGGCGCGCCGACGTTTGGCACGCCGAACACGGACGGCTTCGGCCAGACGAACGCCGGCATGCTCGAGATGAGCAACGTCGACCTCGCCAACCAGTTCACGACCATGATCACCGCGCAGCGCGGGTTCCAGGCGAACTCCCGGGTCATCTCGACTGCGGACGAGATGCTCCAGGACCTGGTGAACCTGAAGCGGTGATCTCCGCAGGGCGCGCCGTAGCCGGCGCGCCCACATGAGCTGAGCGGAGGCGGGGCGACGGTTGAGGGACCTGTCGCTCCGCCCTGCTCACGCTCACCACTTCCAAGCAAGGAGCACGACGTGATCGTCCTGCACCGCCTCGGCCACGACGCCGAGCCATTCCATCTCAACCCGGACATGATCCTGACCGTCGAGGCGACGCCCGACACGGTCGTCACGCTCGCGAGCGGCGCGAAGATCGTCGTGCACGAGCCGCCGGCCCAGGTGGTCGAGGAGATCAGAGGCTGGCGCTCCGAGATCCTCTCGGACGCGCTCAACGGCCGCCGCCCGACACTGCGTGCGATTGAAGGTTCGCCGCCCCCCGCCGATCACCCAGGCTGATGAAGGCTGCAACCGCCATCGGAATCGGCGCAGGGATCGCCGGACTGCTGTTCGCCTCCATGATGGAGGGGACGCAGCCGATGGCGTTCTTCAACATCCCCGCGCTCATCATCGTGCTCGTCGGGACCGCCGGCGCGACGCTCTCCTCCGTCGGGATGGAGACGATGAAGAAGATCCCGGCGCTCTACAAGCTCGCGTTCGGGCCGCCGGATCTCGACATGAAGGGGCGCGTGAAGCTGATCGTCTCGCTCGCCGAGCAGGCGCGCCGCGAGGGCCTGCTGGCGCTCGACGCGCAGCTCACCGAGATCGACGACGAGTTCACCCGCAAGGGCCTGCAGCTCGTCGTCGACGGCACCGATCCCGAGCTTGTGCGCGAGATCCTCGACGCCGAGATTGACGGCATGACGACCCGCCACGCCGCCGGCGCGACCGCGTTCGAGAAGGCCGGCGGCTACGCGCCGACGATGGGGATCATCGGGACCGTGATGGGGCTCGTGCACGTGCTCCAGAACCTCAGCGACCCGTCCTCGCTCGGCCCCGCGATCTCGACCGCGTTCATCGCGACGCTGCTCGGCGTCGGCGCGGCCAACGTGATCTTCCTGCCCGTCGCCGCGCGCCTGCGCGCGCTCTCCTCCGCGGAGGCCGAGCTGCGCATCCTCACGCTTGAGGGGATCCTCTCTGTGCAGGCCGGCGACAACCCGCGCGTCGTCGGCGACAAGCTCAGCTCGTACGTGGCGCCCGCAGAGCGCGGCGACGAGGACGAGGCGACCGACGAGCGCGCGTCCGCCGCGCCCGGCATCGCCCAGCCCGCGGCGGAGGCGGCATAAGCCGTGTCCTCCACCGCCACACGCGGCCGGCGCCGCCGTCATACCGACGGCGGACACTCGGAGAGCGAGGAGCGCTGGCTGCTCACGTACGCGGACATGATCACGCTGCTGCTGGCGCTGTTCGTCGTGCTGTTCGCGATCTCGTCGGTGAACGTCTCAAAGGTGAAGATGCTGCAGCAGTCGCTGCGCGACGCCTTCTCCGGCAAGGTCATGAGCGGCGGCGAGGCGATCATGGCGACCGGCAACAGCGTCTCCGTCAGAACGCTGCAGACGCAGCCGAGAATCATCCCCAACTCACCATCGCTCGGCCAGCCGACCGGCGCCGCCGCACAGGCCGCGCTCGCCGCGCGCCGCGAGGAGGACGAGCTGCAGAGACTCAAGCGGATGCTCGACGCGTTCGCCGCCGCACACGGCTTCAAGGCGCAGGTCGAGACGGTCGTCACGCGGCGCGGTCTGGTCGTGCGGCTGCTGACCGACAACGTCCTGTTCGACTCCGGCCTGGCGGACCTGAAGCCGCAGGGGCTCCCCCTGCTGGGCGAGGTCGGGACGCTGCTCGGCGTCGACCGAGTCCATCCGATCGTCGTCGAGGGCCACACCGACGACGTGCCGATCTCGACGTCGAAGTTCGCCTCCAACTGGGAGCTGTCGACGGCCCGCTCGGCCGCCGTCGTGCGCTGGCTGATCGGTCGCAGCGTCCCGGACAGACGCTTCTCCGCCGCCGGCTACGCCGACCTTCATCCGCTCGCCTCGAACGGCACGGACGCCGGCCGGGCGCGCAACCGCCGCGTCGAGGTCGTGCTGCAACGCATCCACAACCTGCCGGAAGGCACCACCCCATGAAGAGAAAGAAGATCCTGATCCCGCTGCTCGTGGTGGTGATCGCCGGCATCGCCGCGAAGTTCGTGCTGGCGAAGCCGGCCCCCGAGGTCCATCACAAGATCGACGGCGTCGTGTACGTGCTGCCGAAGGAGTTCCTTGTGAACCTCAGCGACGGCCGCTACGCGAAGGTCAACGTCGCGCTCGTGCTCGACCACTCGCAGCCGACGGCAGCCGCCGCCGGCGGTCATGAGGCGGCCGCGGCGCCGCCGGAGGGCTTCGGCACGCTCGAGCAGGAGGCGGCCGTGCGCGACGTCATCACCGACGTCCTGACCGGCCAGAGCGGCGACGAGCTGATCGACCGCAGAGGCCGCGAGCAGGTCAAGGAGGAGATCTTGAGAGAGATCAGATCGCGCACCGACGTGAGAGCCGAAGAGGTCCTGCTCCCCGACGTCGCCGTCCAGTAGGAGGCCGTTCGCGATGAGTGAAGACAACATCCAACTGCCCGCCTTCGAGCGCCCCGGGGCGGATTCGGGAGCGGCCTTCGCCGGTCCGGCCGACCTCGGGCGCCTGTCCGACGTGCCGGTCGAGCTGGCGGTCGAGATCGGCCGCACGCGCATGACCGTCGGCGCGACGCTGGAGCTGCGCCCCGGCTCGATCGTCGTGCTCGACCGCGTTGCCGGCGAGCCGGTCGACCTGCTGGTGAACGGCACGCCGATCGCGCGCGGAGAGGTCGTCGTGATCGACGAGGAGTTCGCGTTGCGCGTCACCGACGTGCTCGGCGAGCGACCCGCCCTTGATGCTCCCGCCGATGCGGCTGCGGATCCCGCTGCCGCCTAAGGCTGCGAACCGAACGCACCGAAACGATGAGTATCGGATCACCGCCCACTATGGATCGCAACCTGACAGAGGTCGGCACGTTCCAGCTCGTCGTCTGCGCGCTCGGTGACGAGGAGTACGGCCTGCCGGTCGGGCAGGTACGCGAGATCGTCCGCTACGCCGAACCGCGCCCCGTCGCGAGCGACGTGCCATGGATGCGCGGCGTCATCAGCCTGCGCGGCCGGCTTGTGCCGGTGCACGACCTCGCGGCGCGACTTGGCCTGGTGACGTCGACTGCAGGCGAAACCCGCCTTCCGACGCCCCCGCCGGCGGCCAAGCTCGTGATCGTCGAGACGGCTGACGAGCCCGTGGGCGTGCTCGTCGACGACGTCGTCGAGGTGCTGACCGTCGACCCGGGACAGCTCGAGCCCGTGCCGTCCGGCAGCGGGCAGATCGCGCGTGTCGGCGACCGCCTCGTGCTGCTGCTCGACGGCGAAGAGCTCGGGTCGTGACGACGTGCCCTTCGCCGTCGCCGCCCGCCGCGTCGTCCTGATCGCCGCTTCCACCGGCGGCCCGCGCGCGCTGGGCGAGCTCGTCCCGCAGCTCCCCACGCCACTCGGCGCCGGCACCGTGATCGTGCAGCATCTGCCGAGCGGCTTCACCGCTCCGCTTGCGCGACGGCTCGACCAGGCCGCGCGCCTCAACGTGCGCGAGGCCGGAGACGGCGACGTGCTCGATCCGCGCGTCGCGCTGCTCGCACCCGGGGGATCGCACCTGCGCCTGGACGCGGCCGGCACGACGACGCTCAGCTGTGCTCCCGAGGTCGGTGGCCTGCGCCCGCGCGCCGATCTGACGATCGCCGACGCCGCGCGCGCGTTCGGCGAGCGCACCGTGCTCGTCGTGCTGACCGGCATGGGGACCGACGGCCTGGAGGGCGCGGAGGAGGTCCGCCGCTGCGGCGGCCGCGTGCTCGTCGAGGCCGAGTCGACCTGCACCGTCTACGGCATGCCGCGGGCGGTCGAGGAGGCGCACCTCGCGGATGTCGTGTTGCCGCTCGACGAGCTGCCGGCGGCGATCGCGGCGGAGGCGGTGACATGAGCACGCTCGACACCCACGACGAGTACCTGCCCGCCTTCCTCGCCGAGGCGCGCGAGTACCTGCAGGAGCTCGGCCTCGCGATCCTGCGGATCGAGGCGGCGCCCGACGATCGCATCGCATCCGAGGGGATCTTCCGCATCGCGCACTCGCTCAAGGGCATGAGCGCGACGATGGGCTACGAGCGGATCGTCGCGCTGACGCACGCGATGGAGGACGTCTTCGAGCTGCTGCGCCAGCGCAGCGGTGGGCTGCCGCGGGATGCGATCGACGTGCTGTCCGCCTGCCTCGACGCGCTTGAGACCGCCGTCGAGGCGATCTCCGTCGGCCGCGGCGAGCTGCTCGAGCCCGGGCCGTTGGTGGAGCGTCTGCACACGCTGGCGCGCGAGCGCACGCTGTCGCAGGAGCTCTCGCGCGACGGCGACATGCTGCTGCCGGACTTCATGCGGCTGCCGGTCGCCGGCGAGCGCCTGCTGCACGTCGCGGCCGACCTCGCCGAGGAGTGCCAGATGCCGGCGGTGCGCGCGTTCATGCTGTTCGAGGCGTTGCGCGTGCACGGCGAGCTGGTCGGCGGCGTGCCGGCGCCGGACGCGGTCGAGCGCTTCGCCGGCCGCCGCGTCGAGGCGTGGGTCGCAACCAACTCGGACGAGTCGACCTTGGAGGAGAGCGCCCGCGCGGTCGGGGAGCTGGCGGAGGTGCGGGTGCGCGAGGCGGAGGTCCCTGTGCCGGTCGGCACCGAGCCCGCCGCCGAGCCCCTCGCCGCGGAGTGTCCTGCCCTGGGCTCGTCTGACGAGGTCGAGCCAGGACGCTTCGGCGACAACGCGCCCGCGCTGGCCGCTCCCACCGACCAGACCGCCGCCCCGCGCGCAAGCGTCACCGTCCGCGTCGATGCGGAGCGGCTCGACGAGCTGCTGCACCTGATGGGCGAGCTGGTCCAGCACCGCACGACCGTCGAGGCGCTCGCGGCCGAAGCCGCGGTCCCCGGTCTCGCGCCCGCGGTGCAGCGCCTCGCGCGCACCTCGCAGGCGCTGCAGGAGACCGTCACGCGCGTGCGGATGGTGTCGGTCGAGTCTGTCTTCCTGCGCTTCCCACGGCTCGTGCGCGACCTCGCGCAGCGACTCGGCAAGCAGGTCGAGCTGCGGCTGGAGGGTGCCGACACGGAGCTCGACCGCACCGTCGTCGACGCGCTCGGCGACCCGCTCGTGCACCTCGTCCGCAACGCGCTCGACCACGGGCTGGAGACGCCGGCCGAGCGGATCGCCGCCGGCAAGCCGCCGACGGGCGTGCTGGAGCTGTCGGCGCGCCACGCCGGCGGCCACGTCGTCATCTCGGTGCGCGACGACGGCCGCGGGATCGATCCGATCGCGATCGGCCATGAGGCTGTCGCGCGTGGCCTGCTCGACGTCGAGGCCGCCGCCGCGCTCGACGTGCCTGCCACCGCGGAGTTGCTGTTCGCCCCCGGTTTCTCGACCGCTCCGTCCACGACGGACCTGTCCGGACGCGGTGTCGGGATGGACGCCGTGCGCGAGCGGGTGCGCGCGCTCGGCGGCGAGGTCACGCTCAAGTCCGAGTTTCGCCCTCCGGTCACCGCAAGCGGCGACCTGCCGGCGACGTCACCGCAGGGCACGCTCGCCCAGCTCCGCCTCCCGCTCACGCTCGCCTCGATCGCCGCGCTGCTCGTGACGGTCGACGACCTCCCCTACGCGATCCCGCTCGACCGCGTGGTGCGCACGGTGCGGCTCGATGGGCTGCCGCTGCGCACCGTCCGAGGCACCCCGCTGCTGCCGCTCGGCGGGGAGCTGCTGCCGCTGCTCGACGGGGCGGAGGCGCTCGGCGCAGGACACTCGTCGGCAGGGGAGCGGAGCTACGCGGTCATCGTCTCCGCCGCCGGCCGCCGCGTTGCCCTCGCGGTCTCAGCCCTCGCCGGTCAGCGCGAGCTCGTCACGCGCCGTCTTCCCCGTGCCGTCAGCCAACGCGCAGCCGCCGCCGGTGGCGCCGTGCTGCCCGATGGCGGGATCGCCCTTGTCGTCGATTGCGATGCCCTCGGTGACGTCGACCGCAGCTCGCCGCTCGCGGTGAGTGAAGGGCGAAACCCCTCCTTTCCCGGCCAACCAGAAGGAGTCCCAGCATGAACGTCCACTACGACGAGCAGCAGCTCGACGCGCTGCGAGAGCTCGCCTCGATCGGCTCCGGCAACGCGGCCACCGCGCTCGCGCAGATGCTCGGCCGCTCGGTCGAGCTCCAGGTCCCGCGTGCGCTCGCGCTGCCGCTCGCCGACGCGCTCGACGCAGTCGGCGAGCCCGACGCGATGACCGCAAGCGTCGTGATGCAGGTCGGCGGCGACGCCGAGATCGTCGTGCTCCTGCTGTTCTCCTATCCGGGCGCAGCGAGCCTCTGTGAGCTGCTCGGCGTCGAGCCGCGCAGCGAGCTGGGCGACTCGGCGCTCGGCGAGATCGGAAACATCCTCGGCGCTTCCGCCGTCGGCGCCCTCGCGCAGATGACCGGCCTTGCGCTGGAGCCACAGCCGCCGCAGGTTCTCTACGACATGCTCGGCGCAGTCGTCGCGTCGGTTCTCAGCGCGACCGTCGGCGAGCTCGATCTCGCGCTCGTGCTGGACGCGGAGCTGGACGTCGAGGGCGCCGCGTGTGGGCTGTCGTTCCTGCTGCTGCCGACCGCCGGTGGGGTCGACGAGCTGCTCGGTCGGCTCGGCCTCGGTGCCGAGGGAGCGAGCGGGCAGTGAAGGTCGTCCGGATGGGAGAGCTGGCCGTCTCGGCCGCCGCGGAGGACGAGCTCGTCTCGATGGGGCTCGGCTCCTGCGTGGGCGTCGCACTCGTGGACCGCGAGCGCGGGATCGCGGGGCTCGCACATGTGATGCTGCCGGAGGCGAATGCCGCCTACAGCGCGCCGGCGAAGTTCGCCGATCGCGCCGTGCCGGCGCTGCTCGCCTCCACCGAACGCCTCGGCGCGCGACGCGAGCGGACGGTTGCGGTGCTCGCGGGCGGCGCGCAGATGTTCGCGGGCAATGGCAGAACGGCCGGCGTCGCGGGCCTCGATCTCGGCGCCCGCAACGAGGCCGCCGTGCGCACGGCCCTCGCCGAGGCGGGCATCCCCGTACGCGCCGCCGCGACCGGCGGCGACCGTGGCCGCACCGTTCGCGTGTGTGTGGGCGATGCCCGCGTCACCGTCAAGGAAGCCGGCGGCGAGGAGCAGTCGCTGTGGCACCCGGCCGCACCTGCCGATGACCTGGTGGAGATCTCATGAGCGAGCTCCTCACCAACGACCAGGTCGCCGCGCTCGTCGAGGCGGCCCAACAGGGCGAGCTGCCCGACGACCGCACCGGCGGCAGCACGCCCCTGCGCCGCAGCCGGCGGCTGCGCAGCGTCGACTTCGCGCGCCCGACGAAGTTCACGAGCGAGCATGAGCGCCGCATCGTGCGCGCGCTGGACGCCTTCTGCACGACCGCCGCGACGCGCCTGTCGGCCGAGCTGCGCGTGCCGCTCGAGCTCGAGGTGATCGACACGACCCAGCTGCCGTGGTCGAGCGCGCAGTCCGCGCTCCCGCAGGACTCGGTCGGCGCCGTGCTGGGAGTTGCGCCGGTCGGCACGCGCATGCTGCTGACGGCTGAGCTGCCGTTGGTCCTGCTGACGATCGAGCATCTGCTCGGCGGCGCACCCGAGCGTCCGCCGAAGGCGCGCAAGCTGAGCGAGATCGACTGGGCGCTCACGCGCCGGCTGTTCGACATGCTCACGCACCATCTCTCGCTCGTGTGGCAGGACCTCGCCGGGTTGACGCTCGACACGCGCGACGTCGACACGCACATGGAGGGCCTGCAGGTCACCGCCGTCTCCGACCCGACGCTGACGCTGACGTTCGAGGCGCGCATCGACCGCCACTCCTCGACGCTCGCACTGCTCGTGCCGTGGAGCGCGATCGACGCCGTCGCCGACGAGCTGGCCGGCCGCGAGGCGCGCAGCGAGGCGGCCGACCCGCGCATCGCCGCGGCCGTGCGGCGCGCCGTCGCCGGCGCGAAGGTCGTGCTGCGCGCCGAGGTGGCACACGTCGACATGGCGATCGACGAGGTCCTCGCTCTGCAACCCGGTGACCTCGTGCGGTTGGGCGCACCTGCCGAGGCCGGCGTGGGGATCTACGCCGAGGACGTGCCGATCCATCGCGCCCAGCCGGGCCGCAGCGGCACGCGCCGCGCGGTGCAGGTGACGGCGCCGGGCGGAGGTGTGGCATGAGCCCCGCCGACGTCGGGAGCGCGACCGACGCGCTGATGCGCCTCGGCGCATCGACCGCGGAGGCGGTCGCCAAGTCGCTCGACGCGATCTGCCCCTCGCCGGTGGAGCGCGGCGACGTGACCGTCGTGCCGGGCGACGAGAGCCCGTTTGACGGCTTCCCCTTCGAGGACGGCCCCGCCGTCGCCGTCAGCGTCCACTACGTGGATGGCGTGACGGGCGGGAACGTGCTCTTGATGACGGCGCGCGCTGCGCGAGCGATCGCGGCGGCGATGGGTGGGGAGGTGGCGGCTGAAGGTCCGGTCGATGCCGAGCCCACCCCGGCCGACGCCGAGCCGGTGGACGGCGCGGACGCCGCGCCTGCTGATGCCGCGGCCGCCGAGACTCCCACCGACCTCGAGTTGTCCGCCGTCGCCGAGGCCGCCAACCAGATGTTCGCGGCGGCCGCGAGCGCGACCGGCGTCGTCCTGAGTCAGGAAGTCGAGATCGCGCCGCCGGACACGCGCCGGCTTGACTCCGCCGCGGCTGCTCGCGAGGCGTTCGACGCCACGCCGCACGCGGTCAGTGCGACCTTCCGCGTCTGCGGCGAGCCGTGCCGGCTCGTGCAGCTCGTGCCCAACGCGTTCGTCCTGCGCATGACGCGTGCGCTCGACGAGCAAGGCAGCGAGCGGGTGAGCGGCGACGCCGGCCTGTCCGCACTCGGCATCGCGGCGCGCGGCGCGGAGCCCGGCGAGGAGCGCCGGCTCGACGACGCGCTGCGCGACATCCGCGTGCGCGTGTGGGCCGAGCTCGGGCGCACGCGCGTCTCGCTCGGCGCGGCGCCGGAGCTGCCGCCGGGCGCGGTGCTGGAGCTTGACCGCAAGGCCGACGACCCCGTCGACCTGTTCGTGAACGGCCTGCGCTTCGCGAGCGGCCGGCTCGTCCTCACCGACGAGGGCGAGTGGGCGCTGCGGCTCGAAGAGGTCGCGGGACGAACCGAGCCCGCGCTTGCTGCTACTACCGAGGAGGAGATCTAGATGGCACGTGTGCTCGTCGTCGACGACGCAGCATTCATGCGCAAGGTCCTGACCGACGCGCTCGTCGCCGGTGGCCACGAGGTCGTCGGCGAGGCGGGTGACGGCGATGCCGCGCTCGTCGCATACAGGGACCTGCAGCCGGACCTCGTGACGCTCGACATCACGATGCCGGAGAAGGACGGCCTCGCCACCCTGCGCGAGCTCGTCGACATCGACCCCACCGCGCGCGTCGTGATCTGCTCCGCGCTCGGCCAGGAGTCGAAGGTGCTCGACGCGATCAAGGCCGGCGCCAGAGACTTCGTCGTCAAGCCGTTCGAGCGCGAGAGGTTGCTGGGCGCGGTTGAGAAGGCTGTTGCCTGATCAACAACCGCCTTTTTCCAGGGATTCTCGGAGTTGACAGCCGCTATTTTCCGAGTTAGCAGGAGAGATTTTCCGTGTTAGCGGGATGTCTGCCGACTTGTTGGCGCAGTCAAGTCCCGTCAGCCTGCAACCGCTCGAAGCCGGTCCACAGCACGTTCATCGCCGTCTCGACGATCCGCTCGCGGGGGACGTGCGGGTGCTCGTCCCACCAGATCGCGAGGCCCGCGAGGCCGGCGCGCATCGTCTCGGCGGCCATCTCGAGCCCGTCCGCGTCGCGCGCGATGCGCTGTGCGCCCGGCTGTCGGCCGAGGATCGCGCTCAGCGCCGCGCGACCCTGCGCCTGGATCTCTCGATGCGCGGCACGCGCCTGCGGCTCGCCGGTCGCCTCGAGGAAGTACATGCGCGAGGCGAAGCGGTTCTGCTCGACGTAGCGCGCCCAGGCGCTGAACGCGCGCTCCATTCGCAGCTGCGTCGGGTCCTCGCCGGCGAGCTCTCTGACCCACATCGCCAGCAGCTCGTCGCGCGTGCGCTCGAGCAGCCGCGTGAAGAGGGCGAGCTTCGAGGCGAAGTGGTCGTAGACGACCGGTGGCGAGACCCCGGAACACCGTGCGATCTCGTCGATCGACGCGCCCGCGTACCCGTGCTCGGCAAACACGCGCGTGGCCGCCTGCTCGATCAGCTCGCGCCGCTCTGCGGCGGGCAGCCGTCTCCGCGGCGGCGTCGCCGTGCGGACCGTCGACTTCGACAAACCTAACGCTCCCTAGGTACTGTGCCTAACAGGTACTAGGTTACGCATCGGAAAGGCGGCCGGCATGAGCGTCAGCGCAGACCCCAAGATCGTCCACGACCCGGTCTTCAGACACCGGCTTCGTTTCACCCACACGACCGACGAGCACGGCGACCCGGCGGTGCTGTGTGAGATGTGGGTCGAGCCGGGCGGCGGGGTGCCGCCGCACGTGCACCCGCGGATGGAGGAGCGCTTCACGGTCGTCGAGGGGCGCATGGAGTTCCTCTCCGGGCGCAGATGGGTTGGGCGCGACGCCGGCGAGACGGCCGTCGTGCCCGCCGGCACCCGCCACGCCTACCGCAACCGCGGCAGCGTCGTCGCCTACTCGCACTGCATTGCGACCCCGCCCGACCCGGGCCTCGAGGGCTTCCTCACCGATGCCGCCGCGCTCGGCCGCGCCGGCCGCATCTCCAAGCTCGGCATCCCGAAAGGGATCAAAGGCTGGCTCCAGGGCGCCGTGATGATCGAGGCGTATGGCGAGATGGTCGAGATGGGCTTCCCGCCGCTCCCGCCCAAGCCGATCCAGCGCCTCGTCCTCCCGCCGCTGGCGCGCCTGGGGGCGCGGCGTGGGTACAGGGCGGGGGAGTTGGGTTGATTCGAACGCCGTGGCGGCGGTCAGCTGTCTGATCCGGACGTGAAGGGCTCACGCCGGATCGCCCAGATAACTGCGGCGACACCAAATGTCGCTCCACCTACCCCCGCGAGTGGGTAGCCCTGCAAGATCGCAAGGACCATTGCGGCGAGGTACAAGAGCCCGAGGGTCAGTCCGATGAAGTGCGCTCGGCGCTGCCCAGCGAAGTAGCGCGGCATGACCTCCGCGTCGGTTGCCGCGAGCTGGCTCTCGAGGCTGTGCCGGTGTGCTTGCTCACGTTCTCCTGAAGCCAGGAGACGTTCGGCAGCATCCGGTACCTGTGCGACATAGCGGTCGAGATCGTCTGGGGACGGGAGCGGCGAGGTGTAGCTGGACTGCTGAAGTCCGACGTCGAGCCTGGTCCCGCGATACCCGCGGCCACCACGATCACGCTCGATCACGGTCTGCTCACGGCGTTCCAGGCTCTTGTCGCTCGCACCGGTCGCTGTCTCACGCGTGGAAGGCATCCCGGTTCCCTCGCTGAACATCAGCGCCGAACATCTCCATGTCACGGTGACGTGCAACACGGTCGGTTGCAAGCGACCCAACCTCGCGTCGGAGGACCCGATGAGGGATCTCGCATCGCCCGGTGACGATGCTTCGCAGGCCGTCGCGGAAGCCCCGCGCGAACGCCTGGTCTTTGAACACGGTGATCATGTGCCCAAGGGTCCAAGACCCTCGGCGGATTGTCTACAGCAAGGAGCTGTGACTTCGGCGGCTCAGCGCCCGAGCGTCCGCAGCAGCTCGGCCGTTCTCGCCGGCACCTCGCCAAGGCGGGTGCGGACGTCAGCGAGCGCGGCGCGCAGCTCTGGGTCGCCGACCTCGACGGGCAGCATCGAGTCCTGCAACTCGGAGAGGATGTCGTCGGCGTGCTCCACGGCCTCGAGCGCCTGCTCGACGTAGCCGCTCGCGCCCGCGGACGGCGCGCCAGCCTCCGGCGTCGGCGCGAAGGAGCTCATTGCCAGCCCGTGCCGCGCGGCGAATTCGCCGTTCGCCCGCTTTGCCCGTCCGTACGCGCCCTGCACCGGTCCGAACAGCTCCGACTCCAGCCGGTCCGCCGTGTCGTCGTCGACCAGCTCGTACGCCGCTCCGAGCGCCGCCAGCGCGACGCCGATCGTGTCGGCGGCCTCCGCTGTCGCCCCCAGCAGCTCTCTGCGTCCTTCGTCGCTCGAGTACGTCATTCCGCACCAGGATAGTGTCGGAGCCCCGGCTCAGTCGGGCGACGCGATCTCGTCGCGATACTCCTGAAGATCCTCGCCCGGATACATCAGCTCGTTGTACGCCGGATCGGCTACGGCCAGCGCGTTCCGAGCTGCGCCGACGGCGGCATAGCGGGGCCCATTCGACGGCGGATGCTCGGCCTCGAGGCGGGCGAGTACCTGGTTGCCCTTGTCGAGCGCCGTCCGAAGCTGGTCGATGTCCGTGTAACCGACCGCAAGCACCTCGTCCGTGAACTCGGCAGCGGCGCTGCGCGGAGATCGCTCACGGTCGCCGTACGTGCCGTCGAGCAGGGCTCTCACGGTGTCCGCGTCAATTGGGATCGGTGTAACGGGCGTCGACACCCCGGCATCGATGGCACCCTTGACGGTCTCGGTCGCTCGCTCCTGGGATTGCGTCGCCTGCCGGGAGAACATCTCGAAGTGGGTGTCGGCAACGTAGAACAGCCCACTCAGCGCGTGGAAGTCGCGCCGCAGCTCTCGTGGCACTGTGAGCGTTCCCTTGTACCCGAGGTGATGCGAGACGTTCGCCCACGCGTCCATCACGATCGTCCGGATTTGCAGCTCGAACAGAAGTCCCTTGAGCGAGTTGTAGCGCGGACCGGCGTGCTCTCTGCGAAGGCGGCCGAGCAGGTGAAGCGACATGTAGCCAAAGGAGTCGACCTCCTCCGCGTTGGCCGGTATGACCTTGTCCTCGCGGTCGACGATGTCGAAGGTTCTTTCAGCGATTGCAAGGACCTGTTTTATGTCCTGGAGGAACAGCACCACTGCGCGGACGCCGACGAGGTCGGTCGCGTCTGCGAGCGGGTTCTCCCAACCCTTGCGGGTCCCCTTCTCCAGCAGACTGGGCAGAGACTTGACGCGCCCGGTGACCGAGTGGACCTTCAGGTTCGCCCGCTCGATCTCGTGTCTGAGCGCGAACTCGACCTCGCTTTGAAGCCTGACCAGGGATCCCTTCCTGCGCTCGTACTCTGCGGCGACGTCGCTCTCGATTGTGGGCATGGCGTCGAAGCGTAGTGTCTCGCCTGTCGAAGACAGCGAGGGCCCGGCTAAAGCCCACCCGACACCTGCCGAATACCCGGGACGACTCATCCCTCGGAGTCGCCCTCGATGATCAAGGCTTCCCTGCTTCCACGGGTGGCCACGACGGTCGCTGCCGTCGTGCTGCTGCCTGCCACGTCCGCGCTCGCTGCGAGAACCGCTGTGAGCAGCGAGTCGACGCCCGTCGACCTGACGGGCGCGAGCGATCAAGGCAGCCACATCGGTGGCGGCGGCTCCATCGTCCGCACGATCGTTGGCCTGGCGATCGTGATCGGCGTCATCTACGGCGTCGCCTGGGTCCTCAGACAGGTCAAGGCCAGCAAGCAGCCGCGCGCCACCGGCAGCGGCCTCGCGACCCTGGCATCCGTCCCGCTCGGCCCGAACCGCTCGGTCCACCTGGTGCGCGCCGGGCGCGACCTCGTCCTGCTCGGCGTCGCCGAGCACGGCGTCGTCCCGATCCGCACCTACACCGAGGAGGAGGCCTACGCGGCCGGCCTGATCGACGAGGACGGGATGCTGATCCTGCCCGAGGAGGAGACCTCCGGCCGTGCCCGCGGCGGCGACCGTACTCCGCGCAGACTTCCGCACCTCGCGATGCCGCAGCTCGCGCTGCCGTCCGCCATGCGCGCCGCCCGCGACACCGCCCGCGCGACCGCCAAGCCCCCGCGACCCGCGACTCGCGCCCTCCCCGCCCCCAGAAACGCCCTCGACCAGATCCGCGCCTGGACGGTCCGCTCGTGAGAGGCGACGGCGCCAACGCAGTTCAGATCCTGCTGTTGATCGGCGGCCTGACGCTGATCCCCGCGCTGCTGTTCTGCGTGACCGGCTTCACGCGCATCCTGATCGTCCTCGGCTTCATCCGCACCGCGATCGGCACGCCCACCGCGCCGCCGAACCAGGTGCTCGTCGGCATCGCCCTCTTCCTGACGCTGTTCGTGATGGCGCCGACCTTCACGGCGATCAAGGACACCGCCTGGGACCCGCTCCAGGCGCACAGAATCGACACGCAGCAGGCGATCAGACGTGCCGAGGAGCCGCTGCGCGCCTTCATGTTCA
>Ga0126313_10000247_pt1 | contig 24491 bp, 23 predicted proteins | sample Plot105A_FD_89954 | JGI IMG/M metagenome (GOLD analysis project Ga0126313, IMG submission 89954) | Serpentine soil microbial communities from UC McLaughlin Reserve, CA, USA - Plot105A | ecosystem: Environmental > Terrestrial > Soil > Grasslands | place: USA: UC McLaughlin Reserve, Lake County...
TACGCGCTCGCGCCCAAGGCGGTCGACCAGATCCTGCACATGGCCTACAAGGTGTTCCCCGAGTCGTCGGCGGCGAAGGGCGAGAAGGGCGGCGAGGGCGAGCGCGCGTCAGGCGAGGCGACCGCGCTCGCGCACCTCATGCGCGGCGTGCACTGGTGAAGTCCGCTCCTCCAAGTGAGCCCGCAGCGCAGTATCCACCGCCTGCCGGGGCGTCAGCGCGGCGCCTCCGGCATGCGCCTCGTGCCAGGACCGCTCCCCGAGCCGCGCACGTGCCGGACGGAACCAACGGTCCTCGAGCTGCCGGTCGATCGCAGGGTCGTGCCGGTCGGGGCCTGTGGCCTCGGCGGCGCCACGGAGTCGAGCAGCCAGCCTATCCTTGCCGCGCGCTGCCGCGACCCCGGCCAACCCGTCGATGGCTTCGTAGAGCATGCGGTCGTACCGGTGGCGATCGGCCAGCCGCAGCTCCCGGGTGAACGCCTCCGAGGCGCGTGCGTCGTCGCCGGCAAGCAGCGCCACGAGTCCGTCGTTGCCGTTCGCGAAGCTCAGGACCAGCGGGTCCCCGAGCACGTCAGCTGAGCGGAGCGCTTCCACGGTGAGCTCTTGGGCCGCGGCGTGGTCGTCATGGAAGAGCGCGGTGTAGGTGAGACTGGTCTGCAGCGACGCGAGCTGGCGATGATTGTCCGTGCGGCGATACGCTGCCGCCACCTGCTGCCCCAGGCTGAGCGCTTCGGTGAGCGTCGGCGCCATTATCGCCCGGACGTGTAGCGCCCTGACCTGCTTCGGCTCGTCGCGAGCCTCGCGTGCGAGATGTTCGGCTTCGGTTGCGTAGCGGTAGGCGTCCGTGACGCGGTGGACATTGAGCGCGGCAAGGGCAAGCACCGACATGCTGGCCGCGCACTGTGCGACGTCGCCGATCGAGCGCGCGAGCTCGAGGCTCTCGCGCGCAGCCGCCTCGGCGTCTTCGACCGCGGCTGCCGTTGTGAGGCAGAACGCGCACGCTCCGAGCGCCGCCGCCCGCAAGGAGGTGGGCACGTCGCCGGGCAACGCCAGCGCCGCGCGAAGCCAGCGCGCGCCTTCGCGCCCCTGCTCCCGGCGGTCCCAGTACTCCTGGAGGGCCGTTGCGAGGCGGAGCGCCCGCTCGGGGTCGCATCGGTCCAGCGCCCACGTGAGCGCCGCGCGCAGATTGTGGACCTCGCGATCCAGCTCGGCCATGAGCGCCGCGGCATCGGAGCGCTCGAGCTCGGGCGCTGCCCGCTCGGCCAGCGCAAGGTAGTAGTCGCAATGGCGCCGGCGAAGGCCGTCACCGTCGGCCCGCTCGGCAAGCCGGTCGCGCGCGAACGCGCCGACTGTCTCCAGCAGGGCAAGCCGGGTGGGCGCGTTCGGGACCGGACGACGAACGACGAGGTTCTTGGCGACGAGCGCCTCGAGCACGTCGAGCGACGCCTCGGTCACCGCTTCGGCCGCATCCACGGTGCAGCCGCCCGCGAACGCGGCGAGTCCCGCGAGCGGCGCCCGCTCGTCGGGCGTCAGCAGCGCGTAACTCCATTCAAGCGTCGCCGTGAGCGTTCGCTGCCGCGCCGGGGCATCGCGGGACGCCGATCCAAGCGCGTCCAAGCCCTCGCGCAACCGGTCGGCCAGCTCGGGCACCGTGAGCAGCCCGACGCGCGCGCCCGCCAGCTCGATCGCAAGGGGGAGCCCGTCGAGCCGCCGGCACACCCGGACGATCGCCGGCGCGTTGTCGTCGCCGAGCTCGAAGCTAGCGTCCTGCGCACGCGCCACGGCGACGAACAGCTCTACGGCCGGCGCTTCTTCCGCGCTCGTCTCGTCGCCGTTCGCCTCGACGGCCGGCAGAGCGAGGGGAGCGAGCCGAAAGAGCCGCTCGGCGCGTAGGCGCAGCGGCTCACGACTAGTCACGAGGAGACGAAGCCTCGTCGTTGCGGCAAGCAGGTGCCCCACGAGGGGTGCCGCGTCGAGCACGTGCTCGAAGTTGTCGAGCACGAGCAGCACCTCACGGTCGCCCAGGTGGCGAGCCAGCGCCTGCTCGGCCGACTCTGACGGCATGAGCACCACGTCGAGCTGGCGGGCGATCGTGGAAGCGACGTGCTCATGTCCGGTCACCGGCGCCAGCGCGATGAAGTGCGCACCGTCCCGGAACTCGTCGCCGATGCCGCGCGCCAGCTCCAGCGCTAGCCGCGTCTTCCCCACCCCGCCGGGCCCAACCACCGTGACCAGTCGGCTGGCGGGCTCACGGACCACGTCGCGGAGCGCGGCGAGGTCTTTGTCGCGCCCGATAGTCGGAGTGGGCGGCAACGGGAGGCGAGCGGCAGCCATCGCGCGATCGTCGGCCCGGGCGACCGGTCGAGGCCGGGGCTCCAGGTCGAGGGAGGGGTCATGCGTGAGCATCGCCCGCTGGAGCGCGCGCAGCTCGGGCCGGGGCTCGATCCCGAGCTGCTCGACGAGGACGTCACGGGCCGCGTGGTAGGCGTGGAGCGCATCGGCCTGCCGCCCGGAGCGATATAGCGCGAGCATCAGCTGGCCCTGCAAGTGCTCGCGAAGGGGGTGAACCGCGACTAGCTGCTGCAGCTCGCCCGCCAGCTCGCCGTGGCGTCCGACCGCGAGATCGGCGTCGACGCGCGCCTCCAACGCCGCGAGTCGCTCCTCCTCCAGCCGCGCGATCTCAGCCTGCGCGAAGGAGTCGAACGCGAAGTCGGCCAGAGCGGGACCACGCCACAGCGAGAGCGCTTCACGCAGGACGCCTGCTGCGCGCTCGGGTCGACCATCCGCCAACGTCTGATGTCCTTCGGCCGCGAGCCGCTCGAAGCGCTCGGCGTCGAGCTCGTCGGCGCCGACCCGCAGCTGGTAGCCCGCCGCCGTCGTCGCCAGCACCGTGGGATCGCCGAGCGCCCGGCGCAGGCGCGACACGTGGACGTGGATGGTCTTCACAGCGCCGGCGGGAGCGTCCTCGCCCCACAACGCGACCGAAAGGCGCTCGGCGCTCACGGGCTGGTTGGGTTGCAGGAGCAGCACGGCAAGCAGCGCACGGGGCTTGGCGCCGCCCACCGCGACAGCGCGACCGTCGGCGTGCACCTCGAGCGTGCCGAGGATTCGAAACTCCATCGTGCCTCCAGCTGACGCTATCCGGAACCGACCGCCGGCGCAGCGGGGGTCCGCGGCGAGACGGACGCGCGCTCCGGTGGACATGGGATGACCGCGTGCACAGTCGTCCCGCCGCCCGGCGGCGACCGCACCTCGAGCCGCCCGTCGAGCGCCGCCACGCGATCGACGAGCCCGCGCAGGCCGGATCCCTGCGCCGGGTCGGCGCCGCCGGCGCCGTCGTCCGTGACGTCGACGACGACGCGATCGAGCTCGCGCACCACCGTCACGCGGGCGTGGGTCGCGCTCGCGTAGCGCGCGACGTTGGTGATCGCCTCGGCGACGACGAAGTAGACGGCCGCCTCCACGGTCTCCGGCAGCCGGTCCGCCGGCGCCACGGCGATCTCGACCGGCAGCGGCATGCGCTGCGCGAGCGCCTCCAGCGCCGCGGCGAGCCCGCGATCGGAGAGCACGGCCGGGTGGATGCCGCGGGCGAGCTCGCGCAGCTCGCGGATCGCCGCCTCGAGGTCGCGCGCCGCGGCGTCGAGCAGCTCGCCCGCCGCCTGCGGATCGCGGTCGAGCCGCGTGCGCGCCGTCCGCAGGGCGATGGCGAGCGCGACGAGCTGCTGCTGGGCGCCGTCGTGCAGGTCCCGCTCGATGCGGCGCCGCGCGGCGTCCGCGCTCTCGACGATCCGCACGCGAGACGCGCGGAGCTCCTGCACGTTCGCACGGAGCTCGGCGTCCAGCCGCTCGTTCTCCAGCGCCAGGGCCGCGGCTCCGCCGACGGTCCGGACCAGCTCTCGCTGCTCCGCCACGGATGCGTCGTGCACGAGCATCGCCACGGGTACGCCGTCGCGCTCGACCGGCGTGCACGCCCGGCCGGAGCCGGCACCCGGGAGCGTGAAGGCGGCGCCGGCCGCGTCGACCCACTCCGAGCGCTCGGGCAGCCAGTAGGCGAGCTCCAACGAGGGGTCGCCGAGCGCGTCGGCCAGCGCATCGCGCAGCTCGCCCCGGCCCCGCCCGGCGCCAAGGCGCTCGACCAGCTCGCTGACCGCCGCGGCGCCCGCCACGCGGCTGCGCAGCAGGCCGGCCAGGAACGCGAACGGCACGAACACCAGGGCGATGACGCGTGCGCGCTCGAGGTTCTCCTGCGTGTCCGGCGACACCCGCGCGACGCCCAGCACCGCCCACACGGCGTATAGCGCGAGCACGAGGGCGCCGCTCAGGTAGACGGGCGTGAGCGCGCGGCGCTGCGCCGGGGCGGATTCCCTCCAGCGCGCGACCAGCACGACGCCGAGCAGCACGATCAGCGCCGCGACCACCGCCAGGCGGATCCGCGCCGCCGCCGAGAACAGGTCGGGCGCGTCGGCGACGAGCAACGGGTTGGCGGGCACCCCGAGGCGCGTCGTGTCCTCGATCAGCACGCAGCTCCACCAGGCGACGGTCGCGGTCAGATACGAGGCGGTCGCGAGCGCCCGGTTGGCGCGCGTCTCGAGCCGGCCCGACGGGAACGCGAGCAGGACGTGGAACACGATCGCGTACGGGAGCGCGATCAGCAGCAGCCCCGCGATGAACGGCCAGGAGTCGGTCGTCACGATCAGCCCTGAGAGGCAGTAGCTGAACCCGACCGCCACCATCAGCGCGCCGAAGCGGTTCTCCGGACGCCGCAGCCAGGCCAGCAGCCCCGTCCCGATGAACGCGGCGCCGATCACCGGCCCGAAGACGGCGATCAGGTCGCGGTGGTGGCCGCCGACGCTGTGGATCGCGACGGCGAGCAGGACGGCGCACATGACCGCGCCGGCGACGGCGATGCCGGCCAGCGCGCGCCGGAGACTGGGCAGGGAAGCTGACAGAGCAGCGAGTCAGGCTACTCCGCCGGCGCGGCTCAGCTCGTGGCCGTCGCCGCCTCGGCCGCGCGCGCCGCGTGGCGCGCCATCAGCTCCCGCTGGGCGTTGCGCGGCTCGCTGCCGTTCGGGGTGCGCCGCGTCCAGATCCCGTCGGCATCGAGCACCCACGCGTTCGTGTTGTCGGCCATGCAGCGCTCGAGCGTGTCGAGCAGCTCGCCGCGCAGCCCCTCGTCGCGTACCGGCGCGAGCAGCTCCACCCGCGTGTCGAGGTTGCGCGGCATGAGGTCGGCCGAGCCGATGTAGAGCCGGTGGTCGCCGTCGCGCTCGAAGGCGTAGATGCGCGAGTGCTCCAGGAAGCGCCCGACGATCGAGTGCACGGTGATGTTCTCCGACACGCCGGGGACGCCGGGACGCAGGCAGCAGATGCCGCGGATGTTGAGGTCGACCGGGACGCCGGCCTGCGATGCGCGGTAGAGCGCCTCGATGCAGCGCTTGTCCACCAGCGAGTTCATCTTCATCACGATCCGCGCCGAGCGGCCGCCCTCCTTGGCCGCGATCGTGCGATCGATCTCCTCGATGATCCCGTCGCGCATGTGCGACGGTGCCATGAGCACGCGCCGGAACGCCCCGGGACGAGCGAAGCCGGTGAGCTGGTTGAACATGTCGGCGACGTCGGCGCCGATCTCCTCGTCGCAGGTGAGCAGCCCGAAGTCCGTGTAGAGCCGCGCCGTCTTCTGGTGGTAGTTGCCGGTCCCGACGTGCACGTAGTGGCGCACGCCGTCGCCCTCGCGACGGACGATGAGGATGCACTTCGCGTGCGTCTTGAGCGTCGGCAGTCCGTAGACGACGTGGACGCCGGCCTCCTCCATCGCGCGCGCCCAGCCGATGTTCGCGCGCTCGTCGAAGCGCGCCTTGAGCTCGACGAGGCAGACCGCCTGCTTGCCGCGCTCCACCGCGCGGATCAGCGCCGGGACCAGAGGCGAGTCGTCGCTCGTGCGGTACACGGTCTGCTTGATCGCGAGCACCTTCGGGTCGGCGACAGCTCTCTCGACCAGCCGCTCGACCGACGTGGAGAACGAGTCGTACGGGTGGTGGACGAGGATGTCTCCCTTGCGCATGGCGGCGAGGACGTCGGGCTCCTCGTCCTCGTCGGGTTGCAGCCGCGGCTGCGTGACGGGACTCCAGGGCGCGTCGCGCAGGTCGGCGAACCCGGAGACGCCGACGACGTCCCACAGGTCCTTGAGGTCGAGCAGTCCGTCGACCTCGAACAGCTCGCCCTCGTCGATCTCCAGGGCGCGCACGAGCGGCTCCCGCAGCCGGTGGCTCATGCCGGCGCCGACCTCGACGCGCACGACCTCGCCCAAGCGGCGGCGGCGCAGCTCCTGCTCGACCGCGCGCAGCAGGTCGTCGGCCTCGTCGTCGACGGTGAAGTCGGCGTCGCGCGTGACGCGGAAGACGTCGTAGTCGACGATCTCCATCCCGGGGAAGAGCGTGTCGAGGTTCTCGGCGATCAGGTTCTCGAGCGGCACGAACGTGCGGCCGTCGCCGATCGGCACAAAGCGCGGCAGCATCTCCTTCGGCACCTTCACCCGGGCGAAGGTCTCCTGCCCGGTCTGCGGGTCGCGCACGAGTACCGCGAGCGAGAGCGAGAGGTTCGAGATGTACGGGAACGGACGCCCGAGGCCGACGGCGAGCGGCGTGAGGACGGGGAAGATCTGGCGCCGGAACCGGTCGACGAGCTCGTCGCGGTGGCGCGCGTCGACCTCGTCGCAGGCCTGGATCCGGATGCCGTGCTCCGCCAGCGCCGGACGCAGCACGCGATCGAGCACAACCGTCTGGCGGCGCGTCTGCCGGCGCACGGTGTCGCCGATCGCCGCGATCGTCTCAGCGGGGCTGCGGCCGTCCTCGCGCGGCTTCTCGATCCCCGCGTCGACGTACTCCTGCAGGCCGGCGACGCGGACCATGAAGAACTCGTCGAGGTTGGAGGAGTAGATCGCGCAGAACTTCACACGCTCCAGCAGCGGGACGGAGTCGTCCTCGGCGAGCTGGAGGACCCGGTCGTTGAAGTCGAGCCAGGACAGCTCACGGTTGAAGTAGAGCCAGACGTCGGACAGGTCCGCCGCGACGACCGCTTGCGCTTCTGGCTGCGACAGGTCGGTCACGGCCCCCGATGCTAACGCCGCTGCAGATTGTGAACATCGGCGCGTTCACCGACCGCATACTCCAGCCGCGCCCGGAAGCCCTTGCGCTCGTACGCGCCCCACAGCTCGAGGAAGCGCTCGAAGAGCAGCAGGCGGCGGGCGCGCAGGTGCGTCTGCAGCGCGGCGAGCCCGGCGTGGTCGCGGGTGTGCGGCGCCTGCTTGATCAGCGCGGCATCGAGCTCGTCGGCGTCCCCGGCGGACTCGTGCAGCGCGGCGGCGTCGGCGGCGAGGAGACGCTCGGCGAACCGCTCGGTCTCCGGCACCTGGACGTCGCAGTCGTGGATCTCGCCGAGCAGGTCCTGCAGGTCCTTGACCATCTTCGTGGCCGTCCTCGCGTAAGGGCCGAAGCAGGGGCCGGTGATCTCGAGGATGTAGCGCAGCCGCTTGGCCGCGATGCGCATGTCGTGGAGCGCGACGATCTCCTGGGGGTCGGCGGCCTTGGGCATGAAGCCGCAGAGCTCGTCGAGGCGGACGCGCACGATGCGCTCGGCGTTGTCGGCGAGCGCGGCCTCGGGGTCGAGGCCGGAGACCTTGCGCGCCTTCATGCCTCGGGCTCGCCGTCGTGGTCGGCGGCATCGGCGAGTGCCAGCAGGCGGCCGTGCAGCCCCCGCTGCTCGGCGCGCTCGAGCTCCGCCGCCAGCACGTCGTTGGCGCGCGCCTGGCGCTCCTGCAGATCGTCGATCAGGCGCGCGACGCCGTGCTTGTTGGCGGCGATGAGCGACTTCGAGAAGGACCGGAGCGCGTCGATGTGGACATCGGGGTCGCGCCGCTCGCCGAGCGCGTCGGCAAGCTGCTTGACGTCGCGCAGCACGCCCTTGAACTCGCTCTGCGGGAAGCAGGGGGCGAAGATCTCCAGCACCGCGCGGAGCCGGCGCGAGGCGACGCGCATGTCGTGCACGCGCTCGATGTCGCGGGTGTCGAGGACGCCTTCGGCGTGGTCGAACAGCTCCCGCGTGCGCACGCGCACCACGCGCGCGCCCGCGCGCCGGTACGGCTCGTCGGGGCTGACGTCGATGTCCTCGGCCTTGGCCATGTGGTGTCGCGGTCAGGCGCCGGCGGCGAGCTCCAGGATGACGCCCTCCCGCAGCCCGCCGCGGCCGATCCGCAGCGGTCTGCCCAGGCGCTCGGCGGCCGCGCCGAGCACCAGTATGCCCGCGGGCAGGAGCTGGGTCCGCTCCGGGGCGAGATCGTGCATCCGCGCGATCTCCTCGGCGGGGGCCGACGTGAGCACGCCGAGCGCGCGCTCGAGCGCGGCGCGGTCGAGGACGGGGCCGACGAGCGTGGGGAGCGATGCCGCGCTCCCGCCGACGGCGATCGCATGGTCGGCGGCGGGGATGTGCGCGTCGGCCCAGACGGCGAACGCCCCGCGCGCGGCGGCGCGCATCGTCGCCATGTCGCCGGCCGAGGGCGGGTCCTCGTGGCAGCCCGCCGCGAGCGCGCTCGAGCCGATCGCGTAGGAGCGCGCCCACGTCACCCCGCCGGCCATCGTGCCGACGGCGATCTCCGTCGACATCCCGCCCACGTCCACGACCGCGATGGTCCCGGCCGGCGGGGAGTCCAGGGTGCGGGTCGCGCCCGCGAACGCCAGCCGCGCCTCGTGATCGCCGGGCACGACGGTGACCTCCACGCCGGCCTGCTCGCACAGCGCGGCGAGCAGCTCGTCGCGGTTCAGCGCCCGGCGGATCGCGGCGGTGGCGACCACGCGCAGGTGCACGGCGCCGGCGACCGAGGCGACCTCGCGCTGCGTCGCGACGACCTCGGCGATGTGCTCGATCAGCGCCCGCGGGATCGCGCCGTCGGCCGCGATCGCGCGCCCGATGCGCGTGAACGAGCGCTGCTGGACCACCGGCGCGAGCCGTCCCTGCGCCACGTCGGCCACCAGCAGCCGCGTCGTGTTCGAGCCGATGTCGATGCAGGCACAGCGCATGGATGCTGGGCGCAAGGTTGCCATGATGGACGGCCATGCCCGCCGACGTCGCCATCGAGGTCGAGGATCTGCGCAAGGACTACGGGTCCCACCACGCCGTCCGGGGCATCTCGTTCACCGTGCGGCGCGGCGAGGTCTTCGGCCTGCTCGGGCCGAACGGGGCGGGCAAGACCACGACCGTCGAGATCCTCGAGGGCTTCCGCGAGCGCACGCATGGGCGCGTCGCCGTGCTGGGGATGGACCCGGGCCCGCGACCGGTCGCGCTGCGCGAGCGGATCGGCATCGTGCTCCAGTCGAGCGGCCTGTACCGGCATCTCACGGTGCGCGAGGCGGTCAGCCACTGGTCCGGCCTCTACCACGCGCCGCGCGACGTCGAGGAGACGATCGCGCTGAGCGGACTGGATGCGGCGGCCGAGCAGCGGACGCGCACGCTGTCGGGTGGCCAACAGCGCCGGCTCGACTTCGCGCTCGCGCTGATCGGCGATCCGGAGCTCGTGTTCCTCGACGAGCCGACGACCGGCTTCGACCCCGCCGCGCGGCGCCAGGCGTGGGACACGGTGCGGTCGCTGCAGGACCTCGGCAAGACGGTCCTGCTGACCACCCATTACCTCGACGAGGCCCAGGCGCTCGCCGACCGGGTGGCGATCATCAAGAACGGCGCGATCCTCGCCGAGGGCCCGCCGGGTGAGCTCGGCTCCGCCACCCGGCGCTACCGGGTGGCGTGGCGCGACGCGGACGGGGTCGCCCACGAGCGCGAGACCGAGGATCCGACGCCGCTGCTGCACGAGCTGACCGGCGCGGCGCTGACCCGCGGCGAGGCGGTGCGCGACCTGAGCGTCGCGCAGCCGACCCTGGAGGACGTGTACCTCGAGCTCACCGCGGAGGCCGCGGAGTGAGCGAGCAGGTCCTGGATCCGGTGCGGGCGCGCCCGCAGGCGCGCAGCCGGGTCGCGTGGCGGCACGCCGCCTGGCGCCAGTACCGGCTGGAGCGCAAGATGTTCTGGCGCAACCCGAGCGCCGCGTTCTTCAACTTCGTCCTGCCGCTCGTGTTCCTGGCGCTGTTCGGCGCGATCTTCGCCGACCAGCAGGACGACCTCGAGGTCATCGTGCCCGGGATCGCCGGGCTGTCGGTGATGTCGACGACGTTCTCCGCGCTCGCGATGAACCTCACCTACCTGCGCGAGTCGGGGGTGCTCAAGCGGATCCACGGGACGCCGCTGCCGACCTCGGCCTATCTGGCGGGGATCGCCGGCAACGCGATCACGAACACCGCCCAGCAGGTGACGCTGATCACGATCGCCGGCAGCGTGGTGTTCGGGCTCGACTGGCCGCACGAGTGGTTTGCGCTGTTCGTGTTCGTGGTGCTCGGCGTGGCGTGCTTCGCGTCGCTCGGCGTCGCGCTGTCGCACGCGATCCCGAACTTCGACTCCGCCCCGGCGTACGTCAACGCGGTCTTCCTCCCGGTGATCTTCATCTCGGGCGTCTTCTACGACGAGGACAATGCGCCCGAGTTCCTGCGCTGGATCGCCGAGGCGCTGCCGCTGAAGCACCTGATCGACGGCCTGTCCGGGGCGATGGTGAGCGGCGAGGGGCTCGTGGACAACGCGCCGGGGCTCCTGGTCCTTGCGCTGTGGACGGTGCTGGGCGTCGTGCTGGCGATCCGCGGCTTCTCCTGGGACGCGCGGCGGGGGTGATCTCGGTCGGCTGCGGGGCGGGCAGGCGGGCGCGCGGCGAACGTCAACTGCGGCATTGAGGGGGAGGGTTCGGCCTGGGCGCGTTTGGCACGGGACGTGCAAAACGTCGGAATCGTGCCCGCGCCCCGGGCTCGTGCGACGTTCTGCACCGTATAGGTGCAAAACGTCGCATTGGGGCGTCGCACCGGCGCGATTTCGACGTTTTGCATGTTCGCCGGAACCGCCCGCCCTGCGAACCGCGGCGACACCTCGAACCCTCCCCTCAATGCCGCAGTTGACGTACGGGACGGCCGGCGCAACGGCCGCGTCAGCGCACCGACGCCAGCACCCGAACCCCCTCCGCCAGGCGCTCCGGGGACTCCCCGGCGAACGTGAGCCGGAGGAACGGGGCCGGCGGCTCCGCCGGGAACCACGGGCGGCCGGCGAAGACCTTGACGCCGGCGCGGTAGGCGCGCTCGGTCAACGCGACGTCGTCCTCGGCCGGGTCGAGCCGCACCCAGACGTGCAGGCCGCCGCTGGGCGGCGTGACGCGTCCCGGTCCGAGCTCGCGCTCGACCGCGGCGACGAGCGCGTCGCGGCGCTCGCGCAGCGCGAGCCGGAGCCGCTTGAGGTGCCGCGGCCAGGCCGGCGCGCCGAGCAGCTCGATCGCCGCCTCCTGCAGCGGACCGGGGACGAAGAAGTCCTCGACCACCCGCGCGGACCGCAGCCGGGCGAGCGCCGGGCCGCGTGCCGCGATCGCGCCGACGCGCAGGCCGGGAGCGGCGATCTTGGTCAGCGACGTGAGGTGGATGACGTGGCCGTCGGGATCGTCGTGCGCGAGCGGCGGCGGCGGGAGCCGCGCGGAGTCGAACGCCAGGTCGCGCACGGGGTCGTCCTCGATCAGGAACGCGCCGGCGGCGCGCACGGCGGCCAGCACGTCGGCCCGGCGCTCGGGCGCCAGCACGGCGCCGTGTGGGTTCGCGTACGTCGGCTGGCAGTAGACGAGCCGGGCGCCGGAGCTCGCCAGCGCGTCGGCGAGCAGCTCTGGGCGGATCCCGCGCTCGTCGCTGGGGACCGGCACCGGAACGAGGTTCGCCGCCCGCACGGCGACGAGCGCGCCGTGGTAGGTCGGCGACTCGACGATCACGGCGCCGCCGGGCGGCGCCAGCCCGCGCAGGCACGCGGTCAGCGCCGGCTGCCCGCCGCCGACCACGATCACGTCCTCGGCGGTGTGGCCGCCGCCGAGCCAGGCGGCGTGCTGGGCGCGGAGCGGCGCCAGACCTTCGGCGGGCATCACGCCCCACGCGCCGGGCCGCCGGGCGGCGCGGCTGAGCGCCTGCCCGAGCGCCCCACGCGGCTGCAGCTCCTCCGGCAGGTAGCCCGTCGAGAGCACCAGCATCCCGGGGGGCGGCGGGGCGAGCATGTGCTCGAGCGAGCTGGCGTCGAGCGTGCGCGCGCCGAGCGCGACGGTCTGCCACGCGTGGTCCGGCGCCGCGGGCGGCGTTGCCGGCGGTGCCGCCACGAACGTCCCCCGGCCGGGCCGCGCGTCGAGCACGCCGCGCCGGACGAGCAGGTGCACCGCCCGCTGCACGGTCGCCGGCCCGGCGCCGTGCCGCCGCATCAGCTCGCGCACCGACGGCATCCGGTCCCCGGGCCGCCCGGCCGCTGCGGCCGCCTCCAGCTCTTCCACGAGCCCGGCTGTCGTGTTACCGTCAGGCATGGAAGTTCGCGGTAACGCTACCGGACGCCGGTCGATAACGCCAGGAGACGACGGGCTGGTGGCCGAGGCGCGGCTCGCCGAGGCGCGCGCGGACGAGGCGCGGCTCCCCGGGGCGCGCGCGGACGAGGCGCGGTCGCCCGAGGCGCGGCCGCGCGCCGCGGCGGGCCTGCTGCTCGGCTCGGTCGGCATCCTCGCGTTCTCGTTCTCGTTCCCGGCGACGAAGCTCGCGCTCGACGGCTTCGACCCGTGGCTCGTCGCCTTCGGCCGCGCCGCGATCGCGGGGCTGCTCGCCACCGCCTACCTCGCTGCCGTCAAGCCTCCGGCCCCGACGCCCGGCCAGTGGCGGCGCCTCGTGATCGTCGCGGGCGGCGTGATCGTCGGCTTCCCGCTCTTCACCAGCATTGCCCTGGTCAGCAGCGACTCCGCCCACGGCGCCGTCGTGATCGCGGTCCTTCCCGCCGCCACCGCCCTGGCCGCCGTCGCCCGGGCCGGCGAGCGGCCGGGGCCGGCGTTCTGGCTCGCCGCCGGCGCCGGCCTCGCCGTGGTCCTCGCCTTCGTGCTGCACGAGGCGTCCGGCGCGCTGACGGCGGCCGACGCGTTCCTGCTCCTCGGCACGGCGTGCTGCGCGCTCGGCTACGCGGAAGGCGGCGCGCTGTCGCGCGATCTCGGCGGCGCGCGGACGATCAGCTGGGCGCTCGTGTTATCGCTGCCGCTCACGATCCCGGTAACGCTCTTCGCGGCCGCGACGACACCCGTCGACCCGCAGGCCTCCGCGGTGTTCGGCCTCGCCTACGTCGCCGGGATCTCGATGTTCCTCGGCTTCTTCGCGTGGTACGCGGGGCTGGCGCGGGGCGGCGTGGCACGGGTCGGCCAGGTCCAGCTGACGCAGCCGCTGCTCACCGTGGTGTGGAGCGCGCTGGTGCTCGGCGAGACGCTGACGCCCGTGATGCTCCTCGCCGGCGCCTGCGTGCTCGTCAGCGTCGCGGCGACCCAGCGCGCCCGCGTCTCGGTCACGCCACGACGAACGCCGCGGGCGGCGTGCCGCGAACCTGCACGGGCACGGACCTGAGCGGCGACCGCTCCCATGCCGCGCGGAGCATCCCGAACACCACGACGTCGTGCACCACGTCGCCGTGGCGGTGCCAGCCGGCGAGCACGCCCTCGCGCCGGAACCCGACGCGCTCGAGCGCGACCTGGGAGCGCCCGTTGCGCGTGTTCGCCCACGCGGTCAGCCGGTCGAGCCGGAGGTGCTCGAACGCCAGCGTCGCCATCATCGCCTTCGACTCTCCATTGGCCCCGCTCCCCCACCAGCGGTGGCCGAACCACGACCCCACGGTGGCGTGGCGGTTGCGGACCGACAGCTCCGACAGTCCCGTCACGCCGATCGCGCCGTCCGTGTCGTGCACGATGAGGAAGTCGAGCAGCTCGCCGCGCTCGCGCTTCTCCGGCAGGCCCGCGATGTAGGCCGCGGGCTGGTCGAGGCTCGTGTACGGGCCCCAGGAGAAGAAGCGGGTGACGGCGGGATCGCGCGCGAGCTCGAACAGCGCCGGCGCGTCGTCGGGCACCGCGTAGCGCAGCGTCAGATGCGGGCCCTCGATCTCGAGCGGGTCCTCGACGGCGTCCGGCGTCACCGCGCCGATGCTATACACGCCCGACGTGATCGCCCTCCTCTACGACGTCCACGGCAACCTGCGCGCGCTCGAGGCGGTCGTGGCCGACGCCCGCGCCCGAGGCGCCGACCACTGGGTGCTCGGCGGCGACTACACGCTCTTCGGACCGGAGCCCGAGGCCACGCTCGAGCTGCTCCGCACGCTCTCTCCCGCGATGTGGATCCGCGGTAACGGCGAGCGCTGGACCGCACAGCCGGGATCCGTGCCCGACGACGCCTTCCCGCAGCCCGCGATCGCCGTCTGCCGGGAGGCCCTCGGCGAGGAGGTCGTCGCCGAGCTGGGCGGGCTGCCCGAGCAGGGCGTGCACGAGCAGACGCGCTATGTCCACGCGTCGCCCGTCTCCGACGTGCGCTCGTTCCTCCCCCAGCCCGCGGACGACGAGCAGGCGCTGCTGGAGGAGGTGACCGAGCCGCGGCTCGTCTTCGGCCACACGCATCTCCCGTTCCGCCGGATCTCCGTGCTGGGCGGGATCGAGCTGGTCAACCCCGGCTCGGTGGGGATGCCGCTGGACGGCGATCAGCGCGCCGCCTACGCGCTGATCCACGCTGACCGGCGCGTCGAGCACCGCCGTCTCGCCTACGACCACGCCGCGAGCGCGTCCCGGCTGCGCGAGCGCTGGCCGGGCGCCGCCTGGGCCGGCACAATCGCGCGCCGGATCGAGCTGGCCCGCATGGACGTCTGATGCCGACGCTCGAGCAGCTCGAGGCGGTCGCGCGCGGCGCCGCACCGCCTCCACTCGAGCCGGCCGACCGCGAGCGGATCGCAGCCGGCCGCGCCGTGGTGGAGGGCGCGCTGCGCGCCGGCCGTGTCGTCTACGGCGTCAGCACCGGCTTCGGCCAGCTCTCCTCCGTCCACATCGACGCCGCCGACGCGGCGCAGCTGCAGGTCAACCTGCTCCGGTCCCACGCCGTCGGGTCGGGCGAGCCGCTCGACGCGGAGGTCGTGCGCGGCATGCTGCTGCTGCTCGCCTCCTCCCTGCGCCGCGGGCACTCCGGCGTGCGGGTGGAGCTCGTCGAGCTGCTGCTCGGCCTGCTCGAGCGCGACGTCGTGCCGGTGATCCCGAGTCGCGGCTCGGTCGGCTCGTCCGGCGACCTCGCGCCGCTCGCCCACCTCGCGCTCGTGCTGATCGGGGAGGGCGAGGCGCTCGTCGAGGGCACGCGGATGCCGGGCGCGGACGCGCTCGCGCGCGCCGGGCTCTCGCCCGTCGCGCTGCAGGCCAAGGAAGGGCTCGCGCTGATCAACGGGACCCACCTCATGGCGGCCGCGGGCGCGCTCGCGCTGCGCGACGCCCGCCGCGTGCTGGACACCGCCGTGGTGGCGGTGGCGCTCTCGCTCGAGGCGTTCATGGGCTCCACGGTGCCGTTCGACGCGCGGCTGCACGCGGTCCGCGCCCAGCCGGGGCCGGCACGCGTGGCGGAGCGGCTCCGCGGGCTGCTCGCCGGCTCGCCCGTGGTCGCCTCCCACGCCGACTGCGGGCGCGTGCAGGACCCCTATACGCTGCGCTGCGCGCCGCAGGTCCTGGGCGCCATCGCGGATGCGCTCGACTACGTCGCCGGGGCGCTGGAGCGCGAGCTGACCGCCGTGACGGACAACCCGCTCGTGTTCGCGCAGACCGGGGAGGTGCTGTCCGGCGGCAACTTCCACGGGCAGCCGCTCTCCCTGCCGCTCGACCACCTCGCGCTGGCGATGACCGAGCTCGCCAGCTTCGCCGAGCGCCGCGTCTACGCGCTCCTGACGCCGGGGTACGCCGGGCTCCCGCCGTTCCTCACGCCGCACCCGGGGCTGTCGTCGGGCCTGATGATCGCCCAGTACGCCGCCGCGGCGCTGGTGAACGAGTGCCAGGTCCTCTCGCACCCGGCGGGCGCGGGCTCGATCCCGACGTCCGCGGGCATGGAGGACTTCAACTCGATGGGCGCGTTCGCGGCGCTCAAGGCACGGACGGTGGTCGGGCACGCGGCGCACATCGTGGCCACGGAGCTGGTCTGCGCGTGCCAGGGGCTCGAGTTCCATCGGCCGCTGCGATCCACCGACGCGCTGGAGGGTGCGCTCGCGCGCGTGCGCGAGGTCGTGCCGCGCCTCGAGGAGGACCGCAGCCTGGCGGGCGAGCTCGACGCGCTCGCGGTGGCGCTCCGCACCGGCGGCATCGCGCTCACCTGACGGAACCCCACCGGGGTATACTGGCTGCCGTGCCCGCCTACACCGCCACCAAACCCCAGATCCTCGCCCGCCTCAAGCGCATCGAGGGCCAGACACGCGGCGTGCAGAAGATGGTCGACGAAGACCGCTACTGCATCGACGTGCTGACCCAGATCAGCGCGATCCAGGCGGCGCTCGACAAGGTCGCGCTCGGGCTGCTCGACGACCACGTGAAGCACTGCGTCGTCGAGGGGCACGGCCCCGGGACCCAGGAGGAGCTGACCGACGAGATGATGTCGGCGATCGGCCGCCTCCTGACCCGCTGATCCGGCCCTCTAACGCTCGAGTCGAGCGTTAGAGCCGGCTCGTCACGGGGCACTCCCCGCGGGCCTGGCCGCAGCGGTCGGCGTCGCAGAGGCGGCACACGCGCCGTGCGCTCTCGGCCGTCGGCTCGAGCCCCTGGAACACCGACCTGAGCAGCGAGTCCAGCTCTTGCCGCTGCGCCGTCGAGAGCGGGGCGAGCACCTGCTCGAGCGCCGCTTCGCGCGCCGCCAGCACCCGTCGGGCCGTGCGCCGCCCGGGCGGCGTCAGGTGGAGCGAGACCGTGCGCGCGTCGGCGCCGACCCGCCGCTCGACCAGGCCGGCGTCCGCGAGCCGGTCGACGAGCCGGACGGTCCCCGAGTGCGTGATGCCGAGCAGCCGGCGGAGCGCGTCGATCGATCCGCCGCCGGCGAGGCCGTCGAGCGCGACCAGCGCCGCCGGGCCGGACGCCCCGTGGCCCGCGACGCTCGCCATCGCCTCCTGCATCCGGTCCGCGACCACGAGCGCGAGCGCGCCGAACGCGTTCAGAGTTGTATGACTCACACATATGATCCTATACGCCGGCGCCCGTGGCCTCCGCCGTGTGGCGCACGGCCGGCGAGGCGGTCGGAGGCGCCGGCGGGCTCGGCTTCTCGCGCCGCGCGACGCGCCCGAGCCCCCAGGCCAGCGCCGCGAGGAACGCGATCGCAAGCGCCAGCACGACCGCCGACGCGCCACCCCACAGCCAGCCGGGGACGTCGGTCTTGCGCTCGCGCTGCAGCAGCGTGCGGTCGGGGACGAACGCGCGCTGCACCCTCGCCCGCGCCGGGACCTCGCCCCCGGGGATCGCGGGGTCGGCCGGAAGGCGTACCGGCACGCCGAGGACGTTGCGGCCAGTGTGCAGCCGGAGCTGGACCTTCCAGTCGCCGTCGATGGGGATGGGGCGCGTCGTGCGCCAGCCGCCGAGGCCGTCGGCGACGAGGCGGTCGACGACCAACCGCCCGCCGCCCTGCCAGGCGGTGACCTGCAGCCACGTCGCGTCGCCGGCGGCCTCGGCCGGGTCGAGCCGCGCGTTGAGCCGGATCCTGCCCCGCTCGTCCGGCGCCGACGACCCCGCCGCCTGCGCGCCCCGGTCCGCCGGCACGACCGTGAGCGCGGCCCGGACCGACCTCGGCGCGGTCTCGTACAGGCCGTCCGCGAGCACGGCGATCAGCGCGAGCCACGCGAGCGCCGCGGCCGTCCGGGCGACCGCCGGCCGCGGCAGCTCGCCGCGCAGCGCCATGCCGATCAGCGCGCCGAGCAGCCCACCGGCCGTGCCGGCGACGACCGCGAGCAGCACCCCCTCGGCCAGCAGCGGGCCCTCCCACGGAAGCCGGAACGCCAGATGCGTCCAGCCCCACTCAGCGGCGAAGCCCGCGCTCCCGGCCAGCAGCCCGCCCGCGGCGCCGAACGCGAGCACGTTGCGGCGGGCGAGCAGCACCGCGGCCGCCTCGACCGCGAGCGCCTCCCCGAGGTACAGCGGCAGGCTCGGCGTCGTCTCCCCCAGCACGGGCCCGACCAGTAGCGACACCGTCCCGCGCACGACCAGGTAGAAGACCGCGGCGCCGAGCGCACCGCCGGGACCGATCCACACGCGTGCAGCGACCAGCCCCACTCCGGCGGCGAGCGCGATCAGCCCCGGCTGGAGCACGGCGCGGAACTGAGGCACGCCGAAGTCGAACTCGGCCTGGAACGTCGAGAGGCCGATCAGCAGGCCGCCCATCAGCGCGACCTGCCGCAGCATCGCGTAGCGGGCGAACGCGCCGCCCGGAGGCCGGCCCGGGCGCGGCGGCCGCGCCCGCATCCCCTCCTGGAGCAGCACCGCCTGCCCGATCAGCGTCATGCCCGCGCCCCCGATCAGCATCAGGTGGGTCGGGCCCCACAGCGTCACGTCCTGGCCGAACAGCCGGTGCCAGACGTCGTCGAGCGGGAAGCCGGCGAGCGCGAACGCTCCGCAGGCCGCCATCAGCAGCCCGCCGACCGGCGCGCGCCAGCCCCAGCCGACCGAGACCGCGGCCGCGCCGGGCTCCTCACGCGGCATCGCCATCGCCAGCACGCCCGCGGCGAACACGCCGAAGAGGCCGGCGAGGATGAGGTAGTGAGCCGGATTCGCGAGCGGGCCGGCGTCGCGACCCTCGTCGATGTGCAGCGCGATGTCCCAGTACATGCCGACCAGGGCCGTCTCGAGCGCGATCCCGGACACGGCGGTCGGGATCGCGGCCCATCCCGGCAGCCCGGAGACCCGCTCGGAGAACGCGACGAGCCGCTCGAAGCGGTGCGCCCGGCCGGCGCGATAGCGGGCGATCAGCCAGAACAGCGCGCCGAGGGCCAGGACGGCTCCGCCGGTCGCGATCGCGACCTGGCCGAGCGCGGCGCCCCCGGCCGGTTCGACCGCCGCGTGGGGTGTCGACAGCAAGCTCATCACGAGACAGTGTTACACCGATCGATGTCACATGGAACCGGGTACGGTGAATGTGTGTCCGAGCCCACACCCGCCGACCTGACGATCGACGAGCTCGCCCGCCGAGCCGGCATGACGGTCCGCAACGTCCGCGCGCACCAGTCGCGCGGCCTCCTTCCGCCGCCGGAGGTGCGGGGGCGCACGGGCTTCTACGGCGCGGAGCACCTCGCGCGGCTGGAGCTGATCCGCACGCTGCAGGACGACGGGTTCAACCTGGAGTCGATCCGCCGGCTGCTCGAGCGCACGGGCGGATCCAGCGAGGAGCTTCTGCGGTTCACGCGCGCCGCGCGCGAGCCGTTCGCCGACGAGACGCCCGAGGTGGTCGGGCTCGAGGAGCTCGGCCGGCGCTACGGCGCGCCGGGCCGCGCCGACCTGCTGGCACGGGCCGTGGCGCTCGGCCTCCTGCGCCCGCTCGGCGAAGGGCGGTTCGAGGACGCGAGCCCGCGGCTGGCACGCGCCGGCGCCGAGCTCACCGCCATCGGGGTGGGCGCGGACGTCACGCTCGACGTCGTCGAGGAGCTCCGCCGCCATGCCGACGCGATCGCCGAGCAGTTCGTCGAGCTCTTCCTGGCCCACGTCTGGCGGCCGTTCGACGCCGAAGGCCGGCCGCCCGAGCGCTGGCCCGAGGTGCGCGAGACGCTCGAGCGGCTGCGGCCGCTGGCCGGCGACGCGGTCATGGCCGTCTTCGGGCTGGCGATGAGCGATGCGGTCGAGCGCGCGTTCGGCGCGGTGCTCGAGGCGGACGAGGCGGGCCGGGACGACTCGCAGCGCTGACGCGCGGCGCGTCAGACCGGCGCGCAGCCGGCGCCCCAGTACCCCGCGACGCCGAGGCGATCCGGGCCGACCGCGGCCCGGGCGAGGAAGCGGAGGTCGCGGGCGCGCACCGTGAGGTCGCCGTCGCGCAGTTCGACCAGCACGGAGGCGGGCGCGTCGCACCGCAGGGTGCTCCCGCCGATCCGGCCGCCGCGCGTGTCCGCCGGCGTGGGGCGCGGCGCACCCGGGCCGCGCTCGCACGCGCGGTTCACGAGCGTGCGGCTGCGCGCGACCACGGCGAGCGGGCGGTCGCCGATCAGCGTCGCCTCCCCGTCCGCGCTGATCGAGAGCTGGATCCTGCCGGGCGTCGGGCAGCGCCATGCGCCGTCGCCGGCGGGCACGAGCGGGGAGCGCGCGTCCGGCGAGCGCAGCTCGCCGAACGTCACCCTCCGGTCCGGCGCCGGCCGCTCGTCGGGAACGTCCGGCGACCCGCCGCAGCCGGCGAGCCCGGCGAGCACGACCGGCAGCACGGCGCGGCGCACCATCCCGCCATGGTGACGGACGCGCGGCGCCTCACGAGTCGGCGCCGCGACCGGTCAGGAGTCCATCGCCTCGTAGGCCTCGGACTCGACGAGCTCAGTCAGCTCCTCCTCGTCCACCTCCAGGTCGTGCTCCGCCTGGAGGTGGCCGCCGAGGATCCGCACCAGCTCCTCGTTCTCGGCGGCCTGGAGCGCCTCGCCGCACTCGTTGCACTCGATCACCTGCATCGGGCTACCTCCTCCCCGTGAACTCCTGCTCGATCGCGTCGATCTTCGCGAGCCGGCGCAGGTGGCGCTCCTCCCCGGAGAACTCGGCGACCGCATACGCGGCGATGATCTCCGCCGCGTACGCCGGCCCGATCACGCGCGCGCCGAGGCAGAGCACGTTGACGTTGTCGTGCTCGACCGCCTGGTGGCCGGTGTACGTGTCGTGCGCGGTGGCCGCGCGGATGCCCGGGAACTTGCACGCCGCCACCGCGACGCCGGCGCCCGAGCCGCAGACGATGACCCCGCGCTCGGCGCTGCCGTCGAGCACGGCCTCGCACGCGCTGCGGGCGGTGTCCGGGTAGTCGACGGGGTCCGTCGACCAGGTGCCGAGGTCGACCGGCTCGTGCCCGGCCGCGCGCAGCGTCTCCAGCACGACGGGCTTGAGCGGGAACCCCGCATGGTCGAACGCGCAGGCGATCTTCATGCCGGGGCCTTCGCCCGCGAGAGGGCCCATTCCTGCACGGCGACGGTGGCGGCGCCGAGGACGCCGGCCTGCGGGCCGTGCTGCGCGAGCCGGACCTTGGTCTGCCGGCCGGCGCCCGGCACCGTGTGGCGGCGCGCCGTGCGCTCGGCGGGCACGAGCAGGAGGTCGCCGGCCAAAGAGACGCCGCCGCCGATAACGATCTCGTCGGGATCGAACGTGTTGATCGCGTTCGCGATCCCGATGCCGAGCCGCTCGCCGAGCACCCGGATCACGTGCTGGCAGTGCACGTCGCCCTCGCGCGCGCCCTCGACCGCGTCGTGCCCGGTGATCTCGTCGCCCTTCGCCAGCCGGCGCCCGAGGAAGGACTTCGGGTGGGCGCGGGCCGACTCGAGCGCGAGCCGGTCGAGCGCGCGGCCGGACGCGAGCGTCTCGAGCGAGCCCGGCTGGGGGAAGTTGCCGGGGTCGGCGGGCGCGCCCTCGGCGAGCGCGAGGCCGATCATCGTGTGGCCGAGCTCGGCCGCGCTCGTCGCGCCGCGGTAGAGCTTGCCGCCGAGGACGAGGCCGCCGCCGACGCCGGTGCCGATCGTGAACATGATGAGGTTCTCGCACACGATCTGGCCGCCTACGGACGCCTCGGCGAGCGCCGCGCAGGACGCGTCGTTGTCGACGTAGACCGGCAGCCCGCAGCGCTCTGAGAGCAGCGTGCGCAGCGGCAGGTCGGAGAGCGGGAGGTTGACGCTGTGGCGCACCGTGCCGGTGGCGAACTCGATGATCGACGGCAGCCCGATGGCGACGGCCTGGGCGTTCTCGCCCCGATGCTCGCCGATCTGCGCGACGAGCTGCTCGACCAGCGCGTCGCTCGAATCGGTGCGCGTCGGCACCGGGTCGAAGATCTCGTGCTCGCCGTGCTCGAGCACGGCGGTCGCGATCTTCGTGCCGCCGACGTCGATGCCGATGAAGCGCCCGTCGATCATCGGCCCAGCTCCGCGGCGGCGGCCTCGTCGAGCACGAGCACCAGCGTCCCGGCACCCGGGCGCACCAGCGCGGCCGGGGCGGTCTCGTCGGGCGGGTCGCCGAACGCGCGGCGCACGGCCGCGGCCTTGTCGGCGCCGGACACGAGGAACACGACCTCGCGCGCGGTGTTGAAGAGCGCGAACGTCAGCGTCACGCGCGGCACCTGCGGCTCCATCCCCGCCTCGGGCACGCCGACCGCGAGCCGGCGCGTCTCCTGCACCGCGGGCTTGCCGGGGAACAGCGACGCGGTGTGCCCGTCCGGGCCGAGGCCCATCAGCGCGAGATCGAGCCGCGGGTGGTTGCCGAGCGTCTCGCGCATGAGCGACTCGTAGGCGGCGGCCGCCGCGTCGTGGCCGACCGCGGTGTCGACCGGCATCAGCCGCGGGCGGCGCTCCTCCGGCAGCCGCTCGGTCAGCGACTCGCGCACCATGCGCAGGTTGGAGCGGTCGTCGTCGGGCGGTACGACCCGCTCGTCGCCGAGCCACAGGGTCGCCGCGCTGAGGTCGGCGTCGGTCTCCGCTGCGAGCTCGTACGCTCGCCGCGGGGTCGAGCCGCCGGCGAGCGCGACGTGCCCGCCGGCGGCTGCCACGTCGACCAGCAGGTCGGCCACCTCGGCTGCGGGGTCGTCGACCACGCGGACGTCCAGCGAAACCGTCATGAGGGCGCCATCCTAGGGACGCGGGCCGCGCGGCGAGTTCGAGAACGGCGCCTTTGAGCTGGGACGCGCCGTGCCGTGCCGGCTCGCGAGACGCCGGTCATGCACATAAACACCCATATGGTGTTTATGTGCATGACCGAGCCGTCGCCGGACTCCCGGACCTCCCTCGATGTCCGCCGTTCGACCACGCTCATCCGACAAGAACGCGCCCGGCCTCGAGCGCGGGCTTGTACGTGGGGTCGCGCAGCAGCGCCTGGCGGACGCCCTCGCCGAGGATGCCCGACTCCCCCCGCGACGCGCCCATCACCGTCCATGCCTGCTCCGCGCCGTCGCGCGCGCGGCGCACCGCGCGCAGGCCGCCCGGGCCGCGGTCCAGCGAGACCGCCTCGCCGGACGCCATCGCGATCGTCACGCCGCCCAGGCCGGGCGAGCCGAGGTCCTCCGGCTTGAGCTCGAGCACGACGTCGCCGCGCCGCGCGCGGCAATGGCCGACGAGGTCGCCGCGACGCTGGACCAGCGCCTCGGCGCGCCAGCCGAGCCGCGACGCGAGCCAGCCGCACAGCAGCACACCCGCGGCGGTGGAGTCCGCGCGGTGGCGCACGACGACCTTCTCGATCGCCCCGAGCGCAGGCCGCATCGGCGGCGGGTCGAACGTTGCCGCGATCCGCTCGCGCCACGGCGTCGTGCGCAGCCACGCGAGGTCGACCACGTACGCGGAGCCCGCCAGGTCGGCCGCGCGCTCGAACGCCTCGTCCACCTCCGGCTCGTCCTGCGAGTCGACGAGCACGATGTTCGCGAGCCGGCGCAGCGCCTCGACCGCGTCGTGGTGGCCGTGCGGCGCCCACACCATCGTCGTGAGGTCGGTGACGAGGAGCGGATCGACGATCGTGTCGAGGCTGTCGACGTGCTGCGGTCCGATGTCCACCTCGACGCGCTCGCGCCCGACCGCGATGTGCCCCGGCTTGTGCACCGCGTCCTCGGCGGCGACCGTGGCCACTGCGTCGAGCGTCGTGCGGCCCTCATCGACCGCGGCGATCACGAGGCGCGACGGGTGGTAGCGCCCGACGCGCGCGAGCCGGTTCTCGACCTCGCCGCGGTAGTCACGGTCGACGACCACCACGAGGTTCATCACCCGTGCGGGAACGAACGTGCGGTCCTCCTGGTAGCGCTTGCCGAGCAGCTCGCGCAGCGCCGCCTCGATCGCGCTGGGCGTCGTGTCGCGCGCGGTCCAGACGTCCTCGGACATGGCTACAGCTTCCGCCACTCGCCCCGCGCGATCAGCGCGTCGGCCTGCGGCGGGCCGGCGGTGCCGGATTCGTAGGTCGGGAGCGGCCCGTCGGCATCCGTGTCGTGCCACGCATTGAGGATCGGGTCGATGATCGACCACTGGGCGAGCACCTCGTCGTTGCGCGTGAACAGCGTCGCGTCGCCGCGCATGGCGTCCAGGATCAGCCGCTCATAGGCCTCCGGCGACTGCGACATGAACGCGCTGCCGTACAGGAACTCCATGTTCACCGGGCGGATCCGCATGAGCGAGCCGGGGATCTTGGCCCCCAGCGAGACCGAGACGCCCTCGTTCGGCTGCACCGTGAGGATCAGCTGGTTGGGCTGCACGCCGACCGAGCCCTTGGTCTGGAACGCCAGGTGCGGCACCGGCTTGAGCTGCACCGCGATCTCGGTCACCTTGCGCGCCAGCCGCTTGCCGGTGCGCAGGTAGATCGGCACGCCGGCCCAGCGCCAGTTGTGCACCTCGAGCTTGAGCGCCGCGTA
>Ga0126313_10000248_pt1 | contig 24429 bp, 26 predicted proteins | sample Plot105A_FD_89954 | JGI IMG/M metagenome (GOLD analysis project Ga0126313, IMG submission 89954) | Serpentine soil microbial communities from UC McLaughlin Reserve, CA, USA - Plot105A | ecosystem: Environmental > Terrestrial > Soil > Grasslands | place: USA: UC McLaughlin Reserve, Lake County...
ACCAGATGTGGGACGAGGCGCGCCACATCGAGATCGTCGCGAAGGTCGTGGAGGACGAGCTCGGCGGCGAGCTGGGCTACGGGCCGTGGTCGCTCGTCTGGTGGTGGATGCAGAACGAGGACGACCCGCTGCGCCGGCTGACCGTCACGAACTGCTGGGCGGAGCGCAACCTCATGCGCACGCTGCGCCAGTGGCGCACCGAGGCCGACAAGCGCGGCCTGACGCGCATCGGCGAGCTGTGCGACTACCTGCAGGCCGACGAGCGCATGCACGTGCGCCTGGCGACGGACTGGATCCGCCGGCTGGCCGACCAGCCGCGCCAGGACGAGCTGGTCCGCTGGGGCCGCGAGGCGGTCGCGCGGATCGAGGGCTTCTACGCGGGCGACGACTACCCGGGCGCCGACGACGTCAGGTTCACGTTCATGAAGGACGGCGGGCGCGAGGACGCCCGCGAGTCGGTCGTGATCGGCGAATAGCGTTGCCGGCCGCATGAAGCCGGTCATCCTCGACTGCGACCCGGGGCACGACGACATGGTCGCGATCGTCCTCGCGGCGGCCGATCCCGAGATCGACCTGCGCGCGATCACCACCGTCGCCGGCAACGGGACGCTGGAGCGCACGACGCGGAACGCGCGCGCCACCTGCGCGCTGGCCGGGATCGGCGGCGTGCCGATCGCCGCGGGCGCCCCCGGGCCGCTCCTCGGCTCGCTGCACACCGCGCCGACCGTCCACGGCGAGTCCGCGCTCGACGGCGCCGACCTCCCGTCCGGCGACGACGTCCCGCTTCAACCGGAGCACGCCGTCGCGCTGATGGCATCGGTGCTGGCCGAGAGCGAGGAGCCGGTCACGCTGGTCCCGGTCGGTCCGCTCACCAACGTCGCGCTGCTGCTCACGCTGCATCCCGAGCTGACCGACCGGATCGCCGAGATCGTCGTGATGGGCGGCTCGATGGGCGCCGGCAACGTCACGCCGTTCGCCGAGTTCAACATCTGGGTCGACCCCGAGGCCGCCGACGTCGTGTTCACGAGCGGCGTGCCGGTGACGCTGTGCGGGCTCGACGTCACCCATCAGGCGCTGGCGACCCCGGAGGTGCTCGGACGGCTCGCCGCCCTCGGCACGCCGTTGGCGAGCACCGTCGTCGACCTGCTCGGCTTCTTCCGGGACCGCTACCGCGAGATCTGGGGCCTCGAGTCGCCGCCCGTGCACGACCCGGTCGCCGTCGCGCGGGTGATCGATCCGGCGCTCGTGCGCTGCGAGGACGCCTACGTCGCCATCGAGCTCCATGGGACCCACACGCGCGGCGCCACCGTCTGCGACCGCTACGGCGTGCTGGGCCGCCCGCCCAACGCGAAGGTCGCGACGGCCCTCGACGCGCCCGGCTTCTGGGACCGCGTGATCGGCGCGGTCGAGCGCGCGGGCGCGTAGCGAAGCGTCCTCCGGTACGATGATTCAATCACTTACTCTCTGGAGGCCGGATGAACCCGTCAGAGCTGCTGCTGGACGAAGCTGCCGAGGTGATCCCCGGCGGCGTGAACACGTGCCGCCGGCGCAGCGAGCCGCGCCTCTGCATCCGCCGCGGCGAGGGCGCCTACATCGAGGACCTCGACGGGCGCCGGTACGTCGACTACCACGCCGCGTACGGCGCGATCCTCCTCGGCCACTCGCACCCCGCGGTCGTCGAGCGCGTGAGCCGCGCGATGCGCGACACGGTGCTGTTCGGGCTGGGCGTCACGGAGGCGGAGGTCGCGCTCGCGCAGGCGATCGTGCGCCACGTGCCGTCGGTCGAGCAAGTGGTCGTCTGCAACAGCGGCTCGGAGGCGACGTACCACGCGATACGCCTCGCGCGCGGGATCACCGGACGGCAGAAGATCGTCAAGTTCCAGGGCTGTTACAACGGATTCCACGACTACGTGCTCCGGAACGTCCTCAGCGCGCCCGGCGGTGTCGGCGCGCGGGATCCGCACTCCAAGGGCATGCTCGAGGCGGCGATCGACGCCACCGTCGTCTGCCGCTTCAACGACCTCGAGGACGTGGGCGCGGCGCTCGATCGCCACGACGGCGAGGTCGCCGCGATCGTGGTCGAGCCGATCGCCCACAACTCGCCGGGCCTGCTCCCTCACCCGGGCTTCCTGCCCGGCCTGCGCGACCTGTGCGACCGCACCGGCGCGCTGCTGATCTTCGACGAGGTCATCACCGGGTTCCGGCACCACATCGGCGGTTATCAGGCAATCGCCGGCGTCATGCCCGATCTCACCACGATGGGCAAGGCGATCGCGAACGGGTGCCCGATCGCGGCGATCGGCGGCGCGCGGCGGCATCTGGAGCACTTCACCACCAACCCGGCCGGCGACGTGCACTTCGGCGGGACCTACAACGGCAACGCGATCGGCGTCGAGGCGGCGCTCGCGACGATCGAGCAGCTCGAGGACGGACACGTGCACGAGCACGTCTTCGCGCTCGGCCAGCGCATGCGCGACGGACTCGCCGCGATCGCCGAGCGGGCGGGGATCCCCGCGGTCGTCGGCGGCTACGGGTCGCTGTTCGTGCTCTGCTTCATGGAGGGCCCGCTCAACTCGTACGAGGACGTGCTGCGCAACGACACCGACCTGTTCATGCGCTACCGCCGCGAGCTGATCGCGCGCGGCGTGCTCGAGATGCCGGAGAGCCTCGGGCGCAGCCATATCAGCGCCGCCCACACCGAGGAGGACATCGACCGGTCGCTGGCCATCGCCGAGGATGCGCTGCGCGCGGCGCTGGACGCGCTTGCGGGCCGGAGCGCGGCGCCGGCCGCCTCTGCGTAGGTCGCGCACTCAACGCTGCGGAGCGCCGCCCGCCACCAGCGGGACGAAGCGCACGGGATCGTGATGCTCCTGCATCAGCGATCCGCCGTGGCGGTGCACGACCAGCAGCCGCTGCGACCCGCCGTCGATCGGCAGCACCATCCGCCCGCCGTCGGCGAGCTGCTCGGCCAGCGCCGGCGGCACGCCGTGGGCGCTGCCCGCCGCGACGTTGATCGCGTCGTACGGGGCCTCCGCCTCGTAGCCCGCCGAGCCGTCGCCGACGACGAGCGTGACGTTCCGCACGCCGGCCGCCTCGAGCGCGGCGCCGGCCGTGCGCGAGAGCGACGGGAAGCGCTCGATCGAGATGACGCGCTCGACGAGCCGGGCGAGCACGGCGGCGTGATAGCCGGAGCCCGTCCCCACGTCGAGCGCGATCTCGTCGCCGCGCAGGGCGAGCAGCTCGCACATGCGCGCGACGACGTAGGGCTGCGAGATGGTCTGGCCTTCCCCGATCGGCAGCGCGGAGTTCTCCCACGCCAGCTCGCGCAGGTTCTCCGGCACGAACACCTCGCGCGGCACCGCGGCGAGCGCGGCGAGCACGCGCCGGTCGCGCACGCCGCGGCCCACCTCGTCGATCAGGGCGGCTCTGTCCACCGTCCCTTGTCCTACCCGACGGCGCGCCCTCGCTCGCCTGCGATCGCCTGCGACGCAAGCCGGCTGAGCGGGACGGCCGCGCAGCCGCGCGACTGCGCCGCGTCGAGCATGCGCGCCAGCACGTCGAGCCGATGCGGGCGCCCCAGGATGTCCGGGTGCAGCGTGAACGTGATCGGGCGGTGTTCCCGCGCCGCCAGCGCGAGCTCGTCGCACCAGACGCGCGCGAGCCCGCTCGGATCGGTGGTCGCCGCGAAGTGCGGCGCGTCGTCGAGGCTCCAATGCACCGGCAGCTCGACGAGCTCGCGCGGGCCGGCGCGGACGACGTACGGCCGGTCGTCGCCCATGAGGCTCGAGTCGTACGCGAAGTCGCGTTCGCCGAGCAGCCGCAGCGTGCCTGGGGTGAGCTCCCACGCCGGCGCGCGGTAGCCGCGCGGTGCCGCTCCCGTGAGCGCGGCGATGGCCGCGCTGCCATCGTCGAGGTCGGCGCGCTGCTCGGCGTCGCTCATCGCGTCGAGCCGCCGGTGCGCGTGCCCGTGGTGGCCGACCTCGTGGCCCGCCTCCGCGATGGCGCGCAGCTCGTCGGGATGCCGCGCGGCGGTCACCCCCGGGACGAAGAACGTCGCCTTCACGCCGGCCTGCTCGAGCAGCGCGAGTATCCGCGGCAGCCCGCGCCGGATTCCGTACAGGCGCTCCGACCGGCTGGACAGGCGGTGCTCGTATCCGCGCCCGCCGTCGGGCAGCCCGGCCTCGCCGTCGACGTCGACGGTGACCGCGATCGGCGCGCTCACGGCAGCGTCACCGTCCGGAACGGCGTGCAGCAGGGGGGACCTGCAGCGACCTCCAGCGCCGGCGCGCCGGGATCCATGGCGATCGCCAGCAGCGTCTCGTATCGCTCGGCCCAGGTGACGCCCTCGTCGGCGTGCCGGCAGACGGGCTCGCCCGCCGGGAAGTGCTCCGCGAGCGCGAGCTTGGATCCTGTCCCGGCGCGAAGCCGCCGTTGGAGGTGCCAGCGCCGCAGCAGCGTGCTCGGATACATCCGCGGCTGGGTGTCCTCGCCGCGCGCGGGGGGCGAGAGGAAGTGGTTGGTGTGCACCAGGCAGCCGTCCGCGTCGGGCCAGACCACCGCGGCGCCGCCCGGACTCAGCTCGACTGCGAACAGCGCGGCGCCGCCGGGCTCGCTGACCGCGACGGTCACGCACGACGACGCGCTCACCCGCTCGCCGAGGAGGAGCCCGAGCGCGTCGGCCGCGCTGCCGCACCGCTCGAGCAGGATCCGCAGCAGCACGTGGATCGGCACGCCCTCGAGCCCGCCGTCCGCGGAGCAGGTGAGGAAGTTCAGGCCGCACGCGAGGCCCAGCTCGTTGAGCCCGAGCTTCGCGAGGATGCCCGCCTCCGTGACCGTCGTGAACCACGGCCGGCCGGGCGCCGCGGTGGTCACCACGACGCGCGCGGGCGCGAGGTCCGGGTGCCAGTCCCAGGTCTGCGCGAGCTCGACGCCGCCGTCGCCCACGCGCCCGATCACGGAGCACTCGGCCGCCGGCCCCGGTGCGAGGAGCTCGGTCCGCGCGTTGATGGCCAGCAGCTCCAGCGGATCCTGCCCGGCGCCGGCGGCGATGCCCTCGACCTCCTCGATCAGCTCCGGCCAGCGGTCGTGCAGGGCCGCCGCCACGCGGTCGCCATGCGGCGCGAGGTCGCCCGCCGTCTCGCGCAGCAGGCGGCGGTACACCGTCACGGTCGCCGTGACGGCGTCCGCGTGGGCGCGGCCGAAGCCGCGCCCGCGGTCACCCGCCGACGCCTCGCGGGCGACATGCCGGGGGAGCGGCAGCGCCCTATCCCTCCCCGGCTGCCGCCGGCGGGCGCGGCGCCCGGGCGTTCGGGGGCGTCGACGGAGTCATTCCGGCGGCTCGACGAGGTCCTGCAGGGGCACGACGGAAGTGAGCACGAGCCCGCCGTCGACGACCAGCGAGCTTCCCGTCGTGTACGCGCCCGCGTCGGATACGAGGTGAGCGATCAGCGCGGCGATCTCCTCGGGCGCCCCAGGGCGGCCCAGCGGGATCGGCGGCAGCGAGACCGAATGCGGATCCACGCCCGCCTTGCCGGTCATCGGCGTCGCGATGTGCCCGGGCGCCACGGCGTTCGCCGTGATGCCGTGGCCGGCGAGCTCGAGCGCCATCACCTTGGTGGCCATGCCGAGTCCGGCCTTGGCGGCGGCGTATGCGCCGGCGAAGCGGAGCGGCACGTGCTCGTGCACGGAGGTGACCGTCACGATGCGGCCACCTCCGCCGCGCGCGACGAGCCGCCTGGCTGCCGCCTGCGCGCAGAGCACCGGACCGGTGAGATTGACCTCGATCGTGCGCCGCCAGGGCTCCGGCTCGTCCTCGATGAACGACGCACGGTGGTTGGCTCCGGTGCACGCCACGAGGCCCCAGAGCGTATCCAGCTCGGCCGCGAGCGCCTCGACGGCCTCGGCGGGACGGTCGGTCACGTCCAGGTGCCGCACGACCGCACCTCGCCCCAGTGCGCGAACCCCGTCCGCGGTCTCCTGGGCCCCGGCCTCGTCGCGGTGCCAGGTCACGCCGACGTCGTGCCCGGCCGCCGCGAGCGCCAACGCCGTCGCGCGGCCGATGCCCGAGTCCGACCCGGTGACGATGACCGACCGGTCCGTCACGCGATCGCCGGCCGTCGGTCGAGGGCGGCGCGGTAGATCTCCGCCAGCAGGCGCACGTCGCGCGCGCCGTCCTCGGGGGGCGTTCGGCATGTCTCGCTCGCGCGCACGCACGCGTGGAAGTGCTCGAGCTCGCGCGCATAAGTCGCGAACGGATCGAGGTACGGCGCCGGAAACGCGAGCGCGTGAGCGCCGTCCGTGGCAAGCAGCCGGATGTCCTCGGTGAAGGCCGGAGCGCCCGGCGCCAGCAGCCACGCGGCGCTCCAGCGCACGCCGCCGCGCAGCTCGAGCATGCAGCTCGCGAGCGAGCCGTCGGCGGCGCCGGCGGCGTCGACCACGCGTTCCACCTCGAGCCCCATCGCGTCGAGGAGACCGAGCACCGCGTTGACGTCGTGGATGAGCGCACCGAGGAACGCATCGGAGTAGGCGTGGCAGTGGGCCGGATCGCGCGAACCGACGGCTTCGGCCACCTGCAGGGCGGTCGCGTCCACGAGCGCCGCCCGCGCGTCGTCGGGCACGTCGGCGGGCTCGACGAACCCGGCGGGACGGAGCGTGCGCCCGATGCCGGGGTCCACCGTCGTGCTCTCGACGCGGCGCAGCCGGTGGGCCGTCGGCGGGTCCGCGAGCAGGGCCTCGTACGCCGGGTCGAAGCGCTTCATGTACCCGACCTGCACGACGCGGCCGCGCTCGTGGGCGGCCGCGACGATCGCGTCCGCGTCCGCGGGCACGAGGCACAGCGGCTTCTCGACCAGCACGTCCAAGCCGGCCTCGAGCGCGCCGAGCACCGCGGGGGCGTGGGTCGCGTTCGGCGAGCAGACGAGCAGGGCGTCCAGCGCGCCGTGCTCCAGCAGGCCGGTGTGGTCGGGGAACGTGTGCGGGATGTCCCAGCGGGCCTGCAGCGCTGCCCGTACACGCGCGCTCGGGTCCGCCAAGGCGTCGACGCGGAACCGCTCGCCGAGCCGTGCAAGGACCGGCAGATGCGCGACCTGGGTGATCAGTCCGCCCCCGGCGATGCCGAGCCGAAGGCGCGGTGTGCGGGAGGCGGGCACCGACGGTGATTCGATCACCGGTTCACTTCGGCGTCAACGGCACGATTCCGTCCGGATGAGATCGAACGGATCCGCGAGCCGGTTCTACGCGCGCACGGTCGAGCGGATCACCGGCGACCGGCGCGGGACGAAATTGCCGCTGGCGCACGCGGCACGTTCGGTGATCCAATCACTCCATGTCGCGTCTGCACCGAAGCCTGCTCCGCGTGCTCGTCGCCGACATCGTCAGCGGACGGCTGCCGGCAGGTGAGCGGCTGCCGCCCGAGGCGGCTCTGGCACGGCGCTTCGACGTGAGCCGCGGTGTCGCGCGCGAATGCATCCGCGGGCTCGAGGAGCGCGGGCTCGTCGCAGTCAAGCACGGGCGCGGCGCGACGGTCCTCTCCGATGCGCACTGGGACGCGTTCAACCCGGACGTGATCGCCGCGATGCTCGACAGCCCACGGGCTGCCGGCGTGCTCGGCGAGTACCTGGAGTGCCGGCGGCTGCTGGAGATCAGCGCCGCCGGACTCGCCGCCGAGCGGGCCACGCGCGAGCAGCTCGTGACGCTGTCGGACGCGCTCGAGCGGATGACCGCCGCGGCCGTCCAGGCGCCGGTGAGCCCGTCGGCGGAGGACCGCTACCACGAAGCCGACGTCGCATTCCACCGCGCCGTGATCGCGGCGGCGGGCAACCGCGCCCTCGGCGGCATGACCGAGCCGGTGCACCGCGCGCTCGCCGCGGCGCGCCGGCCGCTCGCCCGCCCCGACCAGCGGATCGAGCGGAGCCTGCCGGAGCACCGCCGGATCCTGGCCGCGATCGCCGCCCGCGATCCCGAGGAGGCGCGCGCGGCGATGCGCGACCACCTGCTCACGGTCGAGCGCTATCTCCGCGAGTACGCGGAGGACTGGACCCCCGAGAGCCGGAGGGCGTCCTGACCATCGCGGAGGCGTTCTTCGTAGCCCGCACGATGCAGGCGCTGGAGGTCCTCTCGTTCCAGCCGTCGTCCGCGCCGCAGATCGCGGAGGCCCTCCAGGTGCACCCCCGCACCGCGCGCCGGCTCCTGAACCGCCTCGTCGCCGACGGGTGGCTCCAGCGGATCGACGGGGCGCGGCCGCTCTACGTGCCGACGATGCGCATCGTGGCGCTCGCGGCCCAGCTCGCCGAGCGCGCGCCGGTCGTCCGGCTCGGTGCCGCGGTGGCGCAGGACCTCCAGGCCGCCACCGGCAACGTCGTGCACCTCGCCGTGCCGAGCTACCGCTCGGCACTCCGGCTGCTGCGCGTGAACGGGGACGCCGGCTCCCGCCCGCAGTTGCGCGACCTCGCGCCCGCTCACGCGATCGCCGGGGGGAAGCTGCTGCTCGCCTACCGTGAGCCCTGGCGCGAGAGCGTGCTCGCGCGACCGCTGGAGCCGGTGACGGAGCTCACCGTCGTCGATCCCGACGCCGTCCGGTCCGAGGCCGAGACGACCCGGGCGCGAGGCTTCGCGGTCGAGGACGGTGAGTTCCGGCCGGGCGTCCGAGCGATCGCGGCGCCGGTCCGCGACGGCTTCGGCGACGTCGTGGCGGCGCTCGCCGTGTCGGGCGCGCGGGCCGAGCTGGAGGACATCGACCGGGCGGCGCGGCAGGTGGCGGCGGCGGCCGGCGATCTCACCGAGCAGTTGAGCACCAGGTCGCCGTAGCCGCGCCGGGCGCTCGAAGGGACCGTTCTGATACTGGACGACACGGGGACGCAGTGATCCAATGACCGGACGTCGACTTCAGATGGGAGGTGATCCTTCGTGGTGAACGAGCTCGGCAAGCCCTGAGTCATGTGCGCCCGGTAGCCGCTCGCCCCGATGCGAGCGGCTACGGTGCCGCTGTGGCGCGCCCCGGCAACATCCAGGATCCGGCGTTCCTCCGGGTCATGGCGCATCCGCTGCGGATGCGGCTGCTGGCGATGCTCGAAGAGCGTCCCCAGAGCCCCGTCAAGCTGGCGAGCACCCTTCAGCTCAACCTCGGCCTGGTCTCGTATCACGTCAAACGGCTGCACGAAGCGGGTCTCATCGAGCTCGTGGAGACGCATCGCCGGCGGGGGGCGGTCGAGCACGTCTACGCGTCGAAGCACGCGGCGCTGTTCAGCGACGACGCGTGGCGTCGACTCGATCGAGCATCGCGCGCGCAGTTGCTGTTCCCGATCCTTCAGCAGACGGCCGAGTACGCCGCCCGCGCCGCACGCGCCGGCGGCTTCGATCGTGCGGACGCGCACTTCACGCGGTGGTCGCTCAAGGTCGATGAGCAAGGCTGGCGCGAGCTGGCCGGCTCTGCCGGCAAATGGGTCGAAGAGGCCCTGGCGATCGAGGCGCGCGCAGCGGAACGGAGGACCGACTCCTTCGATGCCGGCCTCGTGGTCCTGCTCTTCGAGGCGCTTCCCTTCAGCGACGCGCCGGCGGAGGCCCCGTCAGAGCAGGGCGAGGGCGCGCGGCTGATCGACTCGGCGGAGGCCTGGCATGCGCTCGTCGAATCGGCCGATTCGTTCCACGGCGCCAGCCTGCGCCACCTCGGCTTCGAGACGGCGAGCGACGGAGAGGGCGGTTCGCATCTGTCCGCGCACATCGACTTGCCCGGAAGCGGGGCGTCCGCCCTGGAGCTCCGGTTCAAGGACGTGACGGCGTTCGGCTATGCCGCGGATGGCTCCGGCGGAGCAGCGACCGGGACGACGAGCGCACTCGTGTTCCGCTTCCTCTCCGTCGAGGTGCGTGCCGCGTCGTGCGAGGTCACCCGCGTCTGACCGTGCCCGGACGCCGCCGGCGGTGTTCCTCCGTCCGGCTCCGGCTCGAACATGTGTTCGACGTGGGCACGGTGCCACATCTGCTAGGGCGAGGGGCGGCTGCTGCGCGCGTCTTCGCGCTCCATCCGCTTGACCAGCTCGGTCGTGCTCAACTCCAGCGCGGCGGCCAGGCGCCGCAGCGTTCCCAGGCTGGGATTGCCGCTGCCGTTCTCGATCTTGGAGAGATGCATCTTCGCGATGTCGGCGCGCGTGGCCACCTCGTCCTGCGTCAGGTGCAGCTCATCGCGGCGGTGTCGCGCGACGCGACCAAGCGCGTATTGCGGTTCGTATCGGCGCGGCACGGTCTCGACGCTGCCGACGCACTGCCCCGTATAGCTCTATGGTTACGGCATGCGGTCGCAGGTTGACACCGGCCGCGCGCCGGGCGTCGGAGCGAGCACGCCGGCGACGGTGGCGATCCGCACCGCGCTCGACCGGAGCGAGCAGGCGGCGATGCGCCTGCGCGTCGCACTCGGGCGTGTGCTCGACCTGGCGGAGCACGACGTGCTCGCCGTCCAGCACCTGGCGCGCGCCGGCGAGCTGACGCCCACGCAACTCGGCCGGCTCCTGGACCTGACCTCGGGCGGCACCACCGCGCTGGTGCAGCGACTCGAGGGACGCGGCTTCGTGTCGCGGACGCCGCATCCCGTCGATCGGCGCAGCATCCATCTGCGCCTGACGGCGGAGATCGAGGAGCTGGCCGCGGGCGCGCTCGCTCCGCTCCTGGTCGAGATCGATGGCGCCGTGAGGCGTCTCAGCAGTGACGAGGCCGCGGTCGTGGAGCGCTTCTTGACCGAGCTTGCGGCCACCGTCGAGCGGCATGCCGGCGAGCTGGCCCGCCGCGCCGATCGCAACGACGTCGCGGCGTCGTCGGCGCCCTCCCTGCGTCTGCTCTCGTGATCGGGAGGCGCCGCGCAGCGCCTGGAGCCGTTCAGGTCTCGTGTTCGTTCGCGAGGTCGTGGCTCAGCTTCTCCGCCCGGCTGAGCACGCTCGCGGCGATCACCTCGACGGCGCCTGCCGGCGGCACGCCGGCGCCGAGCGACGCGACGGCCTCTCCTCCCGTGCCGAACACCGGAGCGGCGACCGCTCTGACGCCGAGCTCGAACTCCTCGTCTTCGACCGCATAGCCGCGGAGCCGCGAGCGCGCGATCTCCTCGCGCAGCAGCGACGGGTCGGTCATGGTGCGATCGGTATGGCGCTCGAGCGGTCCGTCGAGCACCGACTCGCACCAGCGCTCGCGCCAGCTGAGGAGCGCCTTGCCGGTCGCGGTGCAGTGAGAGGGAACGAGCTCCCGCGGATGGGGCGCGCAGACGCTCTCGCCCGCGCTGTGCACGAGGCACAGCACCGAGCGGTGGCTCGGGACCATGAGATGGGCTGACGTTCCGACGTCGGCGTGGAGCTGGTGCACGTAGGGGACCGCGAGTCTCGTCAGGCGCGCCCCTTCGACCACCTGCCCCGCCAGCGCGACGACCCGCATGGTGAGCGAGTAGCGCCTGCGAGCGTCGTCGCTCCTGATGACGTACCCCTCGTCGGCCAGGCGGTTGAGCATGCGTCGCGCCGTGCGCGGGTGGATCTGGAGCGTCTCCGCGAGCTGCGGCGCGGACTGCGGGCGCAGCGCGAGTGCCTCCAGCGCCTGCATCGTGCGGCTGACGAAGAACGCCTCAGGCACGCGCACCGGTCGACTCCCCTCGGCTGCGCAATCGTTCCGCCAGGCCGTCCATCGCCGCGGCGTACAGGCACACGTCGACGGAGCACACGACGATGTCGGGCATGAGATCCAGGTGCTCGAGCAGCGGCTCGTCCACGGCGACTCCGAACGCGACGCCGGCCCGTCGCGCCGCATCCGCCACGCGCCGGAGCGCGTCGTGCAGCGCGGGCGACCCCGGCGCAGGGGTGCCGAGCTGCAGCGTCAGATCCGCGCAGCCGACGACGAGGGCGTCGACTCCGTCGACTCCGGCGATGGCATCCGCCGCGCCGACGCCCGCGGCCGACCCGATCTCGACCATGCACTCCACGGTCGCCGCCCTCGATCGCTGACGGGAGCCCAGCCGGCCGAAGCTGCCTGCACGCCCCCGAGCGACGGCGCGCGTGCCGCGAGGCGGGAATCGCAGCCTTGCCACGAGGGCCTCGGCTTCCTCTGGCGCCTCGCATCGCGGTGAGACGACACCGTCGATGCCGGAGGCGAGCAGCGCCGGCAGCGCCTCGCTGTGGCCGTGCGCGAGACGCACGAGCGCGGAGCAGGAGCGGCTCTGCAGCGCAAGCGTGAGCGCCTGGGCGTCACGCACCGTCACCGCTCCCTGCTCGAGGTCGATCCACGCCAGGTCCAAGCTGTCGCCGGCGGCCTCTGCCAGAACCGGATCGGCGAGCGAGAGGAGGGTGCCGATCCGGGTCATGGTGCATCAGGTGGATGGACGAGCTCGAGTCGCTCTTCGCTCGTCTCGTAGAGGCCCGTCGCGCGAAGTCTCGCCCCGCCCCGCTCACCGGCCACTCCGCGCGAACAGCGGCACGAGAGCCTCCCGCTCGCTCGCATGCAGAGATTGGATCACTGGCTCGGCACGCCGTCGAGCATCGTTCCCGTCCCTCACTCGGTACGCGAACCGGTCAGGGACGTTTCTGAGCTCTGGACAGAATTGCGCCTTGCGCCGCCCAGAGAGCGAGTGATCCAATCTCTGCGTGTTCGCGCCGACCAGGGGACGCCACGGCGAGCCCCACGAGATCGCGGCGTCCGCGCCGCCGCCTGGCGGGGAGCCGGGCGGATGACCAGTCGCGCCGCGCGGATCGGGGTCCGTGAAGGCGATGGCGGCCGCGGTGGCGCGGCGATCCGCATCGCGCTCGCGCTCGTGCAGACGGGACCCGTCCTCATCCTCGCGCTGCTCGTCATCGCGATGTCGGTGCTGTCGCCGTTCTTCCTGACGGGGCGCAACATCACCAACCTCGGGTTCCAGACGTCGATCGTCGCCATCCTGGCCCTCGGCCAGCTGCTCGTCATCCTCACGCGAGGAATCGACCTCTCCGTCGGCTCGGTGATCGCGCTGTCCGGCGTGCTCGGCGGCATCGTCGCCGGCGGCTCCGCGGCAGGCGCCTCGAGCGGGCACGGGGCGCTCGTGCTCCTGGTCATGGTCGGATGCGGGGCCGCCGTCGGCGTCGTCAACGGGGTCGTGCTCGTCAAGGGACGCGTGATGAACCCGTTCATCGTCACGCTCGGCACCCTCAGCATCGTCCGCGGTGCGGCGCTCGTCTTCTCCGATGCGCAGACGGTCACCGGGATGCCGCCGGCGATCCAGTGGGTCGGCACCGGCAAGCTCGGCCCACTGCCGGTGCCGACGGTGCTCGTGCTCGGACTGGGCCTGCTCGTCTGGGGGATGCTGACACGGACGCAGTGGGGCCGCTGGATCTATGCGGTCGGCGGCAATCCCGAGGCGGCACGCCGGGTCGGGATCCCGGTGCACCGCGTCCTCATGTCGGTGTACGTCCTCTGCGGGATCGCCGCCGGCATCGCAGCGGTCCTCGTGGCCGGGCGCACGAACGCCGGCTCCCCGACGGCAGGCCAGCTCGTCGAGCTGGACGCGATCACGGCGGTCATCATCGGCGGCGCGAGCTTCTTCGGTGGCAGGGGGAGCGTGTGGAACGTGCTGGCGGGCGCCCTGATCATCGGGGTCATCCGCAACGGCTTGAACCTGCTCGACGTCACCCCGTTCTGGCAGTCGATCGCCATCGGCACGCTCGTGATCGTCTCGCTCGAGCTCGACGTGCTCCGCGGTCATCTCGAGGAGCGGCTGCGCGCCGCGCAAGCCCGCGAGGACCCCCTATGAGCGCGATCCCGGTCCTCGAGGTGCGCGGCGCCGTCAAGAGCTACGGAGCGGTTCGAGCGCTGCGGGGCGTGGATCTGACGCTCCACCGCGAAGAGGTGCTGGCGCTGCTCGGGGACAACGGCGCCGGGAAGTCCACGCTGATCAAGGCGGTCAGCGGGGTGCTCACCTTGGACGCGGGCGGGATCCTCGTCGACGGCGAGCCGGTCGACCTGGCATCGCCTGCCGCCGCCCGGCTCGCCGGCATCGAGACGCTGCACCAGGATCTCGCCCTCTTCGACAACCTCAGCGCGCTCCAGAACTTCTTCATCGGACGGGAGCGCCGCCGGTCCCGCTGGCTGGGCCGGCTGTCGCCGCTGGACGAGCGCGCCATGGCGCGCGAATGGGAGGAGCGGCTCGAGCGCCTGGAGGTCCGGATACCGTCGGCGCACCGCGACGTCAGCGTGATGTCGGGAGGGCAGCGGCAGGCCATCGCGGTCCTGCGTGCGGTGGCGTTCGCCACGCGCGTGGTCATCTTGGACGAGCCGACCGCCGCGTTGGGGGTCAGGGAGTCGCGTCAGGTGCTCGATCTGGTCCGGCGGCTCTCGCATGAGGGAGTCGCCGTCCTGCTCATCTCCCACAACCTCGAGCAGGTGATGCAGGTGGCCGACCGGGCCGTGGTGCTGCATCAGGGACGCACGGCCGGCGAGGCGGTGCCGACGCCGGAAAACCACGAGGCGCTCGTGTCGATGATCGTCGGCGCGACGCCCACCCATGCAGGAGGAGAACCAGCATGAAGGGGAAATGCCTTGGTGCGGTGCTGCTGACGGCGCTCGCAGTCGGCGGCTGTGGCGGGGACGACGAGGGCGAGCGCGCGGGCACCGCGGAGAGCGGCCCTAAGCCGGTCCGCGTCGCGGTCGTGCTCGCCGCGCTCGACAACGCGTTCTACGTCGCGCAGAAGGAAGGGGTGGAGGCGCAGGCCGAGAAGATGCCCGGCGTCGAGCTCAGCCTCAGCGCCGGCCGGCAGCGCACCGCCTCGGATGAGGTGATCGGGCTCGTCGAGGACGCGATCGCGAAGGACGTGGACGCGATCGCGGTCAACGGCTCGGACGATGCGCCGCTCATCCCCGTGCTGCAGCGCGTGATCGATGCGGGCATCCCGCTGGTCCTCTTCGACGCACCGGCCGACGAGCTCAAGGGGAAGTACGCGACGTACATCGGGACGGACAACCTGGCGGGAGGGAAGGCGGCCGGGGAATGGCTCGCCAAGGAACTGCCGGACGGCGGCGACGTCGGGATGGTCGTCTGCGTCGCGGGGCATCCGGTGACCCGCGCGCGGGTCAAGGGCTTCGAGCAGGGCATCGGCGATGCGCTCGAGGTCGTGGCCCAGGCGGATGCCAACTGCGATCGCGAGCAGGGCCGCAAGGTCATGGAGGACATGCTGTCCGCGCATCCCAAGCTCGATGCCGTCTTCTCCACCAGCGACGGCCAGGCCTTCGGCGCGATCGAGGCGCTGAAGGCGGCGGGCAAGGACCCGACGTTCGTGTCCTTCGACGCCCAGCCGGAGGCGGTCCAGGCGATCCAGGCCGGGAACGTGATGGATGCGTCCGCCGGATGGTCGGCGCGCGAGCTCGGCGCGGAGGCGCTCTCGGCCGCAGTGGCTGCCGCGCGTGGCGAGAAGGTCCCGGCGGAGCGCATCATCCCCGTGACCGTCGTCGACAAGACCAACGCCGCCAGCTGGGACGGGTGAGCGGCGCGCGCCTCCGGCGGCTGCCTTGACCGACGAGGCGCTGCTGCGCTTCGCTCACCCGGAGCGGATCCTGGCCACCACGCGGCTGCCCGGCGTGGGCACGCTCAGCGGGAAGGTGCTCGCCGACCTCTACGGCATCGACACGCGTGCGTACGAGCGCACGCGCCGGCGGTGGCGCGAGGAGGCCGAGCACGCGGTGGAGGCCATGCTCGACGATGCCCTCGTCGCCCGGCTGCGCGCGCTCCCGCTGGCGCGCGCCGCTCGGATCACGGCGTTCGGGGACTCGATCACCGCGGATCGCCAGTCGTGGGCGGAGCTGCTGTGCCTGGCCCTCGATGCGACGCGCGGTCGCGATCGGATCGAGGTGATCAATCGAGGGCTGTCCGGAGACTCCACCGCGGGAGCGCTCACGCGCCTGCACGATCTCAGGGCTTCGCGGCCGGACGTCGTGCTGATCCTGCTGGGCACCAACGACGCGCGCCGCCATGAGGGGGTCATGCTCCACTCGCATCGGGAGACGGCGCGGAACCTGCGCGCGCTGCGCGACGTGTTCCTCCGTGCCGGCTGGCGCTGCGCCTGGCTCACGCCTCCGCCGCTGCTTCCGGAACGCGTCGCCGAGGACAGGGTGCTTCGGGAACGGGGAATCGCCTGGACGCGCGCCGACATCGTGAGGAAGGCGGCGATCGTGCGTTCGTTGCCGCGGGGCGTCATCGACCTCTGGCCGCCGTTCGGCGACCCTCCGAACGGCGATCTGCTGCTCCCCGACGGCCTTCACCCGAGCCTTGCGGGGCAGCAGGCGATCCTCGCCGCGGTGCTTTCGCAGTTTCCGGGAAGCGCGCCTCGAGCCATCTGATCGCGAACGCCACCAGCTCGCGGGCCGGGAAGCGATGCGCCGTCCCGTCTCCCATGGGTCCCCGGCGTCCGATGCCCGCCTCGAGCGCGGAGGAGGCGATGGCCTGGAAGGGTGCGACGTCCGCCGGCAGCACCTCCGCGTAGGGCAGCGGGCCGTTCCAGACGTCCAGCTCCCGGATCGATCGCCACCGCGTGGAAGGCCCGTGCCGGAACGGCAGGTCGAGCGTGGTCCACTGCGCCGGCACCGCGGCGACCGACTCCGCGTGGTGCAGCAGGCTGATCGCCCGCAGCGGCGCGCCCAGCAACAGCACCTGGCCGGCGCCGGCGGCCAATCGGGCATAGGGGGAACGCGGCCCGAAGCCGTCGTCGAGCGGATGCGGGCACGTCAGCCACGCCGCGCGTGCGCCCACCGCCGCGACGCCGGCGACCGGGTTCGCGCTCCGGTGCGCGCCCGGCCAGGTGCGGATGCGCTCAGCCAGCCGGCCCTCGTAGTGGGCAGCGGCCGAGAGGGACGCGTCGAAGCCGGGAAAGCTCGACCGATATGCCGCACGCCACGAGGCCGGCCAGCTGCGCAGTCCGAACGGGACGTCCTCCCAGCTGACTTGGGCGCAGACCGTTCCCCGCGGGCCGGTGGCGTCGAGGACCGCCTCGACGACCGTCTGCGCGCCGCCCACCACCCATCCGAGCGAGCTGAGGCTCGCATGCACCATCACGACATCGTCCGGGCGGACGCCGAGATCGACGAGCTGGCACGCGAGCTCTCCGCGCGTCACCGGGCGCGATGACGCCATGACATCAGGCCGCGGCAACGATCCGTCCCTCGAGCCGCAGGAGGAGCGCGCCGACCGCGGCCGCCACGCCGGCGGCCGCGAGACCCGTCCGGACGCCCGCGGCGTCACCGGCGGCTCCCGCGAGACCGCCGAACAGGAGCGGGCCCAGGGCGCCGCCGAGGTACTGCGCCGTGGCGAGGACACCCACGACGGCGCCCTGGCGCTCGGGAGGCACGCTTCGCAGCGCGATCATCGCGACGCCCGCGTTGGCCATGACGTGGCCGAACCCGAAGACCGCGACCACCGGGAGCAGCGCCGCCAGCGAGTCCGCCGCGACGCACCAGGACAGGGCGAAGACGGCGGCGCCTTGGACCGCCAGGCCGAACCAGCCGGCTTGGCCGTCGTCGAGCCGCCGGATGAAGTGCGCGGCGGGCACGAAGGCCGCGCCGAACGCCGCGAGCGCGGCACCCGCCTGGAACGGTGTGAGGCGGAGCCCTTCCTGGAGGTACTGCGTGAGCAGGACCGTCGCCGCCACGCCGGTGGCGGTGACGCTCAGGCCACCGGCGCAGGCGACGACGAGGCGCGCATCCAGGCTGGCCCGTCCACGCTGGGTCTCGCGCGGACGCAATCGGCGCCCGGGGTCTTCGACCCCCCGCGACATCAGCAGCGCGGCAACTGCGAGGCAGGACACGGCCGACAGCAGCGCTCGCCAGCTCGCGGCACTCGCGAGCGCTCCGCCGGCGAGGGCGCCGAGCACGAAGCCGACGGCCACCGCGGCGCCGTAGATCGACATCGCGCGCCGGCGCTCGGCGCCCTCGCGGGTGGCTCCGGCCAGCAGCGCAAGGGCGGACGGCGTCATCGCCGCCGCTCCGACGCCGGCGATCACGCGAGCCGCCACGAGCACGGACATCGCGGGCGCGGCCGCGGCGATCGCGCTCCCGCAGGCGAACAGCGCGATGCCGCACCGAAGCAGCGTGAGCGGACCCACGCGATCGGCCAGCCGGCCGGCCGGGAGCAGCAGGCAGCCGAAGACCAGGCTGTACGCGCTGAACAGCCACCGGACCTCGACATCGCTCAGCCCGAGGTCGTCGCGAGCGCTCGGAGCGGCGACCGCCAGCAGGGCGAAGTCGACCGCGACGAGCAGCTGCGGTGCGCAGCAGGTCAGCAGCGTGCGCTGGCCCATGCCGAGGCGCTCGCGGTGTGGCGGTGGGTGTGGGCGGGGGTCCGGTGGGCGTGGAGGTGATCCAGGAGTCGCTCGAGGACGGTGATGCGGGATCCGCGGGCGATGACCTCCGGGTGCATCGTGTAAGTGACGTGACGATGCTCGCGGGCGGCGAGGTCGTGCTCGTGAGTCCAGGCGCGCGCGACAGCGTCCGGGTCGGCGGGCGGGGCGTGCGGGATGCCCGGCCCGTACGCGAAGAACGGGACGTCGTCGAGGCTCCAGTGCACGGGCAGCTCGATCAGCGCGCCGATCCGGTAGGGCCGGTCGTCGCCCATCAGGCTGGAGTCGTAGAGGAAGCCGTGCTCGAGCAGCAGCTCGAGCGTGACCTGCGTGAGCTCCCAGGCCGGGGACCGATAGCCCGCCGGCCGTGAGCCCAGCACCGTCTCCAGCGCGTCCAGGCCCGCTTCGATCTCGTGGCGCTGGCCATCTGCGTCGAGCTCGTGGGCCGGCAGATGCGCGTGGCCGTGATGCGCGATCTCGTGCCCGGCCTCCGCGATGCTGCCGATCAGCGCCGGCGCGGCCAGCGCGACCGTCCCCGGCACGTAGAACGTGGCCGGCACGCCGCGGCCGGCGAGCCGCTCCAGCACCCGCGCGACGCCGCGCCGCAACCCGAACTCGACCTCCGAACGCCCGGACAGCCGGTGCTCCCACCCTCCGGCCACCGGCCGGCTCGCCAACCCGGCCAGCCCGTCGACGTCGAACGACAGCGACACGCCGAACTCACCCATCGTGCGCCGGCCTGAACTCGAGCAGGTCGCGTCGCCGCTCGGGTTGCGAAACGACGCGGGTGCCCACCAGCCCGGAGCCGAGCAACCCCGAGACGAGGTCCCGCACCCGGTGGCGCCACGCCAGCCACTCGTGGTGCTCGAGCCGTTCTGCCTCCCACGGCACCGGCACGGTCCCGGCCGGCATGACGGCGGCGACGGGTTCGCGCGTCCGGGCGATGTCCCACCTGAAGAGCACGTCGTCCTGCGGCGTCCGCGCGCCGCGCCGGCTCTGGTCGTAGAGCCCTTGGTGATAGGCGACGAGCTCGGCGCCCAGACCGTTGAGATAGAGCCGAAGCGCGCGCGCGTTCAGTGGATCGGCGGTCCAGCGGATCGCGGTGAGCCCCAGCGCGCGGGCTTCCTCGCGCTGCTTCTCCTTCAGCGCACGTCCGATTCCGCGGCCGCGATGGGTGACGGCGACGGCCAGCCCGCACGAGAAGAGGCTCGGCCCGTCCGCGTCGAGCACCGGCAGGGCGAACGACGCGCCGACGACGCGCCGGCCATCGCGGGCGACGAGGCAGACGCCTCCGCGACCGCTGACGGTCTGCATGAGCCACGCGGGAACGCCGTCCGCCGGTTCGAAGCCCAGGGTCTCGCGGAGCAGCAGCGCCGCCGCCGGGAGCTCGGACGGGGTGGCCTCGGCGAGGACGAACGGACAGCTGACGACCATGCCCGGACTCTGTGCCACGCGGCCCGGTCCGACCATCGGCCAGGCGGCGGATCGCCGGGGCGGCCGCGGTCCGCCGGACGGCGGTCAGCCGCGACGCGCCACGGCGAACGCGACGCCGCCCTCAGTCCAGCAGCCCGCGCCGCATCCCGGCGTAGACCGCCGCCCCGCGATCCGTGACCCCGAGCTTCTCGTACAGATGCGACAGATGCGTCTTGACGGTCGCCTCCGCCAGGTGGAGCTCGGCCGCGATCGCCGCTCGGTTGCCGCCGGCCGCGATGCGGCGCAGGATCTCGTGCTCGCGACGGGTGAGCGTCAGGGAGTCGCTCGGCAAGCGGCGGCGAACCCCGGCGGCGAGCTGGGTCTGCACCTCGGGCGCGAAGTACGCCTCGCCACGGGCAGCCGCCTCGATGGCGTGACACACGTGCTCGCCGCAGACGGTTCTCGAGAGGCACGCGATCGCGCCGTGGGAGACGGCGTCGAGCGCCTCGTCGGGGGTCACGGCCGGAAGGAGCACCACCACGCGCGTGGCGAGACCCTCTCGCGTCAGCGTGCGGAGCACGGCGTCCGCGTCGACCGTCGGCAGCGGCGCGCTCAGCACGGTCACGTCCGGGCGCAGTCGCCGGATCGCCGCCAGCGCCGCGGCGCCGTCGTCCGCCTCGCCGGCCAGCTGCAACGCGGCGCGCTGCCTGATCGCGCGCACGAGACCGTCCCGGAACAGCGGCTGCGCATCGCCCACGAAGACGGAGATGAGGTCCAGATCTGGGCCGTCGGACACCTTGATCAGCAAGGTACTTCCCGGACATGGCCGCGTCAATGCTCAGCAAGCGCTGAGCATTCGCACATCGGCCAGGAGACGTCAACCGACCGGCGGAGGCGGTTCACCCGCGGATCCTCCCGGTGGCCGATTGGCAGGCCACCGGACGGAGCGGATGCTCGACGCATGACTGCAAGCCTGTTCCGCGTCAACGACGCCATCGCGTTGCCCACCCGGTCCACGCCGATCGTCTCGCGCGTCGCTCGTTCGGATGCCTATCCGGTGCACGTGGTCGCAACGATGGACGACCTGGCGTCCGCGCTCGGGGCGATGCTCGGCGGCGCCTCCGCGGCGATCATCACCGACGAGACCGTCGAATCGCTCTACGGGTCGATGCTCGTGCGCGCGCTCCGCGCCTCCGGCGTCGATCCCGTCGTATGCGCGCTGCCCGCGGGCGAGGCCAGCAAGAGCCTCGGGTCCGCGTCACGCCTGTGGGACTGGCTTGCCGAGAGCGAGGTCGGCCGTCGCGACGTCGTGGTGAACTTCGGCGGTGGCGTGATCGCAGACGTCGGCGGCTGGGTGGCCGGCACGTACATGCGAGGGCTGCCGTACATCAATGTGCCGACGACGCTGCTCGCCCAGGTCGACGGTGCGCTGGGAGGCAAGGTCGCCGTCAACCACGCGACCGCCAAGAACCTGCTCGGCGCCTTCTACCAGCCGCAGGGCGTCATCGCGAACGTCGGCTTCCTGCGCTCGACGGACGGTCGGAACCTGCGGGCAGGACTGGCGGAGGCGATCAAGAAGGCGGTGATCGCGTCCCCGGCCTACTGGGCGTTCATCGACGCGAACGCGGATCGGCTGCTTCGCGGTCGCGTGGACGCGCTCACCCAGCTCGTGCGCTCGGCCGCGGTCATCAAGCTCGAGCTCATCGGTCGCGACCCGTACGAGGAAGACCTGCGCCGCCCGCTGAACTTCGGCCACACCATCGGCCACCCGCTCGAGACCGTGACCGGCTACGGACCGCTGCTGCACGGCGAGGCCGTCGCGTTCGGCATGGTCGTCGAAGCCAGGATCGCCGCGGCCCGCGGGCTGCTCGACGACGAGCTGCTCGACGCGCTCATCCTCCTCCTGCGCCGCTGCGGACTTCCGGTCGACGCGGCAGACCTGCCGACGCAGGTGGACGGAGCGGCGGTCGTCCGCGCGCTCGACAAGGTGCGCCAGATCAGGGCCGGAAGCCTGCGCTACGTCCTTCCCGTCCGCCTCGGCGAGACGGTGATCGCCGACGACGTGGAGGAGGACGAGGTCGTGGCCGCGCTGCAGCAGAGCGGCATGGCGGTCGTCTCACCGGCCGTCCGGTGATGAGCACCGGGTCGTCGGATCTGCTCGAGGCGGCCGCCGAGGTCATCCCGGGCGGCGTGAACACCTGTCGCCGGCACAGCGATCCGAAGCTCTGCTTCCGCAGGGGCGAAGGCGCCTATCTGTGGGATCTCGACGGGCGGCGGTACACCGACTATCACGCGGCGTACGGCGCGATCTTCCTCGGCCACTCGCACCCCGACGTGACGCGGCGCGTCGCGGATGCCATGCGCGAGCGCGTCCTGTTCGGCGTCGGCGTGACGGAGTCCGAGGTCGCGCTCGCGCAGAAGATCGTCGCGCACCTGCCCAGCGCCGAGCAGGTCCTCGTCTGCAACAGCGGATCGGAGGCGACCTACCACGCGCTCAGACTTGCTCGCGGGGTCACCGGCCGCGACAAGGTCATCAAGTTCCAGGGCTCGTACAACGGATTCCACGACTACGTGCTGCGCAACGTCCTGAGCAAGCCGGCGATGGTCGGGCGCCGCGACCCCCATTCCAGCGGGATGCTCGCAGCGGCCGTCGATGCGACGCTGGTCTGCCGCTACAACGATCTCCGGGACGTGGAGCGCGCCTTCGCGGAGCACGACGAGGAGATCGCGGCGGTGCTGATCGAGCCCATCGGGCACAACGCGCCGGGGATCCTGCCGCAGCCCGGCTTCCTCGAGGGTCTGCGCGCGATCTGCGACCGGACCGGCGCGCTGCTGATCTTCGACGAGGTGATCACCGGCTTCCGTCACGGCCTGGGCGGCTATCAGGGCATCTGCGGCGTGACGCCGGATCTCACGACGCTCGGGAAGGCGATCGCGAACGGCTTTCCGCTCGCCGCGGTGGCCGGCCGCCGCAAGCACATGGAGCGGTTCACGACCGACCCTGCCGGCGACGTCCACTTCGGCGGCACGTACAACGGCAACTCGGTCGCCGTGGAGGCCGGGCTCGCCACGATCGAGCACCTCGAGGCGCACCCCGTCCACGAGCACGTGTTCGCGCTGGGGGACCGGATGCGGAGCGGTCTCCGCGAGCTCGCGGACGAGGCGGGTGTCGCCGCGTTCGTCGGCGGCTTCGGCTCGATCTTCGTGCTCTGCTTCATGGAAGGTCCGCTGCGCAGCTACGACGACGCGCTCCGGAACGACGACGAGCGCTTCCTGCGGTACCGGAGGGGACTGGTCGCGCGCGGCGTCCTCGAGATGCCGGAGCGTCTCGGGCGCAGCCACATCAGCGCGTCGCACACCACCGAGGACGTCGACCGCTCGCTCGAGGCGGCACGCGGCGCCCTCCGCGACGCGCTCGCATGACCTGGCGCGAGCGCGGACGATTCTGCGCCTCGACCGCAGCGCTGTCCGGTGATCCAATGACCGGGTGCACGATCCGGTCGTCGCCACGTACGACGCCGCCGCTGACGTCTACGACATCGTCACGGCCGGCTACGACCATACGCGCTGGCTGGGGGAGGTCGAGCGACTCGCGCGCTCGCATGGTCTGACAGGGTGCACGGTGCTCGACATCGGCTGCGGCACCGGATCCAGCTTCCTGCCGCTCCTGCGCAAGGGGTACGAAGTGGTCGGATGCGACATCTCCGCGCGGATGCTGGAGCGCGCGGCGCAGCGGGCGCCGGAGGTGCGCCTCGAGCTGGCGGACATGCGACGACTCGAGCAGCTCGGGCGCTTCGACCTCGTCTTGTGCCTCGACGACACGCTGAACTACGTCCTGGATCCCGACGAGCTGAGCGGGTCGCTCGCAGGGATCGCGCGCAACCTGGGCTCGTCGGGGATCGCCGTCTGGGACGTGAACACGTCGGCGATGTACCGGACCGCCTTCGCGGAGTCGTGGTTGGTGAGCCCGCTCGACCCCTTCGTCGTCTGGGAGGGCAGGACCGACCGTGCGTTCGAGAGCGGAGGCCTTGCCGAGCTGACGCTGCACAGCTTCGCCTCGGACGAGGGGGACGGGTGGCGCCGCACCGTGTCGCATCACGTGCAGCGCCACTGGCCCGAGGATGCGATCACCGAGGCCGCCCGGTCAGCCGGGCTCGAGATCGTCGCCGTTCATGGCCAGCACACCGGAGCCAGGTTGGACAGCTCGCTGGACGACGACCGCCACACGAAAGCGCTCTACCTCGCGCGACTGCGCGGCTGAAGCCAGCGTGCGAGCTGCCTACCGTGTGCCACGACGGCATCGCGGGCGGCCTCGGCGTCGGAGCCCTCGATCGCGCTGAGCAGCGCCGCATGATGGCGCAGCACCGCGTTGTCGCGGGTCGGGGCAAGGGTGTGGCGTGCGGCCGCGATCGGCAGGTGCAACGGCGCGAGCATCGCGCTCCGCACCGGGTCGCTCGACGACTGCAGCAGCGCGCGATGCAGCGCCGCTTCCGCAAGCACGGGCGGGTCGTCGACGGTGCGCGAGCGCGCACGGAACGGCAACGTCTCGGCCAGCTGATCGTATGCGGCCCGGAGCGATGAGCTGACGCTCGCGGGGTGCGTCGCGGCGGCCGCCGCGACATCGCTCTCGACCGCGGTGCGCACCGATGCCGCGCCGAGCAGCAGGTCGGTGCGGCCGCCCACCGTCACGAAGGCGAGCAGC
>Ga0126313_10000250_pt1 | contig 24418 bp, 26 predicted proteins | sample Plot105A_FD_89954 | JGI IMG/M metagenome (GOLD analysis project Ga0126313, IMG submission 89954) | Serpentine soil microbial communities from UC McLaughlin Reserve, CA, USA - Plot105A | ecosystem: Environmental > Terrestrial > Soil > Grasslands | place: USA: UC McLaughlin Reserve, Lake County...
CGGGAGCACGACGGCGCCGCGGCGGCGCGCGTCGAGCGCGTTCTCGAGCGCCAGCCGCTCGGGGTAGGCCGCCTGCGCGTCGTAGTAGGCGGCGGCGCCGCGCAGGCCGTCGGGCCGCAGGCCGGGCTCGCGCCGCAGCGCCTCGTCGCGGCTGAGCATGCGATGGCGCTCCATCGACTTGTCGAGCGACAGCGCGTCGTAGGCCATCATCCCCATGCGGATCAGCGCCGGCCGGCGCTTGTGCTCCTCGTAGATCGGCAGCAGGAACGACAGCGGGTGCACGAGGTGCGGCGCGATGTGCAGCAGCGTCTCGCGCTCGCGCAGCGACTCGCGCACGAGCGGCACCTCGAAGTGCTCCAGGTAGCGCAGGCCGCCGTGCACGAGGCGCGTCGAGCGGCTCGTGGTGCCAGAGCCGACGTCGCCCTTGTCGACCAGCAGCACGCTCAGCCCGCGCAGCGTCGCGTCGCGTGCGATGCCGGCGCCGTTGATCCCCGCCCCGATCACGATCAGGTCGAACGGCCGCTCGAAGGTGCGTTGTGGCAGTTGGGCGCGCATTAGTCTCCCGCCCTTCCATCGTAGGAGCGAGGCGGACGTGACGCGTTACGTAGCTGCAATCGACCAGGGCACCTCGTCGAGTCGCTGCATCCTGTTCGACCGCGACGGCGGGGTCGCGGGGACCGGCCAGCGCGAGCACGCGCAGGTGCATCCGCGCGCCGGCTGGGTCGAGCACGATCCGCTGGAGATCGTCGCCAACGTGCGCGCGGTGGTGGACGAGGCGATGGCGGCGGCCGGCGCGAGCGCGGCCGACGTGGCGGCGGTCGGGATCACGAACCAGCGCGAGACGACGGTGCTGTGGGATCGCCCGACCGGCGAGCCGGTCCACAACGCGATCGTGTGGCAGGACACGCGCACCGCGTCCCTGGTGGCGGAGCTGGCGGACGGGGACCTCGACCGCCTGCGCGCGATCACCGGCCTCCCCCTCTCCACCTACTTCTCCGGCCCGAAGGCGCGCTGGCTGCTGGACGCGGACCCGTCGCTGCGGGCTCGTGCGGAGGCGGGCGAGGTGCTGTTCGGCACGATCGACTCGTGGCTCGTCTGGTGCCTGACCGGCGGGCCGCAGGGCGGCGTGCACGTGACCGACGTGACGAACGCGAGCCGCACGCTGCTGATGGACCTCGGAACGCTGGACTGGTCGAACGAGGCGCTCGAGCTGATCGGCATCCCGCGCGCGATGCTGCCCGAGATCCGCTCCTCCTCCGAGGTCTACGGGGAGATCCACGTCGGCACCGCACTCGACGGCCTCCCCCTGGCCGGCATCCTCGGCGACCAGCAGGCCGCGCTGTTCGGACAGGCCTGCTTCACCCCCGGCGAGGCGAAGAACACCTACGGCACCGGCTGCTTCCTGCTGGTGAACACCGGCGCGGAGCCGGTCGCCTCACAGGAGCTGCTGACGACGGTCGCCTACCGCCTCGGCGACGGACCGCCGGCGTACGCGCTGGAGGGCTCGATCGCGGTCGCCGGCGCCGGTGTGCGGTGGCTGCGGGACCAGCTCGGCGTGATCGACAGCGCCGACGAGGTCGAGGCGCTCGCTGCGAGCGTCCCGGACAGCGGCGACGTCTACGTCGTGCCGGCCTTCTCCGGGCTGTTCGCGCCGCGCTGGCGCGACGATGCGCGCGGCACGATCGTCGGCATCACCGCCTTCACGACGAAGGCGCACATCGCCCGCGCGATGCTGGAGGCGACCGCGTGGCAGACGCGCGAGGTGCTCGACGCCGTGCGGAGCGCTGCGGGCGGCGGGATCGACTGCGACGAGCTGAAAGTCGACGGCGGCATGACCGTCGACGAGCTGCTGATGCAGTTCCAGGCCGACGTGCTCGGCGTCCCCACGATCCGGCCGCAGGTGGCCGAGACGACCGCGCTCGGGGCTGCCTATGCGGCCGGGCTCGCGACGGGCTTCTGGACCTCGCCCGACGACGTACGCGCGAACTGGCACGAGGCGCGGCGTTGGGAGCCGCAGATGGACGGCGACGAGGTCGAGCGCCGCTACGCGCGCTGGCGCGAGGCGGTCGAGCGGTCGCTGGGGTGGGCACGCTGACCGTGCGTCGTTTGGGCTGACACGCGCAGGTTTCCGCACCGGAGACGACGGGCAGGCGCGAGAGAGCGGCCGCGTGGGAACGGTTCCGCTGCACGACGACCCGATCCCGACCGGAAGGAGCAGCCGTGCTCACCCTCACCGACACCGCCGCCGAGGCGATCCGCGGCATCGTCGCCGCACCCGAGCTGCCGGAGGGCGCCGGTCTGCGGATCGCGACCCAGCCGGACGCCGATCAGGCCGCCCTCGAGGTGACCGTCGCGGAGAGCCCCGCCGAGAATGACCAGGTTGTCTCCGAGGCGGGCGCGCGCGTGTTCGTCCAGGCGGAGGCCGTGCCGCTGCTCGACGACAAGCTGCTCGACGCGGAGATCGAGGGGACGCGGGTGGGCTTCATGCTGAGCGAGCAACCGCCCGCGTAGCGCTCAGTCGAGAAGAAGTTTTGCGATAGCCGCCAGGCCGACGACCACGATCACCGCGCGCAGCGCCGGCGCGGGCAGGCGGCGGCCGACGCGGGCGCCGAGTTGCCCGCCGATCGCCGAGCCGACTGCGATCAGCGCGGCGGCACCCCAGGCGATGTGCGCGGCGAGCACGAACACGACCGCGGCGACGAAGTTCACGAGGCCGGCGAGCACGACCTTGAGTGCGTTGACCCGCTGCAGGTCGTCGTCGATCGCGATGCCGAGGATCGCCAGCAGGAGGATCCCCTGCGCGGCGCCGAAGTACCCGCCATAGACGCCGGTGACGCCGGTAGCGAGCAGCGCCGGCGCGCTGTGCTCATCCGCGTCGGCCTTCCGGTGGCGCGCGAGCCAGCGGTTGATGCGCGGCTGCAACACGACGAGCACCAGCCCCAGCGCGACGAACGCCGGCACGATCGCGTCGAAGACCGACGACGGCAGTGCCAGCAGCAGCACGGCGCCTGCCACGGCTCCGACAACCGACGCGGGCGCGAAGCGCAGGATGCGGCCGCGCTGCCCGCGCAGCTCGCGGCGGAAGCCGTACGCGCCCGAGACCGCACCGGGCACGAGGCCGAGGTTGTTCGAGACGTTTGCCGTCAGCGGCGGATAGCCGACCGCGAGCAGCACCGGGAACGTGACGAGCGAGCCGGACCCGACGAGCGTGTTGATCGCGCCGGCCCAAACGCCGGCGACGAGCACGAGCAGTGCCTCGAGCAGCGTCATGCGCGTCCGACGCGGTCGAGGAATGGGCGCCGCATGAGCGCAGAATAGGCGGGCGCGATCGCTCGCGCCCGCCTGGTGCTGCACCCTCCTCCCTGGAGGTGAGCCCGCCCGACCCTTAGGGGGATCTCGGTCGGACGGGCTCTGATCCCGATGTCGCCGGCACGGGGACGGGAAGTGACGGCGACACGGGAAGCTTGGGGACGCGAGGTCAGTTCACGGGCTCTTGGGGTTGGGTGCCGAGCGCGATCGTCACCGTCTGGCGCGTGCCGTCGCGCTCGACGGTCAGCCGCACCTCGTCGCCGGGCTTGTGTCCGCCAATCGCCGCGGCCAGTGCATCGGCGCCGTCGACTGCACTGCCGTCGAGCGCCACGATCGTGTCGCCCTCCCGCAGGCCGGCCTGTTCGGCCGGGGCGCCGGAGGCGAGGCCCGCGACCTGGGCGCCGGTGCCGCTCTCCGTCGGCGCGAGTTGGACACCGAGGTAGGCGTGCTCGACCTGGCCGTCGGCGGCGAGCTCGGCGGTGATCGCTCTGACGGTGTTGGCGGGGATCGCGAAGCCGATGCCGACGTTGCCGTTCTCGGCCGAGCCGCCGCCGTTGAGGATCTGCGAGTTGACGCCGATCACGCGGCCGTGGTCGTCGAGCAGTGGGCCGCCCGAGTTGCCGGGGTTGATCGGCGCGTCGGTCTGGATCACTTCGTCGATCGCGTAGCCGTTGGGCGCGTCGATCTGGCGGTCGAGCGCAGACACGACGCCGCTGGTGAGCGTGTGGTCGAGCCCGAACGGGTTGCCGATCGCGTACGTCGTGTCGCCGACCTGCAGCCTGCTCGAGTCCGCGAACGTGAGCGGCGTGAACGTCGCGCCGCTGTCGTTCTGAACCCGCAACACCGCGAGGTCCGTGCTCTCGTCACGGCCGACGACGGTCGCTGGATGGGTCGCGCCGTCGCCGACCTTGACGGAGACCGTCGTCGCGCCCTCCACCACGTGGGCGTTCGTGACGATCAAGCCCTCTCTCGAGATGACGAAGCCGGAGCCCGTGCCCTCGCCCTGGTCCGTCTGCGACGTGACGTAGACGACGGAGTCCTTCGCCTGCGCGTAGACCTGCTGCGCGTCGAGCGTGCCGCTCGTGTCGGCGGCGACCTGCACCCTGGGCGGGCTGCTGGTCTCGATCGTCGTGGTCGCGGTCGTGCCGTGGTCGCCGGTGATGCCGACGACTGCGGCGCCGCCCGCAGCGCCGAGGACAGCGGCGGCGGTGAGAGTCAGGAGGGCTTTCGGGGTGTGCATGGCTCGCATATTCCGTGCGAACCCTGAGCAGCCCCGTAAGCGCGCCTAAGCGCAGCCGAAGTTGTTGCGAGGCAAAAGATAAAGACGCCGAGTGCGGCGGGTTCAGCGCAGCGCGCCGAGGAAGCGGTCGACCTTCTTGACGACCTTGCGCAGCGCGTTCAGCGAGGCCTGCGGGTCGCCGGGGAGCTGCAGGCCGTGGTCGAGCCCGTCGAGCTCGAGGCGATCGAGCATCACGTTGTCGGGCAGCGCGTCGGGTTTCCAGGTCGGGTCGGCGGTGCCGCCGACGAGCAGCGTCGGGCGCGCCGTGCGCGCGAGCGCGGCGACGATCCCTGGACGGTCGAGCAGCGGCGTGAGCCAGACCGCCGGCAGCCCGCGGTCGGCGGCAAGGTCGGCGACGTCGCTGGAGAGTGACTTGCCGACCACGACGTCGAGCTCCGTCGGGCGGTGGTCGAGCGCCCGCAGCGCACGATCGCGCACCCACGCGAAGGGATCCTCCCCCGCCGGCGGCTCGTCGAGCACCTCCAGCACGCCGTAGCCGCGCGAGACCGCGACCTCGCGCACGAACCACAGCAGCGGCGCGCGCGTCGGGTAGCGCGCGCCCGGCAGCAGCACGACGCGCCGCGGCGCGTCCGGGCGATGGATGGCGGCGGGGAACGCCTCGTCGGGGCCGGTGGTCGACACGCCGCGCAGCCTACTGCGGCGCATGAAGCCGCCGACCCGCCGCCGCCGGCAACCGCGTCCGCACGAGGCACCAGGCCGTAGGTTGTGCTCGATGCCGCGCCGCAGCATGCACGAGGACGATCCGCTCGAGGACTTCGATCCGCGCACGATCGAGCTTGACGGCGTGACGAAGGTCGTCCAGGTCGCCGGCAGCGGGCCGGCGGTGATCGTGATGACGGAGATGCCGGGAATCAGCCCGCACGTGGCCCGCTTCGCGCGTTGGGTGCGCGACGCCGGCTTCACCGTCTACATGCCCTCGCTGTTCGGACGCGACGGCGCGGTCCCCGGCGCGGAGGAGGGCGTTGCCGTCTTTCAGAAGGCATGCGTGAGCAAGGAGTTCCGCGCGTTTGGCGCGGGCGTGTCGAGCCCGGTGACGGTGTGGCTGCGAGCGCTCGCGCGGCTGGCGCACGCGGAGTGCGGCGGGCCGGGCGTCGGCGCGATCGGGATGTGCTTCACGGGCAACTTCGCGCTCTCGATGATGCTCGAGCCGGCGATGCTCGCGCCCGTGCTGGCCGAGCCGACGTTGCCGCTCGACGATCCGGCCGGGCTGGAGATCGCGCCCGACGAGCTCGCCGCCGTACGGGAGCGGCTCGAGCGCGAGGACCTGACGGTGATGGGCTACCGCTTCGCGGGAGACCCCTTCTGCCGGGCGCAGCGCTTCGCGGCGTATGCCGAGGCGCTCGGCGACCGCTTCGTCGGCAGAGTGCTGCCCGACGACGCCGCCAGCACCGACGTCGCGCCGTTCTTCGAGCACGTCGTGAGAGCCCCGCACAGCGTCGTGACCGCGCACCTGATCGACAGGGCCGGCGAGCCGACGATCGCCGCGCGCGACGAGATCCTGGCCTTCTTCGCGCAGCGGCTGGCCCCCTGACCTCGGCGGGCACGCCCGCCCGTGTGCGATTACTCACTCAAGCACCCCGACTGCCGCCGTCCCTTCCGCCGAGCGCTAGCGTTTCCGGTGCGATGGCTTCCGCCGACACCGACCTCAGCGGCCTCCCGCCCGGACCGACCGGGCCGAGCTCGCTCGTGGCGGCGCGCTTCCTGCTGCGGGGGCCGAAGTTCCTCGAGTCGTGCCGCGACCGCTTCGGCGACATCTTCACGATCCGGCTCAACACAGGCCGCACGGTCGTGATCGCGGGCGATCCGGCGATCGCGAAGGAGGTCTTCCAGGGCAGCCCCGACGACCTTCACGCGGGTGCCGGCAACGTCGTCCTGAAGCCGATCCTCGGTGCCCGCTCCGTGCTGCTGCTCGACGGTCCCGAGCACCTGCGCCAGCGGCGCCTGATGCTGCCGCCGTTTCACGGCGAGCGGATGCGCGCCTACGGCGACACGATGACCGAGGTCGCCGAGCGCCACATCGGGCAATGGCCCGTCGGACGGGAGTTCGCGGTGCATCCGACGATGCAGGCGATCACGCTCGAGATCATCCTGCGCACCGTCTTCGGCGTCGAGGACCAGGCCGGCGTCGAGCGCCTCGGCGCGCCGATGAAGCGGCTCCTGAACTCGACCGACCAGCCACTGCGGCTGCTGTCGCTGCAGCTCACGAGATCCGCCGGCGCGCGGCCGCGCAGCCCGTGGGGCCGCATCTACGGCCTGATGGCGCCGGTCGACGCGTTGATCCACGCGGAGATCACGGCGCGGCGCGCGGACGACGAGCCGCGCGACGACATCCTCTCGCTGCTGCTCGCCGCCCGCGACGAGGACGGCAACGCGCTCACCGACGCGGAGCTGCGCGACGAGCTGATGACGCTCGTGCTCGCCGGCCACGAGACGACCGCGACCGCGCTCGCATGGACGATCGAGCGGCTCGTGCGCAATCCGCGCGTGCTCGCACGCCTGCGTGAGGAGCGGGAGTCCGGCGACGGGACCGAGTACCTCGACGCCGTCGTCAAGGAGGCGCTGCGGCTGCGACCGGTCGTGCCGGGCGTCATCCGGCAGCTCCAGCGGCCGCTGACGATCGGCGGGATGGACCTGCCGAAGGGCGTCCACATCGCGCCGTCGATCTACCTGATCCACCGCCGCGCGGACGTCTACCCGCAGCCGGAGGAGTTCCGCCCCGAGCGCTTCCTCGGCGAGAGCACGCCGAGCACGTACGAGTGGCTGCCATTCGGCGGCAGCATCCGCCGCTGCCTCGGCGCGAGCTTCGCGCTCTACGAGATGCGGATCGTGCTCGACACGCTCCTGCGCCGTGCGACGCTTGAGACGACCGACGCCGAGGCGGAGCAGGTCAAGCGCCGCTTCGTCACGTTCACGCCGGGCGACGGCGGGCGCGTGCGTGTCACGCAGCTCGCGCCCGCGCAGCCGGTGGCGCCGCCCGTCGCGGCCTGAAGCTCGGCGCCACCCGCCGCCTGAGCGCTACTTGTATGCGGCCAGGTCGGCCTTGATCTCGGTCGTGAAGGCGCCCTTCGCCTGCCCTCTGGACTGCAGCGCGCCGAAGTAGTACTCGCGGCCGGTCTGCGTGCCGCTCGCCGCCTGGTCGTGCGCCTGGTAGAGGTAGAACGCCCCGAGGCGGCTGCCGTATGTCGACCGCATCCCGGTCAGCGCCGTGTGCAGCGTCGTGGCCGCCTGCGCGTAGGTGAGGCACTTGCCGTAGCCGTAGTTGTCGGACAGGCAGCGGCCGTTGTCGGTCGTGACCCCCCACTCCGTGACCCAGATCGGCAGGTCGGGCGAGCCGGCGGTCTTGGTCGAGGTGATCGTCGAGTCGATGCGCGTCTTCCAGTTCGGGCCGTACGGATGGATCGTCCAGCCGGCGGCGCGCGTGCCGAGGTCGGGCACGGCCCTGAACATGTTCACGACCCACGCCGTCTGGTTGACGGCGTTGTCACCCTGCGCGAGCAGCCCGACGTTCGGGTTGGCAGCCTTGATGGCGACCTGCGCGTCCTTGAAACGCAGCGCGTAGGTCTGCGCACGGGCGGAATAGGTCGACAGCGAGTAGTCGGGGAACTGGTGGGCGTAGCTCGTCTCGTGGCCGAACTCGATGCGGTTCACCGCCGTGTTGGCGGGATAGGTCTTGCCCACCCAGAAGGTGCCACCGGGCCCGTACGCCCTCGCCCAGGTGGCGACGTTCTGCGACTCGGCCGTGCTCGGGAGGCGGCCGTAGAAGTCAGCGGCGAGCAGCGGGCGCACGCCGGCCCTGGCGTAGGCGTCGATCACCGTTGCCATGCTCGACGCGCTGGTGCCGATGGGATAGAGCAGGCGGGCGGTTCTGGCGCCGAGCGAGGTGATGAACGGCAGCTCGTAGCTAAACGCCGTGCCGGTCGTCACGCCCATTCTGAAGCCGGTCGACGGCAGCGGCGTCGTCGGCGTTGTCGTCGTCGAGTAGGAGATCGACACCTCCCTCGCCCACGCACTGCCCGCCACGTTGTTGCGAACGCTGTAATGCGCTGTCTGGCCGGGGACGGCGGGTGGCGTGACGGACGTGGCCGTCACGGTCGCGTACTGGTCGGCCTGTCCGGTTATCTTGCGGACGTAGACGTACGAGCTGACCCCGGTGGTCGCGTTCCATCTCAGCGTCTGGCCGGAGACGGTGAGCACCGGTGCCGTCAGGGTGTCGGCGGATGCCGCAGACGGTCCCCAGGCGGCAATCGACAGGGCGAGCGCGAGGATCGTGACGAGCACGACGGATTTCCTCGCCCGCTTGCGCGGAACGGTCGGCGACATGTGGCAGGTTCCCTCGATGGTTGGCCGGGACGACGCCGGTTCTTACCCGCGTCGGGGCCATCTTATGTCAACGACGGGTTGCGAGGTCCCCCGGGACGGCGCTGGAACGTGTGAGGCCGCCCCGAAGGACGGCCTCACTGCAAGCGCTCCTACATCGACAGTCTAGCGTCTGGATCTTCTTATGACAAGAAACCTGTTTATTAATAAGCTTCAATCCAGATCAGACAGCAGACGGCTCAGAAGCCGGCCGGATGGCGCACCGCGAAACCCGTGCCGGGCCGTGGCGCAGCCTGCCAGCGCGACGGGCGCGCACCACTCGTGTCGAAGCGCAACCCGGCAACCACCATGTAGACGTGGTCGGGGTTCGCGTAAATCGTGATCCACGTCCCGGGTCCACGCTCGCCGTACGACATCAGGTCGCCAGAGGTTGCGCTCGCGTCGAGCAAGCCGCCGCCGTGCAGCGCGTAGCCGACGGAGCCGGAGCAGTCATAGCCCGTGTCGTCCCATCTGGCGTGGCCGCCGCCCCAGCGATACGGCAGTGAGGCGATCTGATTGCCGGCGGCGATCACGGCCGCGATCTCGGCCGGCGCGCCGGCGGGCGGCGATGCCGTCCCGTCGTTCAGCAGCGTCGCGAGCGCGGGCGGACTGACGGTCGCGGCGACGGGCACACGGCGCTTGCGCGCGCGCTTGCGCCGATGCGCCTTGACGGCAGTCCCGGGTGCGGCGCCACCGCTGTCGCGGACGACCACGTTGGGTGCCGGCGCGGCCGCTGCGCCCGGCGAGGCGCCGCCGGTGCTGCCGAGGGCAGCCGCCGGCAGGGCGGCGAGCAGTGCGACGGACAGTGCGAACGAGCGAAAGCGAACGGGCTGCGACACGACGGTGACCTCCGGGGGCGGTACCTGTCGGCAGGATCGGCGCGCTGCGCGCGCGGGTGGAGCCCTGCATGAAGCCGTTCAGCGCGGGCGGCGGCGTTCCTGCCGATTTCGCCCCCGTAGTCAGTCGACAGACGGAGATGGCACTTCAACGCTCATGCGTTTCGTTGCAAACGCCGACACAGCTCCCATGTCGGCGATTCCCGGCATGCACGATGCGCCCCAGAGAGGCACCTTCGAGGCCCGTGTGCGCGTCCGCGTGCTTGCGAGCTTCTACCTCGCGGGGGCGACGCTCGTCCTCCTCACCATCGCGCTGCCGCATGCGGCCGACGCGAGCGAGGCCGGCCTGCTCGCGGTCGCGCTGAGCGCCTACGCCATCGGCGCGCTGATGTTGTGGCAGGCGAGACGGATCTCACTGCGGCTGCTGCCGTTCGCGCTCGCCTGCGGCAGCGTGCTCGTGACCCTCGTCGCGTGGTTCTCGGCGGAGCACCCGAGCCCGCTCGTCTTCTTCTACCTGTGGGTCTTCCTCTACTCGGCCTACTTCTTCAGCACGCGCACGGCGATCGCCGAGCTGCTGCTCGTCGCCGTCCTCTACGGCACGCTGCTCCTGCTGCGTCCGCCGGAGGCCGGGGCGGGCGCCTGGTGGAGCGTCGGCATGGCGACGATGGCGATCGCGGCGATCGTGATCCGCGTCATGCGCACGCACGTCGAGGTGCTGATCGCGCGCCTCTCCGACGCCGCCCGCACCGACCCGCTCACGCAGCTCCCGAACCGCCGCGGCTTCCGCGAGCTGCTCGACCTCGAGCTCGAGCGCGCACGGCGCGGCGGTGCGCCGATGACGGTGCTCGCCGGCGATCTCGACCACTTCAAGGACGTCAACGACCGCGCCGGGCACCACGTCGGCGACGCCGTGCTGCAACAGGTCGCCACGCTCCTGCGCGAGGGAGTCCGCCGGATCGACGTGCCGGCGCGCATCGGCGGCGAGGAGTTCGCCGTGATCCTCCCCGACACCGACGCCCAGGCCGCCTTCGTCGTCGCGGAGCGGCTGCGCTGCCACGTGCGCGACGCGTTCGCCGACGCGACGGTGCCGGTCACGATCAGCTTCGGGATCGCCAGCCATCCCGCCCACGCGGAGACGGCCGCCTCGCTCGTGCGGACGGCCGACGAGGCGCTCTATGGCGCGAAGGAGAGCGGGCGCAACCGCAGCGTGATCCACAGCCCGGCGCTGCGCGAGCTCGCGCGCGCCGGGCAGGGAGGCCGAGAGCAGCGGGACGTCGAGGCGGAGCGCTACCTCGCCGTCGTGCTCGACCTCGCCGAGGCCGTCGACGTGCGCTTCAGCGGCAGCGCACGGCACTCGGAGACGGTCGGCCGCTACGCGGAGCTGATGGCGCGCGAGCTGGGCTTCTCGGAGCGGCGCGTCGGGCGGGTACGGCTCGCCGGCCTGCTGCACGACATCGGCAAGGTCGGCGTCCCGGACGCGATCCTGCGCAAGGCTGGGCCCCTGACTGCCGAGGAGCGCAGCGTGATCGTCCGTCATCCGGAGCTGGGCGCGCAGATCCTCGAGCACCCGTCACTCGGCGATGTGCAGGCATGGGTTGCCGCGCACCACGAACGCCCCGACGGCAGCGGCTATCCGCGCGGTCTGTCGGACGACGAGCTGCCGCTCGAGGCGCGCATCATCGCCGTCGCGGACGCGTACGAGGCGATGACGAGCGACCGCTCCTACCGCGACGCGATCGGCCATGCCCGGGCACGCAGCGAGCTGACGCGACACGCTGGCGCACAGTTCGACGCGGGCGTCGTGGCTGCCTTCCTCGCCGTGCTCGACCGCGAGGCGGAGCGAGCGCAGGAGCTGCTGGGCGGGCGTGCGGGCGCCCGGTAGCAACGGGGATCTGGTGACACACATATGATGTAATACAAGCCGTGCTCTTGGTGATACGCTCATGATCATGCGCAGCCTTCGCCTTGAAGCCGAGCTCGACGAGCGGGTCCGGCGCGCCGCGGCTGCGGAGGGCTCCTCCGTCTCGGAGTTCCTGCGCTCCGCCGCGGAGGAACGCGCGCAGCGCACCCTCTCCCAACGGCCCAGTGAGCGGCTTGCGGACGTGATCGGGTCGGTCCACGGCGGCGGCGGTCGCGCACGCGACACCGGCGGCGCGTTCGCAGATTCGCTGAACGAGCGCCGCGGCGCGCGATGACTCTGACCGACGCCGGTCCGTTGATCGCCCTGATCGACGCCGACGAGCCGGATCACGCGCGCTGCCGTGACGCGCTCGACGAGCTGCCCTTCCCGCTCGTCACCACCTGGCCCGCCTTCACCGAAGCAATGCACCTGCTCGGACGCGCCGCCGGCTGGCGGGCACAGCAGGCGCTCTGGCTCCTTGTCTCGCGCGAAGACCTCTCGATCGAGCCGCTCTCGGCGGATACGACCGCGCGCGCGGCGCGCCTGATGGAGACGTACGCCGACCGGCCGATGGACCTCGCGGACGCCACGCTTGTCGCACTCGCCGAGGAGCGCGGGCTCACGCGCGTGTTCACGCTCGACGGCGACTTCCAGATCTACAGGCTGAAGGGCAGACGCCACTTCGACGTCGTCCCGGGCTGACGGCTGCGGCTACGACTTGCCGAGGAAGCGCCCGACGTCGGCGGCGTCGCGCTGCAGTGCGGCCGTGTCGCGTCTCGCCAGGCGGCCGAAGGGCGAGAGCACGACCCTGCCGGCGGTGAGTCTCCAGATCCCGGCCGCTCTGCCGCGCACGAGCGCGAACGGGCGGAAGAGACCGTTGTCGGTGACGATCCCCGTGTCGGCGTGCGCGCCGAGCACGTCCTCGCGCGAGGTCCAGCCGAGCAGCAGCGGGTCGAAGGCGCCGAGCAGCCGTGGCGGAGGCAGCGGAGCGGCGCTGGTCGTACGGTCGGCGAGGTCGACGAGCCCGTCGGGGCGCTGCGCGAGCCGAGGCGCGATCGCCGTCAGCCCGGCGCGCGCGTCGCGCAGCGACAGGCCCGCCCAGCGAGCGAGGTCGCGGTCGCCCGCAGGGCCGTGGCCGGCGAGGTAGCGGTACGCCAGCTCGGAGAGCGCCGTGTCGCGGTCAACCGGCCTGAGCGCCTTCTCCCCCAGCCAGTCGCGCACGAGCGCGAACGCGTGTCTGGCGCCGACCATCGGACCGCGCACGCACAGGCCCTGCAGCGAGGCCGCCATCAGCAGGTGCACGAGCGCCTGTCCCTCCGTGCGCACGCCCGCTGCGGCGATGTGGTCGCGGAGCTGCTCGCGCGTCAGCGGTCCGTCCTCCGCAAGCGCGCGCTCGATCGCCGCGACGCCGCGCTCGACGTCCGCCGGCGGGAGGCCCTCCTGCGCGAGGCGGCGCGCGCAGCCGGTCATCAGCCGCGGCGTTGTGAGCGCGTGCAGCCACGGATAGTCCTCGGACCGCACGAGGTGCAGCGTCCCGCGGTTGAGCCAGGAGATCACGAGCGCGCGGTCCTCCGTCAGCGCGCGGTCGACGTCGGCGGCCGTCGTGCCCGTGCCGAGCGTCCGCGCCCGCACCGCCAGCCGCGCACCGCGCGGATCCTGCCCCTGCACCGCGAGCAGCCGCTCCGCCACCGCGACCGGATCGCGCGCCGGCTCGCCGGCGAGCAGCTGGGCGGTGAGGCGCTGGGCGAGGGGCGATCTGTCCGGCCCGGCCATCGTGGCAGCAGGCTAGCGTGGAGTTGAGCCCAGCTGTCCTCGTGGGCGCCTCCGGGCTCACTCGCCCGGCGGAGGGCGAGGCGCCGGCGGCCGTGGTCCCGTCTGCCGTCCGGTGGCTCAGCCGCTCGACTGAACGGCGAGCCGTCGGTCATCCTCCCGCGCATGGCGATCGAGATCCGCGGAGCGGCAGTGGCACTGCTCGACGACCCGCTGCTGCTGAGCGCGCGCGGTGCCGACGGCGCGGAGCCGCTGCTGTGGCGGGCCCGCCTGCGCGACGACGACGGGCGCACCTGGCAGACGAGCGCCGGGAGCGCCGAGGCGCTGGCGAGCTCGTGGAAGCCCGCGAAAGCGACGACCGGGCCGCTCGCGGCGCTGCAGTCGCTGCGACCGGTGAGCCTCGAGGTGCGAGTGGAGGCGCCCGACGGACGCAGCGCCGCCCGCGCGCTCACGCGCACGCTCGTCGGCGAGGACGTGCGGATCCGCCGCTGGCGGGAGCCGGCGCTGCTCGCGACGCTGCACCTGCCGGCGGGCGCACCGTGCGCCACGGTGGTGATCGTTGCACCGGCCGAGCCAGCCGCAGCAGTGGCCGCGCTCGCCGCGCCACTGCTGGCGTCTCGGGGCGTGCTGGCACTGGTGGTGCCGCCGCAGCGCGACGGCAGCTCGGCGCCCGAAGCGCTGCGGCTCGCGAGCGAGCGCCTCGCGATGGTGCCGGGCACGGCGGGGCTCGAACCGGTCGTCCTGCACGCGGTCGACCCCTTCGCTGCGGCGCCGCGGAACGACCCCGACGCCAGCGGCATCGCTCTGCCGCCCGGAGTCGCCGCGCGCGCCGAGGCCGCGGACGCGGCCGACCGCGCTGCTGTCTGGGATGCCCTGCTCGCACGACTCGGTGCGCGGCCGCGCACCCGGATTTAGCCCGCGAAGTGCTTCGCGGCGATCAGCTCGATCGTCCCCTTCGTGCGCACGGTCGCGTGGCCGATCGCCTTCGCGAGCGCCTTGAAGTCGAGCGTCGTGTCCGACAGGCCGGTGCTCGGCAGCCAGTGCAACTCGTCGGCCTCGAAGACGAAGACGTCGTCCTCGGGCGCGAGCGCGAGCGCGGCTCTGCGGGCCGCCGCCTTGGGGGTCTGCGCCAATAGCACCACCTGCGGCTTGCCGGTGGAGGCGGCCAGCTCCTCGGCCGAGAACGGCTCGAACGCCGCCATCGCGCGCACCTGCTCGGCGCTGCGCGCAAACACCGGCACCTCGTAGGAAAGCGCCGTGCGCAACCCTGACTCGAGCCGCAGCGCGACGTCGGCGACCGTATCGGCGTCGGGTGCCGTGAGGATCACGTTGCCGCTCGCGCGGAAGGTCGCGACGTCGGTGAAGCCGAGCGCCTCGACGTGCGTGCGCAGGTCCTCGTTGGTGATCCGGCGTCTGCCGAGGTTCATGCCTCTGAGGAAGGCGGCGTAGCGGGACATCGCTGCGGACTGTAATCGCGCGACAGGTCCGATCGGCGTAGGGTCGGATGGATGAGCGCTTCGTCCTCGTACCACGACGGCGCCCGCCGGCTGCAGGACCGCCACGACACGCGCCGGCTCGCCGACCGGCTCGACGAGCGCTTCCTCCAGCGTGCCGAGATCGACGCGGACGACCGCGCCTTCATCGAGCGGATGGACATGTTCTTCCTCGCGACCGCCGACGCCGAGGGCCATCCGCAGTGCTCCTACAAGGGCGGCGAGCCGGGCTTCGTGCGCGTGCTCGACGCGACGACGATCGCGTTCCCCAACTACGACGGCAACGGGATGTACCTGTCGATGGGCAACCTCGCCGTGAACCCGCACGTCGGGCTGCTGTTCGTCGACTTCACGGCGCAGCGGCCGTCGCGGCTGCGGCTCAACGGCGAGGCGAGCGTCGACGAGTGCGATCCGTTGATGGAGGTGTATCCGGGCGCGCAGTTCGTCGTGCGCGTGCGGGCGACGCAGGTCTTCCCCAACTGCCCGCGCTACATCCACCGGATGGCGCTGGTGGAGCGCTCGCGCTTCGTCCCGCATGCCGACGAGGAGCCGCCCGTGCCGGAGTGGAAGCGGACGAGCTGGGCGTGCGACGTGCTGCCGGCGGACGACCCGGCGCGGGGCTCGGACTGAGCGCTCAGCTCACTCCGGCCAGAAGTCCTCGACGATCTCGCCGTCGGCGCGCGGATCCTCGATCCGTGTGGAGACGATCAGCAGCTCTGCATCGGCGTCGCTGTCGTTCCAGATCGAGCGCACGACGTCGGGTGCGACGCGCACCGCGGTCGGGCCCTCGACGTCCGTCAGCTCCTCGCCGAGCTTGAACTGCAGCCGCCCGGAGATCACGAAGTAGACCTCCTCCTGCGTGTGGTGGCGGTGTCCGTAGCCGCCCTTGCCGCCTGTCTGCGGCGGCATCCGCCGGTGCGTGACAGCCACCTGCTCCGTTCCCAGCTCGCCCGTCAGGAAGCGCATCTCGCCGGGATATCTGCCGCCGAAGGCGTCGGGCACGTCGGCCAGCCTGCGAATCGTGTAGTCGCTCATCGGCCGACCGTACCCGAGGCGACTCCACCGGCGCACCGGGAACCGGCCCGCCGTGCGGGTGGCACCGCGTAGCCTTGGCGCCGATGCGCGTCCCGCCCGTCGATCCACTCAAGCCGCGCCGCCTGCGCAAGGCGATCATGGAGCCGTTCGCACTCACGAACGCGGGCCGCTGGTTCACGATCAGAGTCGCGCCGAAGATCGACGGGACGCTCGGCCGTGCGAGCGGCGGGCGGCTCACGTCGCTGCCCGGAATCCCGATGCTGCTGCTGACGCACAGAGGCGCCAAGAGCGGCAGAACGTACGTGACGCCGCTGCTCTACTTCACCGACGGCGACGACGCGGTCGTGATCGCCTCGAACTACGGGCGCGAGCGCCATCCGGCGTGGCTTGCGAACGTGAAGGCGAACCCCGACGTGCAACTCCAGGCACGTGGGCGCGGCGGCCGCTACCGCGCACGCGTCGCCGAGCCCGCGGAGCGCGACCGCCTGTTCGAGCTGGCCAAGCGACTGACGCGCGCCTACGCCGACTACGAGCGGCGGACCGCCGACGAGCGCACGATCCAGATCGTGGTGCTGTCGCCGCTCGATCCGGCGGCGTAGCCGCAGGCCCGGCAGGTCCCGGCCGCCTCGACCGCGCGATCGGCCGGTGGACGCGTAGGCTCGTCGGCATGGAGATCGGCGTCACAAGCTTCGCGGACCTGGCAGAAGGCGCCGACCCGGGGCGCCGGCTGCGGGAGCTGGTCGAGGAGATCGAGCTGGCCGACGCGGTCGGGCTCGACGTCTTCGGCGTCGGTGAGCACCACCGACCCGACTTCGCGGTTTCGGCGCCGGCAGTCGCTTTGGCCGGCGCCGCGACGCGCACGAGACGGATCCGCCTGGCGAGCGCGGTCACGGTGTTGTCGACCGACGACCCAGTGCGCGTGTTCGAGCAGTTCGCGACGCTCGACCAGCTGTCCGGCGGGCGCGCGGAGATCATCGCCGGGCGCGGCTCGTTCACCGAGTCGTATCCGTTGTTCGGCGCGTCGCTGGACGACTACGACGAGCTGTTCTCCGAGAAGCTCGAGCTGCTGCTGGCGGTGCGGGAGTCGGAGCGCGTGACGTGGTCGGGCTCGGGGCGGCATCGCGCAGCGTTGGATGGGGTTGGCGTCTACCCGCGGCCCGCGCAGGACCCGCTGCCGGTGTGGATCGGCGTCGGCGGAACGCCGGCGTCGGTGATGCGCGCCGGGCTGCTCGGGCTGCCGTTGGTGATCGCGATCATCGGCGGCGAGCCGGCCCGCTTCGTGCAGTTCGCGGAGTTGTACCGCGAGGCGCTGCGGCGTGGCGGGCACGATCCGGTCGCGCTGCCGATCGCAATCAATTCGCACGCGCACGTCGCGGAGAACTCCGAGCAGGCGGCCGACGAGATGTTCCCCGCCTACGCGACGATGATGAACCGCGTCGGGCGCGAGCGCGGCTGGCCGCCGATCGTGCGCCAGCAATTCGAGGCGGGCCGCACGCCGCGCGGGGCGATCTTCTGCGGAGACCCGGATGAGGTGGCGACGAAGATCCTCGCCCAGCACGAGCTGTTCGGCCATCAGCGCTTCCTTGCCCACATGGGGATGGGTGGACTGGAGCACGCCAAGGTGCTGCGGGCGATCGAGCTGCTGGGGACCGAGGTTGCACCGCGGGTGCGGAGCGCGGTTGCCGCCGGCGGGAGGCCTGCCCCGGTCACGCCGCCAGCCGCGCTGTCCGGTCCTGGCGCCGCATGACGACGCCAGGACCGGACAGCGCGCTGGGCGCGGAGGACGGCGCCGGCACAATTGAGTTCGACAGCGGCCCCGGCCGCTGGATCCTCATGATCGCGGTGCTCGGCTCGGGGATCGCGTTCCTCGACGGGACGGTCGTCAACGTCGCGCTGCCGGACATCGGCCGCGACCTCGACGCGACGACGAGCCAGTTGCAGTGGATGCTGAACGGCTACCTGCTGACGCTCGCGTCGCTGATCCTGATCGGCGGCTCGCTCGGGGACCGCATCGGCCGGCGGCGGATCTTCGTGATCGGGACTGCCTGGTTCACGGGCGCGTCGCTGCTGTGCGCGATCGCGCCGAGCGCGGAGGCGCTGATCTTCGCGCGGCTGCTGCAGGGCGTCGGCGGTGCGCTCCTCACCCCCGGCTCGCTGGCGATGATCGAGGCGAGCTTCCGCCGCGCCGACCGGGCCCGCGCGATCGGCGCGTGGTCCGGGTTGACGGGCGTGGGCGCGGCGCTCGGGCCGCTGCTCGGCGGCTACCTGGTGGACGCGGTGTCGTGGCGGGCGGTGTTCCTGATCAACCTGCCGCTCGGGCTGTTCGTGTGTCTAGCGGCGCCGCGGCACGTGCCCGAGACGCGCGACCCGATGGCGAGAGGCCGGCTCGACGTGCTTGGCGCCAGCCTCGCGGCGCTCGGCCTGGCGGGGACGACCTACGCGCTGATCCAGGCGCCCGAGGAGGGCGCGTCCGCTGCCGTCGTGCTGGCGGGCGTGGTGGGCGTGCTCGCGCTGGTGGCGTTCATCGTCGCGGAGCGGCGCGAGGCGAACCCGATGATGCCGCTGACGATGTTCGCCAATCGGCAGTTCTCGGCGGCGAATCTCGTAACGGTGGTGGTGTACGCAGCGCTCGGCGGGGTCTTCTTCCTGCTCGTCGCGTTCCTGCAGATCTCCATGGGCTGGTCACCGCTTGCCGCGGGCGCGGCGTCGCTGCCGGTGACGGTGCTGATGCTGCTGTTCTCGGCGCGCTCGGGCGCGTTGGCACAGCGCATCGGCGCACGGACGCCGCTGACGGTCGGGCCGTTCGTGATCGCGGCAGGGATGCTGCTGATGACGCGGATCGACCCGGGCGACTCGTACGTCTCGACCGTGCTGCCGGCGGTGATCGTGTTCGGCCTCGGGTTGACACTCGTCGTCGCGCCGGTGACCGCGACGGTGCTCGCCGCCGCTCCCGCACGCAATGCCGGGATCGCGTCGGGGATCAACAACGCGGTCTCGCGCGTGGCCGGTCTGTTCGCGGTCGCGGTGCTGCCGCTGATCGCGGGGATCACCGGCGATGCCTTCTACGACCCCGTCGCGATGACCGACGGCTTCCACATGGCGATGACGGCGACGGCCGCGCTCGCCGCGGTCGGCGGCGTGATCGCCTGGCTGACGATCGACCCGAACGTGCTCGACACCGAGGCCGAGCCCGGCGGCGACACGCCGATCCGGTTGGCGACGGACTACGAGTGCGCGGTGTGCGGGACGCCGCTGCGGCCAGGGCGCGAGGCGGACTGCCATCCGGCCGCGACCGCCGCGGCCGCTTCAGCCGATCGGTGAGCCCGCGAAGAAGAAGAACCACACGTTGAAGATCAGCACCGCCGCCGCGACGACGATCACGACGATGCGCTCGATCACGCTCGTGCCCTGTCTCTGGCGGGCGTAGGCCTCGCGCTCGCTGCGCATCGAGCGCATCCACGGCGAGACGCGGCGATCGGCGACGCGGCCGGTGAGACGGTCGTAGCGGGCGTCGATGCGTGTGAGCAGCTTCACGAGCGCCACCACGAGCACAGCCAACACGATCACCACGACGCCGATCGCGGTCATGCTGAGCCCGCTCGGCCCCGCTGCCTGCGAGCCGACCCACAGCGCGAGCAGCGGCGCCCCGGTCCAGATGTTGACCGTGACAAAGGCCGCGGCGGCGGCGAGCGCGATGCGCTTGGCGGTCACTCTGCTTCACCACTTGTGGCGAGCTTAATCACATTCATATCGTGGCAAATGCCCTTGGTGTAGACCGACGGGTCGCCAGCTCATATCGTCGGCGTGCCATGCAGATTCGTCACGCACTCGTTAAATGCATCGCCCCAGGCGCATACCCCGAAGGGCAGAGGCGGGTCCTGGGGCGTGCTGAAGATGATAGGGGGCGGTCTCCCATGAGCGCAACCTCTTCTATCTTGTCTCAGGAACAGTCAGGCGCTTGGATCGCGCCGGCTCGCCTCGCGTTCTTCCTCGAAGCAGCCGCTGGGGAGCATAGATCCGCGGTCGCGCTCTACGTGTGGCACGCACGGCTCTCAAGCGCGTGCGGCGAGGTGATCCATCACGTGGAAGTGCTTGTACGCAACGCAATCCATCAGCACCTCAAAGCAGGGCAGCCGGGGGATGGCCTTCATTCCTGGCTAGTCGATCCCGAGGTGTTGAGGCCTGCGGAGATCACCGCAGTCGGGAACGTCATCACTCGCGTTCGGCGCCGCGGAAGACGGGTGAGCGACGACCGTGTGATCGCCGGACTGCCATTGAGCTTCTGGCCTCGGATGGTCGGCACCAACTACGAGGACCTCTGGACGGCCGGCCTGCATCAAGCATTTCCGCACGGCTCGCGAAATCGCAGAGACGTCGCCGGCCGACTGAACCGGATGAGCCACCTCCGCAACGACATCGCCCACCACAAGTCGCTGCTCGACGTGGCCGTCGCCGACCGTCACGCGGATCTGCTGGCGCTCGCGGCAGCCGTCGATCCGGCTGCCGCCGACTGGATCCGCGGGATCTCGCAGGTGGAAGAGATGCTCGCGCAGGCCCCGTGCGGCGCGCTCGGCTGAGTCCTTCACCGAGCGCGCGGAGTGCGGGTGGTCAGATCGTCAACGACGCCGTGCAGACCTCGCCGCTCGGGCTCGTCGCGCGGGCGGTGATGTGGTCGCTGCCGGCTGGGTTGGCGATCTTCTTCTCGATGGAGAAGGAGCCGCTCGGGCCGTGGGTCGTGGCGTTGCGTCTGATCACGAGCGTGCCGTCGCGGCGGACGCGGACAGCCCAGGTGACGCCGCTGCGGTTCTGGTCGACCTCGAGCTCGACCTCGAGGCGGCCGTCGTCGGGCTTGGCCTTCAGCTTCGCGGTCGAGCCGTCGGTGCACGTGCCGGCGACGCGGGTGCCGCGCGAACCGCCGCCGTTGCCATTCCCGCCGTCGTCGCTGCCGCCCCGACCGCCGTTGTCATCGCCGGGTTCGACCTGACCGCCGTGGTCGTCGCCGGGCGGGTCGTCGGCGCCGTGCTTGGCGAGCGCGACGGAGGGCACGGCCGCTGTGGCGGCGAGCGCCAGGGCGAGTGAGATGCTGCGGGCCTTCGTGAGCATGACTGCCTCCCATGGGGGTCGGGGTGTGTCCTGGCGACCATCCTTCCCTCGCGTCGGTCCGGTCCACAATGGGACTTAGGTCGCAGAAACAGGTTCTACGCCGCCGCGCCGGGCAGGATGGAGCCGATGCCGACCGCCGCCATCTCGCGCTTCATGCTTGCGAGCCTCGCCGCGATCGTCGTGATCGCCGTCGGCGGCTACCTCGCGCTGCGGCAGGTTGCGCTCGACCAGGCGGTGCGTGAGACGCGCCAGCGCGTCGAGGCCGACGGCCGCATCGTCGAGTCGGCCGGCCTCACGAACGGCGTCCTGCGCGGCGATCCGCGCGCGCTTCAGCGGCTCGACGACGTCGTCCTCGGCCAGGTGCTCGGCGGCCCCGTCGTGCGCGTGAAGCTGTGGTCGCGCGACGGGACGATCCTCTACTCCGACGCACGACAGCTCGTCGGCGCGCGCTACGCGCTCGGTGCGGAGGAGCGCGAGCTGTTCGCGACCGGCGGCGCCGACGCCGAGGTCAGCGACCTGAGCGAGCCAGAGAACCGCTACGAGCGCCCCCAGGGGAAGCTGCTCGAGGCCTACACGACGATCCGTGCGCCGAACGGCGAGCAGGTGCTGTTCGAGATCTACGAGCGCTACGACGCCGTGCGCGCCAACGCGACGCGGCTGCTGCGCGCGTTCGCGCCGCCGCTGCTCGCCGGACTGCTCGTGCTGCTGCTGGTGCAGGTGCCACTGGCGTGGTCGCTCGCGCGTCGGCTGCAGCGCGAGCACGCGCAGCGCGAGGCGCTGCTGAGCAGCGCGGTCGAGGCGTCGAGCAACGAGCGGCGGCAGATCGCGGCCGAGCTGCACGACGGCGTCGTGCAGGAGCTGGCAGGCGTGGCGTTCGGTCTCGCGCCACTCGCCGACGCCGCGGCGGGGCGCGGCGACGCGGAGGAGGCCGGCGCGCTGCGCGACGCGAGCGGGCGGCTGCGCCAGGGCGTCCGCGACCTGCGCACGCTGCTCGTCGAGATCCACCCGCCGAACCTCGCCTCCGCCGGCCTCGATGCAGCACTGAGCGACCTGCTGAGTCCGCTGGCGGCGGCGGGGATCGGTACGCATCTCGACATCGCACCGGACGCGCTCCCGGCCGGCCGCGACGCCGACGGGACGGCGCTCGCCCTGCTCTATCGCGTCGCGCGCGAGGCGATCCGCAATGCGCGTGAGCACGGCGGTGCGCGCTCGGTGTCGATCGCGCTGACGTGCGCGGCGCCGGGTGTCGCGCGGCTCGTCGTGACCGACGACGGGCGCGGCTTCGACGCCGACGAGCGGGCGCGCGCCGAGGCGGCCGGCCACGTCGGGCTGCGGCTGCTGGAGGGCCTCGCCGCACAGGCCGGCGGCGCGCTCACGGTCGACTCCACCCCCGGCACCGGCACGACGGTGACGTTGGAGGTCCCGGCCCCATGATCCGCGTGCTGCTGGCCGACGACCACGGCGTGATCCGCGACGGTCTCGGGCGTCTCATCGCCGGCCTCGAAGACGTCGAGCTCGTCGCGACCGCCGCCGACGGCGAGGAGGCAGTCGAGGCGGCGCGGCGCGAGCGCCCCGACGTCGTGCTGATGGACCTGGAGATGCCGCACCTCGACGGGATCGAGGCGACGCGGCGGATCGTCGGCGAGCTGCCCGCGACGGCGGTGCTGGTGCTCACCTCGTTCTCCGACCGCGCACGGATCGTCGGCGCGTTGGAGGCGGGCGCCTGCGGCTACCTGCTGAAGGACGTCGACGCCGCGCAGGTGGCAGAGGGGATCCGCGCGGCGGCGCGCGGCGAGTCGCCGCTCGATCCGCGCGCGGCGCGCACGATCCTCGACGCGCGCAACGCGCCGGATCCCCTGGCGGGGCTGTCACAGCGCGAGCGCGAGGTGCTCGACCTGCTCGTCGAGGGCCTCCCCAACAAGCTGATCGCGCGGCGGCTGGAGATCAGCGAGAAGACCGTCAAGTCCCACCTCACCCGCGTCTTCCGCGAGCTCGGCGTGACTGACCGCACGCAGGCTGCGCTGTGGATGGAGCGCAACGGCCGCTGAGACGAAGGTCCCATTGCATCGCCGACCCCGCGCGCGGGAGGCTCTCTCTATGCCCCGCTACCGGACCACTGCACTTCTGCACCCCTCCTGGGGATGTAAAGGTGCAGTGCTCGCCGTCGTGCTCGTGCTCACCGTCCTCGCAGCCCCAGCCCACGCGCGCGGCGGCGACGACGTCCGCGTCACCGCAAGCTGCGGCCGCGGCGCCTCGGCTGAGCTGCGCCTGAAGTCCGACGACGGCGCGATCGAGGTCGAGTACCGCGTGCGCCGCTCCCGCGCGGGCGAGCGCTGGAGCATCGCGCTCGTGCACGAGCGGCGCGTCGCCTGGCGTGGCCGCGCGACCACGAGCGGCAGCGGCAGCAGCGGCGGCTTCCGCATCCGCCACACGCTCCCCGACTTCACCGGCGCCGACGAGATCACCGCGCGGGCCTCAAACGCCCGCGGGCTCACCTGCACCGCGACCGGCGTCCTGCACGGCTAACCGCGGCACGACCGCCCGTGCGTCCAGATGCGTTGACGCCGCCGCCCCGCGCGTGAGAGGGTCGCGCCGCGAGGCACCGTCTTCAGGTGCGAAATGTGGGACGACGGGAGACGTCGTGGAGCGACACGGTTCGCAGAGCTTCTTCGTGATCGGCGAGGGCCTGCTCGGCGAGAGCGCGGGCGGGCGTGACGCGCCGCAGGTGGCGATCGCGGCGCTTGCCGCCAGAGCGGCGCCGCCATTCCGCTTCTCGCGCATGGGGCCGAACGGCAGAGGGCACCAGCTCGGCGAGAGCCTGCGCAAGCGACTCGGCAACGCGATGGCGCACACCGGCGGCGGCGCGTCGCAGATCCCCTCCGGCTTCACCTACCTCGGCCAGTTCGTCGACCACGACCTCACGATGGACAAGACGACCGTGATGCTCGACGCGGCCGTCTCGCCGACCGCGCTGCTGCAGGCGCGCTCGCCGAGCCTCGACCTCGACTCGCTCTACGGCGCTGGCCCGCAGGACCCCGAGTCGGCGAAGTTCTACGAGGCCGACGGCGTGCACCTGAAGACCGGCAGAACGGTCGCGATCGGCGGCGACAGAGCGATGAGCGGGTTCGACCTGCCGCGCGGCCTCGGCAGAAGCGCCGCCGCCAGACGCAAGGCCGTGATCCCCGATCCGCGCAACGACGAGAACCTCGCCGTCGCGCAGACGCACTGCGCGTTCATCCGCTTCCACAACCGCGTCGTCGACACGCTGCCGAGAGCGGTGCCGCCGTCGCAGCGCTTCGCCACCGCGCGCGAGATC